>Ga0315902_10012755_pt1 | contig 10912 bp, 6 predicted proteins | sample LakEriMetagenome_9_FD_203523 | JGI IMG/M metagenome (GOLD analysis project Ga0315902, IMG submission 203523) | Freshwater fungal communities from buoy surface, Lake Erie, Ohio, United States - Buoy 12 MA117 | ecosystem: Environmental > Aquatic > Freshwater > Lake > Lake biofilm | place: USA...
CAAGGAAGACGAACATTTGGGAATTATAAACATTCATGGCGTTGGATTTAAGTTGGAAGTGAAATGAGTGTATTGCTCCTGCATCTGGAGACCTCCACAAAAATTTGTTCGGTTGCCCTATCGAAAGATGGGGTTTGTATAGGCTGCATTGAAACCGGTTCGGATGGATACGTTCATGCAGAACAGCTTACGCCATTCATTGAGATGCTAATGGTGGAAAAGAGCATTGAGTTCGGTGATCTTCACGGAGTTTCGGTATCATCTGGGCCGGGTTCTTATACAGGACTTCGCATAGGCGTTTCCACGGCGAAAGGATTGTGTTATGCGCTTGGTATTCCTTTAATTTCGATTGATTCATTGCTTTGTCTTGCTATTTCAGCACAAGAAAAGCATCAGAATACCAATTTGTGTGCGTTAATCGATGCAAGACGCATGGAGGAATATGCTGCGATATATGACCACCAGCTACATCCCATCAAGCCGATTTCGGCTGATATCATGGAGCCGAACAGTTATAAGGAATTTGAGCCCTTTGTTTTTTTTGGGGATGGGGCTGAAAAAGTCGTTGAACTGTGGTCCGATCGGAATTGTGCACCGGATCTAACAATCGCATCGACAGCCAAAACACAGTGCTCATTGGCTTATCAAAAATACATCGCAGGAAGGCATGAGGATTTGGCTTATTTCGAACCGTATTATTTGAAAGACTTTGTTACGAGTAGTAAGAAAAAATAGGTTAATTCTTCCCTTTTCTCTTGAATGCGTGTTCAAACGTCAGTAAAAGCGCGAGGTCTGATTTTTTCAATGCCGGATAATCTCGGTACATAACACCTAAATCCAAGCTATTGCCTCCGCCAAATTTTAATGCGGTACCGAGCGTGTAACGGAATTCATTCCACTGCGAAGCACGTACAAACTCGTTGCCAATGAAGTACTGGTTTTGATTCAAACCATACATGAACTCGGCCGCCACGTATGGTTTAAGCAGTTTCGATTTCAACTTCGGTGCAAGTGTCAATTTATTTCGCCATGTCCATGCGTTTTCCTCAAACTTCGCCTGATCGAATTGCATCAGGGTACGAAAGTCAATGGAAAACAATTCATTTCCTTTCCCAAAATCAGTTGGAGAAACCCTTAAAAAGAGCTGAAACCTGTTTTGAAAGCTGAATTGCTTCCCATCAAGCAAGGCAAAATCGTTTGAGGAAAAAGCATTTCGGTAGGCAAACCCTGAGCGTATCCCTTTGGTCATTTCAAAAGAACTTCCCACGAACCAATTGGTACTGCTATAAGACCTTTCTGTGACATTCACACGCATTTGCATTCCTGCATCGATCTGAATGTTTTTCACAGGTTTAAAAGAGGCTTTTAAGGTCGTTCTGGTTACCACATCGTCCAACTGGGAAAAAACCAATAGCGGACTACACCAAATTCCGAGGAAAAAGAAAAGATTTTTCATCAAAACAAAACAGAAATGGTACCGGCGTCGGTCATTGTTTTCTTCTCTGTAATTTCCACCGTTTTAAAGACCGGAACTTTTTCTCCCGTTATCGGATCTTTAGACAGTGCATAAAGGGTGTAGGTCCCAACGTTCAAGCCGTCAAAAACGAACTCACCACCCGCACCGGTTTTCATCGATTCGTTAAAGACCTCCCCATCGCCATAAACAAGATACACCCGCTCATCGGCTCTTCCTATCGTTATTTCACCACTGGAAGTTCCAGGAATTTTACCTTGATTGGCAACGTCTACGTTGAAGTTGGAATTCCCATTATCCGCGTCTGACAGATCGATGTAGGATGTGGAAGTTAATGTAATGATGTCTTGGTTTTGAGAAACTTGGAATTGATTGGAGATCACCGCTGTAATTGCTGCCACGGTATTATTAGCAACGGTTACGTTGTCATCGCTGTAATTGAAATTCACTTGAATGGCAGTGCGCCCTTGCAATAGGGGATCCCCGTTGCTTATCCATGTTGGATTGTTGTACCAAATGTAATACAGGTTCCCATCGGCACCATTGAGTAACCAATAATCTCCATGTTCGATGGCACTTCCTGCTTTTACAAGAATGTCAATCACCTCATGTTCCCCGGGATCAGCTTGTTCGTTTGTTGTACCCATGACCTTTCCACGAATGGCAGAAGTTCCTCCTGGACCTGCGATTTTTTTACAGGAAGTGGAGGTGAAAAGAAGTAAAAGAGCGAAAGCTAATAGTTGTTTCATCGTTTAACAAGTTTAGTAGTAAAATGGGTACCGTTGGAGGTACGAACGTTTAAAAAATAGAATCCTGATGGTATCTGTTGAAGGGAAATTGCTGTTTTCTTGCCCTGGCATACCTCGTTCAACAGCGCTTGACCGGACATGTTGACAAGCGTTAGCGACTCGATTTCATTTGCATTGTTTGCCAGTGAAATCGTCACCAGATCGGAGGTGGGATTCGGGAAAACAAGGACTTCATCGTCCTTCGTTAATTCACCAACCTGCAAGTTGGGACAGGTACCAAACATGTTGGCATCCAACCACTGCAAACGGTCCAAAACCCAATTTTTCATATAATCAATCTCCTGCTGGTAGGAAATTCCAATGAAATTGTTCGGCCACACATACGTTCCCAATATTGGCCAACGGCTAAAATGCCTATCCGCCGGATCACTCAGCATCAACGCCATACTATCGATGTAATCCACCAAGACAGAATCCTGCCAATCGGTCTGACGCAAGGTTTGGTAACGGCAATTTAATTGGTTGGCAAACAACGAATCTTCGAGGAGACGCTTGTACCAGAAGGGATTGTTCCATCCACCGGGGCAAATAGCATTGAAATCCAATTCCCAGCCAGTGGTTTGACCACCTTGGCAATAATTGGCATTACCAAATGCAAGGTTAAAATCCCATAAGGGACCTGCAACGATTTTTCCTCCCTCGCTCAACCGCTCCTTGTACATGTAGGCGGATAATCGGTAGCCGTCAACGTTTTTCGAAAGTTCATTGACAAGGATATAATCGATGAAGGACTCCACATCGATGTATTTGACATATCCGCTATCCGGGTCGGTGAAATAATTGCTTTTCAAGACGGTTTCCCACTCCGTGATGTATTCCTGAATGTATGTCAATTGCGTGGGGTGCAGAACCGACAAATCCGGGTCGTGCAACTGAAAACCTATCACGTTGTTCGAAGGGGCTTGACTGGTGTAGGGAGAATTCCATGCAATAACGCCACCCGCAGTGGTTTTGTCCACTTTGAGTATGTACCCACCAGTGAGTTCATTGTTCATGGTATCCTGCGGCTCGAGTTTATTGATATTCACTCTCCCAGGACTTTGTTTGATGCGCTCCATGAGCACGTAAACACCTTGGTACTCGCCATTAACGATTAATTCACAGAGTTTGGTTCGAGGCGACCAATTCCCCATATCGTTCCCTAATTTATAGGTCAACACATTTCGAATCAATGCTTTATCGGTGTAAGGCGCATACAGAATCCAATCGTTTTCGGCAGGCCAGTCGAACAGCGAAACGTTGTAATTCATGGTAGGATCTGGTCCACGCGTTTCCAGTCCATAGGATGCTTGAGGAAAACCATTGGAAGAAGACCCCCGTCGTTCAATGCCAATTTCCCCATAGAATTCCATGCAGGAGTCGGATACGTTGTTCAATTGTCCGTCTCCGTTCCAGATGATACCCATTACCGCATCGATTTTTGGTTCATCCGGAATTTGAACATTGAAGGTATTGATTTTAACTATGGGCAAATTGGAAGTTGCAAAGACAAAGGGAGGATTGAACCAACTTGGAGTCGGGTAATACACGGTATTTGCTACCGAACTTGAAATATGCACGAATGGCCTTGCGGTTAAATCCGAAGAATTTTGTGTTTGGTTGTGTACTTCTACTGCGAGCACATTTACACCTTGTTGCAAAACGAAGTTAGGATCACCTACCTGTACCTCAAACTGATCGGGATAGCCACCTTGGTACAACGCTGCTTCGTGCGAAATACTGGCCAGTTGGTTGTAGGTTGGCGGAGTTCCTGTCAACCCGTTACGCGCTATTTCAACGCCATTCAGGTACACCACAAAACCATCGTCGTAGTCCATGTTTAGAACGAAGGAAACAATATTCGCAAGTGAATTGATTTGAAAGGTTTTACGCATGTACACCGAAACCGAGGAGGTAGGAATGACCGTGCCATCGTCTCCATCTGCAAAACCCATCCCACCTTGTCCACTTGTCCATGAAGCATCCACAAAACTTGGTTGAAACCAATTGGAAGAAGTAGTGGCATCGGGGACTTTGTATTTCCAAGTAGTCGTATCGTACACCACTGTTTCCCAATGGTCGATTTGCGCATAAAGCAGGAAGGAAAATACCGTAAACGATATAGGCAGCAGTATTCGTAACATGAACGCGAAGTTACGGAATTATGACTACACGATTACTTAAAAGCAAACAAATCGTTTCTTGGCAATCCGTTCGCCGTTTTGATAGATGTTCACAAGGTAAACCGAAGCATTGAATCCATTAAGATTGATTTCCGTATGGCTGCCTGTTTTGTTTAAACTTCCTGTCGAAATGCTTCTTCCCGTCAAATCGGTAATTTCATACGTCATGTTCTCTGCGTCTTTAACACCATTCACGAGGGTGATGAGTTCGTTAGCTGGATTGGGATAAAGGGCAAATAGGTGATTTTGAGATTCCTCTAAAACGTTCAAGTCATACACTTCAAAATACGCATCAAACTGAATGTTGTTGACATCCAACGTATCTAAAAATACAGGATTCAACACATCAGCTACGAGTGCATTATTTCCCCAATTGGTGAATTGATAACCGGGATTTGCAATGGCCTCGATTCGAATCGGCACACCATTAAAATAAACACCCTCCCATGGATACGTGTCGGGTTCAATGGTACTGATATGTATTTTCCCCGCACCGGCAGGATGCACATCCAATGTTAGGTCTACTTTATTAGGCAAGTTAAAATTGGACTGAATGTGGTTTCTTACTTGAGGCGTACGCTCACTTAATTGTTCTCTAAAAACGAGGTGTCGGTTGTAAAAATCATTCATTTGACCGGGAACATTGTTCGGATCTCCCCATCGGGCATATTCGTTTTGCATTTCAACCACGGTTTGATCGAAGAAGCTTTGTTCGATGTCCAGAAGGCGATCAATTTTGTATTCGGTATTCATCAAATCGGCAAAGCGATTAATGAAATAATCATGAAAACGGTTGTTTTGCATCCCTTTGAGCCAAATATTGATGTAAGGTAAGTCGGTGCTTTGTCCGAGCATATAACCAATCTGGTCGTGGTAACAATCGGTCCATCCATTTGGTGCCATTGATAGTTCAAGGTCAATGGTACAAAACCGGTAGCGAAAGTTGGTGGCATCGCTGCGCATGATTTTAATATTATTCCCTGGCCAATCGACATTTCCCATCCATGCCTCGCCCATGATGTAGTCGTTGTACCACTCCATATCAAAATATTGATCTGCCTGATCCCAAAAATTGCTATTTGCTGGGTTCAAGCTATTGAAGGCATTGTAATAGGTGAAAAAAGTATCGACTGCCGCACCTCTGCCGTGCACTTTTCGCAGGTAAAAATTGTTCCAGGCACTCAATGATAAAATGTCCACGGAATCAGCATCAGCCCCATCGTGTATTTTAAAATACTCCGGGTCGAACTTTTCCCGCAGCTCATACAAGCCAAAATAACCTCCATTGATGTAAACAGAAACCGGACGCCATGCCGAATGGTAACTTTTGGCAGTTCCAGCCATCATTTCCACTTGGACCGCGTCCTTGTAGGGGTATATTAGGTACTGATTGCTGCCATTTCGAAGGTAAAACCTGCTGTACTTTGTTCGGTTCGGGCGGTTTGGAATCACCAAATGATTGATGCTGCCCTCACCCAACACACCGTTGTCCAATTCCAAGCGAAACGAGTGTTGCGGGTGGTAGCGGCTTCCACCCCATCCTCCGTCGACTTGCATGCCAGCGTTTTGAGAGAACACCAATTGGTTGTCGGAGGTGAAATAATCAACATGTGCTGCTCGCTGCCAATCGAACATCCAATTGTCAAAGATTCCCGTAGGACCGTACAAATTATTGTTTTGGGTCGTTACCGAAATAATAGGCGTAACATGATCAATACCAAAAAGGTAAGAAGCAGAAACAATCGGACTCGGAAGAATTCCCGGGGCAAAAACGCGCGCTTTGAGTACTGTAGAATAGAACAAGGGAATTGGATTTCCACTGTAGGAAGGAGATGCCGTCGTTGGATCGCTGCCGTCCAAGGTATAGTGCACTACCGAACCCAATCCATTGGCGTGCGTAATGCCGACGTTAATGGGTGCACTGAAAATTCCCGAATTCACGGAAAAGGTCGGCGCCATAAGGTAGGACGAAAAAGGGGTGGAATTGTTGTTCGTAGAATCGGGAGTTGGGTCATCGAACAACATCAAGGTAGCACTGGCATCGGGAAAACGACCTCGGCTCACATCCAAATCCTGGCAATTCACGAACAAACTACTCTGGATACTTTGTGCAGGATTTATGAGGTAAATGGTCTCTCCTGATGTGGAAATGGAGAAATTGGAATGCTGGTTCAGGTTGGGGTTAAGCGTTTCAAAAACATTACTGAGGGTGCTGTTTGTCACCGGCTTAATCATGACATCTAGGTAATCGTAGTTCATATTCGGATCCGTACTCACCACGTTGAATGCCAACGAATTGATGTTGCCAGCACTCAGACCGGCTGCCGTTAATTCGGAAGCGAGAATGAGCATTTGATGCCTAGCACTCCAATACCAATTTCCGTAGGGCGCAGGATAATCAGTTGCTCCGTTTTGAATATTTCCTGTTCCGATAGTCACTCCGTTTAAGCGCATATTGGGACGTTGGTACACCACATTTCCTGCCGCCATGGAACACGCTCCGTCGCTTCCGTCCAATACGGCGAAAATGGTAGAAGGAAAAGAAGTGGCAGATTGCCGAACAACCGAGTTTACGGTATACCCTGCTCCATCGTAGGAACACACATTGATCAGTAAATTGGACACCCCGTCCCAATAAAAAGGAGTGGTGAAGTTGTGCGTATTCCAACCTACGGTGGGATTGTAGTTGGTTTGATACAGAACAGGTGTAAAGTCCGCAATGGGTTTCCTGTCTTTTCCGCTACAGAAAACGGGTAAATACTCCGAAGGAGGTATTGAAATCGGTGGAAACGTCCATTTTTGGGGCACGGTTGCATCATCGGTTAGGCTATAACCTGCTAGTGATATCGTATCTGTTCCACTGTTGTAAATCTCAATCCAATCAGGAAATTCGCTGTCCTCATCTGGAAAAGCGAGGTAATTTCGGTTGCTTCCTTCGTTGATAACGAGTTGTCCAAAGAGAACTGATTGAACAAGCAAACTAAGTAAAAGTAGGCATCGTTTCATAAGAAACAAGTTTTGAGGTTGGCTTAAAAGTAGTCAATTTGAACGTATTATTCCACCTGAATGACTCAATGTTTGTTTCCATATATGAAGGTATAAGCTAATTGCATTGATTTTAACCAGCACACTGGTTTGTGAATAGGGTAAATCAGTACACCTATGAAATAACATTGGAAACGAAAAAGAATGATGCGTTTAAAAACGCACCATTCTTCCACTTTCGAGGATGAGCCTCAAGCGCTTCATAGCTCGTTGAAGGCGAGAGGGAATTTGATTCTCAGGAAATCCTAAGAGAGAGGCCATTTCTCGGCCGGACATGTCGTAATTGAATCGAAGTACGATTAACTGTCGGTCCAATTCGCTTAACTGAGCAAGGGAACTACGAACCATCTTTTTGGCAACACGATGGTCTAGATCTTTATCAGAAGCATCTAAAAAGAGGTGAGACTCAGAAAGCTCGGACTTGAGCAGGTTGTCTTTCTTGTTTTTCAAATCCTTGCAATGGTTTTTTGTAATGGTTGAAATCCACCCTTCGAACGATCCTTTGCTTGGGTCGAACTTACTTCCTTTTTCCAATACTTTGATTAATACCTCTTGAGTCACATCGTCGATCCAATCGGCATGCGTTGCTTTTAATTGATTTTTGGCTGCTTTTCTTATGCTAGCAATACATGAATTAATGTCTGCAAATCCTTTTTCCACTTTTTTCATACTCATTTTATCGATCAACTTTTAAACATATTTCTCCCACCCGAACGATTCGTTCATCCGGTCATTCGTCTCCAAAAGGAAACCTTTCCTTGTGACAAGGAAACCTTCGATTAGAAGGCAGAAGCGCTTGAAAATTGAACAAATCCGCCAGAGGCGTTTAGGAAAATAAAAGAGAAGAAAAGTAATAGCTCATAGATCGAAATAAATAATAGCTTTTGGGGCATAAAATCAGTTGTTGTTTGTTGTGGCTCGGTTTGGCAACAATGGTACCAAATCGTAAAAGTGAGTAAAATAGAGAATAAATAAATTTTTAAATGTCAATTCAATCTATCATGTATCAATTATTGATATTTATAAATACACGTGGCCAAATACCAAAATGACCAGATAGACTTCATAGCGAAGCAACTATGGATTGGCATTTAAAAATGAAAACAAGCCAATACAACCTTCTTTTAAGGAAAACAAACACCAAAAAGAATTTCCTTTTTAATACGTTGCGATTGAACGATCAAGCATGTGGCAATCCCATTTCCACAAGAAGCTTTCAGCACCTAAACCTTAGCGACACTAAATGAACCCCTGTGACCAAATCATTGAATCCATTCGAACATTCCAAATTACCGATACATGCCATAATGAACGATCCAAAAACAGTATTTTCAAAACGCAGGTTTAGCAAAACGGATCAAGAAACTGGGGAGACAATTAAAGAACGTGTGTTTTCATTCTTTCGACTTTGCAGCACTTTGAATAGCATCAAAACCCCAATTGATCCATATTAGATATTTGGTGTACTTTTAACTTCAACTATTAAACAACCCATTGTGCTGTTAACTAATATTAAATCAAGGCTTTTCCAATCGATCATAGCCTTTATTGTAGGCCTGAGCTCACCTCTCCTCGTTGGTCAAAACACCAAAGGCGTTGTAACCGAAAACACATCGGCGGCTTCATCAAGCGCTGCAAAAGGGAACGTCTTTGCGATGGTCGCTGGAATCAGCAATTACCCATTCGTTAAACCATTGAACTTTGCCGAGGAGGATGCGCTCCTGTTTTTGGAATTTCTCCGCTCCGATGCAGGGGGCAATGTTCCCGAAAACCACATTAAACTGCTACTGAACGAACAAGCTACACACGCCAATGTGACTAGTGGTTTGGCTTGGCTCGATAAAAATACCGGACTTTCGCCTGAAGCCGGAGACCGCGTTTATATTTACTTAAGCGGACATGGAGACGCATACGACGCGAGCGAGGCGTACTATTTATGCTACGACAGCAACCCAGCCGGTGACAAAAACAATTACCAATTGGGTGGAGCGCTAGATATCGGTAAAATGAAAAAACGCCTGGGCATGATGGTCAATAAAGGCGTGGAGGTGATTTTGATTGTCGATGCGTGCCGGAGTGGAGATGTACCCGGAGTAAAAGCGGGCATTGGCAACCCCTACCAAAGTGTAATTGAAGCGCCTGTAGGAGAAATCTTACTTCTTGCTGCTGGACCCAACCAATTTGCCTTGGAAGACAGGCGTTGGGGTGGCGGACACGGGAGTTTTACGTGGTATTTAGTCAAAGGTTTATCCGGCGAGGCCGATTCCGACGGAGATGGCATTGTGCAGTTGTTCGAAATTCAGAATTACACCCAAATGAAGGTCATCGGGGATACGCGTTTAATGGGAGCACCCCAAACACCTTACATCTGTTGCAATGGAAAATTCGATTTTCCACTGGCCAGAAAGGACGAAACCTTCGCCAAACGTATAAAAGCAGAGGAATCAGGTAACACTAAAGTGGGACTTACTGCCATGGCCGCAAGGGACGCCATGGAAAATGCGCTATTTGAAAACGACCAACTCAAAACAACTTATTTTGACATAAAAAAGAAATGCCAGCAGCAAAAATACCTCGGAAGCGGAAGTGCGTGGGAGCTTTGGGAACAATGTTTAAAAGCGTACCCCAAAAAAGACCTTGAACCCATACGCATGTACCTCATGGGTGCATTGGCAGCGGAAGGACAAAAAGCCATCAACCAGGAAATGAATGTTAATTTGGAAAACTCACCTAGTTACGATTATTACAAAAATCGGAGAAAATGGGTGGAACATGCTATTTTACTCCAGCAGGAGAAAAATGAAATTACCGGAATTGAAGGTGTTCACTCTTTTCTGAAGGCACTTGAATTATGTAATTCAGTGACTTATGCGTTACCAAGACTAGACAGTGTTGTTTACACCTATGAAAATCAGATGTTTGTAGATAAACGCATTATTCCCTATGAAAAGGCTGACAGCATATTCAACTCTCTGGAAAAGGATTTCGGTAAAAGTGCCGTTTTTTATTACCTGCGCCAACAACAATTATCGAACAGGGAATTGTATTACCTCGAAGATAATTCCAGTTTACGCAGAAAATACATATTAAAGGCAATCGAACTAGCGCCCCATTGGGCAAAGCCATTATTAACCGCAGTGGAGATGAAGTTATTCTCTAGGGAGGAATTAGACGAGAAAATCATTGAACAACTTAAATTGGATAGTTCAAATGCCGACCTCTTTTATTTGGCATTCATTCATTACAACAATTACCTGCCGATTCAACGAGGCAAAGCCGTAGAGTGTTTACAAAAAGCATTCGAATTAAGGCCAAGTACTTCTTTTAAAGAAAGGCTAATCAGTGTTAAATTCCCTCACGCTACTCCTGATTTTAATCAATTATTGAGTATTGACTATACCTCAGTCCATGAACCCACCGAA
>Ga0315902_10012759_pt1 | contig 10911 bp, 14 predicted proteins | sample LakEriMetagenome_9_FD_203523 | JGI IMG/M metagenome (GOLD analysis project Ga0315902, IMG submission 203523) | Freshwater fungal communities from buoy surface, Lake Erie, Ohio, United States - Buoy 12 MA117 | ecosystem: Environmental > Aquatic > Freshwater > Lake > Lake biofilm | place: USA...
GATAATATCATCGGATGCCATTTGTTTTTGTATCATAATCATAGCATTTTTTGCCATGCCTAAAATTACTCTACTATTTTTTACATTTCGTCGGCTAGCCAGTGATGTAGCCCAATCAATTATTTTTTGATTAAAATCTGCGGCCTGTATAGGTGCCTTACCTTTGGAAATCTGTTTTAGCCCTTGACGTGCGGCAGTACCACCGTATGTAGTAGATTGTACACTGATCTGCGGATATACAGATCTTACAGGATCTTTAGTAGCACTAATGTACGGAGTAGAAGCATGGAATCTTAAACCAGCTGCTAATAACTGTGCGGCATCGTCATAGTATACAAAGGTCTTATTATTTAGGTTAGTATACAGTACACCGTCATCGTGTTTACGACTCATATAAAAATTGAAGCTAGCCTGACTATATGCCTGTGCCGCGCCACCGTTGTCGCCTACCTCAATAGCAGCCATAATTTCATTGACGTTTCTCTTTAAACGCATGAGATGTTCTTTGCGGCCACCTTTGATATTTCCAAAAATAAGATTCAAACAGTTTCTTGCTAGACCTAAAAATCTGCCTTTGTCGCCTGTGGGTATAATTTGATGAAATCTAATAGCTTGATTTAAATTCATGCCGCTGCCTGACAATTTAAATCCAGCATTTTTATACATCTTATGTTTTTTAACATAATCGTTAAGTTTAATTGCAGCAGCTTCAAATCCTTCAGCTGGACGAACTTCTTGATCGCCGAACCTAGCGGCACCACCTTGTTCTGTTTTTAATTCTATTTGATAAACTTTTCCGTTAAAGATAAATTGTAGGTCGCCCTTCTTGCCGCCTTCGCCTTCTTCTTTTTTAGCTCCTTTGGAAACTGTAATGCTTTTGCTCAATACATTTAATCCAAATTCACCTCGTCCCATGCCTAATTCAGAAATGCTCATAACTTCGTTGACAAATTCTTGAATCAGTTGATTGTCTGAATAATTTGTAAAAATATCGTTAAAACTTAAACTTACTCCTCTGTTTTCAGGATTAAGAATAGCTTCAACATTTACTAACTCGTCACCTCTCCACAGATCAAAAAACTGTGCTTTTTGTTCTGGTGTTGCATTAATTTCTTCAGCGATACTTAATACTAGTCGAGCAAGAACTTTTTTAGCATCTGTAACAGCGTCATCTTTAACTGACATAATTTCTTTGCCAATAGATCCAATTCTGCCACCGTGAGGTACATGCTGTAGCATATCCTCAATTTCTTTAAGGGCTTTGGCTGTAGCTTCGTCATCAGGAAGAGCTTTAATGCGTCTTGCGATAACATCTTTTAGCCCTTCTAAATGATCGGCACTGATGCTAGTATTGATAGTTTCTAAAATTGGTTTGAATTGGCGAAATCTCATAGTACATTATTTATCGAATTTCTGGGAACAGGCATTCCTGTACAAAAACACGCACATCTTCTTCACTCAGCCCTAAACTAACCATAACTTTAGGAGTATGTGGGTTTTGTTTCTGATTTTGAGCATAGAAATTCTGTGCATCTTTAGTGTCTGTAGCTTGCCCTCTAGTTTCGCCTACATTTTCTAGATAGTGATCTAGCGTTTTACGGGCCATTCCTAGTATCTGTACTAGTTCTTGCTGTTCACTTACATTGCCTGCGGCTACCATATGTTCTGTAAAAATACGCTGTGCCCAGTCTGGTAGTGGACGTTTTTTGTTCCATTCGTAGTGTCCTACTTCGTCACCAAACCATTGAATCAAAGGATGGTTAGCATCGCCGGCAGGACTAAAATCATGAAAGCAACCTGTGATCTTGTTCTTGCCTGCTACTACGTCAAAGCCAAAGATAGGAGCAGGATTATCTGTATGCGGGAACACACAGCAATGCATCATCCACAGACCTTTAGTTTCTCTAGCATCAACTACGTCAATATGAGCTCTACGGTAGATATCGCTTTCCCATACTAGGTTAACCCAACCTGGTTGATTAAATCGTTCCATTCCTGGTTCATGAATTAACCACCCCTTTTCATTAAATGCCATTTCGAAGTAGTTTTGTACTTCTATTAATGTGTCCCATACTATGCTCATACGCCACTCGCTAATACAATTTTACAAATATGCTCTAGTCGTTCAATATGCTCAAAAGCACGCCAAGGACTAGTATCAATGGCAACTACGCCATGCCCTTTAATACCTACAATGTCGTAGGCAATGTTTCCACGATCATCTAATTCTAATCTATAATGACACTGATCAGCAAGTTCTTGACTAATCGGTTTCACATCTCCTACATTAGGCGCAACTTTAGTATAACGACTGAGTTCTGGGAAGTCGTTTACAATAGTGCTTAAATCAATACCACGATGCATGGCAGCAACACAATAAGTTGGATGTAAATGTACTACCACTCTTACATCATTACTGTGTTGACCCATTGCTCGTTGTAGACCAAAATGTAGAGGAATTTCTCCACTGGGTTTTAAATTGGTGCTGATGTCGGAGTAGTATTCTTCCTGCCATAACAAGCCGTGAATACTAATCTTCTTAAACTGGTCTGGTTGTAGTGTTTGTTTACGGACACCGCTGGGTGTAATATAGAAGTGATCACGATCATGATGACGTATGCTGACATTGCCGTCACGGCTGGTAATCCAGTTACGATGATATGCTTCTACTAGAGTTTCGCAAATAGTTTCTAACATTACTTCAACGCTTCCATTAACTTAATTGCCCATTGAAAAGCCACACGGGCTTCTTCGCCTAGATCATCTGTTAGTTCAGCACGGATAGCCATCTTTAGTGCTTCAGGATCTTTGAACTGGTAAAACTTACCTGAACCAGGCACTCGGCCCTTGATCATTTGTCCACCAAATAGATCTCCCATATGGCGGCAATACATATGAGCTTTGACTAGATGTTTGCGATCTTGATCGTAATTAAGTGCTAGAAGATATTGATAGTATTCGATAGTAGTAGGATGCCATCTCAGCTGATGGTGTGGTCCTACTAGTTCAATACAGTCTTGATAGATTTTGTGTGCTCTTTCTATGTCAGGCAAATTTTTTAACATGCCCTGACTATTGGCGGCTACTTCAATGCCATTATAAACAAGCACCATTTGCCAAAGGTAGTTAGCGTACTCTTCTGTTGTAAGATCGCCCTTGATTAACTTCTTGGCAAATATTGTTCTTTCTGCTTCTGTATGTAAGTCTTTGGTTATCTCTTTTAGGCTCATTCTTCTTCCATTTTAATCTGGAGTGGAAAGCCATTTGCTCTTGCCAGTTGAGTTGCCTCAACTGCTTTTACTTCTGCGATTTCAAAACTATAGACACCGGCAATGCCACTACCTGTAGTATGTATCTCTAACGTAATTTCTTTAGCTGTTTCTTGAGTGTGTTTAAAAATCTCTGTGAGTACACCCATGACAAAGTCCATTGGAGTAGTATCATCGTTTAGTAGTACAACTTTCCAGCGTTTAGGTTCAGAAACTTTGCTTTTAATTTTTTCATCAATTTGAATTTCGGTGGTAGGCATGATAAACTCCAAAAATGGGGGAGTTTCCTCCCCCATGTATTTACTTAATTTCGATTAGGCGAGGTTTGAGTTCCTCTGGAACAATACGCTCGATTTCAATTACAAGCATACCATCCTTGACTTCTGCACCTTTGACTTCCATATACTCAGCAAGAGTAAATGTCTGTTCAAAGTCTCTAGCGGCTAGTCCACGATGTAGGTATTCAAAACGGCTGTCTGGCTGATTTGATTTACATCCTGTAATAGTCAATTGGTCTTGATCAACTTTTACTGTGATTTCTTCTTTTGAGAAACCAGCTACTGCTACTTCGATACCATAATGGTTTTCAGTATACTTCACAATGTTGTGCGGAGGATAGTTACCATTCTGGCGATGTGTTCCACTGTAGTAGCGATCAAATCCTACTAATGCTTTGCTCAATTGTGCTAGAGCGGCTGTGTCGATAGTTCTTAATTGTGTCATTTTAGATCTCCTTAATAGCAAGAACTGTATAGGGCCTCACCTGAGCACCCTATATCTTAATAATATAACAACTGTCTGTCTGTGTCAACTTTTATACAGCCTTTTCTTTAACTTCAGTTACTTCTGCGTCAACTGTAGTCTGGGCTGGGCTGTCTGTGTTAGGGGTAGATTTAGCTTTCATAATTGGCATACCGGCAGCAAACATATCTTCTACTGCTTTGGTAATTGTTTCTGTGTCAGTGCCTTTGATAGCTTCTTCTACTTTGGCAAATGCTTCGTTGGCCGCAGTTTTTTCTTCTTCGGACAACTGACTTTCTACTTCTTTCATATCACTGCGTAGATTGTGCAATTGACCTTCGGCTTGATTTTTAGATTCAATTAACTCTTTTTGCTTTTTATCTGACTCTGCATTAGCTTCAGCATCTCTAACCATTTGCTGAATCTCGGCATCGGATAATCCTGAATTAGCTTTAATTGTAATCTTGTTTTCTTTGCCTGTATTCTTGTCCTTGGCGCTGACATTTAAAATTCCGTTAGCGTCAATGTCTAACGTAACTTCAATCTGCGGTGTACCTCTACGAGCAGGAGCAATGCCTTCTAGGTTAAATTCACCCAGAGGTTTGTTGTATTGGAAAAGTTCGCGTTCGCCTTGTCCAACTTTGATTGTAACAGCAGGCTGATTATCTTCTGCTGTTGAAAACACCTGACTGTGTTTTGTAGGAATAGTTGTATTCTTGTTGATCAGTTTAGTAAACACACCACCCATGGTTTCAATACCCAAACTCAATGGTGTAACATCTAACAACAATACGTCAGTGCGATCACCTGCCAGTACACTACCTTGGATAGCCGCACCCGCTGCCACTGCTTCATCTGGGTTAACATCACGACGTGGTGCTTTGCCAAACAGTTTCTCAACTGCTTCTTGCACTTTAGGCATGCGTGTCTGTCCACCAACTAGAATAACTTCGTCGATGTCTGCGGCAGTAACGCCTGCATCTTTCATAGCAATACGGCAAGGTTCTAAACTGCGTTGAATAAGTTCATCAACTAGTTGTTCAAATTTTGCTCTAGTAATGTTTACATTAAGATGCTTGGGTCCAGTTGCATCTGCTGTAATGTATGGCAAGTTCACAGATGTCTGCTGTGTGCTAGATAATTCAATTTTAGCTTTTTCAGCGGCATCTTTTAATCTCTGCAACGATAGCACATCTTTGGTAAGATCAAATCCAGAATCCTTAAGGAACTCATCTACTAGATAGTCCATTAGTCGTTGGTCAAAGTCTTCACCGCCTAGGAATGTATCGCCATTTGTTGACAACACTTCAATTTGCTTGTCACCATCTACGTTGGCAATTTCAATAATGCTTACGTCAAATGTACCACCGCCTAGGTCATAGACAGCAATCTTACGATCCGACTTGTCTGCTTTGTCAACACCATAGGCCAATGCGGCCGCTGTAGGTTCGTTGATAATACGTAGAACTTCTAGTCCGGCAATCTTACCTGCATCTTTAGTAGCCTGTCGTTGACTGTCGTTGAAGTAAGCTGGCACAGTGATAACTGCTTTGGTAACTTCTGCGCCTAGATAGTCTTCTGCTGTTTTCTTCATCTTGCGAAGAACTTCAGCTGAAATTTGTGGAGGTGCTAATTTTTTATCATCAACCTGTACCCATGCATCGCCATTGTCGGCTTTGATAATGCTGTAGGGCATAAGGTCAATGTCTTTTTGTACAGCCTGTTCGGCAAACTTACGTCCAATAAGACGTTTTACTGCGTACAATGTATTTTTGGGATTAGTTACTGCTTGACGTTTTGCGCTGGCACCTACCAGGATCTCGTCGTTGGCATAAGCAACAATACTAGGTGTAGTACGTGCTCCTTCGCTGTTTTCAATTACTTTCGTAGTACCGTTTTCAATAACGGCCACACAGCTATTTGTTGTACCTAAATCGATACCGATGACTTTGCTCATAATGTTCTCCTTAAATTAAGCAAGATTGGTTGGGCATCATGCCCTATAAACAGCCCCATCGGGCACTGTTTACAATTTTATTTATATTAGATATTCTCTAAATTTTGAATATTCGACCACTTTTTTAGTTTTTCTATTTTAGCAGCCTGTGCTCGTTCAATGTTAGTATATGAAACAATATCCATGCTGTGCAGGATATCAATCATAGCCAACATATCGCCTAGCTCTTCTTCTAGGTGTTCCCTATTTGTTTTAGGTTTTCCAGGCTTGTAATTATCAAGTCCAAAGCGACTAATTTTGCTTACTGCTTGAATAACTTCTGCACATTCTTCTTGGAGAATGTCCATTACTTCTTTAGTTTGTGTATCCATAATTATCTCTCTCTTGTAAAAGGTGCAATATACTGTCCTGCACTAGTAGTAGATGTCTTTAATGTTTTAAACACATTCTGTACACCCACAGCTTGATTCCATGCATCTTCAAGTGCGTGATGTTTAAGTACTGGGGGTCGATTAGGATTAATGCCAATATCGAATAAGGTGCGTGTGCAACGTGCTTCCCAGAAACTCCAGGGAATTGCCTTGCCAATCTTTCTAAACACATGTTCGCAAATTACAATATCAAATGCGGAACCATGTGACCAAACACGTTTAGCACCCCAGCAAAATTTGTATAGTTGATTAAAGGCATCAACAATGTCAATTCTGCCATCTGCACTAAATGCTTCGTCTTGTGCTTCTTTGCTTTGATTAGCCCACCAAGCAATGGTATCGTCATTGGTAACTAGTCCAATACGATCACAGCTATCTAGGTCAACCTTAACGTAAAACTTTTCACAACTAGGTTCACGAAGATCGTCACCGAACGGATCAAATTTAACAGCACCAATTGTAAGGATGGCAGCGTCGGGGGTTGTTGCTAGTGTTTCCAAGTCAATCATTATATCTGTAAGCATAAGTTCTTTCGTAAGTTATAGAACTTTATTATACAGTAGAATTTTTAACTTGTCAATAGAATTTTTTAGGTAGTTGTTGGTCTTTGAGCTTCTTGAGCCAACGTGCTCTTGCGGCACTGGCTTTGCGCTTGCGGGTGGTTGTTGGCTTTTCATAGAACTCCTTTTTTTGGAGGTCTTTAAGTTTACCGCTGTCTTCAACTTTATTTTTAAATTTACGCAAGGCTCGATTAATGTCTTCACCGTCTCTTATGTAAACAGTTGTGCCAAACGATCTTGGTGTATTATTCTCTCTCATCTTCATCCTCTTCATCTTCAATGGTTTTAATGGCTTCTAAAATCCAGTCTAAATTATATATTCTATTTCTACTTATTAGGCTCCAAGGTGTGATTTCATCACTGGTCATGTAATAAGTATTAGAATTAGTCAATAGTAAACTTACAAAGTTTTTAGTAATTGAATCGCAGTTATCAATGTCAATGATAATAAAATCTGCATTATTGGCTGCGTTCAACATCCATGCTATGTCTGCTTCATCAGTGTCGTAGACATAGACATTGATATCAATATCAATTGCGCTTAATATTGTTTGGAATTGTACTTTGAGTTTAGTGCTGGGCTTGACTAGTAAGTACCCTGGATTGTTATTGAACAATGTATCTGGTGGAGTAATAAGATTAATTTTTCCGAAGTTCATAAATTCTTTGAGCAAAGTATTCTAACTGTTCTTTATTGTAGATACTAAACTTTGGTCCTTTTTCTTGTATTCTTTTCACAAATGCTGATAGTTCTGGTTCTGCAATTTCGTCAACAAGTAATCCTTTAAATTCATGTTCACTGTACTCTTTATATAGTCTGTCTGATGGATTTAATTGATCTTTGTTGAGTATTCTTTTCCAAAGAGTATTTTCACCTTGTTCTGAATTTTGAACATAGGTTACTTTCTGTTCTTCACTATCTGTACTCCGTTCTCCTTGATCATGAATGTCTTTTTTTTTGACTCTTCGTCTAACTCAGGTAGTATTTTGTAAGTAGGTTCGTCTACTTTAACTTCTGTAGTATCTGCTGTCAAGGGTAGTTGAGCTTCTTGCTCTTGGGGAGCATGTAATTTTTGAATTATATCCAACTTTCTTTCAATGTTTTTAACATCGTCGTCAGTGGCCTTTACTTCAGTAATTTCTTCTGGGGTTGCTACTATTGGCGGATGGAATGCCCAATCTGCTGGATATGCAAATCCTTTATTGAGATAAGGATGTGTATCTGGATGGTGCGGAGCAGGTTCTTTTTTAGGTTCGTCTTTGGGAGTAATTTCTTCATATGTTGGTAAGAAGTCATCTTTGAGTTCTTCTTCTGTAGGCTTGTCACCTACATCTGCCACATACGGATCGGGTGTATTTTCTTCTTGCTCTTTCTGTTCTCTTAACCACCCGAATGTCATTTGTGCGGCCAGCAACATAATAACAGCCAACGGATCAAACACAGCTACGATTAAAATGATAACCCATGTAACAGCCTTCTCAAGAAGGTTAGTATCAGGATCGTCACCGTAGATTAATTTGGCAATGTATTTTATTGGGCCAACTTCTGCTTCGACTTTTCGGACTTCAGCGGCAATTGGTGCTCGTTCGGATTGTAGTTTAGCAATATTACTCTGTGCGTTGTTAATATCGCGTTGAAGGGCTGTTCGTTCTTTTTGTTGGGCTCGACGGATCTGTGAGGCTTTATCGGCGCCTCTTTCATCATTTGATCTAGCCATGACTTGATCAACAGCTTCGTCCATTTGTTTAAGAGCTTTTCGAGCGGCATCGATGTTCTCCTTCTCTGTTTTGATCTTTTCATCGTAGACAGCAATTTTTGATATAACATCGCCGCTTACAAGACTTTGATCTGTGTGAGCCTTTGATAAAAATCCAAATATACCCATGCTGGTTATAAACATCAGCACAACCACAGCAGTGACCATGTATGTTTTCATAAATCCGGGAGCACGATCCCAATTTGCCTTTAACCAACTTGCACATACAAGTTTGGCTATTTCAAGGCTACCACCCATTATGTAGATAGGGATAGTTGCCGCGGCAAAAATAGCAGCCAAACCTATTACGGAGTAATAGATTGCGACTGCTGAAATGGTGAGGCCGGTAAGCAGTAATAACCAGGCTAAAATCATTTTATCCTTAAACAGTAGATACTAACTCAGTTCCGTCTAGTATTTGTACTGCAACATCATCTAACACATCAGCTAGTGTATCTGGTTGGTTGATAGTAATAGAATCTAGTTCACCACTTTGATTGGTAAAATTCCATGTCCACCATTTTCTAGTGTATGCGTTGCGAGTAATACCAGTAGCTACTAAAAATCTCACAGCTTTGGCAACCGTATCAATAGTTACTGCACCACCTGTGGTGGGAGCAAACGAAGTTGTTGATGCTGTAACACCCGTAAGAACAAATTCATCTCTGTCAAACTTAACTGTGAAAGCAATAGCAGACGGCACGTTGTTTGCATCTGTATTACCTGCACTAGTAACTTCTACGTCAATGATTTGAGCATCTGCGTGTTTAGTCAACTCTTCAATAACGGCTTGCCAGCGCATATTACCCCTAGATAGTCTTTCGCCGTTGGCGTCCGAACTAGGTTTGGTAGCAAAGCTGTCCCAGTTGTACGGGTTTAAAGCACCGTTGGCTGGGCTGGCTGCATTCCATGCGGCTGTGCCGGCACCCATTGTAATTACTACTCGATAAAAATCGGGAGATAGTTGATTTACGTCTTGTTGAAATCCTGAAGGCATGTTAAAGGTTCCTTAATGTTTCTAGTATTTATTCATTTAAAAACGATCAGCGCCAGTAATACAGCCTGTACAAAGAAGCCAAATCCAATAGTAATAATGTTTAGCAGGTCTTTTGCAATAACTGATCGCACAAAAAACATAAAAAGACCTAACCACATTAGAACTACAATATCAACTGGGGGTAGTTTTTCTGTAAGCCCAGTAAGTACAGCAACTAAAGTAGGGATAGTAGCTAAATGAATAAGAATTACTGCTACCCAACCCAATGTTTCTGCACTCAGATGTCCAATATTTTCACGAATACTTTCCATCATTTTACGAATGTTAACTAGATTTCTTAAACTTACTTGCATAAAATCCTCTCTCATTTATAAAAAATATGACCACCGATAACTGCTACTTTTTCTTTGTTCCATTTAGGGTTTATATGCGTAGCATGAAAGTACAATGCATCTTTCAAACTAGGCAATCTAAAGTTCTCCAAAAGGACCTGTCGTGCTACAATTTCAGATTCTTTGTAAACAGCCGCATTGCGTGGTTTAATTCCACTAGGGCTTTCACAATACCAACTGAATTGGCAAACTACTTTGTCGTAGACTACATTCTTTTGATAAATCACCCTACAAATATCTTCGGGAAATTTTCCACTGTTGGCTCGGTTAATAGTAACCTGTGCCACAGCAACTTTACCTTCAAAAGGCTCGCCGCCTGCTTCGTAATAAATGTTACGAGCAAGACACTCTAATTGTTTGTTACGCACTTCAGCGGTAACTGCGGTTCCTTTTATAAAACTTGTCTGCCTACTGGCATCAAGTTTATACATAACAGCTTTGTAGCCAATCAAGCCAACAATGGCTAATCCTAGGGCTATTAGTAATAATTTTATAAAGCGTATCATTTCTTTCTCCTTTACGCGGGATTAACTGATCAACGAATCAGCAACTTATTTACATCAGTATTATCTACGCATTTTACTAATGTCCACTGCCTCTTCGTCGGAAAAAACAGGTACAGCATTAGATTTATGCATAGTAGCGATACCCTTAACTTTGGTACCGGTATACTGTTTGGCGGGCTTTAATACAGCATTGCCCAAACCAGTGTCTACGCTCTTGATATGAGCAGTAGTATTACGTCCTTCGGGAATTCTCAAAGAATAACCCGAACTACCTAGTGCAGGTGCAGACAATGCACGAACA
>Ga0315902_10012760_pt1 | contig 10911 bp, 1 predicted proteins | sample LakEriMetagenome_9_FD_203523 | JGI IMG/M metagenome (GOLD analysis project Ga0315902, IMG submission 203523) | Freshwater fungal communities from buoy surface, Lake Erie, Ohio, United States - Buoy 12 MA117 | ecosystem: Environmental > Aquatic > Freshwater > Lake > Lake biofilm | place: USA...
TTCAATGTTGCACCACCCGAACTGATATTGAAATTACCTGCACAGCCTCTGTTTGTAGTCGGGAAAGTCAATGTAGTTGAATTCTGGATGGTAACGTTGTTAGGTACACCTGAACCTGCTGTAGAACTGTTGCCTGTCCATTCGTTACCAATACCGTAACTACCGGTTGTGTTATAAATCAGCGTTGAACTGCTTCCGTAAGTAGGTGTATTAGTTGCAGCAAAACCACCGGAGTTAATTGTTAATGTTCCATTGATCGTAGAACCCGTTCCAAAGGTTACCCCGCCGGCGATATTTACATTATTAAATCCGACCGTTCCTGTTACTGTACCTGTTCCTGAGAAAGTAAATGTACCTGCTCCAGTACCTGCAGCCAGCGAACCGGATGATCTGGAAATTGCACCACCACTAGAAACTGTAATGGTATTACCACTTCCAACCGTGAACGCACCGGAAGTAAGGGTCAGTGTCCCAGCCAAGGAAGCGTTTCCTGAAAGTGTTACACCTGCACTGTTATTGATTGTAAGATTATTCGCTCCGGTAAAACCTGCACCTGTTTCCTGTGCAGAACTTCCATTAAAAGTATAATTAGCACCGGTGTTGTAGGAACGAGCACCTCCTACCTGTATAGAACCCGTTGCTCCTGTTAAAGTGATACCGGCAGTATTGGCTGTTTCTAATCCACCACCTGAACTCAGAGTAAAAGTTCCTGTACTTCCATCGAGGACATTTGTACCCATACTCAATGTACTCCCGCTGTTTACGGTAAAGTTGATCGCATTTGAGATAGTACCACTTGACTTGGAATAGGTTTGCGTGCCCGATTTACTGAAATTGAAATTACCAGTACCGGCTCCGCCTTTTGTAAGCGTACCGCCCGACATAGAGAAATCTCCTGCCAGATTAATTGTACCAGTATTGGCAGCAGGTCTGTAAATATCAAATGTACCTCCACTAATTGAAAGGTTTCCGGAAATATTTAAGGTAGAGCTACTAGCAGTACTTGATCCGAAGGGGGCAAAAAATCCACCTGAAACCGTTAGATTACCACTGATGGTAGATGTGATTGCAGTGGAGTTTGTAAAATAAAGACCAGAAGTTGCGCTGGGTGTAGCACCCGTTGACTGAACGGTTAAATTACCATTTATAGTTGTTAGCCCCCCAAAACTGAAAATTGAAGTTTGAGCTGTACAATTCCAAATAATATGATGATAGTTTTGAACTGAACCAGATGAAAAGTCGATAGCACTCGTGACGCCTGTAACTTCAAATGTAGAACCCGAACTCCAAGTACAGGTAGGGACAGAACCACCATTTACGGCATGAACATATTTTCCACCATTGTTTATTGTTATTGCTCCAGAATATGCATGTGAAGCGTTATTCCTTGAAACGGTTCCGCTAACTGACAAGGTGTTAAACTGAAATGTACCAGTAGCGCCTGTCATGTTAAGTGTACCTCCACTTGCAACAACAATATTATTGTTGCTTCCAGAAGAATAGTTTTGATCTTGTGAAACTGTATGAGTATTTTGAATTGTAATCGTGCTATAAAGGGTCGATCCGGGAGCAGCTCCGGCATTTGACCAACTGGTTCCACCATCCGTACTAATTTCCCAAGTACCTGCGGCACTCCAGTTACCACTAGCTTTTGAACGATATTGGTTGGGTTTTTGGATTTGGAAAGCATTGAAAAACATGTTTCTTTGACCATCATTACTTTGCTGAGCTCCTATATAAAATCTCATGTTATCAATTGCTGAAGAAGAAGTAATTGTCGTTGAAAAAGTACCGTCAGAAGTAAGTCTTCTTGTTATTGAAACGGAATACTGAGTACTGCTAGTTCTAGTAACCGTGACAAGCATTGGTGTAGTTCCATAATTTGTAGAAACAGTTCCGGAAGATACCCCTCCATATGTAATAGAGGCTGAATTAGAGTTATTAACGCTAAAAATAGTTGTACTTCCACTTTTTAATTCCCAACCTTTGCTCCCTGATGATCCGCATTCCCAGTTCATTGCCCAGTAAAAAGTCAGCACATCACCAACACCCATCGAAGAACTGAAATTCCTTAAGGCATAAGCATATTGTGATGAATGACCGTACATTCCAAAAGCAGATGTTCCGATACCTGTAGTACCCATCCCATTTCCTGCCGGATCGCCTTTAAAGTGTCCAGCATTTGCACCATCAGATGAAAGCCCCCATGCAGCGAATCCGGTACCCCCATTCGTACCATTCGTCCAACCACTGCTGTAAGCCGCGTTGGTTGCATTATCGGATAAAGTCTGCGCAAATGCATTTACTCCAATTAGAATTCCTAAAAGAGCAAATACTATTTTACCGATGAATTTCTTCAAAGCATTTGCAGGGTTGCAAGCATTCACATTCATTTCAGATAGTGTAGAAATGTTCATACAACAATGGTTTAATTTGTCAATGTTATATGGAAGGGCAAGCGCGAGGCGGGCTCTGTCCATATGGAGTTAGTAATCGATTAAAAAAAAAGCTTGGGTAATCTTCAGGAACTGGATCTTGATCGGGTGTTTTTATAAGGTTCTGGTACGTTAAAACACGTAATTGAGGTGTAAAATATACTTTGGTTAAATAATTACCAAATTTTGATTAACTTTTTTATTTATTAACATCTGTTAGTCAGACACTTATCGCAAATAAGTTAAACAAAATAAGGGTATCGGTTATTGGTTAGTCGTATTTGGCCTAACGGACTTTCTTTTGTCTTTAACTATGATTAAACTGATTAAATGATTGCTTGATATTTGGACTCGCGGACTAACGGACTCTCGGTCATTTTTTTTGGCGCAGAGAAGTAAGAACGCAGATGCTTTCTCAGAGTACATCTCTGAGTTTACCTCTTTTTCTCTGTTCTCTGCGTCATAGACACCAATAACAAACAACAAATAACCAACAACTTTCTTTTGTCTGAATCAGGATTGGCAGGATTCCCACACCCAACTCTCATATCTTCTTCCCGATAACGATTACTTCACACTCCTATCTGCTGACGATTAAACCCACTTTAACACCTAAACGATTCACCAACTTAACGACTTAACATTTTGAGTTCATCCATCAATTCAATTATAGATATGGCAGTTACTCCGCCCGGCATAGTAAAGCTGTCTTTCCCACTATACACAACATATTTTCGGGATGGCTTGACTTCTTCACAAGCATAATGAAATCCCTTGGATACCACAGGGGCTGAACTGCGTTTTATTTCGATTGCCCATTTTTCTTTGGGAGAAAATTCAAGTATGAGATCAATCTCTGCACCTCCTGGTGTACCATAATAAAATGTTTGTACATCAGCAGATAACACGGATAAAATATTTTCAATAACAAACCCCTCCCAACTTCCTCCTACTACCGGATGTCCAAGCAATTCATTATTGTCTTTGATATTAAGCAATGTGTGTACAAGTCCGCTGTCACGCACAAATATTTTCGGAGACCTTACCAATCGCTTCCCCACATTGAATGTCCAGGGCTGCAGTCTGCGAACCAGTAATAGATCACACATCAGATCCAGATAGCGAGCAATGGTGGTACCAGACACATCCAGATTTCTGGCAATATTTGCCGAATTCATAACAGAACCCTGATGATGAGCCAGCATCATCCACAATCGTTGTAAAGTTGTTGCAGGGATACGAGGACCTAGTTGCGGAATATCTCTTTCGAGATAAGTACGAATGAAATTTTTTCTCCAGGTAAAACTATTTGCATCATTTTTTGCAATTAAACTTTCAGGGAATCCACCTCGCAGCCAAAGCGTATTTATTTTTTTTTGATTCGCACTTGCAAACTCCTGTATATTAATCGGGAAGAGTTCACTATAGGCAATCCTTCCCGCAAGTGATTCGCCCGATTGTTGCAGTAGATTAACAGAAGCAGAACCTAAAAATAAAAACAGACCATGCTTATTCCCCTTTCTTCGTTCTTTATCAATAATACTTCTGATAGGCGCAAAAATTTCAGGCATTCTTTGTACTTCATCCAGAATAATTAGCCGATCCTTGTTGTACTCATGGAAACTCACGATATCCTGTACTTTCTGAATATCGAGCGGATCTTCCAGATCGAGGTAAATAGAGGATTCCTTTTCTGCAATAGCATGGGCTAAAGTTGTCTTACCAACCTGACGAGGACCGAGTAGTGCTACCGACGGAGTTATCGATAACAAATACTCAACATAGTCTATGAGAGCTCGATTTATCATGTATGCAAATATAACATAATTTATGATAAATGCATAGTTATTAGACAGATTAACATTATGAAACACTTTTGTCTTGAACTATGATTAAGATGATAAAATGATTAACATGATTTTTGGACTCGCGGACTAATGGACTTCCGGTCATTTTTTTTGGCGCAGAGAAGTAAGAACGCAGAGGTTTTCGCAGAGTACATAACTGCGCTTACCTCTTTTTCTCTGTTCTCTGCGTCAAAGAATGTCTTCAACTGTGATTAAGATGTTTAAATGATTAATATGATTTTTGCACTCGTGGACTAATAAACTTCCGGTCTTTTTTATTTCACGAAAAGGCCCAAAAGTTATTCAAGACACTCATATCTCATAACATTCACTAACAATCAACATCTAACAAAAATCCCCGATCTTAATGACCGGGGATATCTGTTAACTGTTATCAGTTGTCCGTTAACGGTTAACCGATAACCGCTAACGGATAACCGTTATTCCACCACCACCTTCACTTTTTCTCTCACACCATTCATTTGGGTGATTTCGGCAATATATGTACCTGATGGCAATTGAGCGCCGAGTTTCAGAGACTGTACTCCCGTTCCACCTGCGTGAGACAAGATCGACTGCTGTACCTGTACGCCTGCAATAGTGTAGAGCGTAACTGTATACTTCCCTGCAGGTTTGTTGCGGAACTCGATCTGTGCAGATCCGCCTTTAACTAACGGATTCGGGTAAACGCTGAATCCTTTCTCGCCGTTAAGATTTGTAACAGGAGTGGTCACATTACTACGGAATACTACACGGAAACGCTGTCCGCTGCTAGCTGCCGTATTGGTATTAACCGTGAAGTTCACCAAAGTAGTACCTGTTAAACTGATCGGCGTTTCTGTATTCAAGAAGGCATCCTGCAACACTACCGTAGATCCTGCCGGCAACTGGAAGTCGCTCATGTCAAACTTCATCTGATAACTCGCCGTCTTCATTCCCCACATTCGCAACTGCAGTGTGTCGTTTCCGTTAATAGCAGGACGAGTTTCCCAAGAGAGATCTTTGGTGAAACGATAGATCGACATATTCTCGTTAAACTGAGTTGGCTTCACTGCGTCATTGCCATCCAGACCCGGATTCTCTCCAGGTATGAAATCACAAGTGGCATTGTCGTACTTGTTATAAACCGTTCCTTCGAGCTTATTCAGATCGATGCTAATTTGAGATCCTGTATTCGATGTACGGAAATAAGTATTGCTGCTGCCAACAATCTTACAGGCCTCCGTAAATTTCAACTCATTGCTGGCACTATTTGCCTGCAGGAAGAAGGATTGTCCGCTCTCAATGGTTAAGCTTGAGTTCATGGATTTTGTTTCATATCCTCCCAGTGTTGCCAATCCGGGATTCCATACATACGCGAAGTTGGTAAATCCGGTTCGTTTATTGAGAAGATTCAGATTGATCGCAGATGGGTAGGGATTTCCAAACATATAGAAATTATTATTTCCTACTTGATTGATATAAGCGATTTCTCCTTGCCTTACTGTACCCTTCGCCTTTAATGTAGTGGCAGCAGAACCGCTTGTAATATATGCCCCTGTTGTATTATAAGGTCCTGTTGCAAACAACATATAGGCATTATTAGTGGAGCCGTTGAACAAGAGTGATGAATTAGTACTTGTTACCGGCGACCATCCTGTACCACTTACATATGACAACATAGAATGCGACACACCGCCTGTATATAATCCATCTCCTCCGGAAGGACCCCAGATGATGACACCCGAACCATTGTTAACACCGGCATTTTGCCAGTTGTAGTAAATACTATTATTTGTAGAACCCTGCAATGGTACGGTAACAGCACGCCATTTTCTTCTGGCAGCCAGATAACGCTCTACTGTCACTTTCGTAGCCCTACTCAATGTACCATTGATCTGTCCAATAGAAGCTGTACCTGCAGAAGTGGATTTCAGCACCACATCTTTATCTCCGAAGTCAGCGGTTCCCTCAACAGAGAAGCGGATACCCGGATTGATCGTCAACGTACCTCCGGTTCTGAGTTCAAATAATTTACTGCTTCCTACAGTGTAGTTCACATCCAAGGTAAGCGCATTACTTACTTCAATGTTATTTGTACCTCCGGGATAAGGAGGTGCAGTTAATGCAGCCTGCCATGTGCTTCCGTCATAATACTGCCATGTTGCAGCAGAACTGAACAAGCCATCAGCTACAGTCTTATAATCTGCTGTATTTGGAGCTGCAGCTGCAACGGTAATCGTACCGCTGGCAGAAGCAGAGCATCCGTTGGATGGTGTAGTGGTAACCGTATAGCTGAAATTACCACTCTGTGTTGGAGCACCGCTGATCGTATAGGTACTTCCGCTCAGATTACCGGTAACTCCGGTAGGAAGGGTTCCTGTTAGATTAACGCTCGCTGCCGCACCTCCTAAGGTGTACACGATATTCGTGATTGCTACTCCATAAGCAGGCGTTTGTGAATTTGAGCCCGAAGTTAGCGTGATAGATTGCGTACCATTCACTGTAGCTGTTACCGTTCTTCTCGTGGCCGACACACAACCGGTTGTTGTATTACGCGCTTCCGCATAATAATTGGTTGTAGAAGAAATAGAAGGTGTTGTATAACTGCTGTTTCCTGAAAGAAGCAAAGTGCCACCAGTTGCTTCGCTGTACCAGTCAATCGTCTGACCACTACCGGGCGTAGCTGTTATTGTAACCGTACCTGTACCACAACGAGAGCTATTCCCTGCTGTTGGTGTGGATGGCGGTGCGACAATCGTAACAGTCCAGGTACCGGTAGATACCGTTGGCGTAGTGAATAAACTTCCATCAGCCGCATAACGACGGTAACTGGTTGTGGTTGTCAAACCTGCCGGAGGCGTATAGGTTGCCGAAGTTGCACCTGCAATCGCATCGGTATATCCGTCTGCAGAAGACCTCCAAGTATAAGCAATAGCTCCATCTCCTCCACTGGCAGCGGTTGAACTTCCAATCTGTGAAGGTGTACCACCGGAACAGATTGATTGACCTGTTGTGCTAATGGCACCGGAAGTGAAGGCTGATAAGGTTAATCTGATATCATCTATCCTCCAATTGATTGTATTTGAAACTACACCTCCGGATCCTCCGTATCCATAGATTCTGAATGTAACAGGTGTGCCAGCTGCTGAAACAACGCTTAAACCGGTTGCACTCTCCAACTCCCACACATTCACTAACATGGAGCCAGTGGCAATATCAGCTGCATAGTTATCCAGGCTGGAGCGCAATGCGTAGCTTACAGGACCGGTTCCTGTTGATCTTGTACCAAAACTGATTGCGCTTAATCTAAATGCATAGTTGGCATCCGGCGTTACAGTAAACTCAAAATAAGCACTTCCGCTTGCGCCGGTATTTAAAGCCCCTATATTCGCAGCGTTACCTGCATTATAATAACCGGATGCTCCGGTATATATTGAAGATGCAGATGTCGTTGACAACATCGCAGCAACAGTACCAAATGAATTTCCTATTGAAACAGATCCTAAGGTAATATTTGAGTAAGGATCATAGGATGCAGCAGCAGAGCCGGGGGCATCAAATCCAAAATCCCAGTTGGCCGCTACTGTTGTTGTAAAGGTTTGTGTAGCACCGTATGTATAGGTAGTACCATCATACACATAGGACTTATAACTATAACCTGAGCTAGGTGTTAATCCGGTAACTGCTGTAGCATATGTACCGGTTGCAATGCCTGCAACAGAAACTTTGGTAACACCTGTACCTCCAACAGCTGGATTGCTGTTTGCCGAAGTAAGTGAATAAACAAAACCTTTTTCCGTAGTAGATGGACAAACGCCCAGTGTGGTCAGATTACCATTCAAAGTAGCTGCCTGACCTGATACGGTTGATGCAGCAGAAGTAGTTACAGCCTGAGCTACATAAGGATTTGCGATCGTAAATGTAAAGGCACCCTGGTTAGAACCGGATGTTGCCGAGTAATAACGAACTCGAATATAATAAGTCGTGCCGGCTGTAGCAGGGAAAGTAGCTGATTCTGCAGTCAAACTTGATGAGGTAGTACCTCCTGAACTGATCCACAAATTTGAAGCTGTTGGGCACGGACTTGCCCATACTTGCAGATCAATATCCTGAGCAGTAGTACTTGTACTTATTGAAAAAGTTGCAGAGCATGTGGGCGTGAATTTATACCAAACATCCGAACCGGACTCAGAACCAAAGGGCGATGATATCGTCGAAGAAACAGTTGTGCCATTTACAGAACCAATGCTGGCAGTTGTTGCATTTTCACAAAGATCATTGGCCGGCGCGCCGGGTATGACTGTTCCGCTGGCAGTAACCGATGTGGATCCGCCTCCCCCATTTATAGAAATTGTTTCTGAAGAATAGGTTCCTCCGGCAAGTCCTGCTTTCAAACGAATCCAAACCGTATTAGAGGCCAATGTTCCTGTACCTGTATAAGAAAGGGTTGCAGTGGAACCGAATCCTGTAGTAGAGCTGGTTGTTGATACTTCAAAATTAGTAGATCCACTAACCGTGATCGTACCCCCACCGTCGGTTAAGTTAATAGCAGAAAGAGTAATGGAAGAAGCAGCTGATGGACCCGCACCTTCTGAATAACTCATACCGGAAACTGATGCGGCACTCGGAATGATCGCCGGAGTATTATCCACGTCCACAAAACCGGTTACCGATAAGGAATTTGTTGTGACACCGGCAGCATATCTGCCAATGCTAAACGTAGAGGTTGATGTTGTTCCACTCCATGCATACAATCTGAAAGTAATCGTATTACTGTTTGATACATTTTGAAGAGCAGTAATTCCTGACAAATCGATCGGCGTTTGATCAACTCCATCAGCAGTACTCGTAAATGTTACAAATGTTCCAATACTTGTAAAGTTAGTTCCATCTAAACTATATCTCCATATATATTCATCAGGAGATCCTGAGCCTGATCTGCGAAGTCTAACATTCAGTGTGCTTAGAGAAACTTTATACCCAGCTTTTGCATTGAGTGTGAATTGATAAAAATCATTATTCGTTACTGCATTCGCTAAACTACTCTGATCAAAATTGAATCCTGCAAAGGCATTTCCTAAAGTGCTTGAAGATGTGCCAGAACCTCTGGAAAGAACAGCGGTATTACAATTTGAATTATTTGTAGTGGCATTATAGGTAGATTCCGAACCTGATGCTCCGTTAAACTGCCATGCAATAATCGTTGAAGGCGCCAACGTCACCGTCAATGTCTGATCCACACTGGCTGCTGCCTCATAGTTTCCATTTCCTGCTTGTGATGCGGTTATGGTTGAAGTTCCCGCACCTACAATAGTGATTGTGCTTCCGGATACCGTAGCAACAGAAGTATTGGAACTGGAGTAAGAAACTGTTAAACCGGAAGATGCAGTAGCTCCTGGATTGAAGGGAATATCTGCGGTGGTTTTTGCAGCAATTGCAGCAAAGGTGATGGTTTGCGTGGCCTTGGTGATATTACCGGTTGCGTTAGTGCTGGCCAGACTATAATTTGCTGCCAAACCGCCGTTTGTACCATTGGCCAGTACATAAGTGATGGTGGCTGTTTTACCATTGCCTGCGTTGGCATCTGCATAGGTACCTGTAGCGCTGGATACCGTTACGGTTTCAGATCCTACAAAACCTGATAAGGTTCCGGGAGTTACGGTTCCGCTGGTAGCGGATGCATTATATACTTTATCGGCAATAGTGGCCGTGGTGATGCTCAATGATTTTGCGGTAATGGCACCGGTAGCCGATCCGTTGGCCAAACTGTAGTTGGAAGCCACTCCCCCGTTGGTTCCGTTCCCTAAGGTATAAGTAATAGCCGTAGAAGCATATGAACCCACATTTGCTGAAGAATAATTTGCTGCTGCTCCACTAACAGTGAGTGTCTCACTTCCTACCAATCCACTCAATGCACCCGCCGTTACTGCACCTGCGGTTGTTGTTCCGTCATATACTTTGGAAGCGATGGAAGGAGCACCAATCGTCAGTGTTTTAGCTGTGATGGTACCACTCGCAGATCCTGCTGCCAAAGAATAGTTGGTAGCCAGACCGCCATTTGTACCATTGGCCAGATTATAAGTGACCGTCACACCTGCATAGGTCCCTACGTTGGCACTTGAATACGCATCGGCAGTAGCGGTAGCAGTCACTGTTTCAGAACCTACAAAACCGGAGATCGTACCTATGGTAACTGCACCTGCTGTTGTAGTTGCATTATAGGCTCTTGAAGCGATGCTTGGTGAAGTTATACTCAGCGATTTAGCTGTGATATCAGCAGTAAGACCAGTAGGTTGTGTGATCGAATAGTTGGCACTTGGAGCGGTATATCCAGAAACGGTCACAGATTTTCCTGCAGCCACATTTTTATCGCTGAACGTAGCTGATGGCGTGCCAGTTACGGAGAAAGACTCACTGTTTTCCAGACCTGAATATGCTGCCGTTCCAGTGATGGTTGCAGTGGTTGTACCGTCATACGTTTTATTACTGATACCAATTCCTGTGATGGTTAATCCTTTAGCAGAAACAGTATTACTTGAAGCAGAGGTTGATACATTGGCATCCGATGCACCCGAACTGGATAGTACTACGGCTACAGCACCATTATACGTGCCGGCGCTTTGTGTAGCTGCAAAACGCACATACAC
>Ga0315902_10012762_pt1 | contig 10910 bp, 10 predicted proteins | sample LakEriMetagenome_9_FD_203523 | JGI IMG/M metagenome (GOLD analysis project Ga0315902, IMG submission 203523) | Freshwater fungal communities from buoy surface, Lake Erie, Ohio, United States - Buoy 12 MA117 | ecosystem: Environmental > Aquatic > Freshwater > Lake > Lake biofilm | place: USA...
CCGAGCTACCGAATGTGGGAACTCTCGCGATCGGCGAACGCGTCCGCGGCGGTCAGCAAGGAATTCGCGGCCGGTGTGACCGGATTGCTCGGTCGCTTGCGGGCGTCGTCCGACGCCGGCGCCAAGAAGTGGGTCGCCGAATTCGATCAGTTCCTGGTGGAGTTCGGTTCGCGCGGACCCAACGAATGGGAGATCAGCGCCGACACCTGGGAGACCAAACCCGAGATCGCCTTGGCGGCGATCGATCGCATCCGTCTGCAGAGTGACGCCGAATCGCCCACCAGTCGGAACAAGCGCATGGCCGACGAACGTCGTCGACTCACCGACGAGGTTCGCGCCCTGGTGAAGCCGCTCGGCGAGGAGTTGGCCGGTCAGTTCGAGGGCGCCCTCGTGGCGGCCAACCAGATGGCCATCCGTGAGCGCACCAAGACCAACATCATCCGCGCCCTGCACGAGGTGCGCATGGTGTTCCGCGAATTGGGTCGTCGCCGTGCGGCCGAGGGTTCGTTGGCGGACCCGCATCACGTGTTCGCCTTGCTGGAGTCCGAGCTCGATCAGTTCCTGTTCGATGGTGCGTCGATGAAGGACACCTTGGCGCAGCGTCACGCGCAATGGCAGGAACTGCAGAAGTTGGAGCCGCCGTTCTTCATCAAGAACGGCTTGGTGCCCCCGCTCTCGGAGTACAAGAAGAAGGGGCAGGGCTCGGCGACGAAGGCGGTCGTGGGTGACGTCGTGCAGGGCGTGCCCGGTTGCACCGGTGTGTACGTCGGTCGGGCCCGCGTGGTGCTCGATCCGTCGGATCCCGGCGAACTGGAGCCCGGCGACGTGCTGATCGCCCCCAACACCGACCCGGCGTGGACGCCGTTGTTCATGTCGTGTGGTGCGGTGGTGGTCAACGTCGGTGCGGCCATCAGCCACGCCATCATTGTCAGTCGTGAACTGGGGCTTCCGTGCGTGGTGTCGGCGACCGACGCCACCTTGCGCATCGTCAGTGGTTCGTTGATCGAGGTCAACGGCGACACCGGCGCCGTGACCGTGCTGGAGGTGCCCGCATGAGCAAGCCGTTCCGCTTCGGATTGCAGGCCTACGCACCGGCATCGGCCAAGGATTGGCGCGATCTGGCCCGCAAGGCCGAGTCGATGGGGTTCTCCTCGTTCCATCTGGCCGATCACGTCATCGGACCGGGCCCGGCGTTGAACGCCACCGGTCACCCCGTGCAGACCGTGGCGGCCATTCCGGCCATGGCGGTGGCCGCCGAGGCCACCGAGACCATCAAGGTCGGTTGTCGCGTGTTGTGCGTCGACTATCGCAATCCGGTGATGCTGGCCAAGGAAGCCGCCACCCTTGATTTCTTCTCCGAGGGACGCCTGGAATTGGGCATCGGCGCCGGCTGGTTGCAGAACGAGTACGAGGCGATGGGCATCCCGTTCGACAAGGCGGGTGTGCGCATCGACCGCATGGAGGAAGTCATCGGCCTGTTGCGGGCCTCCTTCGCCGACGGCGAACTGAACATCGACGGTCGTCACGTTCACGCGGTCGGCTTCGAGGCGGTTCCCAAGCCGGTGCGCAAGCCGGGTCCGCCGTTGATGATCGGTGGCGGCGCCAAGCGCGTGCTCACCATCGCGGGTCGCGAAGCCGACATCGTGAGCCTCAACTTCAACAACTCCTCGGGCAAGTTGGGTCCCGACGGCATCGGGTCCTCGACGGCCGAATTGACCGACCAGAAGATCCAGTGGGTGAAAGAGGGCGCGGGTAGCCGTTTCTCCGACATCGAGATCGAGATCGCCGCGTACTTCACCATCGTCACCCCGGATGGTGAGGGAACCCGCGCGAAGATGGCCCCCATGTTCGGCATGACGCCGGAGGTGTTGGCCGAGCACCCCAACGCGTTGATCGGTTCGATCGACGAGATCTGCGACCGCATCGTCGAGCGACGCGAGCGCTTCGGTATCAGCTACGTGTCGTTCGGGGCGTCGGTGATCGACGCGGTCGCTCCCGTCGTCGAACGACTCACCGGCAAGTGACGAACCCAACCAAGTGACGAACCCCGACACCAAATGACACGGAGAAACCGATGAGCGTCGACATTTCCAACTTCAATCCCTTCGATCCCACCACGCAACAGTGCCCGTTCCCGCACTACGCCAAGATGCGCGAGGAGGCTCCCGTGCACGCGGTGGCCAGCATCGGGGTGCACATGGTCACCAAGCACGATCTGGTGATGCAGGTTCTGCGCGACCCCCAGACGTTCTCGTCGATGTTCGGTGGTGCGGGCATGCCGCTCAGCGGCCCCGAGCGCGAACGGTTCGCCGAGGTGATGTCGAAGGGTTACCCGCGCGTGCCCACGATGCTCACGGCCGACCAGCCCGAGCACACGCGATATCGCCGCTTGGTCTCGCGGGCGTTCCACCCCAAGGTCATCGCCGAGATGGAGCCGGTGGTGCGCGAGATCACCGTGGGACTCATCGAGTCCTGGATCGACAAGGGGCGTATCGAGTTCGTGAAGGAGTTCGCGGTGCCGCTGCCGGTGCGCGTGATCGCCAAGGCCCTGAACGTTCCCGACGACCGTTTGGCCGATTTCAAGCGTTGGTCCGACGACTCCATCGCGGGTATCGGAACCAACATCTCGATCGACGATCGCATCAAGGCCGAGTACGGCGTGAACGAGTTCCAGCACTACTTCGCCGAGCAGTTGGAACTTCGTCGCACGAACCCGCAGGACGATCTGCTGACGAACTTGTTGAACGCCACCATCGACGACGACGATCCCGAGGTCACCGACAATCGCCAGCTCGACATGCCCGAGATGCTGAGCATCGTCCAGCAGCTCCTGGTGGCCGGAAACGAGACCACCACCAAGACGCTCACCGAGATGATCCGCTTGCTGGCCGAGAACCCCGACGAGTGGGCGAAGTTGAAGGCCGACCCGAGTCGCGCGGAACGCGTGATGGAGGAGACGTTGCGGCTGTCCACCCCGACCCAGGGAATGTGGCGCGTCGTCACCAAGGACACCACGCTCGGTGGCGTCGACCTGAAGAAGGGTCAGCGCATCATCATCGTGTTCGCCTCGGCCAATCGGGACGAGGATCTGTACGACGAGCCCGATGCCTTCGACCCCGATCGCGAGCACCTGCGCGACAACCTGGCCTTCGGAAAGGGCATCCACTTCTGTCTCGGAGCGAACCTCTCGCGGCTCGAGGGCAAGGTGGCGGCCGAGGAGCTGTCGAAGCGGCTCGACACCATCTCTCTCACGTCGAACAACAAGTTCCAGTACTTTCCCAGCTTCATGTTGCGCGGCCTCACCGACCTCGAGATCGAGTTCACCCCGGCCAAGGTGTCCAAGTGAGTGGCCGTTTGAGTGGCAAGGTCGCCGTCGTCACCGGATCCAGCCGCGGCATCGGTCGGGGAACGGCCATCGCCCTGGCCGAAATGGGTGCCACGGTCTACATCACCGGTCGCAACACCGGTGATGGTCCGCTCACCATCGACACGACCGCGAAAATGGTGAACGACGCCGGAGGCGTCGGAATTCCCGTGAAGGTCGATCACGGTGACGACCGCCAGATCGCCGAGCTGTTCGATCGCGTGCGCACCGAGGCGGGCAAGATCCACGTGTTGGTGAACAACGTCTACAAGATTCCCGACCCGCCCGCGTGGGGCGGAGGATTCTGGGAACACCCGATCAGCATCTGGGACGATCAGGTGGGCATCGGTCTGCGCGCGCATTACGTCGCGTCGTGGCACGCGGCGCCGCTGCTGTTCGAGGGTGGCCCCGGCGGATCCATCATGAACGTGTCGTCACCCGGCGGCAGTTCGTACCACTTCAGTTCTTCCTACGGAGCCGGCAAGGCCGGCCTCGATCGCCTGAGCGCTGACATGGCCCTAGAACTGAAGCCCAAGGGCATCGCGTGCTGTTCGATCTACCCGGGTTCCGTGGCCACCGAGTTCATCCTGGAGTGGGCGGGCAAGCGGGGCAGCGACCTCTCGACGGCGCAAACGACGCTCGGTGTCGGTCGCGCCATCGCCGCTCTGGCGGTGGCACCGGATCTGATGGAGCGCTCGGGAACGATCCAGTGGGTCGAGGACATCTCGGAGCAATTCGACGTCCGCGACGAGAACGGCAATCTGGCTCCGGCGTACCCGGGTCGCATTCGACGCTGAGTCAGAACTCGAGGCCGAGTCGATCGACTCCGCGAATCGTGAGTCGGTCGCGCCAGGTGATGTCACCGACCGAGCGCATGGTCGGGAAACGGCGCACGAGTGAACCCACCGCCACTTCGGCTTCGAGTTTGGCCAGGTTCGATCCGAGGCAATAGTGAATGCCGGCGGCGAAAGCCAGGTGGCGCCCGGCGTTCGCGCGATCGAGCATCAGTCGACCGGGTACGTCGAACATCGACGGATCATGATTGCCCGCACCGAGCACGGTGGTGACGACGGTGCCGGGTTCGACGGTGACACGGCCGGCGGCGGTCTCGTAGTGGACGGGAACCATGGGGACTCGGACCGTTTGCTGCACCGGGCCGTCGAAACGCAGTAGTTCGTCGACCGCGCGAACGCCGAGATCCGGGTTCTGGTACCAAGCCGACAGTTGGTCGGGGTGCTTCAGCAACGCGTTCACCGAGTTGCCGATGAGGTTCACGGTCGTCTCGTGACCGGCGATGTACAACAGGACCACGAACGAGATCAGTTCGGCCGGGTCCAGATTGTCGCCGTCGTCCTCGACCGCGATGAGTGCCGACAGCAAGTCGTCGCCGGGGTGTCGACGACGGTCCTCGATGATCTCGAACAGGTAGGGGATCAGTTGGGCGAACGCCTTGTCGACCTCGGCCAGATCCTCCATCGTGGAAGCGGGCTCGAGGGCGAACGTGATGACCTGGCTCCAGTCGCGCAACTCGTCGGCCCGATCGACGGGCATGTCGAGCAGATCGGAGATGACCTGGAACGGGATGGGGAAGGCCAACTCGTCGATCAGTTCCATGCCCCCGCGTACCGCTGCGCGGTCGAGCACGTCGTCCACGAGATGCTGAACCCGCGGACGCAGGTTCTCGATGGAGGAGGGGGTGAACGCCTTGCTCACCAGACGCCGCAGTCGCGTGTGGTCGGGCGGGTCCAGGTTCAAGATGGTCTTGGACGAATTACGACTGCGACGTCGCTCGCGCTTGGCCCGCGACAACGGATCGGTCGGCTCGTTACCGTTCGCTTCGATGTCACGACTGAAGTCGTTGCTGCGCAACGTGTACGCGACGTCCTCGTAGCGGGTGAGGATGACCACGTCGCCCGTGCGATGAACGGGATCGTGTTCGCGCAGAGCGGCGTAGAACGGATAGGGGTTGGCTCGAAAGGCCGGGTCCAACGGGGTGAAGACGGCGAGAGCGGGATCGGTGACGCTCATGCCACTTCCTTCAGTGCCGAAGCCAGGGCGTCGACGATCCGGTCCACCTGATGGTCGTGGATCACGAGCGGCGGACAGAACGCGTTGGTGTCGGTGCCGATGGCGCGGGTGATCACGCCGTGGCGCAACATCGCGTCGCGCACCGCGAAGGCGTCCACTCCCGGGTGATGGCCGACGGCCCAGACCGCACCATCTCCGCGCACGGACGCAACCGAGCCATCGTGGGCGAGTGCTCTGAGGCCACTCGCCAGTCGCTCGCCGACGTGGTGCGCCCGCGCCACCAATCCCTCGCGCTTCATGATGTCGAGATTCGTCAGCGCCGCCACGCACGCCGTGGGATGACCCGAGTAGGTGAAGCCCGTGCGCAGGAAGAAGTTCGGGTCGCTCTCGAGGGCCGCGCGAACCGCGGGGCCGACGAACACTCCGCCCAAGGGTTGGTATCCGGAGGTGACGGCCTTGGCGAAGGTCACCATGTCGGGTCGCACGTCGTAGCGATGAGCGGCGAACCACTGGCCGAGCCGACCGAATCCGGAGATGACCTCGTCGTAGATGAGGTGCGCGCCGTGCTGATCGCACAGGCGACGAACCGACTCGAGATACCCCTCGGTGGGCGGGTACACGCCGCCGGCACCCTGGAGCGGTTCGACCAACACCGCGGCGATGGTCGAACCGTGTTGCGACATCGAGGACGCCAACGCCTCCACGTCGTCGGCGGGTACCTGCATCACGTCGCCCACGTACGGCGCGTAGCCCTCGCGGTTGGGGGCGATGCCCTGGGCGCTGGTGCCGCCGTACGCGGTGCCGTGATAGCCGCGCTGTCGCGAGATGATGAGGGTCTTGTCCGGATGACCGGCCTGGATGTGCGCCAGGCGCGACAACTTCATGGCGGTGTCGACGGCCTCGGAGCCGGACGACGTGAAAAAGACCCGCGAGTCCGCCATCGGGGCGATGTCGACCAGAACCTCGGCCAGCTGCTCGGCGGGGGCGTTGGTGAACGGGTCGAACGTGGAATACGCGGCCAGGGTGCCGGCCTGACGGCCGATGGCCGCGGCGATGTCGGAACGGCCGTGGCCGACGGCGCAGTACCAGAGGCTGGCCATGCCGTCGATGTACTCGTTGCCCCGGTCGTCGTAGACCACCGCTCCCTGGCCCCTCACGAGGGTGATGAAGTCGCTCTTGGTGGGCTTGGCGAAGGGGTGGAGGAAGGCGGAGGCCATGGGGCAACGGTAGTTCTGTGGTCCGAACCGCGAGCGATCACGGATGAGTTGCGAACACGAATGAGAATCATTATCATAAACACATGACGTCGCGTCGGATCTCCTTCTTCGTCGTATCGGTTCTGGCTGTGGCTGCCTGTGGAGGTGACGCCGAATCCGGGGGAGCCGAACGTCCGTCGGTGGTGGCGAGCACTCCGATCCTTGGCGCACTGGTCACCGAGATCGTCGGGGATGCCGCCGAGGTGACGGTGTTGATGCCCAACGGTGTCGACCCGCACGGTTGGGAGGCCTCACCCAAGGAGATCGAGGCCTTGTCGAACGCCGACGTCGTGGTGATCAACGGTCTGCATCTGGAGGAGTCGTTGGACGAGGCGATCGATGCGGCGCGTGACGGAGGAGTTCGCATCTTCGAGGCCGGCGATCACGTCGATGTGATCGAGAGCTCCGAGGAGGATTCGGGCGACGAACACTCCGATGGTGACCCGCACATCTGGACCGACGCCGCCGCGATGGCCGAGGTTGCCCTGGCCCTGGGTGACGATCTCGCCGAAGCGGGAATCGACGTGGGTGATCGCGCCTCGGTGGTGTACGAGCGACTCCTCACTCTCGACAACGAACTTCTGGAATCCGTCGAAGCGGTGGACGAGAACAATCGCAAGCTCGTGACCGGGCACGAATCCCTCGCGTATCTGGCTCGGCGTTACGACTTCGAACTCATCGGGGCGGTGATTCCCGGACTGTCTAGCGAATCCGAGGTGTCGGCCGGCGAATTGTCGTCCCTCAAGGAACTGATCGTGGCCGAAAAGGTCGGCGTGATCTTCTCCGAGGCCGGAACTCCGGATCAGGTGGTCGAGGCGATCGCGGACGAGACCGGTGTCACGGTCGTCGAGTTGGACACTCATCTGCTGCCCGAGGACGGCACGTACGACACGTTCATGACCGAATTGGTATCCGCCATCGTCTCCGCGCTGTCGTCATAACCTCACGGCGATGTCGCAACTGGTCGACCCGTTCCTGGACAACGAGTTCATGCAGCGGGCGTTCCTGGCCGGTGTCCTCGTCTCCGTTGCCTGCGCCATCGTGGGTTCCTATGTCGTTCTTCGCGGATTGGCGTTCGTGGGCGATGCGTTGGCTCACGGAGTTCTTCCGGGAGTCGCCGGCGCGGTCATCGTCGGCGCGCCGGTCATGCTGGGTGCCGCCGCGGGTGCCGTGGCGATGATCGCGGGTGTGGGGTTCATCACCGCGAAGTCGCGCCTGTCGAACGATTCGGCGATCGGGTTGCTCTTCATCGGCTTGTTGGCCCTCGGTGTGGTGCTGGTGTCGTCGTCGGACGAACTCACGGGCGACCTCGACGCCATCTTGTTCGGCGAGTTCCTCGGGGTGACATGGTCGGATCTGGCCGTGCAGGGAATCGGACTGGTGGTGGTGGTGACGGTGTGCGCGTACGCCGCGCGCCCGTTCCTGCTGCTGTGCTTCGACCCCGATCTGGCCGACGCGATGGGCTTCGGGGCCCGTCGGCATCATCGACTCATGCTCGCGCTGGTCGCGGGAACCGTCGTGGTCTCGTTCCAAGCGGTGGGATCGCTGTTGGTGTTCGGAATGCTGTTGGCTCCGGCGGGCACGGCGGCCCTCGTGACGCGACGGATCGGGTCCATGATGGCGGTCGCCGCGGTCGTGGGCATCGCGTCCACGTACATCGGCTTGTCCTGTTCGTACCATTTCGACGTGGCGGCCGGGGCTTCGGTCGTTCTGTCATCGGTGGTCGTGTTCTTCGTGGTGCTGCTGGCCAAGTCGTTGCGCCCGAGCGGTCGACGGGGCGTCCGTCATGGATGATCCGGCGACGCGTGGGGGTGGCCCGGCTCTGGTCGCGCGGCGACTCGACGTCGGATACGACGGTCGGGTGGTTCTGACGGGCATCGACGCGTTCGCCACGCCCGGTCGATCCATCGCTCTGATCGGTCCGAACGGGTCCGGAAAGTCGACGTTGTTGCGCACCTTCGCCGGATTGCTCGCTCCCGTGGGTGGGGCACTGGAGGTGTGTGGTCTTTCGGTCACCCGAGCGTCGAAACGGATCGCCTATCTGAATCAGTTCCACCCCAACGCGATGACATTGCCGTTGCGCGCGTTGGACGTCGTGCACATGGGACGTCTCGACCGTCGTGGGCGATTCGTGCGCCGACGCCCCGAGGACCATGATGCGGTGGCCGACGCCCTCGATCGGATGCGGATCTCCGATCTGGCGAACGTGGCTCTACGCGACCTGTCCGGCGGTCAGCGTCAGCGCGTCTTCCTCGCTCAGGTGCTGGCGCGTCGGGCCGACGTGGTGTTGCTGGACGAACCGTCCGCGGGACTCGATGCGATCGGTCGATCCGTGTACCTCGAGGCGATGGAAGCCGAGACGACGCGGGGCGCGGTGGTGATCTCGGCCACTCACGACGTCGGTGAAGCGGCGCGTTGTGATCGGGTCATGTTGTTGGCCGGTCGTCTGATCGCCGACGGACCGGCCGATGTCGTGCTCACCCCGGACAATCTCTTGTCGACGTTCGGTATCGGATTGTCGCGCGCCGGTGATCACCTGGTGGTGACCGAACACGATCATCATCACGATCACTGACGCGCGTCGGCGGAGTCAGTGTTCGTCGTAGTGATCGCCGTGCGCCGCGTGCAGGTGCCCGTCGTGCAGATAATCCACATGGTCCCCGTGCGGCACGGCCACGTGTCCACAATTCGGTCCGTGCACGTGGTCGTGCTCGGAGTGCTCGACGCAACCTTCCACGTCGCAGGCATCCCAATGGTCGTCGTGTTGGTGGTGCAGATGACCATCGTGGACGTAATCGACGTGGTCGCCGTGTGGAACCGCGACGTGTCCGCAGTCGGGGCCGTGCACATGGGGATGGTCGGTGTCGGGCCGGTGCTCCACGATCCGAGTATGTCATTCGTCGCGCCGTCAGGTTCGTCTTTGTCGTCCGACGTGGTGTCAAATGGGGCATGGATCGCCTGAGGAATCTCATCGACGGGGCGCTCGATGCCACGGTCGCGCCGGGGTACTCGCGCGTCGGTTACGAGATCCGATCCCGTTCGCACGATTGGGAGTCATTGTCGCCGACCGCTCTGGAGGGACGGGTCGTGGTCGTCACCGGAGCCACGTCCGGACTGGGTTTGGCGACGGCGCGTCGGGTGCGAGCGCTGGGGGCGACGCTCGTTCTGGTGGGTCGCGATCGCGAGCGCACGGAGAAAGTGCGCGCGGAACTCGTCGACGAGATCAGGTCCGCGGGCACGGTCCACGTGGTGGTGGCGGACATGGCCGAACCGGGTCAGGTGCGGGCGGCGTCCGGCGAGATCGCTCGAATGACGCGGATCGACGCTCTGATTCACAACGCCGGAGCGTTGTCCCCGCAGCGGATCGTCAATGCCGGCGGGCTCGAATCGACGTTGGCCGCCCAGGTCGTGGGGCCCTTCGTGATGACCACGGCACTGATCGACGTTCTCGAGCGCCATCAGGGTCGCGTGATCACCGTTTCCTCCGGCGGCATGTACACCGCCGGTCTCCCGGACATGTCCGACGAATCACCGACTCCACTTCGCGCGAGTTCGTACGACGGAACCAAGCAGTACGCGACGGCCAAGCGCATGCAGGTCACGTTGAACGAGATGTGGGCGCAACGTCACCCCGAAATCCACTTCGCCGCCATGCACCCGGGATGGGCCGACACACCCGGGGTGCGTTCGGCGCTACCGGGATTCGCGAAATGGACCGGCCCGTTCCTGCGCACCGCCGATCAGGGAGCCGACACCATCGTGTGGCTGACCGCGACCGATCCGACGAATCTCGGTCCCAGCGGCGGTTTCTGGTGCGATCGCGTCCGACGGCCGATCCATCGGTTGGGATCGACGAGGTCGTCGGACCGCCCCGACGTTCGGCGAGCACTGTGGGATTGGTGCGAGAGGCTGTCTACGACGGGCGCATGATCTCGTCGGCGTAACGGCCGCGGCGGATCAGGTCGGCCATCGTGCGCATGGCGGCGTCACAATGCGTGAAGAACGCCTTGTACCCCTCGCAAAGATGATTGAGCCCGACCTCGCCGTCGGGCGTGGTCGCGAAGCGATCCTTGGGGCAACCTCCGTGGCAGGCGAAGCGCACGTCGCACTCCACGCACATCCGGGGGAGCGACTTCAACTTGTGGCGTCCGAAGGCGACTTGTCGGGGCGATGACACCAGGTCGACCATCGGCGTGTCGTGGATGTTGCCGAGCAGATGCGCGGGCTCCACGAAGTGGTCGCACGAGTAGAGATCACCGTTG
>Ga0315902_10012763_pt1 | contig 10910 bp, 9 predicted proteins | sample LakEriMetagenome_9_FD_203523 | JGI IMG/M metagenome (GOLD analysis project Ga0315902, IMG submission 203523) | Freshwater fungal communities from buoy surface, Lake Erie, Ohio, United States - Buoy 12 MA117 | ecosystem: Environmental > Aquatic > Freshwater > Lake > Lake biofilm | place: USA...
CGCCTTCGCCGCGCGATCGCACGGTGTGCCCTGCGAGATCTACGTACCGAAGAACGCACCCATCGCCAAGATGGCGGCCTGTCGTTCGTACGGCGCCACCGTCATCGAGGGGGGCGACTCACTCGACGACGCCGTGGTTCGTGCGCGTGCTCGCGCCACCGAAACCGGTATGGCGTTCTGTCATCCGTACGACGATCCGGTCGTGGTGGCCGGACAAGCAACACTCGGATTCGAGTTGCTCGACGACGTGAAGGATCTGCAGTGCGTGATCATTCCGTTGGGCGGTGGCGGACTCGCCTCGGGTGTCGCCATCGCGGTGAAGCGACAACTCCCCCACGTGAAGGTGATCGGCGTTCAAGTGGAAGCCTGCGCACCGTACGCGAATGGGCAACCGCCGAGTGGACCTGTCCTCACACTCGCCGACGGCATCGCGGTCAAGAAGCCCGGTGAAGTCACGCGTCCGCTGGTGGAGAAGTGGCTCGACGACGTGGTGGTGGTCGACGAGAGCGCGGTTGCCGATGCGATGGTTCTTCTCATGGAGCGTTCGAAGTTGTACGTGGAAGGTGCGGGCGCCGTGGGTGTGTCCGCGTTGCTCAGCGAGAAGGTCGCGCCGGCTCGGCACGGCATCACGTGCGTCGTACTGTCGGGTGGCAACGTCGACCTGGGCGTCGTTCCCGGCCTCATCCGCCGTCACGAGACGCAGGCCGGTCGCCGACTCATCTTGTTCGTGCGCGTGAGCGATCGTCCCGGTGGACTCGCCCAACTGCTCGCAATATTCGCCGAGCAAGGTGCGAGTGTCATCGACATCGAACACGTCCGAGAAGGAGTCGATCTACAGGTACGCGAGACGGGCGTGAACGCAGTGCTCGAAGTGCGCGGTCACGAACACAGCGAGTCGGTCGTCGAAGCCGTGCGCGCCGCCGGGTACGCGGTCACCGCACCGTGACGTCACCGCATTGTTGCGAGCCGATCGAATGAAGCCCATCGTCGCCATCGTCGGTCGCGAGATCACCGAAGCCAAGGGTGTTCGCGGCGAGGCCTACGGAGCCGGACGGCTGTACTCCGCCGCCATCACACGAGCTGGCGGCGTTCCGGTGATCGTGCCCCCGGTCGATTTCGATGCCGAGTCGATCTCCTCCTTGATCTCGGGCTGCCAAGCACTCGTCCTGCACGGCGGCGGTGACGTCGATCCGGCTCGCTACGGCCAACCGCCCACAGCGCCCGAGTTGTACGGCATCAACTCTCGTCATGACGACATCGAACTCGCGGTGGTGAACGCGGCGTTGGCAGCCGATCGACCGATCCTCGCGATCTGCCGCGGAGTCCAGATCATGAACGTGGCGCTCGGAGGCACCCTCGTTCAACACATCGCCACTCACGATGACCACACGCGCCGGTTCCATCCGGTGTCACTAGTCGACGGATGTCGTACCACGCTGGCCATGGGAACCAACTCGCCCGATGCCTGTCACTCGTACCACCACCAGGCGCTCGACCGACTCGGCACTGGTGTGAACGTGGTGGGTCGCCACGCCGACGGAACCATCGAAGCGGTGGAAGTGGACGGTCACCGTTGGGTGGTCGGAGTGCAGTGGCACCCGGAGGATTCGGCGATCGACGACTCGCAGCAGCAAGCACTGTTCGATGCATTGATCAGTCAGTGCTGATCATGCCACGCTCGCTCAGGTGTGGGCGGGGCACTGCGGCTTGAAGAAACACCAATCGCACAACTTGGTGACATTGCACTCGAACTTGCCCGACTCACACGCCGCGTCGACCGCTTCCTTGGTCTCGACGATCGTGCCCCGAGCGATGGCCAACTTGACCGGCGTCACGGTGACGTCGTGGCGAACACCGTCCTTGAGATAAAGGAGTTCGACGCGTGAGGTTTCTTCCTGATCGGACTCCTGCAACATGAGCGCGTACGAGAACAACTGGAAGAACTTGTCGTCTTCCGACTTGAAGCGCGGGTTCGGAATCTTGCCGGTCTTGTAGTCGCCGATGACCACCAGACCCGAATCGTCGATGTGGAAGCGGTCGATGTATCCCTTCATGGTCACACCGTCGATGTCGCTCACGACTTCGTGTTCCATGCCCATGAGTTCGACCGAACTCGGCTCTTCGACCTTCCAGAGATTCTTCAGACACTCGAAGGCCTGGATCTTGAAGTCGCGAATGTCGCCCTGCTTCTTGTCGAGAGCATTCACGGCGTTTTCCCACTCGCTCACCTGCCAACGCTCGCCGGCCAACTGCTTGACCGTGTCGAGGGTGCGCTCGTCGGCATCGAGCTGGTACAGGTGCTCGAGAACTTCGTGCACGAAGGTTCCGAGGTGGGTGGCCCAGGACGGCGGCTCCTTGATGCCGTCGATGCGTGAGAACTTGAACTTCTGCGGACAGTCGCGGTACGTGGTGATGGACGACGGGGAGAGGTAGGCGGGGGCCTTCAACACGTGATCAGTCTGACACGGCGGTGTGTCAGAGGTGTGGAAGTCAGCGAACGACGACCAGCGCGTCGCGAGTGGCGTCGATCAACCAGCCCGGGAACACTCCGGCCACGAGGGTGAACACCACCGAGGCCAGAACCACCACACCGGCGGTCCACGGAACGGTGACCTTCTCGCGTGCTTCGTCCCCCGACTCGGCGTCGGACATCCACATGCTGATCATGATGCGCAGGTACAAGAACGCCGACACCACCGAGGCCACCATGGCAACGATGGCGACGGCATAACTCTCGTTGTCGGCGGCTGCCTTGATCACACTGAACTTGGCGATGAATCCCGATGTGACCGGCATGCCGGCCTGTGCGAGCAAGAACACGGTCATCGCCAGTGCGAGCAACGGGCGCTCTTTGCCCAGGCCACGGAACGAACCGATGTCGCTGGCCCGATCACCCGATCGCGTCACCAACGACACGACGGTGAAGGTGCCGATCACGAGCACCGAGTACAGGAGCAAGTAGAGCAGCGAGGACGGGATGCCGTCCTGGTCGCCTGCGTGGCCAGCCGCTTCGACACCGATGAGGATGAAGCCGGCGTGTCCGATGGACGAGTACGCGAGCATGCGCTTCACGTCGGACTGAACGATGGCGAGAATCGACCCGACCACCACCGACGCGATGGCCAGCACCCACACGACCGGACGCCAGTCGTCGGCGCGAGGCCCGAGGGCGGTGGTGAGAACCCGCAGCATCGCGGCGAAGGCCGCGAACTTTCCGACCGAGGCCATGAACGACGTGCTCGGTGTGGGTGCACCTTGATACACGTCGGGAGTCCAGAAGTGGAACGGAACCGCCGCCACCTTGAACGCGAGGCCGACCATGAGCAGCGCCACACCGGCCAGCAACAACGCGTCGTCACCCTTCACGAACACCTGCTGCGACAGCAACTGCCCTGAGCGGGCGATGTTGGTGGTGCCGACCGCGCCGTACACGAGGGCGATGCCGTAGAGGAAGAAGGCCGAGGCGAACCCACCGAGTACGAAGTACTTGAGACCGCTCTCCTGGCTGTCGACCCGGCGACGGTGGCTGGCCGCCAACACGTACAACGCGATCGAGAGTGTTTCGAGACCGAGAAACAGGACGACCATGTCGTTGGACGCGGCCATGATCATGGCGCCGATGGCGGCGCACACGTACATCGTGTATGTCTCGGGTCCTTCGAGTTGCTCGCGACGCAGGTATTCGGATGTCGACAACGACACCAGACCGGTCGCGATCGTGACACCGATCCAGACGAACAACGTGAAACGGTCGATGGCCAGTGCGTCGTTGATGATCGACACCGGACCTTCGTGACCGACACGATTCCAGAGCACCATCTCGACCACGAGAGCGGCTGCGCTCAAGACGGCGGTGGACACCGCGTAGAGACCACGTGGCCACACCTTCGTGAGCGAACCGGTGACGAGAACCAGGAGCGTCCCTCCGAGCAGGACGATCAGCGGAGTGATCGCCAGCCAATCGATCGACGGATACTCCACCATCAGCCCTCACCTCCCTCGCCGTGTCCGGTGTGGTCGGACACCGGAACCACGAAGTCGGTCTTCTCTTCGACTCGTTCGAGCAGAGCCTTCACACTCGGCTCGATGCGGTCGAGCATCGGCTTCGGGTACACACCACAGAACACGATCAGAGCGATGAACGGGAACAGCACGGCACCCTCGCGCAGACGAAGTTCGCGGAACGACGAGTTCGCTTCATCGGGCTCGCCGTGGAAGACACGCTGGTAGGCCCAGAGCAGGTAGAGCGCGGCGAGGATCACGCCGGTGGCGCCGATCACGACCCACCAACGAGCGGTGGAGAACGAACCGATGAGGACGAGGAACTCGCCGACGAATCCGTTCAGACCCGGCACTCCGATGCTCGAGAGCATGACGACCATGAAGGCGGCCGCGAAGATGGGCGCGACCTTCTGCAGACCCTTCAGTTCGGCGATCTGCCGGGTGTGGCGACGTTCGTAGATCATTCCCACCAAGAGGAAGAGCGCGCCGGTGGACACGCCGTGGTTCACCATCTGCATCACGCCACCGCTGATGGCCTCGGACGTGAACGCGAAGGTGCCGAGCACGATGAAACCGAGGTGGGCCACCGACGAATAGGCAACCAGTCGCTTGAGGTCGGACTGCATCGTGGCGGCGACGGCACCCCAGATGATGCCGATCACGGCCAAGGTGAGGAACACCTCGCGGCTCCAGACCGCGGCCTCCGGGAAGAGGTAGACGCCGAAACGCAGCAGACCGTACGTGCCGAGCTTCAGCAAGACGCCAGCCAGGATCACCGAACCAGCCGTTGGCGCCTGTGTGTGCGCATCGGGCAACCATGTGTGGAGCGGGAACAGCGGAACCTTCACCGCGAACGCGATGGCGAACGCGAAGAACAACCACCGCCCGGTACTGGCCGCGAAGTTGGACCCCTCGGCGATCTCCACCAGATCGAACGTGAGTCGGCCGAGATCGTCACGAGCCAGAAGCGCGGTGGTGACGATGCCCACCAACATGAGCGCCGAGCCGACCATCGTGTACAGGAAGAACTTGGTGGCTGCGTACACGCGCTGGTCGTAACCCCAACCACCGATCAAGAAGTACATCGGCACGAGCACGATCTCGAAGAACAGGAAGAACAACACGAGGTCGAGACTCAGGAACGAGCCCATCACGCCGGCTTCGAGCAGGAGTAGCCAGGCGAGATACGGCTTCTCGTCGTGATGCGGATCGCAACCGACGATCACCAGCGGGAAGAGAACACCGGTGAGAACCACGAGGAAGAGCGAGATGCCGTCGACACCGAGGTGCCAGCCGATCCCCCACGAGTCGATCCAGGAGTGCTGAGACACCAACTGGAATCCGCCGTCGTGCGAATCGAACTCGGCGAGCAACCACAGGCTCATTCCGGCCGTGGCGACCGACGAGACGAGAGCGACCAACTTGGTGATCTCGGGGCGATGACGCGAACCGAGAGCGGTGAGAACGGCACCGATGAGCGGCACCAACACCAGTGCGGTGAGAACCGGGAACGGTGCGGCCGGAGCCGAAGCGGCGAAGAGAGACATCAGAGCACCACCCCGCGAAGGAAGAACCACACGAGGAGCGCGACGACCCCGAGACCGATACCGGCGGCGTAATGACGAACCGCACCCGACTGAGCGCGGCGCACATACGAGCCCGCCGTGCGTACGACGCGACCAACACCGTTCACGGCGCCGTCCACCACAACTCGATCGGTCCAGGCCACCGCGTCGAACGACTTGCGTCCGGGTCCGCCCATGAAATTGGAGATCGCCGCGTCGTAATGCCAGCCGTCAGCGAGCACCTTGGGTTCGATCGCGGCCACCTTCTTCTTGCCGTACACCAACACCGACGCCGCGATACCACTCAACGCCACCACCACGGCGATCCCGAGCAGCACGTACTTGTTGTCGTACGCCCACGTTCCCTTGATCTTGGCCTCGCCGAACTCGACCACTGGATGGAGCCACTTCTCGAGGAAGTGGAGGTCCTTGGAGAACGGCAGCTGCATCGCGCCACCCACGATCGACAGTCCGGCCAACACCACCAAAGGAGCCAACATCGTGGCCGGGCTCTCGTGCGGCTTGAAGTCGCCGTGGGCTCCGTGCTCGTCACTGTGATCGTTCCAGCGAGCCTCGCCGAAGAACACCATGATCACCTGACGGGTCATGTAATAGGCCGTGAGCAAGGCGGTGATCATTCCGACCACGTAGAGAATCGGACTCTTGGCGAAGGCGTAGAGCAGGATCTCGTCCTTGCTCCAGAAGCCCGCGAACGGCGGTACACCGGCGATGGCCAGCCAGCCGATGATGAACGTGAACGCCGTGATGGGCATGAGCAGTCGAAGCGCGCCCATCTTGCGCATGTCCTGTTCGTGGTGCATGCCGTGGATGACCGAGCCCGAACCGAGGAACAACAGCGCCTTGAAGAATGCGTGGGTGACCATGTGGAAGATCGCGGCCACGTAGGCACCCGAGCCGACAGCCAGGAACATGAAGCCCAACTGGCTCACGGTGGAATAGGCCAACACCTTCTTGATGTCGTTCTGCGCCACGGCAATGGTGGCGGCGAACAACGCGGTGGCCACACCGACGATCGCGATGAGTGTGGGCGCCCAGTCGTACGCCACCTCGATCACCGGATTCACGCGCGTCATGAGGAAGACACCCGCCGTGACCATGGTGGCGGCGTGTATGAGAGCCGACACCGGAGTGGGGCCTTCCATCGCGTCGGGCAACCAGATGTACAGCGGCAACTGGGCGCTCTTGCCGCAGGCGCCGATGAACAGCATGAGCGCGATCGCGGTAGCCGTAACCCCGGAGATGATTCCTTCTTCGGCGGCGTGGTTGATCCCCTCGTAACTGAGGGTGCCGGCCGCGCCGAAGGCGAGGAACATGCCCATCATCACGCCCCAGTCGCCAACGCGGTTGGTGACGAACGCCTTCTTACCGGCCGTGGCCGCACTTTCGCGCGTGTGCCAGAACGAGATGAGGAAGTACGAACAGGTGCCCACACCTTCCCAACCGAGGAAGGTGACGAGCAGGTTCTCGCCCATCACCAGCATGAGCATCGAGAACACGAAGAGGTTCAGGTACAAGAAGAACTTCGAGAACTTGGGGTCCCCGTGCATGTAGCCGGTCGCGTACAGGTGGATCAGCGAACCGATCCCGGTCACGAAGAGAACCATCGTGATGCTGAGCGGGTCGGCGAGGAAAGCCAGGTCGACCTTCAGCGATCCGACCGGAACCCACGAGAAGAGCGATTGAACGTGGTGACGCTCTTCTTCCGGATTGTTGAGCAGATCGAAGAACACTCCGGCTGCCACGACGAACGATCCGGCCACCATCGCGGTGGCGAGGTAGCCCGCCTTCGGTTCGCCGAGCAGACGACCGAACACGAGAATGATGAGGAAGCCCGCCAACGGGAGAGCCGGGATGAGCCACAGCAAGTCGAGCATGGTCAGCCCTTCAACTCCGCGATGTCGTCAGCCGTCGCACCGGGGCGGCGGCGCATGATCGACACGATGATTCCGAGACCCACCACGACTTCGGCCGCCGCCACCACCATCACGAAGAACACGGTGGTCTGACCGCCGATGTCACCCAGGCGCTTGGCCAGCGCCACGAAGCTGAGGTTGACGGCGTTGAGCATCAGTTCGATGCACATGAACATCACGAGCGGATTGCGACGAACCAGCACACCGACGGCGCCGATACCGAAGAGCACGGCTCCGAGCACGAGGTACCACGTGGTGGTGGGAGTGGCGGCGAGCAGACTCACGACTCACCCTTCCCCGACTTGATCCGGCGCGTGAGCATGACGGTCCCGACCACGGCCACCACAAGGAGGACCGAGGTGAGCTCGAAGGCGACCACGTAGTCACCGAACACGCTGCGTGCGATCTGACGAACGTTCGAGTCGTTGTCGCCCGTGACGGTGGGGATCTCGAGGCCGTTACCGCGTCCGATCGCATCACGCGACGACGACACCGCGGCCGTGACCAGACCGATCACACCGACGCCGACCACCAGGGCCATGGGACGCTGGACCTTGAACGGTTCGATGGAGATGTCTTCGGTGCGATCGACGCCGAGCAACATGATCACGAACAAGAAGAGCACGACGATCGCGCCGGCGTACACGATCACCTGCACGGCAGCGAGGAAGTGGGCTTCCAACGCCACGAAATGAACGGCCACACCGAACAGAGTGAGAACGAGGCTGAGGGCCGCGTGCACCGGGTTGGGGCGCAAGATCACACCGAGCGCGCCGACGATCACCATCGCCGCGGCGATCACGAAGACGACGAGTTCCATCAGTGATCGGCCTTCGCTGCCGACTGGCTGGAGTCGCGCTTGATCTGATCGGGTTCGGGGGCGCGAACGCCGTATCCGAGTTCGCCGCTCCAGCCCACCACACCTTCGAACGTGGCGTCACCCGACGGTGCGGTGGCCCGCACCCAGCCGGACGTCAGGAGATCTTCGCCTTCGCGCCAGTCCTCCCACGGCATGTGCTTCGGCTTGCCGTCGTCACCCACGAGAAGTTCGGACTTGGTGTAGATGGCATCGCGCCGATTGGTGAACGAGAACTCGAACAACTTGGTCTCGGTGATGGCCTCGGTGGGGCACGCCTCCACGCACAGGTCGCAGTGAATGCACCGCAGGTAATTGATCTCGTACACGAAACCGAACCGTTCGCCCGGTGACGTCGGGTTGTCGGGATCGTTGTCGGCACCGCGAACGTAAATGCACTTGGCCGGGCACACACCCGCGCACAGTTCGCAGCCGATGCACTTCTCCATTCCGTCCTCGTACCGATTGAGGACGTGGCGACCGTGGAGACGCTCGGGCTTGGGCGCCTTCTCGTCACGCTGCGGCTTACCGCGCTTGAGCTCGCGACCGCCGGAGTATTCGCGGGTCACGCGATTGCGTCGGCCCACCTGACGAAGGGTGATGAGGAATCCACCGAGGTAACCCATCAGAACGTGGCCCCCTCTCGTTCGCGATTGGCTCGGCTGACCTTCATGGCCACGGAGATGAGGCCCGCGCACACGATCAGAACGATCGCGCTCACGATGGCCACCACCGCTTGGTTCCAGTCCTGGTCGCGGCCGAGGCGCAACGCCGCCATCAACATGAACCAGCCGAGCGACATCGGGATCAGGATCTTCCAACCGAGGTCCATGAGTTGGTCGTAACGGAACCGCGGCAACGTGGCGCGGAACCACACGTACACATAGAGGAACAACAGCACCTTGGCGATGAACCAGACGGTTCCCTCGATGGCACCCGGGATGACGGGAATGTCGAACAGTCCCTGCGGTCCGCCCCAGAAAAGAGTGACGATGATGCCGCTCATGGTGACGGTGTTCATGAATTCGGCCAGGAAGAAGAGGCCGAAGCGAATACTGGAGTACTCGGTGTTGAAACCACCGACGAGTTCTTGTTCGGCTTCGACGAGGTCGAACGGCGGCCTGTTGAGTTCGGCCGTGGCCGCCAACAAGAAGATGATGAACGGAACCACACCCGTGGAGACCACGTGCCAGTTGGCGAAGCCGTCCTGATTGGCCACGATGCCACTGGTGGACAACGTGCCAGCGAGCAAGAGCACCGTGGCGATGCTCAGACCGAGTGCCGCTTCGTACGACACCATCTGGGCCGAGGCGCGAACCGAACCGAGCAGCGGATACTTCGATCCACTCGACCAGCCAGCGAGCATGATGCCGTACACCGCGATCGACGACAGCGCGAGAACCAACAAGATGCCAACCGGCGGATCGGCCAGCTGAACACGCGTCTGCTCACCGAACCAGGTGACGATGCCGTTCTTGCCGTCGCTGAAGTCGCCACCGAGCGGAATGACCGACCACACGAGGAACGCCGGCACGAACGCCAGGTACGGCGCCAACTTGAAGACGAAGCGATCGGCGCGATCGGGCAAGAGGTCTTCTTTGAAGAACAACTTGATGCCGTCAGCGAGAGTTTGCAGAAGACCCCACGGGCCGGCCTTGTTGGGACCGATGCGGTTCTGCATGCCGGCGATCGCCTTGCGCTCGAACCACACCATGAACATGGTCACGAGGAGACCGATGGCGAAGATCGCCACGACCTTCAGGATGATGATGAGGAGCGGTGTCCAGAGAAGATCCCCGATGGCGAGCGGATCGAGAGCGAGCAAGCGAACCATCAGATGTTCTCCAGTCGCACGTCGTTCACGAGCGCCGAGGCGTCGATGAGTTCGCCCACTTTGCCACCGGGCTGGTTGAACGGGACCCACGCGGTGCCACGGAGCACCGAGGCATCGGCCTCGACCCGCATGACCACACTCGTGCGCGCACCGATGGCCTTCACGTTCGAACCGGCCGGGGCACCCAGTCGATCGAGATCGAGGGGATGCAAGTAGATCGCTGCACCGGGTGCCAACGTGGCCAACGACGGCGAGTTGGCCACGTTCTGACCCGCGTCGTACAGCTTGCGGCTGACGACGAGGCGATACGAGAAGCCAGCGCGCTCGGGAACTTCGGGCACAGGCGCCGCGATCGGCGCCGAACCCACGTGAGCGAGGAGCACACCGTCGGGCGATGCCTTGAGTGCGGCCCGATCGATCGGACGGAACGCCGACTGAGTGCTCACCATCTGTTCGAAGACGTCGTGCACCGATCCGACTCCGAGGTCGATGTCGAGGAGATCGGCCAGTTCGACCGCGACCATCCAGTCGGGGCGCGAGGTGCCGCGGGTCGTGACCTTGCGCGACAACTGCGAGACACGACCTTCGAGATTGGTCGTGGTGCCATCCTTCTCGCCGAATGCCGCAGCAGGTAGCACGATCTGCGCTTGGCTCGACGACGAGGTCATGAACGTGTCAAGGCTCACGATGTTGGGAACACCGGAGAGAGCACGGCGTGC
>Ga0315902_10012764_pt1 | contig 10909 bp, 6 predicted proteins | sample LakEriMetagenome_9_FD_203523 | JGI IMG/M metagenome (GOLD analysis project Ga0315902, IMG submission 203523) | Freshwater fungal communities from buoy surface, Lake Erie, Ohio, United States - Buoy 12 MA117 | ecosystem: Environmental > Aquatic > Freshwater > Lake > Lake biofilm | place: USA...
CCGCGGCTCCGCTTTGTCGTGCCCAATTCAGTTGATGCCCTGCTCCTGCGACCCCGAACATGAACGCAATCGGTCGTCTTCCCGATTCCTGGCTCTCCCGTCTGCTGGTGTGGGGCAGCCTTGTCGTGTTGTCTGGGATGGCTCAAGACACGGCTGCGGCAGAGCTCACGGGGCGGGTGGTCGATGCCGACACGGGGCGAGCGATTCCCGCCCGGGTCTACCTGCGGACGGCCGCGGGCGAAGATCTGTTCGTCGAGACCGCCACTCCGGAGGGGACGGCGTGGCGCTATGCCGAGCAGTGGGTCCCCCTTGCAGGTTCGGTCGACCGCCATACCACCGTCTCGGCCCATCCCTGGCGGGTCGAACTCCCTGCGGGTGAGGTGACGGTCGAGATCGAACGCGGCAAGGAGTACCAGCTGCTGCGGGAGGTGATCACGGTTGGCGACAAGCCGCTGGAAAAGACCTGGCGACTGCAGCGCTGGGTGAATGCCGCGGCGCGGGGCTGGTACTCGGGTGAAACCCATGTGCATCGCCGGTTGGTCGAGTTGCCCAACGTGATGCTGGCTGAAGACCTGAATGTGGCGTTCCCGGTCACCTTCTGGACGGTCACTTCGAAGGACGCTCCCAACCTGCTTCCGTCCCCTCTGCGGAGCCAGGGGCCCTCGCCATTTGGCCCCCGGGAAGATCGCGGGACCGAGCCGATCCGGATCGACAGCAGCCATGTCATTGTCCCGCGCAATACCGAGTACGAGATTTTCAACGTCGACGGCAAGCCGCACACGCTGGGGGCGATGTTCCTGCTCAACCATCGCTCGGCCTTCACCGCGCTGGCACCCCCCGTGGGTCCCATCGCCCGGCAGGCGCATGCCGAGGGAGCCCTGCTCGACCTCGACAAGCACAACTGGCCCTGGTCGCTGATGCTGGTCCCGGTGGCGAAGATCGATCTGTTTGAATTGTCGAACAACAGTGTCTGGCGGACCCGGTTCGGATTTCGCCAGGCCCCCGCGACACTTCCCGACTGGCTGCGCGTCGAACAGGACAGTCCCACCACCTTCACCGAGTGGGGCTGGTTGAACCACGGCTGGAAGCACTGGTACGCGCTGCTCAACTGCGGCTTTGAAATCGCCCCGACGGCGGGCACTGCGTCGGGGGTTCACCCGGTGCCACTGGGTCACAGCCGGGTGTATGTGCACACAGGCGACCAATTCGACCTCGATGCCTGGTGGCAGGGGCTGAAGACCGGACGCAGTTTTGTCACGACGGGGCCGATGCTCTTCGCCACGCTGTCGGGCCAGCAGCCAGGTGAACGGTTCGAGGCTCCGGCGGGGACCTTTGAGTCTGAGTTGGAAATCGAAACCATCAGCGAGCATCCGGTCAGTGCGCTGGAAGTGCTGGTTGGAGGAGAGGTGGTCGCGCGCGAGGTGCCTGTGCTGGAGCGCACCTCGACCGGGGCCTGGCGCGGCACCTGGCGGCCACGGGTCCGCGTGCCAGAATCGACCTGGGTCGCCGTGCGCTCGGTTGAGCCGCGGGAGGCGGGCCGCCGGCGATTTGCCCACACCGCACCGTGGTACATTCGTGTCGGAGGGAAAGCCCCCCGGCCCCGCCGGGAAGAAGTCCAGTACTTTGTCGAGCAGGTTTCGGCCGAGCTGGAACGCAACCGCGGCATTCTGCCCGCCGAGGCCCTGGCCGAGTTCGAACAGGCCCGCGATACCTATCGGGACCTGCTGGAACGGGCCCGGTGAGTGGTGGCGGTGAGTGGCGTGTGGTGCAGGTACGGGCGGAGATGTGCCAACCGTTCGGACTTCGAATGAGTGGACACGGGACCCAGGTGGTGACTAACCGGAAGGAACAGGCGATGATTGGCTGGCGGACTCTGGTGGGGTGTCTGGTGCTCGTGTGGGTCGGTTCGCTGTCGGCACTCGCCGCCGAGCGCAACACCGGCCCCTGGAACCTGACCGAGTTGAAGCAGACCCCGGCTGCCACGTTTGGCGAAGCCGACGGTCTTGTGCAGCCGGTCTTTTACGCTGGCGAACCCTATCAAAACCGGCCGACGCGGGTCTTCGCCTGGTACGGCCGTCCAAAAGGAGACGGTCCATTCCCCGGCGTGGTGCTGGTGCATGGGGGGGGCGGAAAAGCGTTCCGCGAGTGGGCCCAGCATTGGGCCGAGCGGGGGTATGCCGCGTTGGCGATGGACCTCGCCGGGAACGGACCGGACGGACGCCTGCCTGATGGTGGACCCGACCAGGGGGACGACACGAAGTTCCGCCCGTTCGATGACAGCACCCTGCATGACATGTGGACGTATCATGCGGTTGCAGCGGTTGTCAGGGGACATTCATTGCTCGCCGCCCAGCCCGGGGTCGACCGCGAACGGATCGGCATCACGGGGATCAGCTGGGGAGGCTACCTCACCTGCATCGTCACGGGGATCGACGACCGGCTCAAGGGCTCGGTACCCGTTTATGGCTGCGGCTATCTGGCCGACAACAGTGTCTGGCTCGAGCCCCGCTTCCAGCCGATGACAGCCGAGCAGCGGGCCCAGTGGGTCCGGCTGTTCGATCCGTCGCAGTACCTGGCGGGGGTGTCGTGTCCGACGCTGTTCCTCAATGGCACGAACGATTTCGCCTATCCGCTCGACAGCTACCGCAAGTCGTATTCGCTGGTCCCTGAGAAGCAGCGGATGGTCGCGGTCATACCCCGGCTGCCCCATGGCCACATCTGGACCTTCCCGGAGGTCGACCTGTTTCTTGACAGCCAACTGCGCGAGGGAACGGGCCTCGCCCGGCTGGGAGCCCTGCAGACCGAAGGAGGCCGGGTTTCAGCCACCGTGAAGAGCCCCACCGAGCTGCGCGAAGCGTTGCTGCACTACACGACCGATGGCGGGGCCTGGCAGAACCGTGAGTGGAAATCGATTCCCGCAAAGATCGAGGGAGAGACTGTCTCGGCCGAACTCCCCGGGACCGGCCCGCTGGTGTACTACCTGGCGGTCAAAGACGCCCGTGGGGTGACGGTCAGCACCGCACATGGCGAGCGATAAGTCGATCGACTCTCCGAGTCGATGTCATCGGACGTCCCCCTCGAAAAAAGTCATCGCCGGCGATCAGCATCCTGTCCGACAGCACAAATTCCGGCATCCGGTCTTCGATTGCCAATAACCGTTCCCAGTCCGGCAAGATCCCGCAGCAACGGAAACAGAGGTCCGCGCTTCCGGGCGATAAGTCGATCGACTCTCCGAGTCGATGTCATTGGACGTCCCCCTCGAAAAAAGTCATCGCCGGCGATCAGCATCCTGCCAGACAGCACAGATTCCGACATCCGGTTCTTCGATTGCCAATAACCGTTCTCGCCCCGGCAATATCCAAGGGGACGGACACAGAGGTCCGCGTTCCCATTTCATCGAATTCAATTCCGCAGGGTGTGTTGTCTGCCAGTGCTCAGCCGAGTTTGTTTTCGGGGAAGGTCGTTCGCGTGAGGACACCGATTCCAACGCAACAGGGATGTCTGAGGGCCGTGTTCGAACAGCGTCAGCCCCCCGTCGGCAATCCCGCCGCCCAGCGGACGCCATTGAGCAGCAGCTTTTGGAAGGCAGGCTCGGCAAAGTCGTCGATGTGCCCCAGGGAGGTGTAGAAGACTCGTCCCCCGTACTTGTTCGTGTAAACCCATGCGAGGGGCTCGGCCGGGGTGTCGGGAATCGTTCCCAGCAGGATCGGTGTGGCCGAGATCGCCAGTGGGTTCACCTTGTAGAGAGACCCATTCCCCTGCAGCGCGGCGAGGTCGACCCCGGCGAGAATCGGGTGCTGGGTTTCGCCTGGCAGGCTGACCGCCACCTTCGGCCCCACGCCGTGGTGCCCCGTGTAATGACCCCCCAGCACGTCGGGGTCGAAGGTCAACCAGGCGGCATGCCCCTCGGGCGGGGGGGCCCCGTCCCGCAGCGAAAAGGCGTGGCTGGCGGTGCGGATGCCCACCACCGGCTTCCCCGCTTCGATGAATTTGCGGATCGCCAGGAGTTGTGCCGTGGTGGGGACCCGCCGGCGGACGCTCACCAGCAGCACGTCGGCACTGGCGAGGGCCTCCAGCCCGGGCAGGTCGTTCCGCTCGGCATCATTTCCGTAAATGTACGTGGTCCGGAATTCCTTCCCGAGGTGCTCGCGCCCCCAGGCGGGGAGCGTGACCTCGGTCTTGTATTCATCCTCCGCCATCAGGATCGCCACGTGCGGCCGCTGATCCTCCGAGAAGCGGAACTCGTTGCCGCCGATGAGATCGGTGCTGACCGCCGTGGGGCACCAGTGCCGTTCGATGTGCTCGACAACCAGATCGGTGCCCGTGCAGTGATGGACGAACGGGGCCATCCGGGGGTTGTACATCGTGTCGGTCATGTCGCGTACGAGGATGACCTCCTGTCCCTGCCGGACCATCTGGCGGATGGAGAAGGGTCGCCCGAGCACGCACATGTTGGTGTGGACCCCCATCACCAGCACATGACGGATGCCCCGGGCGTGCATCAGGTAAAACGCCTCGTTGCTGTCGGTGATGGCGTCTTCGGGGTGAATCTCCAGGGTGGCGATCTGACGGCTCCACGCCTTGCGGTTCTTCCCCTGCGGAACCGCATCGCAACCGCCGTCGCTGTCGTCGATCGGCAGCCTGCCCTCTTTGTCGGGGATCAGCTTGCACCACCGCTCGAGCGGGATGGCGGTCTCAACCATGGGGGCCTGGCGAGCCCGCTCACGCTGCGGAGTCCCTTCGTAAAAGGGCATTGTGTCGCTGGGGCAGTGGATGATCAGCGCCCCACGGCGGCGGGCCTCGGCGACGACCTCATTCATGCGGGGGGCCATTTCGGCCACGCGCCGCGTCGCAGTCGGGCTCCAGTGAGCGTCCCACATGTCACAGATGACGACCGCTGTCTGGGCCGCAGGCCATTCGACCGGTTGGGTCAACGTGTGGAACCGTCCGCTGCCAGGTGTGGTCTCCACCTGTCGGCGGGCCTGCAGGATGAACTGGCCCGGGGTGTCGGCCGCGGCCGCCCATTCGGCCAATTGAGGACCGAACGTCGTCCAGAGGCACACCACACACATGAGAGAGCAGAGTCGTCGCGACAGCATCGGAACACCCGCAGGTTCGAGGAGAGATCGAGACCTGCGGGATTCTATCCGTCCTCCCGACTGGCTGCGACGGTTAGCGCTGCACGCCGAGGTAGAAGGCAAACACCTGGGTGTTGTCGTAGTCCTGCTTGACCAGCGGGATACCGAAGTCGAGGGCGATGGGAACAGGACCCATCATGGGGATGGTCAGCCGCAGGCCGGTACCCACCGCGACACGGAACTGGTCGAGGCTGACCGAGCTGTCGACGGTACCGAAATCCGAGAAGGCGACCACCTGGATCATGTCGTCGGCAGTGATCGGCAGCAGGTATTCGACCGAGCCGAGGGTCTGCCAGAGACCGCCGGTTCGGACTCCATTTTCCCGGGGCGTCACGCCGTAGAAGGCGAAGCCACGGAAGCTCTGGAAACCACCGGCGTAGTAGCGTTCGAAGATCGGGGTGTTGTTGCCGGCCCAGCCGACATTGCCGGCCAGCGACAGAATCTGGCGATGTCCGCCCGTGGGGCGTTCGTAGAGGGTGAAGTACTGCTTGGCCTCCAGGTCAATCTTGGGATAGACCCATTCACCGAAGCCCTGTTCGTAGCCCAGTTCGAGGTAGTGACCCGAACCGGCCATGAAGGGACTGTCGCGGGTGTCATGCACGATGCTGCCGCGGACGGTCGACAGGAACGAGTGACCGAGGGCTTCCTGCAGCACCTGCGGGGTGGGATACGACGGGTTCGAGATGCCGACGTCTTCCAGCCGGAGGGCGAGCGAGGTGGACCATTCCGAGTTGATCTGTTGACCAACCGACACGCGGCCACCGAGCCGTTGTTCATTCCAGTTGGGGAAGAACCGCTGGTAGTAGAACCCGCTGACGCCCAGGCTGAAGTTCTGGTCGAGGAAGTACGGGTCGCGCCAGCTTACCAGGTACCGGCTGACCTGCGCCCCGGGGACCGCTTCGATGCGAAACTGCTGGGCTCCACCGCGCCAGGCGGTGCCATTGACGATGTCGGCCCAACTTGTGGGAGGCCGGAACAGGTCGAAGTTGTTTTCTTCGAGGACGAATGTACCGACGACCCCCTGGTTACTGTTGACCGCGACGCCGACGTTGAGGCGTCCGGTCTGCGTGTCCCGGGCGAAGACATCGACATCGAGATAGTCGGGGGGAACGTCGTCGTAGGTCTGGGGACCGGTGTTGAGCGGCGAGCTCTCTCCCAGCAGCCCCTCCTCGAGCGAGCCTTCGAACTCGGGGCTCTGCCCGCGCAGGATGGGCGCATCGTCGAGCGATTCGGGCTGGAAGATTGGGGGGAGGTCAAAGTGCGGACGGGGAGACCGGCTGCGGCGGGTTTCTCCCTGGCGGAGAGCCTCATCGAACAGAGTTTCGTTCGCCCGTTGCCCATTGGGGAGCACACCCGGGCGGCGCTTGGGGCTCTCGTCGAAATCATCGGCTGCCTGGAAACGGGCCTGCCGGATGTTGGACTTCGACTTGGCACCGGCAGTCGCCTCTTCGAGACCCTCGGCGGGCGCGACGACAATCTGTGGACGATCGGGGCTGCCGGGGGCGGCCCCGGCAAAGACCTGCGAACCGGCGAGACGCTGTTCACCCCGCTTGATCAGGTTGCGGCTGGCCATGTCGCCGGTGCGGAATGGCAACCGGTTGCGAACGACCGTTTCCTTGGTGTGCGGATGGTCGCCCTGGATGTGCACGCGGATGCGGCCGATTTTCCAGGGGCGGTCTTCATCGATCTGGAAGACCAGGTCGAGCGTCCCCTCGTCTTCCGAAAACTTCGGCGTGGGGTTGACCTGGGCGAAGATGCGCCCCAGCTCGCCGTACTGGTTGACCATCTTGTCAACATCCGACGTGAGTTGTCGCTCGTTGAAGTACGTCTGCTCCTTGAGCTTCATGTTCTTCACGAGTTCCTCGGTGGGAATCACGCGGTTTCCGTCGAACTCAATCCTGTTGACCTTGTACCGCTGCCCCTCGGCGACGTGATAGACGACCTTCACACTGGCCCGGTCTTCCGACTGCGAGATCTCCTGCCGCAGCTTCACATCGAAGAAGCCAACGCTGTGGTAATACGCCTTCAGAGAGGCGATGTCTTCGGGCAGGGTGGCGGGGTCGTACTTGCCGCCAAACAGCCAGAGAAACCGCTTCTTGGTCTTCAGCTGGGTCTTGAGTGTGCCCGAGTCGAAGAATTCGTTCCCGGCGAACTCGATGCGATCGACATGGACCTTGGGTCCCTTGTCGATCACGAAGACGATGTTGCGGTGCTCGGGCTGGTCTCCCTCTTCGAGGGTCACCTTGGCGTAGATGTACCCTTTTTCCTGGTAGTAACCCTCGATCCTGCGGGCCGCTTCGAGGTTGGTACCGACGTCAAAGCCCGAACCGGTCTTCAGCCCGGTGAGATCTCCCAGGTGCTTCAGTTCGCGCTTCTTGCTGCCGGGAACCCACGAGCCCTCGACCCCCTTGAACTCGACGTTTTTGACGATGGGGCGTTCGACCACCTTGAAGACCAGTTCAGGTCCTTCGGGAGTCTGGCGGACTTCGTTCTCGATCCGGAAGAACCAGCGGGTGGCGTAGAGGGCCTTGACGTCGTCCTTGACCTGGTCGGCGTCGGGAAGACGGCCGGGGCGGGTCTTGATCCGCTTGGTGATCTCCTCGGTCGCGATCGTGCGGTTCCCCTCGATGACCACGTTGGCCAGGGGTTCGCTGATCTCAACAACCTCATCGCGACCGGTGAGCGACTTGGGACGGCGGCCCGCACCCGAGTCGGGCAGGTCGTCGTCCACCTCGTTCGAGGGGATCGCGGTGTCCTTGATGCTCTTGGGGACCCGTCGTTGCGGCGCGGCGGTGGCGGGGGTTTCCCGGGGTGCCTCAACCGCGATGTCGTCCACTGCGACGTCATCGTCGGTCTGGGCAGAGACCAGGCCAGTCCCTGCCGACAGCCAGACGGCCAGCAGCAGGCACGGAGGAACCAACCGACACACGGTCCGGGTCGGCGCAATGCGGCGGACTCGGCGGACACCGGTCATGGGGACAATCCAGGGGAGGAGAACGTGGAGGGGATGTTCGGGGCCGGGCGAAGAAGTGACAGGGTTGCCCAGTCCGGCGAATGATGGAGGGTCGGGGTGATACCGCAATCACGAAAATCGGGCAAGACGAGTTCAAGATTCGCCCAGAAAAGCGCAAGAACTCCGCAATTGCACCGTGTGTCTGGCCTCGTTGGATCCCCCAGCTTCCTGCATCCGCCCAGCTTATGATCCGCCGCAACGGGCGCAGTTTCGCCCAATCGCCTCAGTCCCCATGGCGGGACCTGACACGTTGCAAGACTCGCGCAGAGCGGCAAATCTCCACTGTCTGTTCAAGCCAATCGTAATTCTGGCGAGTTTTCACCCCCACCGGTCTCGCGAGCAACGACGGGGACTTGGATGAGATGTTCTCGGAGATGAACCGGACCGTGTCGTCAGTCATGAGGATGTGAATCCCACCAGAAGGGGGAGAGCCGAATCCTACCGGACACCGGTTGATGCCTGATGGCAGGTCGTGGACCTTCATCGGATCTGCCCGGGGAAGAAGCCGGTCGTGAGTTTTACCGACAAACGTTCAAATCTGTCGTCCGAGGGCTGAATTCCCACCATCCCCGGCTACGACCGCTGGGGCGATGCGGTGCTGATTGTCTTGCTGCCGGCGTAGCTCATCGAGCTGTCGGTGATCTGCAGGTCGGTGTCGAGTGGGCGGTGCGGCGCGATTTTGAGTTGCTGCAGCTGGGCGTGATAGGCTCGCACGGCCTCGTCCGGCGCGATCTGGCCGTCGGCAATGAGCCTCAGGAATTTGACGAAGGTCAGTTGATGCTCGGCATTGTTGATCTTGCGACCAAACAGGGCCACCCGACCTCCGTACTTTTTTGCGTCGTGCAGCAGTTGGAAGGCGTCACGGGTCGTCCCTGACGAACCACCCAAGATCCCCACCACGAGGTGCGGGTCGTACTGCACCAGGTCTTCCATCGCCTTTGGCCCGTGATAGACGATCTTGAGGAAGAGCGGACGGCTGGCCTGGACGACCCCCGCGAGTGTTCGGGCAATCGCGTCATTGACGAAGGCGCCCAGCATGTCGGGAGCAACCGCCCCATCGACATTGGGGTCGAACACCTCGAGGAAATACCGGAAGCCCTTTCGTTCGGCCTCTTCGCGGAAGGCGCGAAAGTGTTCGAGGGCGACGCGATCGCGTTCGGTATCGTTGTTGAAGGTCATCGAGTAGAGTCCGAGATTGACCCCCCGTGCCCGATCGTCGACGGAACAGTCGAGTCGGCCCCCCTGGATGTGGTCGAGGGACGCGGTCCGGAACGGATGCGACGGCGCGTGGTGGATCCGGCCTCCCCGCAACACATGGATGTCGGTGGTGTCATTCGCCCGGGCGGCGGGAGTCACCGGGGTATTGTCGAACAGCCGTTCCACGAGGGCCAGTTGCTCACTCGTGCTGGCCGACATCAGCATGATGTCGACCAGTCCCGACCGCACGATCTCGCGCATCAGTTCGCGGTACTCGGCCAGCGTGCGGAATCGACGTTCGCCGGTCCGGGTGTCCTGGATGATTCCGGGAGAGGCGAGACCAAACGCCATGTCGGCGTCCTTGGCATCGGCGAGGAGGAACTCCCGGCAGCCGTGCGGATCCGCATGAATCGCAGCCAGTTTCGCGTCGAGCGACTTCAACATGATCGGTCACTTCAAAAAGTGAACCCCGATCTGTCCGATGAGGGCCAAGGCGCCCACCGGGAAGACCGGGGTCAGAACAAAAGGGGGAAATCACAACGGAGCCCGGGGTCAGAAAAATGCCCCGGGATCGCGGTCGCGATCGGCTGGAACTAGTGGGCCCCGGCCGCCTGGCGTTCGCGGTACAGCCGTTCGACATCGGCCACGGTGACCGTAATCTCGCGGATGAACCCGGTATGCGACCGTTCGTAGCCGATCTTGGCTGCTTTTTCGGGGTGCTGGTGCACCGCCTCAGCCAGCCAGGACTTGTCCGCCGAGTTCAAGCCGGCGAGGCCGGTTTCGAACAGCGTGCGGGTTTCGTTGACCAGGGTTTCCCGACGGGGGTCGAATTTTTCTTCAGCTGCCATGGTGTCGTGCGAGCAGGTCTCGAGGGATCAGTTGTCCAGTTGAAGGTTGATGCCACCTCCGGCACCCATGCCCCCCTGCAGTTTCTGGAAGATTTCGACGAGGGTCAAAACTCCACGAATCTGCTCGACTGGCATGGCGGTGCGGGTTCGCAGCCCGGCCGGTTCGACGGCGAGTGCGAGTCCACTGTAGCTGGAGGGGAGGGCCAGTTGTTCGAGGGTGTCTTCGTCGAGGGGGAGGAACATCTTGCCGATGTCACTCTCGCCGACGATGCGCAGTGCCTTGGCGACGGTCCCCGGGAGGTCCATCAGGCCCAAGAGATTGGCCTGGGGGCCGAGGAAAGAACGGGTCTTGCCTGCGGGATTGTCGGTGCGGGCGGTCCCCTTCAGCGCGGTCAGCAGGGCATCCATCGCCTCGGTCCCGCCGCCGGTGGTGGTGAGCATGCGGTCTTTCTGGAAGACCGAGCGGGTGACCAGTCCTTCGGGGCCGTACATCATCCCCATCGCCTGGGCGGCCATGGCGGCCTGGGGATCGTTCGGGTCGAACTCCATCTCGGTCTTCAGCACGTCGGCCTTCTCGCCACCGATGGTCTCGCCATCGATTGCCAGTTCGTACTTCTGCTTCATCCCGTTGCCAATCTCGAGCCCGTCACCGGTGGACTGCAGCATCTTCCGCGTGGCCGCTTTGAGGGCGGCCGGATCGGCGACTTCCATCA
>Ga0315902_10012766_pt1 | contig 10908 bp, 7 predicted proteins | sample LakEriMetagenome_9_FD_203523 | JGI IMG/M metagenome (GOLD analysis project Ga0315902, IMG submission 203523) | Freshwater fungal communities from buoy surface, Lake Erie, Ohio, United States - Buoy 12 MA117 | ecosystem: Environmental > Aquatic > Freshwater > Lake > Lake biofilm | place: USA...
AACATTGTTACCGGTTATGGGGACACGGGGGCTGCGCTTGTTAGCCATCCCGATGTTGACAAGATTGCCTTTACTGGCTCCACAGCTGTAGGAAAACTGATTCAACGATCGATTGCAAAGACGACCAAAAAAGCAACGCTCGAGCTTGGAGGGAAATCCGCCAATATCATCATGGACGATGCGCCCATTGATCAGGCCGTAGAGGGAATTATTAATGGAATCTTTTTCAATCAAGGGCATGTTTGCTGTGCAGGTTCGAGGTTATTTGTGCAAGAAAATGTGGCTGAATTGGTTATATCAAAATTGAAACAGCGCATGGATTCCTTGTACGTTGGGAATCCGTTGGACAAAAACACAGACATTGGGGCGATTAATTCTAAGGAGCAATTGGAGACCATTTCGAAATACATTGAAATGGGTAAAAAAGAAGGTGCCGTAATGTACCAGCCCTCCTGTTCAATTCCAGGAAAGGGATTTTATTGTCCCCCTACGATTTTTACAGACGTAGCACAGTCAAGTGTTTTGGCGCAGGAAGAAATTTTTGGGCCTGTTTTAACGATTCAAACATTCCGTACCATCGATGAGGTTATACAAAAAGCCAATAATACCCCATACGGTTTGGCTGCGGGGGTTTGGACAGATAAAGGTTCACGCATATTTAACTTGACGAACCAGTTGAAAGCTGGGGTGGTTTGGGCGAATACCTATAATAAATTTGATCCTGCCTCTCCTTTTGGAGGGTATAAAGAAAGCGGTTTTGGGAGAGAAGGAGGACTTCATGGCCTTTCGCCCTATTTATCATTCGAAAATTAAGTTTCATGTCACGATTAAATGTGTTGAAAACGTATAAAATTTACATCGGTGGTCAATTTCCACGAACAGAATCCGGAAGGTATTACAAAGCCTATGGCAAGGATGGAGAAGCCATTGCGAATGTGTGTTTATCATCCAGAAAAGATGTGCGTAACGCTGTTGTAGCAGCAAGAAAAGCCTCTAAATCTTGGTCAGAACGGGCTGCATTTAACCGAGGTCAAATCATCTATAGGATTGCGGAAATGCTTGAATCACGGCGCTTTCAGTTTGAGTCTGAACTTTTGCTGCAAGGTATGAGCGAATCAGAGGCTAAGGCTGAATTGAATCTTTGCATAGACCGCTTGGTGTATTACGCGGGATGGTGCGATAAATACCAGCAGGTGAGTAGCTCTGTTAACCCGGTATCATCGCCTCATTTTAATTTTTCTGTATTAGAAGCGTCGGGCATTGTTGGTGTTCTTGCTTGCCCAACCTCCCCATTGTTAGGTTTAATCTCTACCGTAATCCCATCGATATGCGGTGGGAATGTCGTGGTGGCGATTGCTTCTGAAAAGTTACCGCTTTGTGCCGTATCATTTGCGGAGGTATTGAATAGCTCAGATGTGCCAGGTGGCGTAGTGAACATTCTAACCGGTAACATAGACGAATTAGTAGATACCTTATCCTCTCACATGGAAGTTAATGCGCTGGTGTGTTCGGGAATTCAGACCGAGACATTGCATCGTTTAAAGGAAAATGCGGTCGAAAACTTGAAACGCATTTATGCATATTCCGTGGATTGGTCTTCTGAAAGAGGGCAACACCTTTCTTTCATTACCGATGTGCAAGAAGTAAAGACGACATGGCACCCGATTGAAAAGATTGGAGGAGCGGGTTCTGGGTATTAGGTGTGTCGACATGAATAAACAAAAGAATTCGAAAAACCAGGTTTGGAGAGTGATTTTGGCAACTTGTGCAGGTCTGGTTTTGGGTATGGCCGTCAATAGTGTCCTAATTTCACAGTCCCATCTAATTATTCCCCCGCCTGAAGGAACTGATTTAACGAATGTTGAGGGGATAACGAAGGCACTTCCTTTGCTTCAACCTTTACATTTTCTAGTTCCCTTTTTCGCACATGCACTCGGAACTTTTACCGCTGTTTTTATCGCTGGTAGCATCGTTCCTTTCCTAAAATGGAAGTTTGCCATAATTTTTGGGGTGATTAATTTGGTAGGAGGAATTGGAGCTGCCGTCATGATTCCTGCACCCAAGTGGTTCATCGTTACCGATTTGGCACTTGCTTACCTTCCTTTTGCTTTTTTGGGGGCTTGGTTGGCAGTACGAATGAATAAATCACCTAACTGATTTGCTGTTATTAAGGACCGAAATGCCTACTTTTAACAAAGGTTTCGATCGGAAAATAGATTGTTTCCGTACATTTATGTAAACATTAAACGATGATACACTTTAAGTCAACCTCATTTTTAGCCTTTACTTTAATCCTAACGCTTGTATCCTGTGATTTAGGCCAATTAGGTGAGGATATTATAAACACGGGTAAGGAATGGACTGAGGTAATGGAGGAAAAGGCGCAAGACATACACTTGAACGGTTTTTCCCTTGAAGATGACAAGCGGATGGGACAGGAACTTTATACTGAAATGGTGAACAGCGGGAAGCATAAAGTACTGGATCCTTCCACTAATCCGGAGATATACGCCTATGTAGAAAAGGTCAAACGTTCGATACTAAATTCAGGTCAAGTAGAAAACAAAAATGCTTTTGAATGGAAGGTGACGATTATGGATGACGATAATACGGTAAATGCGTTTTGTGCACCCGGGGGTTATATTTTTGTGTACACAGGAATCCTGAAATACCTTCGAAACGAAGCGGAATTTGCCGGAGTTTTGGCGCACGAGATTGCACATGCTGATTTACGGCACGGAACAAGGCAATTAACCAAACAAATAGGCATTGAAATCATTCTTAGTTATTTATTGGACGGGCAGTACGGCGCAGACATTGCCGCTGGGCTCCTTTCCATGCGTTATTCGCGGATGTATGAGAGGCAAGCGGACAAACATTCCGTAAAATATTTGTGTCCAACAATATATGATGCAGCAGGGGGAGCCGGATTCTTTGAAAAAATAAAACAAGAATCAGGAAGGGGAGATGAATTGGACTTGTTTAGTACACACCCCGATTCCGGAGAGCGCGTAGGCAACTATTACAGCGAAAAGAAAACGTGCAATTGCAAGGGTAAAGCAACATTCGAAAACGAGTACAAGAAAAAAGTCGCTACTATCAAAAACTGATATGATGAATCGACCTTTTTTTCGCACTGTTGCAGAGTCAGAGTCCACCATTACTGAACTAATGATTCCCTCCTATGCCAATTTTGGTGGGAAGGTGCATGGAGGAATTCTGTTGTCACTTATGGATAAGGTTGCCTACGTTTGTGCTTCCAAACATTTTGGGGGTTATTGTGTGACTGTAGCCGTAGACGGGGTTGAATTCCTTCATCCAGTGGAGGTGGGTGAATTGGTTTCACTGAAAGCTTCTGTCAATTACGTGGGCAGAACTTCCATGATTATAGGAATTAGGGTAGAGGCGCTTCAACCCAAAACGGGCCGTTTGACTCATACCAATTCCTGCTATTTTACCATGGCAGCAAAAGACGAAAACGGTCAATTAGCTGAGGTGCCTGGCCTGCTGTTACGCAGTAAGGAAGAGCTTCGGCGTTTTTGCGAGGGCAAGGAACTCAAAGATTTTTCAAGAAAGAAACGCGCCATGCTCCGATCTGACCTCCAGCATTTAACTGACAACGACCTCATTGAAATGGCCAAGGAGGAAAAATGTGTATTGGAGATAGGATAAAGCTATTGACCTTCGCTTGTTGATATCCTTTTTCATCTTTATAAAACCTTTTTTATTTATTTCCGTATCATTGCGTTATGCTTGCTCAGCCTAGGTTGTATCGAATCGGAAGCGCGTCAAATAATAACATTATTGTGCGTCATGATTCTGTATCTGAAACCCATGCCGAAATTTTTGTGGATCAATACGGGAATGCCTTTCTAACTGATTTGCACTCTGGAAAACCTACTATGGTCAATGGCGAATCCGTTTATCAGCCCGTCCATTTGTCGCCCGGAGAGAAGATTACAGTGGGTCGAGGTATCCTCATCGATTGGGAAAAAATGATTTTCAATCGAAAACAACCCGTTTCCCAGCCTGCCGCTCCACTTCCTGTGCAGGAACCAAAACCATTGGCTGATGTTCCAATTAAAAGGCCATCCAAAGCGATTAAACAAACCGTTTCAACTGCCACCCAACAAGTGGGATTTATTGCCAAAAACCTCGACTTAATACTCATTTACGGCGGTATATTACTAATGTGGCTCATTATTACGTTGCAGACGGGTTAATCCAACTGAAACGAAAGGATTCCAACTCGCGTTTTTTTATTAATTTCAAGTGATGAAAGCGATTATTCTCGTTTTACTGATCACTGTAGCCAATAGTATTTTTTCTCAGACGAATTTTGAGGCACTTCAAGACCAATACCTCGATTACCGTTACCGTCAAAAACAAGACAGTGCCCTCATAGCTGCCAGGAAAATAGCTGCAAATGCGAGGGCTGAATTAGGGGATTCGAGTTTTTGGTTTGGCATCGGCTTACGTTTTCAAGGCAACGTGCACAAAACATTAAAAAACAAGGATTCGGTTTTGTATTTTTTCACTGAAACCATCCATGTTTTTAGCACCTACATGCCTAACGATCCTAACCATGCCGACGTGGTAAATGCCCTTGCGTTATTTTATTACGAAAACCGCAATTATACACAAGCAATCCAATTAAGTGAAAAATCCATTGAATTGCGGGAGGCCTTTTCTAAGGAAGACCATATTCACTTTGCTGATTTCATTAACAATGCTGCGGTTATTTATACCGATGCCAAGCAATGGGAAAAAGCGGAATCTGCCTACAGACGGTCCTACGACATGTACGTCCGATTGTTAGGAAAGGAGCATTCCTCATGCCTGAAAAGTCTTTTCAATCAAGCCAGGTTGTATGAATCAATAGGGAAAGATTCGCTTGCAGAAGTGCTTTACAAAGAAGTGGTGAATTCCCGAAGAGGAATGCAGGGCAATGTACAGGAGGAATTGGCCGGAGCTTTAATTAACCTCGGCATATTTTATTATTACCGAGATCGGTATTCTTTGGCTTTGAACCTGTTTAATGAGGCTGCGGAGATTCGTAAAAAACTGTTTGGAGAAAACAACCTTACGTTTGCAGCTTCCTTGTATATGTTGGGGGCGATACATTGGAAATTGGGGAATTTTGAGGAGGCTGAACGCAGCTATTTGCAATGTGCAGAAATTCGCAAAGCCATTCTTGGTGAGAAACATGCAGATTATGGCCTGACCATTAACAACCTTGCAGTCCTAATGGAAGAAAAAGGGGATTTTCCCAAAGCGGAAGCTTATTATTTGGAATCCTTGGAAGTAAAGCGCATTGATGTCGGAGAAAATGAGTTGGATTATGCGCTAGTCTTGAATAACCTAGGAAATTTTTACGGTAGAATGGCGAGGTATGAGGAAGCCCTGTCGATGGTTAATCAAGCGGCAGAAATAAGAAGGAAGCAACTTGGAAGCGATCACCAGCTCTATGGTTCAAGCCTCAATAGCCTTGCAGTATTGCAAATGAGAATGTCCAATTACATCGAGGCTCAGAAATCATTGGAGGAGGCAGGACGTATTTTTGCCATGTCACCCGGGAAAAAAAGCACCGATTATGTCGGGTACTTGAATAACATTGGCTTGTTATACTCGAGCATTGGTGCGCGTCAAAAAGCAGAAGACGCTTTTGTAGAGGCACTTGCCCTTTTGGAAAACATTTATGGTAAAAGCCATCCTGAGTATGCGAATACACTCAATAACTTGGGTAGCTTATACGAGGAATACGAGGAATTTATTCGTGCGGAACAGTGCTACTTATTAGCTAAAGAAATAAGGTCGCAAGCATTTGGAGAATCACATCCTTCCTATGCCGAAAGCTTAGTAAGCTTGGGAAATTTATATTACGAAAAAGGGGATCTCGAAAAGACCGAACTTTGTCACCAGCAAGCCTTAGCAATTCGAAAGAAAAGCTATGGGGAGAAGCACCCAGAATATGCTGTTGGGCTCAACAACCTGGGTATTTTCTACAAGAAAATCGGATTAATTTTAAAAGCCGCCCTTTATACCGCGGAGGCACTGACCATTTATGAAGTCGTTTACGGGAAAGATAATGCATTATGTGCTTCGATGCATGTGAATTTAGGCCTGTTATACCATCAGATCGGTCAATACGATACGTCAATGATGTACCTCACAACCGCATTGAAAATGAAAGAATCTTCCTTGGGCAGGTTACACCCTGAAAGCATTGATCTTTACCTCAATTTAGGTTTGACATCTATGGATAATGGGCGCTTGGATCAGGCACTGTCTTTTTATGATACCACGCTTCAGATTATGGAGAAGGAAAACCTGAACATGCCTTTGAAGAAGGCAAGTACATTCAATAATACTGCGCTTGTGCACATGGAATTAAAGAATTGGGAATTAGCCAAGCAAAACGCTTTGCAATCATGTGCTCTGGTTGAGCAAAATCTAGGGGCAAAGCACGAATCCTATTTATGGTCAGAATCAAACCTTGCCCTGGCTTATTTCAAAGGTGGTGAATACCAAAAGGCATATGACCTGTATACACATGGTTTAAACGAACGGCTCAGGTACGTTTCGGAAAATTTCGAATGGCTCAGCGATGTACAAAGGGAAACCTTTTGGAAACAACAACTTAGTTTTTTCAATAGACTCTATTGTTTTGCTTCTCTTGCTCATGAAACGATCCCGGAGGCGACAGGCTTGCTCTACAATGAAGCGTTGCTAAACAAAGGTAAATTGTTGGAAGCGCATATTCGCAAGCAAACTGGATCTGGTGTTCTAGACGAAGAGCGGGAAACACTCCGTCAAATGCGGATAGCCATAGGTAAGTTTGAATCCGATGGAAACGCGGATAAAAAAACCTTAGATCAACTTCGTGAAAAAGCCGATTCCTTGGACAAAGACCTTGCTCAAAAATGGTCGGCATACGGCCAGCAACACCAACATCTATCAATTCACTGGGAAGAGGTTCAAAAAGCATTAAAATCAGGTGAAACAGCCATTGAAATGGTACGTTATTATGACGATGAGGTCGGATTATATCAATATGCCAGCCTCGTTTTATCACCCGAGTTCGATTTTCCAAAATTTGTTCCTTTATGTTCGGAGGATGCACTTCAACAGCTAAATCCAAAGGTGCAATTGAGCGAATTGTATGACTTGGTATGGGAGCCGTTGGTACCCCTTCTAAAAAACACGAAAACCATTTTTTACGCCCCAACAGGGCTACTGGACCAGGTGCCTTTTCATGCCTTGTATAAAGGAACTGGTGAGGAGGAAGAACTGGCGGTGAATGCGAGTGGCCGACGTGGTATTATAGAAGGGGGCGTAAGTTTGGTAACAAGTGTAAACGTTTCTTACCTACTGGATCAATTTACGTTACATCAGCTCACGTCGACAAGGAACTTGTTGATGAATTCGATAACAGGAAATAGAAATGCCAATGAAGCGAATATTGTCTTGCTTGGAGGCATTGATTACGATGCCTTACCTAATGGTGAAAGCCCATCAAAGAAAAAAGCACGAAAGGTAGGCGCATCCTCAAGAAGTGCACAAATGGGAGGCAGGTCTCTGAATTATCTACCGGGTACCTTGGAAGAGGTGCAGAACATTCACAAAAACCTTGTATCGAAGCATTGGAAAAGTACTTGTTATATTGGTAAGCAAGCTTCAGAGGGAGCCTTGACTGGTGTAAGCCAGGATACCAATGTGCGTATTTGGCATATTGCTACGCATGGTTTTGCTTTTCAACAAGTAAAAAAAGAAAACGATCCAACGACAGGTCCTTTGTTTCGATCCCATCCGAATCCCATGGTACGAAGTGGGCTCGTGTTGGCAGGTGGGAATTGGGCGTGGATGGGCAGCGACACACTCAGTCGATTGGGCGTGAAGGAAAATGGGATTGTAACCGCATTGGAGGTAAGTCACCTTGATTTGTCTCATCTTGAGTTAGTTGTTCTATCCGCATGTGAAACAGGTCTTGGAAAAGTGGAAGGCACTGAAGGCACGTTTGGCCTAAAGCGTGGGTTTAAAATGGCAGGTGTGAAGGAAATCATCATCAGCTTGTGGGCGGTTCCAGACAAAGAAACCATGGAACTAATGAACGCATTTTATGCTGCTCTTGCTGCGGACCAACCCGTAGATGATGCATTTGAAACGGCTGTAAAAACGATGCGAAAAAAGTACCCAACCAAACCCGAATTATGGGCGGGATTTGTGTTGGTGAGGTGAGCATAAACAATGGATGCAAATAGTTTTTAGATACTCCCAGTACAAAGATCTTTTTTGTAACATTTTCTTAACACGATTTTTTCATTGTCGTTTGCTTTGAATGTAGAACTTTGCAATCGATTATGACAGCCTTATTTATTGCAACGTTCGTATCCCTGTTCTCACTCATTAATCCGCTGAGTGCGATGCCTGTGTTCATTTCCTTAACCGATGGATTCGAAAAAATACACTTATCTAAAACCATTCGTCGCACCTCTATATTCGTGTTTATTGTTTGTGTTTTGTCGTTTTTCATTGGAGAATTCATTCTTAATTTCTTTGGGGTATCGATTGATGCGTTGAAAATTGCGGGTGGAATAATCATTTCACGTTCAGGTTTTCAATTGCTAAATGCACAGCATAAAACGGATGTACAAGAAACCATTGAACAGGAGTCGCGTTTGAAAGAAGACATTTCTTTTAGCCCATTGGCGATGCCTTTGCTTGCAGGTCCGGGATCCATTTCCTTGCTAATCAATCAAGCTATTCAAACGGAACAATTGACAGACAAAGTGGTTGTTGTCGCCGCAATCTTGGCCGTATGCCTTAGCATTTACCTTATCCTTTCTTCTGCGCCGTTTATTCTGAAATATTTGGGACAAAGTGGTTTGCGCACCTTGTCAAAATTCATGGGGCTACTAGTTCTATCCATAGGCATTCAAATGATTGTAGCCAGTGGAAAATCATTGTTTTATTCTTAAGCAAGTTAAACGAACCAATAACATGTTAGTTCATGGTTAACGAATGACACTGACGTGCCCTATCACTTCCTTACGCTCGTTTGTGACCTTCGAAGTGTACGTTACAATCCAGGTGTATGTATCGTTCGGAACAAGCCGCTCCTTGTAGATGCCATTCCAACCTACGTATTGGTTGTTGGATTCAAAGATGATGCGGTTCCATCGGTTGTAGATCAACAATTGGTAATCCGAAACAAGGGTAGGGTCTGAAAAAATCGGTAAGAACACCTGATTAAATTCGTCGCCGTTCGGCGTGAATGCGTTAGGGACATGAAGAAGTAGGTCTGGTATGATTTGAAAATATTGAACCAGTGTATCGGTGCAATTGAGTGTGTCACTTACGACCAAAGTCACTGCATAAGATCCCACGTCCGGAGCACTAATAACAAAGTTACCGCTTGTATCGCTCCATAATTCTCCTTCAACATACCATTGATGCGTTAGGTTTTCATTTGAGAAGTTTATCACGGTCGTTTGGTTCTCGGGATAAAGCACGAGTCCAGGGGTGAGTTGGAACGCGGCATTCGGATACCACGATGCGGGTGGTGGAACAAGCGTTGTTATTACAAGTGAATCGCACCCAAATTGATTGGTATAAATCAAGGTCTCTGTCTCGGGTAAATTGACCGAACAAGTAAATACCGTATCGAAGGATACGCTGGAAGGTAAAATGGTTAATTGCAGGGTAATAATGCTGTCGCATCCTTGCACATTAGGTAAGGTGTGGGTGTACTGACCGGTATTCACCAATGTTTGCCCAAACCAGTCGAAACTGCCACATGCCGTTTGGGAAATGGAACTGCTTGATGCATTATTGATTGTGAGTGTTAATGTTTGTTCGATTGGACATCCAAATGAATTGTAAGTGGTATTGGTATAGGTTCCAGAGGCGTTTAATAGTTGTCCGTTCCAGTTAAATAGTTCACAAGCGGTTTGATTTATGGATTGACTTGAACTAAAGCCCAATGTGAGGTATAAGCTGTCAATTACTGTGCAGCCCGAGCTGTTGGTTTCAATGAATTGATATGCTCCGGAACTTGTGTAAATTTGTCCATTCCAGCTATAATTGTCACATGCTGTTACCGTAGTGATTGATCCAACTATGGATGGATTTACCGTAATGGTGAATGTTATTGGATTTCCTGCACAAGAAGTGAATAATGTATTGTAGGAGGGAGTCACTGTTATGGTGGCACTTTGGGGAGCGTTTATAATAGGCGCCATAAACCCTGGGAGCATACCACTACCCGAAGCAGGCAAGCCAATGCCGGGGTTGCTGTTTGACCATGTGAAGGTTGTTCCGCCAACACTGCTGGTAAATACTGTACCTAGAAATTGCCCCCCTGAACAAATTGAAATATCGGCTTGTGGAGTTACGTCAGGAATGGGATTTACGGTAATTGTAAAGGACTCGAAAGAGTTTCCGCAAGAGAAGAATTGAGAGGAAGCACTTACAATAACAGTTGAACTTATGGGGGCATTGGTTGGATTGGTGGCAACGAAATTAATACTGTTTCCAAAACCAGCACCCACAAGACCGATAGCGGGGTTGGAGTTATTCCAAAAAATAGGGCTACCACAGCTGGAATAGAAAAATTCGGAAACGGGCGTACCGCTGCAGACGACAATGTCACTCGGTACAGTAATGTCATCGTAAGGGGCAAACTGCACGGTGAAATTAATGGGAGCTCCTGGACATCCATTGGTAATAGGTGTAATTTCTATGTAGTTAATCGATGGCATACATGAAAAACTTGCCATGTTATCGCACAAAATAAAAGTGTTTCCAGAAACAGAGCCGATATTGGGTACAAACGATGTGCCCGGAGGTAAGAAACCTGTCAATGGAATGCTAGCGCAACCGCACCATGCCGTATTACTTAAGTTAGGA
>Ga0315902_10012768_pt1 | contig 10907 bp, 12 predicted proteins | sample LakEriMetagenome_9_FD_203523 | JGI IMG/M metagenome (GOLD analysis project Ga0315902, IMG submission 203523) | Freshwater fungal communities from buoy surface, Lake Erie, Ohio, United States - Buoy 12 MA117 | ecosystem: Environmental > Aquatic > Freshwater > Lake > Lake biofilm | place: USA...
TTCCTGATGAACAAGAAGGATTTGATTTTTTACCAAGATACTCAAAAATAATTCCAGGTAGAACAAAAATTACAAAAGAAGATGCCGAAAAATTATTGAAAGATGACATGAGAGAAGCGGAAAGTATTGTTAATCGAATTTTGGATCAGTGGGAAGAAAAAGGAATCAAACCACCAATTACACAAGGAATGTATGACGCAATGGTTTCAATGTCCTTTAACATGGGAAGAGGTATAAGAACTTCAGATTTCATCCAAGCAGTTAAACGAGGTGATTTTGATTTAGCAAGAAAACTAATTTTAACAACAAGTGAAAATTTATTTGACGAGTTTCCTGGACTAAAATCAAGAAGAAAAAAAGAATCGGAAATGTTTAAATGATGGACAGGGTAAAACTATTAAAATTATTCAAAAGGTTTGCTGGTGATGAAATTGATCTTCACGGGTTAAAATGTATTCCTGTTAGAGTTGGAGAAGAAATAATATCAAAAAACCATAACAAACCTTATTATCCGATTGAATTTAAAATAGAAAATCCAAATAAAGTTTCTTATTTCTATTCGATTGTAGAAGAGGAACTTATGGATATAGTTCAAGAGTTTGGAGAATATGTAACTTATAAATTTACTCCTGAAGTTTCATGGAATGATACACCTAAATTTTATCTCAACAACGAAACAAAAAACAAAATAGAAGAAGTTTTCGATTCTGTAAGAGAAATTAAATTCACAACAGGAACTCCATTTGTTGGGTATAAAAGATATGTAATCAATATAGAATCTGTTGGTATGAGATTAGGTTGGGAAGATGCAGAAACTTACTATATCGACAACAAAGTAAAACTAATATCGGCGACTTTAAATGGAGAAAAAACTGATGTCGTAGATGTAATTGAAGAATACATAGACAATTATTTGTATTTTAAAGAGACTTATTACGAAACTGAAAAATATTATGTAAATATTGACACAATATTGAATCAAGAACCTTTATTAAAGGCTGATTGGATTGCAACCTATTACAATACCAAGTTTATCTGATAATTTTTTAAACAAATACTTTTGGTATTTCATCCCAAGAAGTGGTGTATTTTTGGGTAATATAATCTTGTCTCATTTCCCATTCTTGAGATTCATTCACAGGCGTATCAATTATTGAAACTTCGTCTTCAAACATGGAAGTTTGAATAACAGAATCAGGAGTTAATTCATTAAAAACAATACCACACTTTTTATACTTCTCAGATCTTTCACAAAGTATTTTATATTGATCATAAATCTGAGACCAAATCATATCAGGATCTCTTGTTGGTTTTTGTAATTTAATAACCTTTGAATGGTGATACTTATCACCTTTATGATAATTTCCTGATACAAAGATTGTTGCTTTATTTGCCATTAAACTATTTTGGGATAGTTTTTTTACACCATTTTTTATGTAGGTATACATAGCCTCACCCAACTGATTAAAACTTGATACGTCTTTACCAAAAGATCTTGTTGAGGCGATATTCTTTTTTGGTTTTAATCTTTTTTGAATTGGATGACAATAAAGACCTTGAAGTTCTAATTGTGTTTTAACTCCATTTATATTCATTAGTTTTCTTACTGTATATTCATGAGTGTTAATGAATTGACCAACAGATTCTACCCCAATATTTTTTAACCTTTTTGCCCATTTTCTTCCAATACCCCAAACATCATCAACAGGAATATCATAACAAATATTTCTAAAGTTTTTAATGTCCCAATAAGAACAAACACCATCATAATTTGGGGATTTTTTGGCGAAGTGAGATGTTAGTTTTGCCAAAGTTTTATTTGGACCAACACCTATTGAAACAGGAATACCTACTTTTCTTTTTACTTCTTCTTTGATCAATAAAAGAGTATCGGTTAGTTCATCGTTAGGAATATTTGAAAAATCAACAAATGCTTCGTCAATTGAATACACCTCAATATCATTCCCAAACTCAGAGATTACTTTCATAACACGATCTGACATATCACCATACAAATTATAGTTTGATGAGTATACACAGAATCTGTGTTGATCCATAAATTCCCTACTTTTAAAAAATGGTTCGCCCATCTTTACTCCAAGATCTTTTGCCTCTTGAGATCTGGCGATAACACACCCATCGTTGTTAGATAAAACAACCGTAGGTCTACCAATTGATTCAGGATTGAACAATCTTTCACAACTTACATAAAAGTTGTTACAATCAATAATACCAATCTTCTTTAAGTTTTTTTGAGTATCCATGTGACTTTGCCCCATAAATTTTTTTGTCCTTTGTATTCTCTAAGTTTGAAAAATGTTTTTTCTGTTAATACTACCAAGTCACCTGTTTTTGGTTCTTCATTTCTATCTATCACAAGAGTATCACCTTGTTTAATACCAAACACTTCAGGACCTGAATACTTGAAATAAAAAGTGGTGTAAAAATCTTTTACAATTAACTCATTAAGGTCCAATCGTTTATCAACATAGGTTTCTGCTGGTGAAGCAAATCCTGTTGTTGTGGCGTTAATATGAATAGGATTTTGGTGTCGTAACATATACTAAAATATAGTAAAAGTAAACAAATAAAAAAAGTTATTGGTAAACATTTTTAGCTCTTTTTTTACGGTGGAAAGTGATAACAAATCGGTGAACTTCATTTTGAATTTCAGCCAACAAGAACCCAAAGTCACTTCTTGGAATATCAAAACTTGATCCATCAATCTTGTGGATTGTAGATGATCTGTGTTTGTCGTCTTTTGAAATTGAAATCAAATCAATTCGATTCAATAAACCAAGATCTTCAAATACTTTCTTGGCAACACCCAACTGACCTTTACCACCATCAATTACAACAAGTGAAGGTAACTCTTGTTTCTCATTCAAAAGTCGTTTGAATCGACGATTTAACACCTCATCAAAAGATGCATAATCATCAGGACCTTCAACAGTTTTGATGTTAAATTTACGGTAGTTTGACTTATCAGTTTTACCATTCTTGTAACGAACAAGAGCAGACACCTGACAATCACCAGCAGTATGAGAGTTGTCAAAAGCTTCGATAAGAGTTGGAACATTCAATAAACCAAATTGTTCTTTGAAAGATCTTGCAACATCATTATACTTTCGAACACGAAAAGGCTCAAGTCTTTTTTGTAAAAGATCAACAACATCCATTTTGGTTTTCAAAGACTGAGCAAGTTCAAACTCCATTTGATCAGAGTGATACTTCATGTACTTCTTCAAACGATTTCGAACTTTGTCGAACTGAAATGAAAATACATCTTTCATTTCACTCACAATCTTCAAGTAAGAAAACTTTTGAATTGAAGAAACACAAGGGGCATTACAACGACCAAGATGAAACTCCAAACAAGTCTTGAACTTTTCGTTTTGGATATTCTCTTCAGTCAGGTTGTAAGAACAAGATCTAAGATTGAAAATGTCATGGACCATCTCGTAGATCTCATAACAAGAGTTGGAACTTGTAGATTCCAAAAGAACTTCACCCGTAAAGTTAGAAGGATTGCAAACTAAAAGTCTTGGAAACTCATCATTACTCAAAGTAATAAACCAACGACGAGAACGATCATCTTTTGCTTTGATGTTGTATTTTGGTTTGTGTGATTTGATAAGTTCATCTTCCAATAACAAAGCCTGACTCTCATCGTTTGTAGTCATGAACTCAACATCAACGATCTCATTTACCAAAGACAAAGTCTTCTGATCCTTGTGGTTTTTTTGAAAGTAAGATTTCACTCGTTTAGGAAGAAACTTTGACTTACCAACATAGATTATCTGACCCTTCTTGTTCTTGAAAAGGTAACAACCGCTAGATTGGGGGATATTTGAAAGTTTCTCTGTAATCACAATACAAATATACGAAATTTTTTATATTAACTCCATGTTAAGATGATTAACTTTGAGCTAAGAATAAATAAAATTGGTGATTTAAGTTATTCGACTGACTATCTATTGGTAAATAAAATTAAACAAAAAAACTATGAAACAAATTTACCTAACAATACTGTCAGTTTTAATGACGGTAATGACTTATTCACAAAGTCAATTTTGGACGGCAACTGATTATAAAGGTGCTTTTCCTGTAACGGATAACTCACCTGCAACTGATTGGACTTATGGGTGGTCTAATTGGGATCCTCAAAATACTCAATACCCATCAACACAAATGGTTATAAATTCTGATGTAACAACAAACGCAACTTGGTCAGGAGTTATCAAATTACAAAACAAAGTTTATGTTAGAAACGGAGCAACTCTAACAATACTACCAGGAACTATTATCAGAGGTGATTATAACACACAAGGAACTTTAATAGTAACTAAAGGTTCTAAACTTATTGCTGATGGTAACCAATTGAATCCTATTGTATTTACGTCAAATAATCCGATAGGTAATAGAACCGAAGGTGATTGGGGTGGCGTTGTAATTTTAGGAAATGCAATAAATAATCAACCAGGTGGTGTGGCAAATATTGAAGGATTACCACCAAGCTCTAATACTCAGTATGGTGGAACAAATGATAATGATAATTCAGGTATAATAAGATATGTAAGAATTGAATTTGCTGGTATTCCACTTGAACCAAATAAAGAGATTAACGGTTTGACTTTCGGATCTGTAGGTAATCAAACTTTGGTTGATTATGTGCAAGTAAGTTATGGTGGTGATGATTCTTTTGAATGGTTTGGAGGATCAGTAAATTGTAAACATTTAATATCATACTCAACAGTAGATGATGACTTTGATACAGACTTTGGATACAGAGGTAAAGTTCAATTTGGTTTGGCGATTAGGAATGAAAATTTGTCAGACGCAGCAGGCGACTCAAATTGTTTCGAATCGGATAATGACGCACAAGGTAGTGTGGCTCAACCATTGACTTCACCAGTATTTTCTAACTTCACAATAATTGGTGCTAAAGGCAATGGGACGGTTTCCCTTCCAATAGGTGAAAAATTTGAAAAGGCTTTCAGATTAAGAAGAAATACTGCAACTTCTGTTTTCAATAGTATTGTTACTGGATTTGAAAAAGGTGTATCGATTGAAGGAGTTCCTGTAGAAGATAATTTAGCAGGAGACACGATGCGTTTTCACAGTAACATTCTTTCTAATTTCAACACAGGAACTGTGTGTTATACAACAACACCAGGTTTTATGAACTCATATTTCTCACAACATAATAATGACTCACTATCCACATTAGTTGATATAAATTGGGTCACACCATTCGCACCACTTGGATTAACTCCTGACTACAGATTGAATAGTGGTTCAGTTGCGGCTACAGGAGCTGATTTTTCTGATGAGGTATTTGGGGGAATTTCAAGTATAACTGAATTAACTAACAAAATTACTTTATATCCTAACCCAACTTCAAGTTTATTATATGTTAATGAGGTTTCTGATTTGGAAGTTATCAATCAGAATGGACAATTGATTATTAAAAGTAAAACTGATAAATTAGATTTATCAAATCTTGTAGATGGAATTTATTATGTAAAAGTTAATAACTTATACATCAACAAAATAGTAATTAAGAAATGATTTATTTTTGGTTTATATTTTTAGTTGTAATGTTTATTACAATAATCAAAGATAGAAACGAGTATTTCGAATGGTCGAAAAAATAACTCTAACCCCACTCACAAAGTGGGGTTTTTTCTTAACATACATCAATCTGTTTTTGATTTACAAGTACAAATAAAAGAATTATCTTTTGAAAAGAAAATAAACCAATAACAATATAATAATGAAACAACTTGTAATTGACCCAGCCCATTCTGATTTGGGTTTTAAAATCAGACACCTTATGGTATCTAACGTAAAAGGAACATTAACAAATTATTCAGGTGGTTTGTCTTACACTATGGAAGATATGAGCGATGCTCAGATTCGTTTCGAAGCTGAAGTTAACTCAATTTCAACAGGAAATAACGATAGAGACGCACACCTTAACGGAGAAGATTTCTTCAACACAGAGAGATTCCCTAAAATGTATTTCGAATCAACTTACTTGAATCTTACTGACGGTAAAATGAGAGGTGAAATGACTATTAAAGATACAACTAAAACTATTGATTTAGCTGTAGAATATAATGGTAAATCAGTTGATCCATGGGGTAACACAAAACACGGATTTGAAATTTCAGGAACTATTAACCGTTCTGACTTTGAACTTACTTGGAATGCAGCACTTGAGACAGGTGGAGTATTGTTAAGTGATGAGGTTAAATTGAACTTAGACGTTCAGATGATGGAATTGGTTGGTGAAATGGAACCACAAACAGAGGAACAAGCAGCATAATATATTTTTAGCATAACACTAAAATATAGAATCCCTACTCAAAAGGTGGGGATTTTTCTGTTAACAAAGTATTTATATGTATGAAAAATTTTCTTAAAACAATCCTGAACGAAATTTATGAGGAACAAAACAAACCTGACCTCATAAAAGAGTGTACCATCGCGGCAGTTAGAATTGATGATGGCGTTGTTTTAGCAAAAAATAGAGATAGAGGATATAAGGCTAGAGTTGAAATTATTCATGATATTGTTAATGATGTTGAAATGGTTTATTGGAGAGACATTGATACTGATTGGAGTGAAGGGATGAACGAATTTGGCATTGGAATAGTTAATTCAAGTTTGTTAGTTGCTCAAGATGAAAAGGAAGGTAAGGGAGTGGAAAAAGAACGAAAAATTGGCGATAAAGAAAAGGATAAACCGGCAAAGAAAAAGTTTGCTGCCGACGGAGGTAAAATAAGAAAAGCGTTAACCTTTAAGACTCTTCCAAAAGTAATAAGGTCTATTATTTCTTATAGAGGTGAAGACAAAAAAGACGTAGGTCTCAAAGGTGAAACAATAGTTTCTAACAATAAAAATGTTTATGTAGTGGAAATGACCGCCAAACATTCCCCTGTTATTAAAAAACTCAAAGATGACTCAAAAGTGGTGGTTAGAACTAATCACGGCATCTACCAAAAAGGTGCTGGGTATGTAAGAGGGAAAAAAAGAAAATCATCAGTGTCAAGATTGGAATTAGCAAAACAACATTTAAAAAATGTTAAAAAAGATGTCGAAGTAATTAACAAATTGAAACAAAAATATAAAAAAGATCCTTTTTTAAATCCTTATCGAACTAAAAATATGTATCACATGCAAACTACAGGACAGATAATGATGAATTTAGAAACCAAAACAGTTTTAATAAGAATGGATAACGAAATGGGTGAATTTGTTGGTATTAAAAATAAATTACCTAAAGATTATGAACCTAAAATAAAAATCAAAGTGGAAGGTGAGAAAACACACGATAAAGGAAAAAAATTACCAACATAGTGAGACATATCATTAAAAGAATATTAAAAGAAGAGACAAAAAAACTCATCAAAGAAAGTGGAATAAAAGACATTAAAGATATAGCAAAAAGATATCAAATGGCAAAACTTTATTTTCACTTGGACTTAGATGGAGTTACAACCGCATTAGCGATGAAAAACTATTTGGAACAAAATGGTATTAAAGTTGTTGATGCCGAACCAATTCAGTACGGGTCTAAAGAGTTTGCAATTAAAAAACCTGAAGGTGAAGGTGAGATCATGCCAGTTCTTGTGGATTTTGCTCACGGTAAACCGATGTTTGTTATTCATACTGATCACCACGATACTCAAGCGGGTGTTGAACAAGGCACCTCAACCAATTTCAAACCATCAAGATCAAACGTTGAAACAATTTCTCAGACAGTATCACCAAGAGATATATTTTCACCTGAGGACATAGAAACCATTTCGATGATAGATTCTGCAGACTTTGCAAAGTATGATATCAAACCTGAACAAGTGATGCAATACCTATTCAAAATAGATAGAACAAAAGGGTTTAGAGAAAACAAAAGACTAATGGGACTGTTGGCTAATAAGTTATTATTGGCATTTAAAAATAAACCTGATTTCTTAACAGATATTGTAATGAACGCTAAACCTTCGTTATTAAGTATTTTGATGAATATCAAAGATCAAATGAAAAATAAAGGTTACACTCCGATTGAAACTTTAGTATCAAACCAAGAGAAATATAATGAACAAAGAAAAACTGATGCTGAGTTTTCCGATGGTGTAATTAGTCAATATGGGTTAGGTTCTATGAAAGCAGGGTCTTATGATAGATATGTACCTTTTAAAAACTTTCCTGATGCTGAATTCTTAGTTACTGGACTACCTTTAGGTATGGTACAAGCATCTTGTAATCCATATAAAAAAGAAAGAGCTTTAAAAGGTGTGAATTTGGGTGAGATAAAAGATGAGGTTTTAAACAAATTTAAAAATGAATTAGAAAGTCAAAAGATAACTTTCGGTGATCTAAAAAGAGTTGCAGAAATTGAGGCGGAATACGGTTCAGTAGGGTTTACATTCAAAGACATGAAAGCAATTTTTGGAGATAGACCATCATTCAAAAGTGAAGGTGGATCAAAACTTGAAAGTATTTTAGATGAAGTTTCTCAAACATTGTACAGAAAATTATCTACCAAACAAAGAGAACTACTTGATAGAGTTTATGTTAACGGATATGATGTTATAATGGCAAACTCAGGTGGGCATAAATGTATTACAAACATATCTGGTATAAATTATATTTACCGTAATAAGAAAAATAAACCTGACGAGTTTGAGGATGGCAACTTACAAAAAATTGCAAATTATACAGGTGGAGATAGGTTTGTGCAAGACATCAAAGCTAAACTGTTAAGATTTAAGAATCTTTCTGAAAAACAAGTCGATGCCGCAATGAAACAAATTAACAAAGAACTTGGTAGCTCAAATGATGAAACATCTGAAAGTAAACCAAATAAAACATATGTTGAACTTACCAAAGAAATCCAAAAAGAGTTTGTTAGAGTATTAAAAGATAAAATTCAAAATGAAAGTAGTAAAAACCAAGACCCTGAAGATGAGATGAATTTAGGGATTGACATGATGGAAAATTACGTCAGAATACTAAAAAAACAAATCAAATCAAAATACAGTTAGTTTACATAGATTTTAGAACCATCTCTAAAGTATAAATAGAATCCCTATCCTGTTTAGTTTTGTTCTCTTTAGATTTTAAATATTTTAAACTATCCAAGATTTCATCCCTTTTAGTTTTAGGTCTAACAACTTCAAATTCAATATCATTTTTGTCTTCGAAAAAACCTTCATAGATATCCACAACCTTTTCTTTAAATTTAGAATTAGGTAGTTTGAATGATTTTCTTTTTGAATTAGATGTGATTTCTTTAACCATTTCCAATGATTTGTTGGAGTCCTTAGTGAAGGAGTCAATTAACAAGTATAATAAGATCTTTTTCATAATACAAATATACAAAAATATTTAATACTCACGATATTTATCTAGAAAATATTTATGGCAACAGCAAGACCTTTCTCATACAACATTGGATCACCAATAGCAGGAACAGTACAAGTTGGTAATTTAGCTGTTGGATATCCTGTTACAGGATTTACAGGGATGGAGTGGTGGAATGGGCCTGATGAAGAATTAGGATATGTTATTGCCCAACCTGTCAGTGCGGATACTCAACCAACACCAATATTTGGTGTTACGGCTTCAGTTGGGTTCTTTAGAACGAGTGGTTTTAATGATAATGAATTTATTGATATTGCAAATATACTTTTAAATTCAAATTATACTAACGCTTTGGATGCCTCAACCAATTTAACTGCTAACGGTTATTGGAATTCATATCTTGCTCCCGTTCTATCTTTAGATGCGGGTAACCCATTAAGTTATCCAGGTACAGGAACAGTTTGGACTGATTTAATTGGGGGTAAAACATTTACATTATATAATAGTCCTCTATATGGTGGTGGGTTTGGTGGATTTCTTGGGTTCCAACCTACATCTTCACAATACGCTGAATGTTCTACAAGTTTACCTACCCTAAGTAATTGGACCGTTGGTGTATGGCATTTTTATGATGCAACAAGTGATAGTGGATCACCATGTATAATTACTGAAGTTTATCCAGGAACAAACGGAACGATAAACTATATTATAGGTAATGGAAGTGATAGTAGTCCTAATTTACAAACAGGATTTTACACAGGAACATGGTATGTTAATTCAGTTGGTTATGTTTTAACACCAGGTTGGCATTATATTGTGGGAACTTATGATGGAACTGCGGTTAAACTTTATGTTGACAATACACTAATTAACACAGAAAATACCACAACGCCAGCACTTTCATCAAATGGTGGGATAAGACTTATGAGAAGGTGGGACGCTCCACAATATTGGGGTGGATTATTGGCTAAGGTTGACATATATGGTCAAGCACTTGATTCTGGTCAAATTAGTACGTTGTGGAATTCCAATAAATCAAGATTTGGTTTATAGTAAAAATATTTATAAATAATGAAAACTTTGATAAAAAACATTTTGAAAGAAGAAACTGAAGAGATTGACCAAAAAGTTATGAATTTTTTGATAAGAAGACATAAAGTTAATGAAGTTAATATCGATGACCGAATTAAATTTAAAGAAGTGTATTTCAAAGTAGACGATGACTATTATTTAGGTATATCAATGTTTGACAATAAAAAAAAACAAATAAAATTGATTATAGATATGTTGGAAAATAACAATGTTATTGAACCAATTGATAACTTCTCAAACAAGAATGACCCATATAGACAAAAAGTTGTTAGAACAATTAAAAGGTTTTTAGATGAAGTAATGTAATGAAAGAATTGATTAGACACATATTGAAAGAAGAAACGGAAGGTTCAGATCCAAATACAAAAGGAATAGATCTTGCAATTAAGTTACTTAAAAAATCATATCCTTACATTATAGGGTGGGAACTTAATCTTGAGAGT
>Ga0315902_10012770_pt1 | contig 10906 bp, 7 predicted proteins | sample LakEriMetagenome_9_FD_203523 | JGI IMG/M metagenome (GOLD analysis project Ga0315902, IMG submission 203523) | Freshwater fungal communities from buoy surface, Lake Erie, Ohio, United States - Buoy 12 MA117 | ecosystem: Environmental > Aquatic > Freshwater > Lake > Lake biofilm | place: USA...
TGGAGCTGTTTCGTTTCATCCGCCTCAGGCAGACGTGTGAGGACGGTGAGATACAACTCCTCGGTGGGATCGGGTAGCTTCGCGAGGCGGTCGATGAGATTGCCTGCGCGCGGCTTCAGCGCCCACTGCACGTGATCGCTGTTGCGGAGGAAGAGCGCACTGCGCAGCGAGGGGTTCGCCGCGAGCTCGGGCTCCTTCGCGGGATTTGCCAGCGCGGCGGCGAAGGCTTTTTGGAAGTCGGCGAGGCTGTATTTGGCCGCATCGACATTCACATCAGGCTTCGTGTTCTTTTCGAGGCGTTCGGCTTCGCCGGTAGCGGTGAGAAAGGCGCGCAACTGCTGTTCGGCGATGAGATGACGCTGCGTGGCATCGGCGCGCTGGTAGTGCTTCGTGAGCGCGATCTCGCGGATGAGCCAGCGCAGGTCGAAGTGGTGCTCGGTGAGCGATTTGCCGAGCAGATCGAGCAATTCGGGATGCGCAGGCGGATTCTCGGTGTGGTGGAGATCGAGCGGCTCGACGATGCCTTTGCCCGTGAGCAGCCACCAGACGCGGTTGGCGATGTTTTTGGCAAATAGCGCGTTCTCCGGCGCTGGCAGGCGCGTGGCGATCTCCCGCAGCGGACTGAACTTCGGCTGGCCGACTTCTTTGGTTTTGCGGTCAGGTTTGACCAGCCAAGCGTCGTCGCCCGTGGAGGCGGGAATCATCACCTCCTCGCCAAATGGGACGCGAGGCGCTGTCTGGCCTTTTTTATCCGTCAAAACGGAGACGAACTCGTATTTCGCGGCGATGAGGCCCTCGCTGACCCACGGCGTCTTGTGCTTCTCGTCGGCGGTTTGCAGCTTGAGGTTTTGATAGACGGCGAAGAGGCCGTTGAAGTCGATCTGCTTGTAATCATCGACACTGAGATGCCGGTGGCACTGGCAACACTGCAAGTCGATACCCATGAACATGCGGCCGACATCGCGCGTGAGCCCCGGATAGTCCGTGTCCTGCTGCCCGACCTTCTCCAGCCGCCGCGTGATGAAGTAGCCCGCGCCGCGCTTCTTCTCGTCGAGAAAATCCGGTGCCAGCATCTCACGCACCATCGCGTCCCAAGGCTTGTTCGTTTTGAAACACTCCGTCAGCCAGGCCTTCCACGCGTCATTTTCGCCGCGACGCTCCATGAGCATCACATGAAACGCGTCCGCCATGCGCGTGGCGAAACGGGATGCGTTCATGAGCCGCTCGATGAGCTTTGCGCGCTTGTCCTTCGCCTTGTCGGCCAAAAAGGCACGTGCCTCGGCCGCCGTGGGAATGCCACCATCAAAATCGAGCCACACGCGGCGCAGAAACGTGGCATCGTCAGCCTGCGTGCCCCTCACTGCCATCAGAGCGTCCACCTTCGTGGCCAGCGCATCGTCACCAGCCCATGAGGTGGTGATTAAGACAGCAAACCAGAGGACATGCCGGAACATGGAGCTTGATACGGCCTGTGGCAGGTTTGTTTTGCCGGCGCTTTCGATGTTTGGCAGCCTACTCCGCGCTCTTCGGGTCGAACGCGTCGCGCAGGCCGTCACCGAGGAAGTTGAGCGCGAGCAGACTGGCGGACATGAGGAGGGCGGGAAAAACGAGGAGCCACCATTTGCTTTCGAGCGGGTTGATGACCTGCGCGCCGTCCTTGAGCAGAGAGCCCCAGCTCGCGGCGGGATCCTCGATACCGAGACCGAGGAAGCTGAGAAAGGATTCGTCGAGAATGACGGCGGGAATCGTCAGCGTGAGGTAGGTGAGGATGATGGTGCTGAGATTTGGCAGCAGATGACGCCGCAACACGCCCCAGCTCCCCTGCCCCATCGCTTTCGATGCGGTAACAAAAGTCATCTCGCGCAACACGAGCACCTGGCCGCGCACAATGCGCGCCATGGTGAGCCATTCGACGAGTCCGAGCGAAACAATCATCACCAGCACCTTCGAATAGGCCTTCAAGTCACTCATGGCGGATGCAAACCGGGGCCAGTCGTGCGCCTGCGCGGCAAGACGCCAGCCATCAACCCATTCCTTCACATAATCATCGAGCGCGGCGATGAGGATCATGATGAAAAGGATGCGCGGCACGGACTGCAGCACCTCGATGGCGCGCATCATGAACGCATCGACACGCCCGCCCGCATAGCCGCTGATCATGCCGTAGAGCGTGCCGATGACGAGGCTGATGAGCGCGCCGACCACACCAACGCCGAGCGAGACACGGGCTCCGGAGAGCAGACGGTAGAGCATGTCCTGGCCGTTCACATCCGAGCCGAGGACATGCTGCGCCGAGGGCGGCGTGAAGGAGGCGCTGCTGGTGATTTTCAGCGATGCCGGCAGCAGAACCGGCACGATGATGGCGATGAGCGAAAGCGCGGCGAGAAACCAGAGCGCCATCATCGCGGCGCGGTTTCGCCGCAGGATCTGCCAGCCGTCCGGCCGGGCGATTCGTGCTGGGGCGGCGGCATCAGGCATACAGTTTGATGCGTTTGTCCAGCAGCGTGTAGATCACATCCACCAGCAGGTTGAAAAGCACGAGCAGAACGCAGTAAACGATGACCGCGCCGCCGAGCAGGAAGACATCGCGGTTCTGGATCGAGTTCACGAAGATCATGCCGGCCCCGGAGATGTTGAAAACACTTTCCACGATCATTGATCCGGTGAGCAGATGAGCGGCGAGCGGGCCGAGGAAGGTGACAACGGGCAGGATGGCCACTTTGACCGCATGGCCGGCCACGGCCTGTGTCTCCGAGAGGCCTTTGGCGCGCGCGGTGCGCAGGAAATCGCTCTTCAAGACATCGAGCAGGCTGTTGCGCATCAAGCGGGCGACATAGGCGACGTAAGGCGCGGCGAGGCAGACCGCGGGCAGGACCATCTGGCTTGCCGTCCCCCAGCCGCCCACCGGCAGCCAGCCAAGCCACAACGCGACCACGGCGATCAAAAACGGGCCGCTGATGAACGACGGGATCGAAATGCTCAGCAACGCGGCGAACATGGCCGTGCGGTCGATCCATGTGTCTTTCCTCATCGCCGCCAGGCTGCCGAGCAGCACGCCAGCGCCGCTGGCGATCACAAATGCCAGCGTGCCGAGCGCGAAGGAGTTCGGCATTTTCTGCCGCAAAAGCTCCGACACACGCCAGTCGCGGTAACGCGTGGACAAACCGAGGTCGAAGCGCGCGAGCGAGCCGACATAAGCGGTGTATTGATCCCACACGGTGCCGTTGAGCTTGTAGCGCGTGAGCAGCGCCTCCTTGATGTGCGGCGGCGGCTCCTTCTCCTTGTCAAACGGGCCGCCTTTCGTGATGCGGGCCAGGACAAACGTGATCGAGATCACACAAAAGATCACGATCACGCTGCTGAGGGCGCGGCGGAGGAGAAAGGAAAGCATTGGCAAAATGTCGAATGACGAATGCGGAATGTCGAATGCTCAATCACGCGAGCCACCAGCAAAAACTGCCGCTGGGAACGGGCAGAACGTCCTTTGTGCCGCGGAGCTGCATCTCACCGTGCTCCAGCATGCCGCCATTCCGGCCAAATTGCTGCAGCAGCAGGTGGTGCAGCGAGATGGGCGTCAGTTCCGGCGTGTGGCACGACAGCAGGACACCGAGCGGCTCGGGTGAGAGCAGTTTGCCGAGCAGCGCGAGGAGCGGCGGCAGGTCGTTTTCAATTTTGAAGACCTCCCCCTTCGCGCCACGGCCATAGCTGGGAGGATCCAGGATGAGCAAGTCGTATTGCCGCTCGCGACGATGCTCGCGCTCGAGAAATTTCGTCACATCATCGACGATCCAGCGGACTGGCTTGTCGTCGAGACTGTTGAGCGCGGCATTTTTGCGTGCCCAGTCCACCATGCCCTTAGAAGCGTCCACATGGCAGACCTCCGCGCCCGCATGCGCCGCTGCGAGCGTGCTGCCGCCGGAGTAGGCGAAGAGATTCAGCACCCGCGGCGCGCGATCGTGCTTTTTGCGATAGGCAGCACAGGTTTCACGGATGCGCCGCCACTGGTCGCGCTGCTCAGGAAAGATTCCAAGATGTCCGAAGTCGGTGGAGCTGAGCTGAAACTTCGTGCCATCGACCTCAATGGTCCATGTCTCGGGCAGCTTGTCGCGTCCGCGCCACTGGTTGCCGCCGTCGCGGAAGAAGGTGGCGGTCACTTTCTGCCAGTCAGTCTTCGGAAGCGTCTGCCGCCAGACCGCCTGGGCACAGGGGCGGGACAGCACGACGCCTCCGAAGCGTTCGAGCTTCTGAAACGCGCCGCTGTCGAGGAGTTCGTAGCCGTTTGGATCGGACATTGTTTGGAAATGCTTTTGGCCTCGAATCAGGGCCGAATCAACGTGCGTTTGATCTTGTCAGCGGAAGGAGCTCCTCGTAGCTTTTCTACCCCTCCAACCTGACCACCCAGCCATGCTGCTCAAAAAGAAAGCTTTTGCCCGTGCCGGCCTGATCGGCAATCCTTCGGACGGTTACTTCGGCAAGACAATCTCCTTCATCATCCGCGACTTCTGGGCGGAGGTGACCTTGTTCGAGTCGCCCGAGTTGCGGATTTCACCAAGTGATCGGGATGATTCTGTGTTCGACAGCATCGCAGACCTGACGCGCAACGTGCGGCAGTTCGGTTACTACGGTGGCATCCGCCTGCTGAAGGCGGGCGTGAAGCGCTTCTTCGAATACTGCCAGAAGCACGGCATCCCGATGCACGACCGCAACTTCACGCTGCGCTACCGCACAAACATCCCGCCGCAGGTGGGCATGGCCGGCTCCAGCGCGATCATCACGGCCTGCTGGCGCGCCTTGATGGAATTCTACGGCGTGGAGATTCCAAAACAGCTCATCCCCAGCCTCGTGCTGGCGGTGGAGAATGAGGAACTCGGCATCCCGGCTGGACTGCAGGACCGCGTGATCCAGAACTACGAGGGGGTCGTGTTCATGAACTTCGACCGGGATCACATCGCAAAGCACGGCCACGGCCTCTATGAGGAACTCGACCCCGCCTCGCTACCTCCGGTCTATGTGGCTTACACGACACGTCTCAGCGAGGGCACCGAGGTGCTTCACAACGATCTGCGCGCGCGATGGAACATCGGCGACAGTGAGGTGGTCAATGCGATGAATACCTGGGCCGGCTACGCCCAGCAGGTGCGCGACCTGCTTGTGGCCGGACGCGGACGCGAGATTGGTCCGATTTTGAATGAGAACTTCAATCTCCGACGCCGCATCTGCAAACTTAGCCAGGGCAATGTGGACATGGTTGAAGCAGCACGCAGCGTGGGAGCCAGCGCTAAGTTCACGGGCAGCGGCGGCGCCATCGTGGGCACTTACGAGGACGACGCGATATTTGAGAAGCTCAAGACCGTGCTCGAACCCATGCAGGTGGCGGTGCTGAAGCCGCAGGTGCTGCCGACCGCATGATCAATCCGCCTCCGGACGCGGATCACGCGAGAGAAGCGCCTTCATGCCTTCTTTTGCGGGCTTGCCCTGGTGAAGGACGGCGTAAATCTCGTCGAGCAGCGGCGTGCGCACGTTTTTCTCCTTCGCGGCCCGGTGGAGGCTAGCGGTGTTCAGCACACCTTCGGCGACCATGCGTGTGCTGGCGATGATCTCATCCAACGGCCTGCCCTGGCCCAGCAACAAACCCACGCGATGATTCCGACTGTGCTCGGAGTAACACGTCGCCATCAGATCTCCGACACCACTGAGGCCGTAAAACGTCTCGATCCTGCCGCCTTCAGCCACGCCGAGACGGACCATCTCGGCAAGGGCTCGCGTGACGAGCGCGGCGATGGCGTTGTCGCCGAGCTTCAAGCCAAGGGCGATGCCGGCGGCGATGGCATACGGATTTTTCATCGCTCCGGCCCACTCGGCGCCGGTGATGTCATCCGTGGTGTAGGTGCGGAAAAACGGCAGCGTGAAGCAATGTTGCACCGCCTTGGCGATCTCGTCATCCGCACAGGCCACGACGGCGGCGGTGGCGAGCCGGTTCGCCACTTCCTCGGCATGATTCGGCCCCGTCAAAACGGCCAGCGGGACGCCGGGGATCGATTCGCCGATCATCTCGCTCATGCGGCGGCCGGTTTCGAGTTCGATGCCCTTCGCGCAGGAGACCAGCACGCGAGCCTTCGACGCCGCCTTGCTCTTGGCAACGAGTTCCGCGGTGGTCCGCATGGCCTTGGAGGGAACCACAAACACGAGAATGTCCGCGGGCTGCAAGGCCGCGAGATCCGAGCTTACGGTGATGTTTTCAGGCAGTTGCAGACCGGGCAGGTAGCGCTCGTTGCGGCGCATTTCGCGGATCTGCGCCATCAATTCTGCATCGCGGCCCCAGAACTGCACTTCCAGGCCGCGCAGCGACAACACGGATGCAAGCGCGGTGCCCCAACTCCCGGCGCCGATGACTGTGGCGGACTGGATCATGCCTGCGGCTTTTTCTTGGTGAATGCCTTGCTCTCGGTGCCGGCGAGAAGGCGCTGGATGTTCGAGCGATGACGGACAAAGGCCAAAATCATGACCACAATGCCGAATCCAAGCAGCACATAGTCCCAGCGGCCCTCACGATGCATCTGCACCGCCATCCCCGTGGGCACACCGACCGCGGCGGCCAGCGAACCGAGCGAAACATAGCGGAATGCGAATAGGAAAGTTAAAAATCCGATCCAGCCGCCAATCATGCCGGCCAGCGAGATGCCCGCCAGCACACCGCAGGTGGTGGCGATGCCCTTCCCGCCTTTGAAGCCGAGCCAGAAGGTGAACATGTGGCCGAGCACGGCCGCAAAACCGGTCAGCACCTTGCCCACGGTGACCACCTCGACATCCGCACCGGTTTGGGCGAGCCAGCCAGCCGCCAGCCACACCGGCAGCCATCCCTTGATCACATCGAGAATAAAGACCGGGATGCCGATCCCCTTCCCCAGGACGCGAATCGCATTCGTGGCTCCAATGTTGCCGCTACCATGCTGGCGGATGTCGATGCCCTTCAGTTTCCCGGCGAGGTAGCCAAACGGCACAGAGCCGCAAAGATAGCCGCAACCGATGCTGGCAAGAATGGCGGTGGTGGTGGTCATGGAGGAGGGCCTCTACTAGCCGAAAGCAGAGCGATCTGGCAAGCATTTCATCCCGCCTCCAGCGGATAATCAGCGCGCGCCGTGCTTTGCCTTCAAATGCTGCACGGTTTCGTCCGCAGTGTCTGCTTGGATCATGACGAGGTCACCGGGCTGGGCGGAGGCGAGGGCGAGATCGACGGCTTTGAGGTGGCCGAGGATGGATTCGACGCGTGAGGAGCCTTCGAGACCGCTGGCGAGGAGGCGCATGATTTCGCCGGATTCGCGGCCGCGGACGTAGTCGCCCTCGTAAAGCCAGGCTTCATCGAACTCGGCGGCGAGGAGGCGGCCCTGCTCGATGATGTCGGCGTCACGACGGTCCCCAGCGGAAGTGTAAACCACGAGACGGCGTTCGTTCGGGAACTGGCGCAGGCCTTCGAGCAGTGCCTTGAGCGCGTCCACATTGTGCCCGTAATCGACGATGACGGTCACGCCCTTCAAATCGAGCACGTTGAAGCGTCCGGCGTTCTGATCGAGGCTCGGCACGAAGGTGCGGCAACCTTTTCGGATGACCTCGTCATCCACGCCAAGCGCCCACATGGCGGCGATGGCGGCGAGGGTGTTTTCGACTTGGAAGCCGATTTTGCCTCCGCGGGTCAGCGGCACCTCATCCAGCGGCATGAAGACCTCCTCGCGTGGACCTTCGGCACGGATGATCTGACCATCGCGAGCGAAGAGGACACGCTCACCTTGGAAGCGGTGGCGGACGATGACGGCGTTTTCCGCATCGAGAGCGAAGAAGATGGTCCGCCGCGGATAAGTCTCGGCCATTTTCACGACGAGCGGATCGGCGGCGTTCAAAACGGCGGTGCCATGCGCGGGGACGGCGGCCACGATGCACTGCTTCACCTCGGCGAGCTGCTCCGGCGTGTCGATCTCGTTGATGCCAAGGTGGTCGCCGCAGCCGATGTTCGTGACGATGGCGACATCGCAATGATCAAAGGCGAGGCCTTCACGCAGGATGCCACCGCGGGCGGTTTCCAGCGCGGCGGCATCGCAAAGCGGATACGCCAGGATGCTGCGAGCGCTTTTCGGTCCGCTGCAGTCGCCGCTGTCGATCTTCCGATCATCGACGAAGACGCCGTCGGTGCTGGTGAGGCCGGTGCGCCAGCCGTTCGTGCGCATGAGATGGGCGACGAAGCGTGTGGTGGTCGTTTTGCCATTCACGCCGGTCACCGCGACGATGGGAATGCGTCCGCTGCAATCCGGCGCGAACATGGTATCGATCACCGCCTTGCCCACGGAGCGCGGCTCGCCCTCGGAAGGATACAAATGCATGCGCAGGCCGGGGCGGGCATTCAGCTCGATGATGACGCCATTGCGCGGGCTGAGCGGCGCGGAGATGTCCGGCGCGATCATGTCGATGCCGCAGATGTCGAGGCCCACGGTTTGCGCGGCCTCGACGGCGGCGGCGCAGATGGTGGGATGCACCTCGGGCGTGCAATCGGCCGCGGTGCCGCCGGTGCTGAGGTTCGCATTGCGACGGATGAGGATCATGCGGCCCTTTGCAGGCACGGAATCCGGCGTCACGTCCTGCTCGGCGAGCACCTGCATGGCCACGGCGTCGATGCGAATCTTGCTCAAAGCGGCCGCGTGATCGGCGGCACGGCGCGGATCGCGGTTTTTCTCGGCGATGAGCTCCTGAATGGTCTGCACGCCATCGCCGATGACATGCGCGGGCATGCGGCGCGAGGCGGCGATGAGTTGCTTGCCGATCACGAGTACGCGGTAGTCCTCACCTTCGGCGAATTGCTCCACGAGCACGGAGTCACTTTCCTCCTTCGCAGCCTCGTAGGCCTTGATGACCTGCTCGCGGGTGAAAAGATTCAACGCCACGCCGCGGCCCTGATTGCCATCGCGTGGCTTCACGACCACCGGCAGTCCGATTTCATTCGCGGCGGCCCACGCATCCTCGGCGGAGCGCACGGGGCGGCCCTGCGGCACGGGCAGGCCCACTTCGTTAAGAAGGCGGCGCGTGAGATCCTTGTCCTGCACGATGTCCTCCGCGATGGCGCTGGTCTCGCTGGTGGCGGCGGCGAGGATTTTCTTCTGCTTCGAGCCCCAGCCGAGCTGCACGAGGCTGCCTTCCGTCAAACGACGCACCGGAATGCCGCGCAGCTTCGCCGCATCGACCATCGCCCGAGTGCTCGGCCCCAGGCAGATGTCGTGCGCGAGATCACGCAGGTTTTCGATGGCAGCGTTCACATCCATCGTCTCGCCGTGCAGCGCGGCGTCGATGAGCCGTCGTGCGAGCTCAAACGCGGCCCTGGCGACGGCCTCCTCGTCAAATTGCGTGATGATGCGTAGCACGCGGGCCTCGGAAGTCGGCATCACCTTGCCAAAACTCACTTGGAGGTCGGTCCGGCTCTGGAGATGCAGCGTGATGTCCGCAAGCAGCCTGGCGAGCGTGTCCGCGTCCGGCTTCGCGGCTTCTTTGAATGCTGGCTCCAGTGCTGGAAGCCACGAGACGAGCCAGTCCGTCCAGTTCGGCACGAAAGCGGGAATCTCAGGGAACTCGACGCGACACTCGAGCATGGTGTCACGCGCCCAGATGTTCGGCCCGCGGAGGGCATTGATTTTCCGCACGAGAGTCGTGCGGGGCTCGCTGGATGAGGATTCGGAGGACAAGCAGGAAGAGGGGGCGCGGAAGAATCCTTGTCCTGACGAGGCGTCAAGGACGGATTCGCGCCGCCAAACGGCGTTTCGGCAGATTTCTTTCAGCCGGTTTGACTTCACCGGGAATCGTCGCTCCATACGCCACCCCTTGCCTCACGACCTTCGAGACGCCTCTCCAACTCTTTTCCAGCATGCCGAATCGCGGCTGGCTCCGGGAGAGCGCATGGTCGCGAAGCTGCAGACGGACCTCGACTGGAATCTGCACTTTCACGCTGGGCTGATCGTGCTGACAAACCTGCGGCTGGTGCACGTGGAGGCCGCGTCGTTTCGCGAATGGAAGCTCGAGGATGTCCAAGACCTCGTGTTGGAGGAAATGGGGCCCACCGCGGCGTTGCATCTGCAAACGAGCAGTTCGGACGCGTGGCATTGGCGGCTGACTTCCGGCTTGTTGAAGGACATTGAGGCCTTCATCGCCCGCTTTCGCGAGCTGCGAGGCTCCAGCGGGCAAACGGACGAGGCAGGTGAAGACGACGAAGAAGAGCTTTTTGCCACCGAGCCGGCCAGCGAGCCCAAACTCGCCTCGAAGCCGCTTTTGCGCCTGCTCGGCTTTTCACGCCCGTGGATCGGTTTGATGCTTTGCGGCCTCGGATTGACCGTGGCGAGCACCGGCGCGGGCTTGATCGGTCCCTGGCTCACGATGTCGCTCGTCGATGACGTGCTCATTCCACTGCAAAGCGCCACGCAGGAGATCAACACGGCACGCGTGTATCGCTTTGTCGGCGGATTGCTCGGCGCGGCGGTGCTCACCTGGATGCTGAAGTGGGCCACGACCTACGTCGTCGCCCGGCTGGCGGAGCGAGTGACCAGCCAGATGCGCCGCGCCACCTTTGAGCACCTGCAAACGCTCTCGCTCGGCTACTTCAACAAGAAGCGCACCGGCGACCTGATCTCCCGCATCGGCTCGGACACGGACAACATCTCGCTCTTCATCTCGATCAACTTCATCGACTTCGCCTGCGACATGCTGACGATTGTCTTCACCGCGGCGGTGATGTTTTCGATCAATCCGATGCTGGCCTTCGCCGCGCTCGGGCCGCTGCCGGTCGTGGCCTGGCTGGTGCAATGGGTGCGCGTCCGGCTGCGTGGCGGTTTCGCCGCGGCCAGCCGTGCCTGGAGCGCGATGAACAGCGTGCTGA
>Ga0315902_10012771_pt1 | contig 10904 bp, 8 predicted proteins | sample LakEriMetagenome_9_FD_203523 | JGI IMG/M metagenome (GOLD analysis project Ga0315902, IMG submission 203523) | Freshwater fungal communities from buoy surface, Lake Erie, Ohio, United States - Buoy 12 MA117 | ecosystem: Environmental > Aquatic > Freshwater > Lake > Lake biofilm | place: USA...
TTACAAAAACCTCGTTGTACTGTATGGTGTTTTTAAACAAATGAATCAATTTTTGTTCTGTTAACATGTCTGAAATAGACCTTACTTGGTCTTTTTTCGCTAAAAAATTGAGTGCGCTTTGGGTCAGCTCCGCATCATCTACAACAGGTATTCCATATTGGGCATAATTGCTTGCGAGCATGCCTTTTGTGTAATCCACCAATTCATCTCGTGTGAGGCTCAGTCCATGAATTTCAAATAAATTACTTTTAATCAACTCCCATTTCAATGACTTTTCATAGGACGGATACTCGGTTTCCACCTGTTCCTCGGACAGTTCTTTTTCAGATGTATTTAGAATCCATCGTTTTAAAAAGTGCTCGGGGAATTGTACACTTGTTTCCTCAAGCAATTTTTCATATACTTTAAACATGAATAACTTTTCAGATTCCTTGTTGAACATTTCAGTTAAATCGGATTCAACTCGTTGTTTTAACTCCTCTTCTGAACTAACCTCTCCCTCTCCAAAGAGGCGGTTGTACAGTTCTTGGTTCAACTCTGCAGGAACCATTCGCTTAATGTCTTTTAAGGTCAATTGAAATGTGTCATTAAGCACTGCAATTACTTCAGAAGTAAGACCCATCAATTCTTCTAGCTCTTTTGATGTTGCTACTAAATCGTTGACTTTAACAGTCAATTTGTCGCCAACAACCAATTTCATCAGGGACGATTTAACCTCTTCCTTTGTTTTTGAAGCTAAAAAGGAAACGTCTTTCATGAATCCACCCGGCTTGATTTCATTGTTTTCCAATTCGACCAATTGAGCGGTAAGAAAATCCTCTTCTCCCACCTCCTCGGCAGACAGCAATTTTCCGTAACGTCGGCGGAGGTCAATGAGTTGCTTTTCCAACAGTTCTGCATCTACCTGTACTTTGTTGTATTCGATGCCTGTAATGGATGCCAAGTCAACACGGACTTCAGGAGCGAAACCAATTTGAAATTCAAAAGTAAAATCTGCGGGTTGGTTAAAATCGCCGTTCATTTCATTTGATTCACTTGGAAGCGGACCACCAAGGATGTTCAAATTATTGTCGCGAACATACCCATCCAACGAATCTTTGATCAGGTCGTTAAGCACATCCGCTAGAACAGCTTTTCCATATTGCTTTTGTACAAGTCCGAAAGGCACATGACCAGGTCGGAACCCTGGTATTTTGACTGTTTTTCTGTATTTTTCTAGGCTAGATTTTACTTTTTGCCCATAATCTTCTGGAGCAATCTCTACTTTCAAGGTTGCGTTCAACGAATCAACATCTTGTCGAATTACTTGCATGTATTTATTTTTAGTTCCATTAACAACAAAAAAAATGGTCCCTTAAAGAGACCATCCTGTTCACATTTCATTGGTGCGGATGGAGGGACTCGAACCCACACACCTCTCGGCACTAGATCCTAAGTCTAGCGTGTCTACCAATTTCACCACATCCGCAGATCCTATTTCAACTTACCAAAACATCGCTTTGTTTTACCGTAGAAATTCGGATTGCAAAGATATGTATATTTTTAAATATTGCTACACGGTTCATGAATAATTTTTCTTTTAGGTGGGCTCAGATTCATCCTGTCAATGAGGGAAATCCTTATCTTTGAGCAGCGATGTTCAAGCACATGTTATTTTTATGGACGATGCTTTCTTCTGGGGGAATCTTTTCCCAGCATGAATCAGGTTTGGAGTACCGTTCCAAAATCGGTTTTTTGGCCGCACATCGCGGTACCATGGGGCATTTGGCTCAACAGCACTCGTTTGCAGGTGAAATCAGTTATTACGTGATTCCGAAGGGAACGAAATTCTGGCATGGCTCGTATCGTTATCCCAAAATGGGTGGAACGCTATTCGTTGGTTCCGTTGGAAACATGGACGTTTTAGGCATTTATGGAGGATTGTATGGGTTCATGGAATTCCCATTTGTTTCAAAGAGGCACTTTAGATTTTATGGGAAATTAAGCTCAGGACTTGGTTATACCAATAAGGTTTATGACCCTGTAAAAAACCCGAAAAACGTTGCCATGAGCAGCCATGTCAATGCCTTGGTTTGCCTCGGATTAAAGAACGAATTCCATTTTAAGTACAGTTACATTTCCTTGGGTCTTGACCTCACGCATTTCAGCAATGGCGCGAATAAAGTTCCAAACCTAGGTATCAACTTGCCCTATTTTTCGGTTGGATTTGGGCACAGGTTGAATTGGCGCAAATTATCTCCTGACAAAGCGTTAACCGCTTCCACTGAAAAGTCCGTCATCATGGAAATTTCAGCACCTGCGACACCAAGAAAAAAGTGGCTATATGGTATGACAGGTATCTTATCATTGAAGGAAATCTTCCCGACAAATGGATTAAAATACGGTGTATATGCGTTGAATCTTCACATGAGGAGGTTCAGCAAACCAAAAGTAGGCGTGGAGCTTGGTTTTGATGTGATTTCCAAACAAGCCATTCTGGGGTATAAACCGGAAATACCTAAATCGCAATGGGACATTTTACAAATGGGTCTGTATGCCGCCTACTTGTTGCCATTAGATCAGTTTCATTTTGTCCTAGGAATGGGAGCTTATGTGAAAGATAAATACAAACCTGAAGACCCAATGTACCATCGCATTGGTATGCGCTATTATTTCAAAAACGGGTTGAATGCTCAGATTCAATTAAAAACCCATTGGGCGAGGGCCGATTATGTGGAATGGGGATTCGGTTACACGTTTAATTACAAGCAATAAGGCAATGAATAAAACCTGTTTTCTTACCTACGTTGTCCTCGCATTTTTTTTGTTTGCGTGTAAAAAGCCCGAGGACCGACGGTGTTGGAAACAAGCGGGTGAAGAAGATACTTTAGCCGTCAATGTGAATGCTTTCCAAAAAATCAATGTACAAGAACACCTTGTATGCACGCTTGTGCAGGACACCATTGAGAAAGTCGTTATTAGCGGTGGAAAAAACTTACTGAATTTCGTTGGCGTAAATGTAGAAAATGGGTTGTTGACACTGACCAATGAAAACAAATGTTCTTTTTTGAGGTCTTATGAGCAAAGGGTTAAGGTTGAAATTCACTTTAAAACCATATCAAATATTGATTTTGAAGGAACAGAGCCTCTTACTTGCCGCGACACTTTGCAGCTGGATTGGTTTACCTTACTCATTCGAGATGGTGCGGGTCCCGTAAACCTGTTGCTAAACGCCCAACTCATTACTGCAACGCTTGCTCACGGCTATGGTGATTTCACGATGCAAGGACAGACAAATCAGGCCATTTTCAACGTCCGCAGCAATGGATACTGCAATACGTATGGGTTGAAGATAGCCGAGTCTATAACCGTCATTTCAAGAACACAGGCAGATTTAAGAATCAATGCGCATCAATGCATCCTTCGTGCTCAAACCGAGGTTGGCGGGAATATTTATTACAAAGGTGTTCCGAATAGCATTGAATTCAATCGTTACGGAAGTGGTAACCTCATCGATGACAACTGATGGTTAATATCACTCTTTCGTACAAGTCAATTGCTCGACCATTTCCATGACTTTTTGAAGTTGTTCATCTGGCGTTAAATGCGTCGTATCCAATTCATGTGCATCTTTTGCTTTTTTCAATGGAGCAAGCGCTCGGGTAGAATCTATATGATCGCGCTCTAGCAAGTTGTGCTTAACCTGCTCGAAAGTAATTTTCTCTCCCTTTGAGACGAGCTCATCAAAACGACGCTGCGCGCGAATACCAACATCAGCGGTAATAAACAGTTTCAAGTCTGCGTCTGGAAATACCACCGTTCCAATATCTCTACCATCCATAACAACACCTCCTCCGGCGCTCATTGCCCGTTGTAAAGCCACCATTTTTTGACGAACCTCAGGAACCGCAGCGACTTTTGAGACGTTCTCAGCAATAAGAGGAGTTCTAATTTCTTTCTCTACGTTTTCCTCATTCAAGTACACATCCGAAGACGAAGTCAACTCATTGAACTGAAAGTTGATGTCAATTTCAGCCATTGCTATGTTGAAGTCCATCGGTTTGAGCTGCTGGTTTTCAATCCATTTTTTTCGCAGAAAATACAAGGTTACCGCACGGTACATTGCTCCAGAATCAATAAAAACGTAGTGCAGATTTGAAGCAAGCGCTTTGGCAATGGTACTTTTGCCACAAGAGGAAAACCCATCTATAGCGATCGTTAGCGGTGTACCTTCAGTCATGCTGTAAAAATACACATTTAACGTTACTACAGATGGGTTTCTATCTGTATTCAATTCCTTATTTTAAGTATAAGGTGAATAACACGTTTAAAACCTCCAGCCTAGTCTTAAAGTGGCGTTGGCACTGTTGGCAATGTTTAAGTTACTACCCATAGGAAGGATGTCTGCAGAAATGCTTCCTACCGTCACCTCTCCGCCTCTGTCCTGCATGCTGGTAAGGTTGAAACCGAGTTCTGCTCCGAGGAAAACGTTTTCAGCAAAATAGTAATCGAAACCGGCACCAAGCCCTATTCCAAAACCATTCCCAGCCAATTCGACGGTAGCATTTGAGCCGCGCTCATAATCGCCGTCTCCGGCATCACCGCCCAATACAACAGGACCGCTGGGTGAATCGTAGTCTTCCCACTCCTCTTTTGATGACCCGAAACCGATGAGTACATCCAGGGATATATAGGGTGACAAACGTTCCATTTGAGAAAAATGATAAGAAGCGCCCAAGCTAATCCATGTTTCCGCATTTCTAACGGTCTGTGTGCCAGTGGAATCTTCCGTAGGAAATCCATCGCCGTCAGCACCATACACTTTGTAAATATCGCGGGAGAAACTATGCATTACACCCAAGCGTGCAGCGACGTCGTCGTTGGCAAAGTAGCGAAACTTTAACATGGGTGCACTGAACATGTTTGAATTTGAATTCAGGCTTAAGCCGCCTTCAAGTGAAAAAGGATTGGCCTCAATCGGACGTTGAGCGAAAAGGGTTGAGCAGAAGAGTAATCCACCAAAAAGGTACGTTATTTTTTTCATAGCATTAACTTTTACATTTCTGCTAAAGTATAAGCGAAATAACAGGTAAAAGTTGATTAAAATCAACTATTCGTTACCTTTCAATGAAATGGAATAAAAAAACGATCAGGCTGTTATTTTTTCCTATTTTTTCCAGGAACCAAGGTGGGTGGTAAAACAAAGCATATGGTTGCCACCTGCTCGGGTGTAAATGCTATAACCGTAATCAATGTTGAACTTTTTGAAATACAATCCGGTTCCGAACGTCATTCCAGCGACTCCCGGACGTTCATCTATCTTCAATTCCTGACGGCGGTGATAATCAAATCCCAAGCGCAAATGCACATGTTTTCCTGCCATAATTTCGGCTTGATACGAAAAATGCCTTGCCAGTTTTTCCATAAATCCGGCTCTTGGAACAGGAATGCTATCGCCTGTTAGTGCATCAATCGTTGGCTGTGCATTGGGATCGTTGTATGTTAAATCCCATTGATTCAAATGATGTGCAAGCAAGGAAAACCGAAAAGGGGCATGATTGAGTTTGTAGGAAGTTGCCAACTGGAATTCGGTAGGTAAGGGGTCTTTCTCTTTGGTGTAATAATTATTGAATTGAAAACCTGCATTTTTCACCAATGCTGTTACGAGTAGGTTTTCATTTTCCGAGGTATAGGTTCCAGCCAAATCAACAGATGCCCCAAACGCATTGTAAACCTCCATTTGGGACAGGATAACATTCAAATTCGCTCCGACCGAAATTCTAGGATTAAGTGAACGTCCATAGCCGGCACCGAGGATGCAATCAAACGGTGAAAAACTTCCTTGTTCTGTACCGTCAATTCCCGTTCGCCGAAAAAAACCATAATTGATGTAACGTATGGAGGAACTTAACACGCCACCCATGCATTCACGGCCATAGGCAACCATGCCGTAATTCACACCACCAGCTAAAAACGCATGATTGAAGGCAAGGCGGTCATGCATTTTGGGATTCAATAAAGAAGGATTCGCGATTCCCAGGCTAATGTCATGGTCTTTTGCCGATATAAAGTCATTTGCCAATCCAGCTGCTCGTGCTGAAAACGTCAAGTCCAAAACCGCAAAAGCGTTATTCCCACCGGTTTGTCCATTCGCGATTTCAACCAGAAAAAAGAAAACAAGAACAAGGAATTTTCTCATGCGCATACTGAAACGCAAAGAAAACGGAAAAATTTCATTTCATGCGCGTTTCCCTAGTTCAATTGCTTCTAAATCGTGGATTCGGTCACCTGTAATACAAAAACGCAAGATTGTCTTTACTTTATGAAACCCTTTTATTCCGCATGCTCCGGGATTCATCCATAACATCTTGTAGCGCTTGTCCATTTGTACTAACAAAATATGGGAATGTCCACATACTAAGAGTTTTGGGGAGCGTTTTTCCAATTCTTCAAAAAGCGGTTGGCTGTATTTTCCCGGTTTTCCTGCGATGTGGGTCATCAAAACCTCTACTTCTTCGCACCAGAAACGGTTAAATTCTGGGAATTCGCGCCGCATCATCGCTTCGTCAATATTGCCGTAGACACCTCGCAGCGGTTTGAAGCGACGTAATTGATCAACCACATCGAAATTTCCAATGTCCCCGGCGTGCCAGATTTCATCTACGTCTTTAAAGTGATCTAAAATGCGCGGATCAAAGTCGCCATGGGTGTCCGAAAGTAAGCCAATCCGTTTCATTGGCTACAAATGTACAATTCAAGCCGCAGTTTCATGCACACATGCCAATTAAGCTTACTTTTGCGATAAAAAAATGGATCCTCGACTCAAAGCCTTTGAACGCCTTCTCAACATCATGGACGACCTTCGTGAAAAATGCCCATGGGACCGCAAGCAGACGTTTGAAACCTTGCGCAACCTGACCATCGAAGAGACCTATGAATTGGCAGATGCCATTACCGATTGTGATTACGATGCCTTGAAGGGGGAAATTGGCGATGTGTTTTTACACCTTGTTTTCTACAGCAAAATTGGTAGTGAGCAGGGCTTATTCGATGTGAGCGATGTGCTGAATGCCATTTGCGACAAGCTTATTCACAGACATCCTCATATTTATGGCGATGTGGAAGCAACTACGGAAGAAGAAGTAAAAGCCAATTGGGAAAAAATCAAATTGACGGAGGGTAAAAAATCCGTTCTTTCCGGAGTCCCTAAATCGTTACCTGCTATGGTGAAGGCAACACGAATTCAGGAGAAGGTGCGGGGCATTGGCTTTGATTGGGAGCATGCGGAAGATGTCTGGAACAAGGTAGAAGAGGAAATCAACGAACTGAAAGTTGAGGTTGAAAAGAACAGCGATAAAAAAGAGGCGGAATTTGGTGACGTGTTGTTTGCACTCATCAATTATGCGCGTTTTATTGGCGTACAGCCTGAAAATGCCTTGGCCATGACAAATGCCAAATTCATGAAACGTTTCGAACGCATGGAGGGACTGATTGCATCGAGCGGTAACGACATTTCCACCTTGAACCTGAGCGAAATGGATGTTTACTGGGAGGAAGCTAAAAAAAAGGAGCGCTGAGGCAAGTTTGTTCTACCATTTAATCAAGCGCTGCACACTGCCTGTGGATTCAATGTTAAGGAAATACGTTCCCTTTGAAAGTCCATTCATTTCTAGGGGCTGTTTTGCCGTCTGAATTGTTCCACTGAAAAGGATTCTTCCAAAGCCATCCATTAAATTGTAGGGCTTTCCAATTAATCCTTCACCGACTTCGAGTGTTATGTTGCCCTTTGTTGGGTTTGGATAAATTGAAATCCAAGTGCTTTCTAACGTATTTAAAGCAGCAATGCCGTTGTTGGCAATATTGGAGCGCGAAACGCCGTAGCCATTGATTTTTGTCGGGTCACAATCGTTGGGATTGACCACTTCAATTTGATAAAGTAGCGCACCAGCAGGAGGTGTGTTGTCCTGAAACGAAGTTGCACTGCTCGGCAAGGTGGTTAACAAGCTGATATTCGATGAATCGCTTCCACGGTAAAGGTTGTAGGTGGTGTATGGAAATCCAACATAAGGATTCCATGACAAATCAAACACGCCACCTGCACCCGGTGTCACAATCAAATTAACCGTTTCATGCACCACAGTGCTTAGGGTAGATGTATCTCCACACATACCTAGTACCGCTATTTTATATTTATAGGAGGAATTTTGTGGCGTAGAATTCAAATCTATAAACACGCCGTTTGCGCAATTATCCACTGCACCAATTTTCGAATAAACTCCCGTGGCAATTTCTTTGTACACATAAAACGAATCGATGCCTACATCCAACGGTTTTTCCCAAACGATGCGGTTTTTATTGGTGAGGGAATCGAGTCCGACGGAGCAGATTTCTTGGGAGGAAGAGGGAATAACGACACTACAATCGTTAAGTTTCACGACCCAAAGATCATCAGAACCCTGATTTGAGCAGACATCTCCTGTCGCCGATCCTGTAAAACCAACGGCTAAATAACCGTAATCGGTTGGTGTAATGTTGTAGGCATATTCCCAGTAATCACCACCCAAGGATTTTTGCCAAATGAGTCCTCCATTCTGATCGATGTTCATAACCCAAAGATCACTGCTTCCCAAGTTCTGACTTAAATCCCCGTCTGCCGAATTTGATTGTGCTGCAACAATGAAGGAAAAATCCGCCAATTCATGCATTTCTGCACCACTATCGAAACCAGTACCGCCAAAACAACCTTGCCACTGAATGTTTGAATTGGCATCGAGTTTTACCACCCAGCAATCTGCAAAACCATGATTTCCGACAACATCTCCATCGTCCGACTGGGCATATCCACAAAGGGCGTAACCGCCATCTTGGGTTTCGGTAATCGAATACCCTTGTTCTATGGATGATCCTCCTAGGCATTTTTGCCACACCAGATTTCCGTTGTAGTCGAGCCGAACAACCCAAACATCTGTACCCGTACCTGTATGAAAACCGGATACATCGCCGTTTTCAGAAAAAGTCGATCCAACCACGACATAACCGAGGTCGGACGTTTGCTTCACTCCGCTTGCATTGTCCGACGAGGTACCGCCCGCCGATCTTTGCCATTGCATGGTTCCTACCTGATCGAGTTTAATAATCCAGAAATCCGTTCCGCCGTGGTTCCCTGTCACATAGCTGTCGTTTGAACTGCTTTCTCCAACGACAATGTAACCACCATCCGCTGTTTGCTGCACATCGAAGGCCTTGTCTTCTCCGAATCCACCGAAACATTTTTGCCATTCTAAAAGCCCTGTGCTCGAAAGTTTAATTACCCAATAATCGGTTCCACCATGATTTCCAGACACATCGCCATCATTCGATGTACTAAATCCTGTAGCAATGTATCCGCCATCAGCAGTTTGTTTGATGGCATAGAGTTGATCGTCTCCTGAACCGCCATACGTTTGTTGCCATTCAATAGTACCTAAAGCGTCCGATTTAACAACCCAATAATCATTGCTTCCCTGATTTCCTGTCACATCGCCATTGTTGGAAGTTGTATATCCCGCTGTGAGAAAACCACCATCTGACGTTACCATAATGGAATATCCGTATTCTGAACCTGTTCCTCCGTAGGTGCGTTGCCATTCAACGACAGGTTGACCGAATGCAATTAACCCGATTAAACAATAAATGATGGTAATTCGATTCATGTGAAAGCAATTCAAAAAATGATTAATACAATTATTCTGTGATGAACTTTAATAATTTACCCAAGTGTTCAATCGCTATGAAATAGGTTCCTGGATCGACTTGGTTCAATGAAATGGTTTGTTTCAATTCATTTATGAAACCGGTGCGGAGTCTTCTTCCCGCAGCATCCAAAATAACATATTGTTTTCCAATCAATCCTTTGGACGCATTCAGCGTAATATCTCCAAAGGTTGGGTTTGGATAAATGGCTATAATGGACTCCTCCTCTTCCCCAACCGAAGCAATACCATTACTGGCAATATTGGATCGGGACACGCCGTATCCATTTATTTTGGTCGGATTACAGTCGTTGGGGTTCACCACTTCGATTTGATAAAACAGCGCTCCTGCAGGAGGATTATTATCTTGATAGGTTGTTACGCTGCTCGGTAAAGTAGCAATTTGTGTGATATTGGAAGGATCGCTTCCCCTGTAGAGGTTATAGGTCGAGTAAGGAAAACCTTCATATGGATTCCAAGATAAATCAAAAACGCCTCCAGCGCCCGGTGTCACATCTAACATAACTGTCTTATGTGCAATGGTACTCATGGCCGTTTCTGTACCACAATAACCTTTCATGGATAGTTTATACCTGTAAAAGGAATCGAGTGGACTGGAATTCATGTCAATAAACACAGCGGTGTCATAATAATTCAACGATCCTATTTGAGCGAATACGTTGGAAGCGGTTTCCTTGAAAACAAAAAATGAATCAATTCCTATGAACGGAGGTTTCTCCCAAACGATGCGGTTTTTTTGAGTCAAGGAGTCCAGTCCAACCCCACAAATTTCGGGTATGGGTAGTATGGCATCATTTAGAATCCTTACGATCACCATAGAAGATGCATTGCAATTGTTAACAACCGGGGTGGTATACACGACCTTGTATTCTCCTACGGAGCTCGAATTTGGAGTGATTTCTCCTGTACTTGGATCTAATGCCAGACCGACTGGATTTGAAGCATAACTTCCACCAGAGAACGAACCTGTACCTGAAAGTGAAACCGGTTCATTGTTAGCTGGTAAACATATAGGTGTAATGTAATTAATGAGGGCTGAAGTGTTTAGGTAGGTTGTAGATGAGAAGCTACCTGCTTGCAAAAACAAACCCGAATCCCATGTTTGATCGCCAACATTTCCAATCGCAAATTTCATGTGATAAAGCTGGCCACATGACACGCTTGCCCCAGCAT
>Ga0315902_10012773_pt1 | contig 10903 bp, 12 predicted proteins | sample LakEriMetagenome_9_FD_203523 | JGI IMG/M metagenome (GOLD analysis project Ga0315902, IMG submission 203523) | Freshwater fungal communities from buoy surface, Lake Erie, Ohio, United States - Buoy 12 MA117 | ecosystem: Environmental > Aquatic > Freshwater > Lake > Lake biofilm | place: USA...
CATAGTTAATCTTTGCTTTGTAAAGACTAATTCCGTTGCTGTTAATAAACCAACACATTACAAGCAATATGCATTTATACAGCTTAATCATTCATTTACTGAGTTCTATTGCTTAGATGAGTTATATTATCGTGAGAGTAGGTGGAACCCTAAAGCTAAGAATGGTAGTCACTATGGCATACCACAAGGTAGGTCTAAGTACTTGGCTACTGTTGATGGGTATAAGCAAGTAGAGTGGGGTATTAAATATAATTACAACAGATATGGGTCTATGTGTAAAGCATTAGATCACTTCAAGCGTAAGGGCTGGCATTAATGAGTGAGCGTGCTATAGGTAGTGGCAAGTGGAAGAAGCTACGCATTACCATACTTGATAGAGATGGATGGCAGTGCGCTATCTGCAATAGACCAGCACACACAGTAGATCACATCATACCTAGAGTAAAGGGTGGTGATATGTGGTCACCTGATAACTTGCAATCTATGTGTAAGAGCTGTAATAGCAGTAAAGGTGGGCGTTTTTTTAGCAGCAAGGCGACCCCCCCTGTCTTTTTCAAACCTTCTCTCCCTGAGACCACCAGTACAGTGCCAGATTCACCTTTTAATAAACCTGATACGCTTGACTTCGATGCAAAATGATACGGAAGTAAGCCAGATCAAACGAGGGGTCGGGCTAATTGGCAGCACTGAGCCTAGAATCCACACGCCTTTACTTAAAGGTAAGTCCAGAGCGCAAGAGGTTGCCGATCTAGCTGAAAAAATAGGCTTGCCGTTAATACCCTGGCAACGCTGGGTGCTAGATGATCTGTTATCTGTAGATGATAATGATATGTGGATCAAGAAGACTGGACTCATTCTTGTAAGTCGACAATCGGGTAAGACTCATCTGGCCAGAATGCTCATATTGGCACATTTATTTATCTGGGGCTCTAAGAATGTCCTGGGTATGTCATCTAACCGCAATATGGCATTAGATACATTTAGAAACGTTGCATTTACTATAGAAGACAATCCATTCTTAAAAGATCAAGTAAGGCAGATACGTTTGGCTAATGGTCAAGAATCTATTACATTAAAAAATGGTGCCAGGTATGAAATTGCAGCAGCTACAAGAGATGCACCACGTGGGAAAACCGCTGACTTCTTATATCTTGATGAATTGCGTGAATGGTCTGAGGAAGCCTTTACAGCTGCATTACCCGTAACACGTGCAAGACCAAACTCGATGACTTTAATGACCAGTAACGCAGGTGATGGGTTTAGCACAGTGCTTAATGATCTTAGAGAGCGTTCATTATCTTATCCGCCAAAGACTTTGGGTTATTATGAATGGTCAGCACCACAGCATTGTAAAATACACGATAGAAAAGCCTGGGCTATGGCAAACCCAGCCCTGGGATATTTAGTAACAGAAGAAACATTGGAAGAAGCTGTAAACACTAACAGCATAGAAGCTACACGTACTGAGATGTTATGCCAGTGGATCGATAGCACTGTAAGTCCCTGGGTTTATGGATCAATCGAGCAGTGCAGCGATAGTAGCCTAGAAATACCTGTCGGGCCACAAACAATTATGGCGTTTGATATAGCACCTACAAGGCGATCAGGTGCCCTCGTAATGGGCCAGATCAAAGGCGACAAGATCGCAGTCGGATTAGCACAGCTTTGGCATAGTGATATTGCAATAGATGAGATCAAGATGGCTAGTGACATAAATGAGTGGGCACGTAAATACCATCCACACATAATTTGCTATGACAAGTACGCCACGCAAACTATTGCAACTAGATTAGAGCAAAGCGGATGGCGGATGGTCGATGTATCAGGGCAGGCGTTTTACCAGGCGTGCTCAGACTTAGCCGATGGCTTAGCCAATAATCGAGTAGTGCATTCTGGGCAGGCAGAGCTAGTACAGCACTTAAATAACTGCGCAGCTAAGACAAATGATGCTGGTTGGCGCATTATCAGGCGCAAGTCGGCTGGAGATGTCACTGCCGCTATATCACTAGCGATGGTTGTAAGTCAACTAACAAAACCACAACAAACTGCGCAAATCTTTATCTAATTTGCACTATTTGTCCGATTTATGGTATAACATACCTATATGGGTCTATTGTCTGCTTTGGGTATAACCAAAAAAACTGAATCTGTCCAAGCACAATACGCCCCTGCCATTATGGACACAGCTTATGGCTATGGCTCATTTACAACTGGTGTCGGTAACTTCCCTGGTGGATTAGATCGCAATTATGCGATGCAAGTACCAACAGTTGCTCGTTGCAGAAATTTAATAGCTGGTGTAGTTTCGTATCTGCCATTAAAACTTTACAAAAAGTCTAATGGTGAGGAGTTGGGGAACCCTCTGTGGTTAGAACAACCAGACTATCGGCAGCCTAGATCCGTCACGCTAAGCTGGACTGTCGATAGCCTCATTTTCTATAATTTGGCTTATTGGCGTGTGACGGAATTGTATGCCGATGATTTACGGCCATCACGTTTTGAATGGATAGCAAACAACAGAGTTACATTCACAACAAATAAATTTGGTACAGAAGTAGAAGAATATTTTGTTGATGGCGTAAGAGCGCCTATGTCTGGCATCGGTAGTCTTATCACATTTCAGGGACTAAATGGTGGCGGAGTATTACAAACTGCTGCACGCACAATTCAAGCAGCTTTAGATTTAGAAAAAGCCGCAGCTGTATCTGCACAAACCCCAATGGCTACTTCTGTGTTAAAAAATACTGGAGCAGATTTACCAGAATCACAAGTTGCAGCATTATTGGCACAATGGAAACAAAGCAGATTAAATAGATCAACTGCTTATTTAACATCTACTTTATCTGTAGAAAATATAGGATTTTCACCTAAAGAAATGGCCTACGTAGACAGCATTCAGTACAGTTCTACCCAAATAGCCAGGGCGATGAACGTACCCGCCTATATGGTGTCAAGCGATATGAACAACAGTATGACCTACCAAAATATAATCGATGGTCGCAAAGAATTTGTTGCCTATTCATTACAACCATACATTTGTGCTATTGAAGATCGTTTATCTATGGATGACATCACCCCACGTGGCCGTATTGTCAAATTTGCTATTGAAGAATCATTCTTGCGTGCGGACACAATGAAGCGACTAGAATCAATAGAAAAAATGTTGTCACTGGGCTTAATAGATGTAGAACAAGCAAAACAAATGGAAGACCTAACACCTAATGGAAATGAGACAAACGATGCTACTTACGTTCAGTAGTCAAATTGAAAGCGCAGACGGAGAGCGCAGAGTAATCGCTGGCAAAATTGTGCCATACGAAGAAGTAGGCAATACTTCTGTCGGTAAAGTGGTGTTTGCTAAAGACTCCATTGAAATTGGTGATCCAGGCAAGATTAAGATGCTTATGCAACACAAAAACGATAAGCCAATCGGCAGAATGCAAAAGTTTAACAAGGCCGAAGATGGTATCTACGCATCATTCAAGATCAGTGCATCTATGCAAGGTCAAGACGCTTTAATCCTGGCAGGCGAGCAGTTAATCGATGGTTTGTCAGTTGGTGTAGATGTAAATAAATCAATTCAGAAAAAAGATTATTTATACGTAACCAGTGCCACCTTGCGTGAGGTCAGCCTGGTCGAGACACCCGCATTTTCGGCAGCGATGGTTCAAAAAGTAGCTGCAAGTTTAGATGAGTCTTCTGATGATATTGTTGAAAATAAAAAAGATGAGCTAATCAATCAAATTTCTAATGCAGTAGATCAACTAAAGCTATTAAAGCAAGTTGAAGATGCAGTAGAAGAAACCGAAAACCAATCAGAAAGCGAGGCTCCTGTGGAAGACAAAGCAACAGCGCCACAAGAAGCAAAGGCAGAGGCTGCTACTCCTACAGTAGAAGCTGCTCGCCCAGTAATTACAGCACCACTAATTCAGACAACAGTACGTACGCCAATTACATCAATGGCTGCATACACAGAGCACAAGATTAAGGCTGCTCTAGGTAACGATGATTCAAAACTGTACGTAGCTGCAGCAGATGATTCATTCGCAACCAACCCAGCATTTAACCCAACACAATACCTAAGCGAGTTTGTAACCAACACACGCTTTGGCACACCTGCAATCGATGCTTGCTCACAAGGCACATTACCAACCTCAGGTATGACTATCTCAGTACCATCTTTGGTTACTTCAGTAGGTGGTGGAAATGGTGTAGCACCAGAAGTTACTGTTGAGGCAGAAGCTGGAGCAGTACAAAATACAGGTATGGAAACACAGTACCTAACTGCAACAGTATCTAAGTACTCAGGTATGAACACACTGTCAGTTGAATTGTTAGAGCGTTCAGACCCTAACTTCTATGCAGAGCTAACCAAGCAACTTGAATATGCTTACCTAAAGCGTTTAGATCAAACTGTATTAGCAGCTTTGATTCAAGCATCTGCAAACGCAACAAACACATCTGCAGATCTAGATGGAATTGTTGATTTCGCTTCAGAAGCAGCCGAAAACATTTACAAAAACACTGGCTACTTCGCACAGAATTACATCGCCAACCCAGCACAATGGGGTGCGTTGATCGGTGCACAAGACACAACTAAGCGACCAGTATTCACTGCATTACAACCAATGAATGCAGCTGGACAGGTTAGCGTTGGCTCAATCCGTGGAAATGTATTAGGACTTGATCTATACGTAGACAAGAACTTTACAGCATCTACATTTGATGATGACTCAGCAATTATCCTTGCACCAGAAGCGTTTACTGTATATCGCTCTGCGCAAAACTTTATGTCTGTTAACGTAGTATCAAACCTACAAGTACAGGTAGCAATCTATGGCTATATGGCAACATTGGCCAAAATGCCTAACGGAATCTACAAGTTCAAGAAGACCTGATAAGACCCGTTAATCAATCAGTAATCTCTGGGGTTTAGTAGCCCTAGCCCCAGAGAGCTATTAGCAAAGGAGTAGAGAGTGCCAGCTAGTTTTGTTACCAAAGCTGAACTGAGAGCTAATCTTGGAATTGGCTCTCTCTATTCTGATGCTGTGGTGGAAGAGGTCTGCCAAACTAGCGAAGACCTGCTCAAACAGTATTTATGGTATAACGATGCACCAGTAGTGGCCGCTGGATTACAAAACAATGTAGCCACCTTAGTATTAGCAAACCCAGGCATATTTGTTAAAGGCCAAAGCGTAGCCATAGAGGGCTGCGGATCAACTTATGGTGGAAACCACGTAATCACTAGCACAATACCTGGCATAACAATTCCAGTCAGTATTAGCACTGCATTCTGGTCATTTTTTAGTAATTATCAATGGCCTAATGGCTATTCATTTATTCAGTTTGCAAAAACACACGCAGACGATCCATTCCATCGCATTATTCCAAGTGGTAAAGCATCTGGACAAGACACTAAAGAAGTCGATTATGCGCAAACCCCCGCTATTCGGGAAGCGGCGATGATTATTGCCGTAGATATCTGGCAAGCACGTCAAGTGAGCCAGACTGGTGGGGTAGGTATGGATGGGATCAGTGCCAGCCCTTATCGGATGGGTTATCAGCTGATTAACCGAGTGCGTGGTCTCATCCAGCCTTATTCAGCACCAGCGTCTCTGGTCGGCTGATGGCAGCGATAACTACACTGCGGACAACATTAGCAACCGCTTTAACAAACAATGGCGTATGGTCAACTTTTGCATTTCCACCTGCAACCTTGTTGGCTAACAGCGTGGTGGTAACTCCTAGTGACCCATATATTGAGCCAAACAATAATAGCCAAACAGGTATATCACCTTTGGCTAATTTTAAAATTTTAGTAACCACACCTGCATTTGACAATCAAGGCAACCTAAAAGGTATAGAGGATTTCATTGTAGCAGTAGTAACTAAACTAGCGGCATCTACCCTGGTTTACAATATATCAAGTGTCTCCGCTCCAGCTATAACTAACGCAGCTAGTGGAGATTTATTAACATCAGAAATAACAGTATCAATCCTAACGAGCTGGAGTTAAAATGAGCACACACGAAGAAGACTTAGCCTTCTTGAAAAAGACAGGCCAATTAGCAAGCGTACCAAAACCAACTGCACAAACTAAGAAAGACGAGGAATAACAATGGCAATCTATTTAAATAATAACGTAGGTGTTAAGTTGGCTACCAATGCTGCGCCTACAGTACCTTCAATCGATATCAGCGCTTATGTAACTAACGCTGTAATCAATCAAATTGTGGATGAGTTAGAAGTAACCGCTATGGGTGACACAGCACACAAGTTTGTTGCTGGTCTACAATCAGGCACATTTACTATTGACTTTATCAATGACTGGGCAGCATCTCAGGTCAACGAGACACTGAGCGCAGCCTTTGGCAAGACTTTATCAGTATCAGTAATTACTGTTAAGGGCACTGCCGTATCAGCTACAAACCCTACTTACCAATTCTCTGTACTTGTAAATAACTTGACCCCAATCGGTCAGGGTGGCGTAGCCGAGGTTGCTACCTCATCTATCACATTTACAGTAAACTCCGCAATCACAGTGTCATCATCGGTGGCATTCTAACTAAGGAGTAGTAATGGCAAAGCTAAAGATAACAAGGGCTAATGGTGAAGTATCAGAGCACAAGATAACACCAGGTGTCGAGTACGCTTTCGAATTGAAGTATGGATCAGGTATTAGCAAAGTCTTGCGTGAGCACGAAAGGCAAACCGAGATATTTTGGTTGGCTTATGAATGCTTGCGCAGGGCTGGTGCTCAGATACCTTTGTGGGGAATTGAGTTTATTGACAGCCTAGAAACTGTCGAGGTACTAGACGACGAAAAAAAATAATACAGCGGGATTCAATCCTTTACAGCATCGCACAGTTGAGCGTAGAGACTGGGATACCGCCTAGAGAATTTATTGATATGGATAGCGAAATGTATAGCGCAATTATACAAGTGCTAACCGATAGAGCTAAGGAGATTCGAAATGCCAGTCGTAGTAAACGGCGTTAAACAACTCCAGAAGGCTATGAGAGAAGTAGAGCCAAAGCTTAATAAGCAGATGGCTAAAGATATTAAGACAGCGATGCTTATTGTCCGAGATGCTGCACGTGGTTATTTGCCACGCCAAGATGAAGTATTAAGTGGCTGGGGTAAAGGCACTGCATCAATAGACACAATTAGAGACCCTAAAAAATTATTTCCACCTTACGATTATGCACAAGCTAGAACTAAAATTGCATACTCAGCAGGACAAAACAAACGCAGTAATAAAGGCTTTAGAGCTGCATTTTATGTATACAACAATTCCCGATCTGGAGCTATTTTTGAAACCGCAGGTCGTCTAAACAAGCCAAGAGGTAATAGATCGCTAAACCCTAACGCTCCAGCACAATTTAATGCTGCTGCTGAGATGCTATCAAGTATGAAGGGCCAGGGAATGCAGCGAGGCCGACTGATCTACAGAGCGTGGTTTGAGAAATCTAACAAAGTTATCCCTGCCGTTGTATCTGCCATCAATACAGTTGCAACAGATTTTAATAAAAAAACACAACTACGTAAGGCAGCATAGTGGCTAATTTAATTGTCAGCGCAGTCAGCACCTTTGATAATAAGGGATTAAAAAAAGGCAAAAAAGAAATAACAGCCTTTGAACAAACAGTTAATAAATTAGGCAAGACCTTTGCCAGTGTTTTTGCAGCTCAAAAATTATTAGCATTTAGCAAGAATGCCGTCAAAGCATTTATGGCCGATGAGAAGGCTGCCAAGTCTTTAGAGTTACAACTTAGAAATACTGGGTTTGCATTTAGCGCACCTGGTGTCGAGAATTACATATCTAGTCTACAATCATTATATGGCGTGCTTGATGATGATTTAAGGCCAGCATTCCAGCAATTACTCACAGCTACAGGATCAATTACTAAAAGCCAAGAAGCATTAAACACTGCATTAAATGTAAGCGTAGCTACTGGTCGATCTTTAAGAGAAGTAAGCACGGCTTTAACACGTGCCTATTCAGGCAACACGGCAGGACTTAGCAGGTTAGGCGCAGGCATAAGCAAGGCCACGCTAAAGACTGGCGATATGGACAAGATTATGGGCGAACTTAATAAAAAGTTTGCAGGCCAAGCAGCGGGCAGATTAGATACTTATGCGGGCAAGATGGGCTTGCTTACAGTCGCAGCCGAAGATGCTAGAGAGACTATTGGTAAAGGTTTATTAGATGCACTGTCTCTATTAGGTAAAGACACCAGCATTAGCAGCGCAACAAAATTAATGGATGACTTTGCAAAGAGTGTGGCAGATAGCGTAGTAGGTATTGCAATTTTAGTTAATGAATTGAAAAAATTAGGTAATACCAAAGTTGGTGGCGTTTTATTTGATGTTAAAAATATCCCAGTGCTGGGTGCTTATTTAACAGGATTTGCAGAAATAGCCGCATCAAAAAACGCTAACACCGCACCATCTAATCGAGAAGGCAGATCAGCCAGCCGTATTTACTTGGATCAATTACGCAAAGAGTCTAGGGCTTTACAAGTTGCAACTACTTTACGCAAACAGGAAAATGCTCAATTAAAGGCTAAGTCCGAAGTAGACAAACTAGCAGAAAAGTTTGACGTTGAGCGCATAGGTTTAATGAAGGCATTAAATGAGGCTACCGATGAAGATACTAAATTACGCATCCAATCTAAGTTAGCCATATTAGATAATAATGAGGCTTTGGCCAAAAAATACAATGCGGAATTATTAGCCAAAAGCGCAGCTGATTTATTAGCCGATAGTGCTAACAATGCCGCTAATGCCCTTAATACTTTGCCTAGTAAGTACGATCAAATCTTTAAAAACATATATGAGCAATCAATCGCTTTGGGTAACGATGTTGCTGGCGCTAGAGCTTTGGCTGGTATGAGTTCAAGATTAACACAAGAGGCTGATGATTTTTTTGCAGGCAGGGGTCGATATGCTTATCCATTAAATGACATATACAAGCCAAGCACAACACCAACAGATCAAGGCACCACTAACATAGACGTTACAGTCAACACAGGCGCAGTATTAAGCAGTAACCAAGATTTAGAACGTTATATCCAAGATGCTTTGGGTAATATAACTAAACTTGGTAACGGAGCATTAGTACCTGCTGGATCGATTGCATTTGCGTGACAGTACCAATAGTAAACGCTTACATAAATTTTAGCACTGGGCCAGCCTTTGCCCAGGCGATGATCTTAGATACTGGCATATTAGATGTAAATGTATTGGCTGATTCAGCAGCTATTATTGTCGATGTTTCAAATCAAATTAATTTTATACAAACCACAAGAGGCCGCAACCCTTTATTTGATCAATTCCAGACAGGTCAATTAACACTACGCATAGTAGATCAAAATGGCGATTTTAACCCAACTAACCCATTAAGTCCTTACGCTCCAGACTTAACACCTATGAAAAAAGTACAGATCACTGCAACCTATGGCGCAACCACCTATCCTATATTTACAGGTTTTATTACAAGTTATGTTAATACTCAACCTAAAGATGCTACAGAAGTGGCTTACACAACCATACAAGCTGTAGATGCGTTTAGGTTAGCCAATAACGCACAAATTACTACTGTGGCAGGTGCTAGTGCTGGAGATTTATCGGGCACACGCATAAATCAGATATTAGATCAAATCGACTGGCCACCAAGTATGCGTGATATTGATGCAGGTCTTACTACCTTACAAAACGATCCAGGCACATTACGCACATCACTAGGGGCTATGCAGACTGTCGCAAGTTCAGAGTATGGCGCATTCTATGTCGATGCTAATGGTGAGTTTGTGTTTCAAGATAGAGCCGTAACCGCTGGCTCAATAGGTGGCACAGTAACTACCTTTAACGATAATGGCACAGGTATCCCATACGCTAACGCTAACTGGAAACTAGATGACACTCTTATTTTTAACTCATCCACTGTTACAAGGGCTGGCGGATCGCCCCAGACCGCTATTAACCAAGCTTCAATAGATAAATACTTTATCCATAGTTATCAGATCCAAGACCTACTAATGCAGACCGATGCCGTAGCCCTAGATTACGCCCAGGCTTATACAGCCAGCCGTGCGGAGACTAGCGTGCGATGCGATTCCATCGAGCTAGACCTATACACCCCTAACTACAACACAGGCATAATTGCAGCCCTAGAGCTTGATTTTTTTGATCCGATTCGAGTAGTCACCACCCAGCCAGGTGGATCTACCCTGGATAAAACTTTGCAGATATTTGGCGTGCAAAACATCATCACCCCAAACAGTTTTAGGGTCATCTTTACTACGCTGGAGCCAGTAATTGACGCCCTAATTTTAAATAACAATATCTATGGCACTTTAGACTATAATGTGCTCAGTTACTAAGGAGAGACAATGGCAGCAGGATTAGGATTTAAGGACTTTACAACAGGCGAGGTATTAACCGCAGCCGATGTTGATGGCTACTTAATGCAGGGTGTCTGGGTGTTTGCCAGTGCCGCTGCTAGAGATGCAGCTGTAACATCACCACAAGAAGGTAACTTTGCATATCTTAAAGATACAAACGTAACCACATATTACACAGGTAGCGCTTGGGCAAACCTAGATACAACAGGTATGACCAACCCAATGACAACTACGGGCGACACAATTTATTCTTCAAGCGGATCAACGCCTGCAAGACTTGGAATTGGAACAGCAGGACAAGTGCTCACAGTCAATTCTGGCGCAACTGCTCCTGAATGGAAAACTCCAGCTGCTGGCTTAACATTTGTCGGCGCACAGGCTTGGAATAATAGTGCTATATCTTTGAGTAATAATACTTGGACTGCTATGACTTATACCAATGAGGATTATGATTCAGATAGTTTTCATAGTAATTCCACAAATACTTCAAGGATGA
>Ga0315902_10012774_pt1 | contig 10903 bp, 14 predicted proteins | sample LakEriMetagenome_9_FD_203523 | JGI IMG/M metagenome (GOLD analysis project Ga0315902, IMG submission 203523) | Freshwater fungal communities from buoy surface, Lake Erie, Ohio, United States - Buoy 12 MA117 | ecosystem: Environmental > Aquatic > Freshwater > Lake > Lake biofilm | place: USA...
TAAATCTTTTAAGAATAGCAGCAGCCATCTTCAGCTTCTCAGCATCATCGTCAGTACCATAGTAAGTTGGGATTTCACTCTTGATTACTGTGTTAAGAGTTGGCTCTACCTTATCCCATATAAAATCCTTGTAAGAATTACCAGCAGTTCTATGGTTATCAGGACGAAGAGTATAGCCTACAATCTGAGAGTTAAGCTTACGTCTCTCCTCTGGAGTTAGGCTTATCCCACTCTCTCTCATAGAAGCAGCAGACTCAGCCCCATCATATTGTTCTTTGATATCGTCAGGAAGAACAATGTCATCGTAACTCTCATAAAGTTCTGATGCCTTGATCAACGGCTCTATCAAATCTTGGTTAGATTTCTTCTTAGTATACTCTGCTTGGTAATGAGCTATGTCTGTATCAGGCATACCAGGAGTATCAATATGTTCCTGTAAATAATTAAGATTAGTCTTCTTAATAGTTATAAATGGGCCATACTTCTGATACAAATAGAAATCCTTATACTTATTAGCATTACCTGTACGATAGAATACTTTCTTAGTACCAATCTGTTCCCAGTGATCTACTTTATTTGATACATATTCAACTTCCACACGTACATTCCCAGCATTTCTAATATGCTCAATCTTCTGAATGTGAGCTTTTACGTTAAAACCATTAAGAGTTGATGGAATGCTAGTAAATTTAATAGACGGATTAGGAGAATACTTAGGCTTGATTGACTTAGTATCAATGATGTTTGATAGTATTGCAAGGGTTCTTTCACTTGGATTATCTGAATATTTACTTCCTGTCTTACCACCAATGATTTGTCTGCAAGTATCTAACCATTTCAAGAAGTCTGTCTCCAATAACTCCTTCTCCACGAGTTCTGTTACCTCATCTGCAGCTGCATCGATAAGCTTCTGAATAAAAGCCTTAGTCGAATCACTCCAGATAACCTTCTCTCGTGATGGAGTTACCTCGACACCATCCTGAATGATTACTTCTTGCCCTTCCTCATCAATGTAGGATTGTTTAATTGGGCACTTCAAGCCTACAGGACCATACAAATCCTGCATCTCTAGTTCTCTAAAGTCTACATAACCATAGTTAATCCCAGTCTCAGCTCCCTCTTCCTTTACAATAACAATGTGAGGCTTTCTCAGATAGTTATTAGTAGAGACAATCAGGTTCTTAGAGTTATAGATAATCTCACTCTTAATCTTCTGTTCCATCTTGTGACCATTCATCACTACATAGAAACGAACATTGTCAAGATAGTTAAGCTGCTCCTCTATAGCCTCATTGAACCTAGCTGAGTTGTGGGACTTAACACCAAAGCTTACCTCAGTCCAGTTAAGATCTACAGTATCCTCATAATATACTACAGATCCATCTGATAAAGTAATCGATGGGTTAACCTGGCCTGTTGTAAGATTGAACTTCGGAATTATGAAGTCAGTCTTATAGTTAAAACAATTAGCCTTGAATCTCTTGCCATTGTACACCGTCTCAATAGTGTAGAAGTCTACACCAGTTGACAGTGCTACCTTAGCACCCAAGCCGAAAGCACCAAAGTTCTGACTTGTGTTACGTTTAGTAGAATAGCCTAGTTCAAGGATACCTTCCAATCTCTTATCCCCGATACCTACACCATAGTCTTTGATAGATAACCTATCACAATAGCCAATGCCATCATTGTGCTCATAAGTTATCTCGATATGGTTACGTACAATATCAAGGTTAGAGATAGAATAGTAACTGGGGTCAAAGTTAGAGTCAGAATACTGTTCCCCATCTCTGGTGATGTAATAATCTGATACTTGTTTAATCCCAGTAAGAATCTCAATAGCAATTTCCTTCTCTCGTTGAGCATCGCAGGCATTTGTTACCAGCTCTCTGACGGTCGAAGGAATTGGGGTGGAGTATTGAGTAGCCTGCAGGATATCAAAGACGAGCTTCTCAGCTCCCTTGTTAATCCTCTTGGCTACACCCTTATCCATCCCAATGTAGTTTTCTTCAATGGTTTTTATACTCATAGTTATAATACTAATTGGAATAAAAAAGGCCTAGATTTCTCTAGACCTTTAGTTAGTTAAATAGTTGATTATAAAGCTAGTATCTTTTCGATTGACTCTAAGACCTGCTTCTGATTTTTAGGGAGATACAAGGGGACTGGGGTTCCTTCTCGTATTAGAGTCTGCTTGAATAGTTTCCATGTATTGGGAAATCTATCGTTGGCAAAACCTTTACACTCAATAACCCACTTAATCTTTCCCTTAGCATCATACCCAATAAAGTCTGGGGTATATGTGATATCTCGAACCTTTCCGTGGCCCTTATCCTCATAGTCCCCACTAGGTTTAGTCTCCCAAGAACACTCAGGATAATCAAACCCTTGCATAATGACGAACTTCTTTTGTTCGTACTCGAATCTTAACTCATACTCCAATAGCTTACGATACGTGAACACCTCCAACATTGACTTAAACTGTATGCCGTCTACTACCTTTTGAGTAGCTTTTATTTTTCCTCGGCTTCCTTTTTTGGGACCAGCTTTTCGAACAGTATTGGATCGAGTTCTTGTATTTCGTTTAGCCATTGTCGCTCTAGTTGTTTTGCAATTCTGATGTCTTGTACATCAAAAGTAGTGTAAGTACCAAGGTTGCTAAATAGATTTGCACAATTTTTTAGTATAGTGTCAATTCTTTCTCTAACGTCTGGGTCTGTATAGTATTTAGAATCAGTCATTTAGGGTAGTTGAATGTTAATTATTCTATTTGCACAATCTTTTCCATGATCTCTAACAAGATCTGATATATCCTTAGATCTGTAATGGGCTGGAATGATGACATTGATTAGCTGATACATATTGCAAATCTTGTTAGCCATAGTCTGGCCTGGATTTGTATCAGAATTAAAGTCATTATCATATAGCACAACAATTAAGGCAAACCTTGTTCTGAGATGGTCAATAAACTTCTGACTAGGCATTTGCATCTCACTCTGCATTGCTACTCCCTCGAATCCCAAAGCATTCAAGGTCATAACATCCTTTAGTGATGAAGCAAGAAAGACAATGTCTCCACTGTCTTTCAATTGGCCGTAGCCCTGGATATCATTTTTAGTAGTATTACTGAACCACTTACCCTCTATTTCCAACGGTCTGTAGATCTTATATCTCCCGTTGATATTATATGCATAAGCTAGAGTGTGGCAGCTATATCTAACTTCATTAATCCAAAAGTAATCGATTGGCTCTACAACAAATTTAGTCAATAACTCTAAGGTTACTCCAAACTTACCCCAGAATTTAACATCGTCTTGAGTCCACCTTCTACTACGTTTAGTAATTACGGTGGGCTTTCTCTCCTCAATAACTTGATTCCCATAGGTAATAGCCATCTGAGCCTTGGTTGCAGTCCCCATATGGAGTCCTAGACCAAAGTCAGCATCTATTACCTTGAGTGCTTCTATAAATGTCAGATTATACTTACGCTGCACGTAACTAAAACAATCATGACTCTCCCCATTACCGAAGTCCTTATACAATAGCTTACCATTGTATGGGATTATCGAGCATGTTGGGGATCTATCTTGTCTGAGCTCACTGCAAAACTTGTCACCAATCTTCTTAAAATTGTGACAATAGAACTTAAAGATATCGAACTCTGAAATCTTACAAAGAACAGAGTCTTTATCCAAGTAAGCATCGCTGTTCCTTATCTGTATCATAGTTACAAAAATAGAAAATGGGGAGCCGTCGCCCCCCACTTTCTCTTTCAATCAATAACAATATACACACACATAAACACAAACAAATTATACATCCCATGCATCAGCAGAATCACCTGCTTCTGTTGTTACAGGGTCAGCCACAATCATAGTTGGGGAATAAACCTGTAGTTTGAGATCCTTGTTGTATTCAGCATTAAAAGAACCGTAGTCCTCATTTAAAGCCTTGATAAACATATCATCTCTCATTGGCTTGAGTCTTCCAAAGTGTCTGTTGTAAACAGCCTGATACTTGCCATCTTTAACACCTACAAGAACACGTAATTTGTTAGCACTGAGTACTTTAACATACTCTTGTAACTCCTTTACATCTCCCTGAGCAATAGCATCGATAGTATCAAATGATACCTCTCCACCTGCTGCCACGTTAGCCCAAGCCTTGGTAAAGTTAATCAAAGTATCCTCACCAACATAAGCTTTTCTTGTTTTATCTGGATTTTTCCACCAGTCATAAGCAGGGACATCTGCACTCCATGTAGTCTGACCAATGTTGTTAGCCCACATGAACTTGCTTCCGTCCTTAGATGCACGGTGCTTAGACTGCATGAGAATCTCAAACCTTGTAGTAAAAGATAGCCCAGGAACGTCAGACTTAAGCCAGAATACTAGCTTATTATAATCCTCTTCGTTAAGAGTCACTTTATATTCTGGTTCGTTTCTGAGATTAATCCCTAGATCTGAAAGCTCATCTAAACTAGGGTTAACTGCAACTACTGATACTGGGGCAATACCTGTATATAGGGTTATACCACCACCTGATACAACTTCTTCTGAATTATTCGATTGAATAGCCATCTTAATTAATTTTTAACGGTAATACATTTTATAAATTATGTCTCTATCCCTTCACATCTCTGCCTCTGCATTAACAATCAAGTCAAGCAGATCGAGTTGGTTAGGATCAGTAACCACCTGACTACTTTCTGTAGTCAACTGGTTAGGATTTGTAACCACCTCACTATCTGTTAATCTAATTCCAGTTTGAGGAACTGTAGGAATAGTTACTGGGTTCTCTACTGTGTCATCTACAATAGAGATACGTGTAATCTTACGACGAGCACGTAGACCTTTGAGCTTTGGGTGCTTGAATACCTCTGCAACTTCTGCTGCTGATAAGTTATACTTCTTAGCAATAGCGGCTCTATCCATGCCGTTATTCAAATCCCCAAGAACTGATGATACAGTAATCACTGTGGTTGGTTGTGTTGCAACTTCCTGTGCAACGGTAGCTTCAATTGCCATTTGATTAAATTTTGAATTAGTCAATATAAATTTTAGTCCAATCAAGTTCCATAACTTGACCCTTTAAATGCTCACAACGAGAACCTGCAGTGATCTCTTCACTAGAGTCGAATGAAATCATTGTCTTGTTTCCATCTCTATAAACGTAGCCTATGGCATCCGAGTTAGAGCAAGCAATGTTTCTAATCTTACCAGTTAAGTCGAGATCTTTAGCAGACACCTCCTTACCTTTCTTCTCAAGCATCTTATCCTTGAGGTGGCCGATATAGATGATATGATCAGAGAGCATCTCCAATCTGTCCATCCATTTCTTAATAGCCATTCTCAAGTACAGATAGCCTGCACCCTGAGGAAGAGATAGAACTGACAATCCTTTGTTATCAGGATCGAAGTTCTTACCCATCGGGGTTTGTCTGTACAATTCCTTAGCCTCTGACTCACACCAAACTTCTAGCTGTGTGAGAGTGTCGATAGCTATATACTTGTAGGGTTTCTTGGCTTGCATGATAGCCTTCCCTACCTGTCCTAACTCTGCAAGATTGTTAACCTTAATCTTAAGTGCTTCAACCATGTCAGATCCTTGTTCTAGGTCTATGATTAAACACCCATCAAGCTTAGCAAGTGCAGTAGTTTTACCAATCTTTGGGGGCCCGTACATAATCATATGTCTTGGGCTCTTCCTTCCAACTGGTACTTTCTCTGTTGGCAGTAATAATTCCATGAGTTAATAATAATTTACTTTTTAGGTCTCTCTTTAATCGAGAAGGTAGACAGATCTGATTCGTAAGGAATCATGCCTAGCTGGCCATCCCTATTCTTTTCTACGTGACATGCAAGCAAGCCTACTGGGTTCTCACCACAATATGAATCTGTTATCCCGTATAAATCATATGGACGTTGAAGCATCATAACCACGTGAGCATCCTGGCCTATCGAGTCACCCCCGAATAGGTCAGTTAGCTGTGGCTGATACTGCTGCTTAGCACGATACTCTTGCTCGATGTTCCTGTTTAGCTGAGACAATAGGATATTGATTACCCCAAGTCTAGCCTGCAGCCACATACAAGTTTTAGATATCTGATTAAGCTTCTGTAGTTCTGTATCCTCAGTCCCTAGAATAAGTCTAGAGTGGTCAAAGAGGTTGATTATTGTGTGGTTTGGGAATCTTAAGTTCACCCTGTTGTTCACCTCTTTAATCTTAACCATGTTCTGAGGAATAGAGCAGAAGAATATCGGGTACTTACGATACTTATCTACTGCCTTCTCATAGTCAGTGATCTTCTCGTCAGAGATTGGGGACTCGATACTATACAGCTCTGAGAACTGCAACTTAACATCGTTAGCTGCTGCCCTCATAATCTGCTGATAGTCTGGCATCTCGAAACTCCAATAAAGGAGAATCATTTTCTTGTCCTTGTTCTTGTCTAGAAGATCGAAGACCAATTGGTTAGAGAAAGCTGATTTCCCTACACCTGGTCTCCCAGCAATTACATACATTTTCCCAGGCTGCAAACCACCAAGAAGATTCTTATTCAACCTATCCCATCCAGTAGGGAAGACAATCCTGTTACCAAGCTTAGCAAGCTTGATCTCTTCGATTGATTTGTCTACTGATTTTGAGATATGACGAAACTCTTTTAAAGTCTCGTCTAAGTTGTTAGAGTGATCTTGTGATTCGTCCTGTGGTTGATTCAGGCTCTGTTGTGTCATTTGTGTCTGTGTACTTTTCCCAACTGTGATTATTAATCCATGTGTCAAGCATCTGCATATAGCCTAGGCCATTACCTTTCCTACGAAAGTCAAGTTCCCTGTTAAGGCACCCGATAATCCTATCGTGCTTCTCCTTATCAGTTCCCACAATCTTCTTGTACTTAGCTTTGGCTTTGGAATTTGCTTTAGAGTCAGGATCTTTAGCTCTTAGCATTCTCACCTGTCCATTATTGATAACCTTTAGGGGGAATCGGGAGAGGAGACCATGCCACATCTGATCGAAGTCTGAAAGAGTGCTTGTTTCAAACTTATCCCTTAATGTAACATCGTCATCCTCCCCGATTTTGATCCACCCATTGGTTTGCAATAACTCTAAATCAACATTTAACTTTAAACTAGGATCAATTTCTTTACGACTCAGCAGTAGCAAGTAAACATACTCATCAGGACATAAGCCAAGATTAGTAAGCCTTTCAGTATCAAGTTCAATGATCATAAAGATTTCTGTTATACTATCTATACTGAATCGTTTTCAAATATAAGAAGAAATTCCATCAATCCAACTGATGTTAGATAAATTTTTAATGGCATTTTCCAGCCATTTTTCCTCTTGACTATCCTTCACATAGAGAACTACGACCTCCCCCACCTTGTCCTTATCAGACAATCTGAGGAGACGACCGACCCTTTGAATCATCTGCAATGCCTTTGAGTCAAGGCCACAGATAACACCAAGGTTAGCATCATGCACATCAAAGCCCTGATTTAAGGCCTTTGTAGAGCACAATACCTTTACAGTACTGTCTTTAAAGTCCTTAAGAGCTGCATCCTTTTCCTTCTTCTTGAGTTTAGAATGATATCTAGCTGCAGGGATGCCTTCATTTGCAATTGCCTCGTGCATAGAATCAGTAAACTCATTACTACCGCCAAACGTCAGTATCTTCTTATCAGGAAAAGCCTTGGCTATCTGAGCAGTATAAAGAATTTTGTTATGAGCCTTTTGGACTATCTCTTTACGATCTCTAATAGCCTTGTAGAACATAGCAGCATTCTTCTTATCCTCAGGACTAGCAGATTGAGGATTAGCTAAGATTTGATTAGCCCTGTTAAAGGAATCAAACTGTCCAAGCTTGTACTTGTAGTGTACAAACATGTTATTAGCTGTCTTGTAATCCTTCCTCTCCTCGTCAGTTAGCTCCACAGCTATACAATTAATCTTGTAAGGGGCAACCAATCCTTTGGCTACACACTCATCAAGGGTTATTGTATAGACTGGGGGAGCAAGGTTAACTAAGAGAGTACGATAATCAGGTTCTTCGGGCATAGTAGCAGTCATACATAGCAGCATCTTATGAGTGTTGTCAGTAAAGACTGTACGATAGATAGGACTTAGCCCAAGATGTACCTCATCTGCTACGGTGACTGTATAAGTCTCCCCAGATAATTTACATGCTGACTGATAGCATAGAATATCTACCCTATCAAGTACATCGTCATATCCCCACTTCCCAAACTCATCTTTGAATTGATCTTGAAGCTGATTAGTTGGGACTAATACTAGTCCTCTTCCATCATTCCTTCGAAGAAGTTCTCCGACTGCCATGATTCCAACCCTACTCTTTCCGAAGCCTGTACCTGCAATAACAGAACCTCTATACCCTGCTTTGGCCCATGACCTTAAAGCTGTACGTTGTTCTGTGTCTTTAACCTGTAACAAGTTCGTCATTAGATTGAATAGATAATCTCACGGTTAATAATTCTTTGAGCTCTTTAATCTCTAGCTCAGCTCTTCTTACCCTCTCCATGAGGATAGCAGGATCTATAAGCATGTACTTAGCAGTACACACCATAGCTACATATTTGTCTGAGCATTCCTCAAACATCTTAATGTAGTTCTTATCAACAGATATAAGGTCGTCATGCACCTTATACATGTGATACACAGTAGCCCTGTCCTTCTCAATCTTCTTGCTTATTTCTGTCTCAGACAAGTCTGTGAAGATGTGCATTAGATTTACATAAAGACACCGAGCCATTACAAACTTTCTCTTACGATTACTCTCGAAGATTTCTTCCCTATTAATCGCAGTCTTTAATTCTACTATTTTTAGCAGAGCTTCTGATACCTCGTCTACATTCTCCATTAGTTACCTCCCTTCATCTTCTTTTGACGAATACTGTTAGGATTAACTGGACGACCCCGCTTTTTAGCAGCTTTCTTAACTTGACTTCTAGGAGTTAAGATACGTTCTACGTCACTAACCTGAAGCCTAATACTTCTAATTACATCATCAAAGTAATCTAACTCTGCTATTATGCTTGTCATAGCACCTTCTAACCTAGTTATTACTACTCTGTGATAAAAGAAAAATGCAATTAATGCACCTACTGATACAATACTTACTACTACCATTTGATTTTAAGATTAAAAGTGAATATAAATTGGATTACGTGTTAATTCGAAGAGCTTAGCACTTACTCGGATACGTCTATGTAAATTAGTTTTAGTACCTCGTTCTGTTTTAGTCTCTTCTGCTAGAAGTTTTCTACGCTTTACTCGTAGATTAATAACTTCTATTTGCTGGTCTAGGGTTAGTTCTCTTTCCATAATTAATAGTCAGAATTGTTTTTAGTTTGTTTATAAAGATCATAAAGTACATGTGCTGCAAAGCAGGCTACTAGTGTGATTAATAAAGTAAACATGGTTAATAAAATTTGATTAGTACCCCCATCAGGATTCGAACCTGAGGCCCACAGATTAGAAATCTGTTGCTCTATCCAACTGAGCTATGGAGGCATTTGTAGTCAGGACAGGACTCGAACCTGCATATACTTCAGATGCTATCTGCTGGATTGTATTAATATGGCAAAGTATATTCTTATCCAGTTACATACCATATTAGCGTCTACCATTCCGCCACCTGACTAAAAATAGAAGAGGGGGAGTTAGCTACACCCCCCTGTTGAATTACTGGTCAGACTTAAAAGTTACTCGAGTCGTTTTAAGCCCAAGGTTTCTGTTCACTCTTCTAGATCTTCAAAGTTAGTGCTATTATTATCTGAGATTTTAAGTCCCCACATGAGATCAAACCATTGATACTCTGTATCAGCTTTATAATAGCTTGACTTAAGTTCTCTCTTTAGATAACGAATAGCATAATCTTTGAATGCATTTGATTGTTCTTGAGTCATTGTGTACTCTTGATACCATTCATCCTTACGATCTTTTATATCATCGTAAGTCTGTGGTACATGAGCATACTCAAACATTTTGTTAATCAAATGCTTTACTATTTTGTTTGCATCTACTCTCATTGATCATCCCTCCAATCATCTGCATGGTCCTCTAAATAACAATCTCTACACAAAGTGCTCTCATCGTGTACTTTTTGATAGCACTCATCATAGAAATCATCTTCTGTCATATGCTCGTCTGGGTTAGCAATAGATTTATTAGCTTCCTTAGCTTTTTCTGCTGCCATATCTCTTGCAATACAACCCATTTCTTCCGTATCACAGTATGGACAATACTCATGTAACTCATTCCAGGGTGCTTTTGGGTCATGTTCTGCCCCTAATGGATAATTACTCATGTTCTTGTAGTTTTTGATGAAATTTTAATATTGTTTCTAATTTACCCTCATTATACAACTCCAGCAGAAAGATAATATCAGGTAATTTATAGTAATCAATATCAGCTATAGCTTTAGCAAACTTATCCATTACCTCTGTTACCATTGGCATTTGAACTCCATCTGCATCCCACATAGCCTTGATAGTATTACCATGCTCCTTAGTTATAGTATCAACAGTCTGCTTTAGTAATTGCTTAGTCCTATGATTATAAAACCACTTGATACCTTCACAATCATCTGATGCATATACTGATACTTGTAACCACATAAGTAGGTTAAGTACCTTGATTTGTTCTTCTTGTGTCATGTTACTTACTCCATACTTTAGTTATTGATGTCTCTGCTTTTAGTAGTCCGTTACGTATGATTTTATTAGCAGCTCTCTCCATCTCTTCAGTCATATAAACTTTCCATTCCTCTGCAAAATACTCAGGGCAAATGGTATCTATCTGATCATGAACAGTCATTACTATCTTAACAGGATAATTATGCTTCTTGATTCTTTTATAGAGATATACAAGTGCTAATTTAGTC
>Ga0315902_10012777_pt1 | contig 10901 bp, 8 predicted proteins | sample LakEriMetagenome_9_FD_203523 | JGI IMG/M metagenome (GOLD analysis project Ga0315902, IMG submission 203523) | Freshwater fungal communities from buoy surface, Lake Erie, Ohio, United States - Buoy 12 MA117 | ecosystem: Environmental > Aquatic > Freshwater > Lake > Lake biofilm | place: USA...
CGCGTGAGCACATCGATCCCCTGGAAATGTTCGCTCGGCTCAGTACTCATCGAACGGATCACCGAAAGCTTGTGCATGATCGTCGCGCACTTGGGCATCAACTGACTGATCTGCACCCCAGGGATCGTGGTGGGGATCGCACCAAAGGGCCCTCCGGTGATCGTCCCAGGCTTGGGATCCCAAGTTTCAAACTGGCTCGGAGCACCGCAGAGCCACAACAGGATGCACTTCTTGCCCCGCTTGATAGTCTCTTGTGCGATTGCAGGAACCGAAAACAGCGCATTGAAACTCGCCACCGAGGCGATGCCCGAGGCCATCGCCCCTTGAAGGAATAATCGACGGTGTGCTCGGTGCTCGGGACTACCGCAGTCTTGCCTGTTTCGATCGGTATTCTGGAATTGCTCGGACAATGTCGGCGGCCCGTTCTCAAAAAGTGTCTTAGTGATTGAAACGGAACTCAGCAGAAGTCAAAACAGCCCACAGAGCATTCTGCCAAATAACCTTCGGATCGTTACCAGTATCGCTCGAAAGAGGCTTTTGAACAAACGCCAGCACCGCACCGAGCTCATCGTTCGATGCTTCGCGTCCAAGCACCCTCAGGAAGAGTTCCCTTGTGGCCATCTTCGGATCGGAGTTGCTTGCAAGCTGGGAGACAAACCCCTCTGGCTTGCTGGCCTCCAGCAGCATTTGATGCATCTTGGGGTTATTGCTAAGGAAAAGTGCATCGGAGATATCCGTCGTGATCGTTTCGGGCATGACCTCGGGGATACGATCTCGCAGATCCGTGAGGATGGGGTGATCCGGATTCGATTTCTGATCGATAGCGATTTGAATCGAGCGCACAAGTTGCTCGGCTGAAAGCGGCCTTTCGATCGACCAAGCGAACGTCGAGGGATCTTGAGCCCCAGCCGGTGGCAGGGAGCTTAGCTGATAAGTCCGACTCGATGCGATCCTGCGCACCAAGCGACGGATATCATGCCCGGAATCGACGAAGTCTTTAGCAAGCAGCTTGAGCAACTCAGGATGAGAAGCCGGATGTGCCGAATCCATCTGATCGAAGGGATGGACAATGCCTCGTCCCAGGAGCATTGCCCAGATCCGATTCACGAAGGCTTGGGCAAGCCTTGGATGCCCCGCGAGAACTTCTTCGACAAATCTTTCGCGCCGCGAAAACTTAGGGACACGTGGATCCTCGGGAGTAAGTGCAGGAACATACAAATCATCGCTATCCTCCTGCTTAGCATCTTTCTGTGGACGTGCCTCGTCGATCGTTTTGGCTTCAAAGAAGGTCAAGATATTCGGATAGCTCGAACCATGAATATTCGCGAAATCAGAAAACCCGCCAATGGCCGACTCAGCGATGCGAGGTCCGGCGTTTGTCTTTTGATTTTTGCTGCGGTTGAAGAAAGCGACCAAGCCCCAGTAGTGTTGCTGGTGGATTTCCGAGGCGATCATGTGATCGTGGCATTGAGCGCAATCGATACGGATGCCGAAGAAGGCAGGAGCAAGCGCCTCGGCGATCGCTTGGGCGTTGTCATTGCGTTCGTAAAGGAACCAAACCGCACCGGCTTGCTCGGGTGTTTGCGGGCGAGCCAAGAGTATTTCCCGGGCGACTTGATCCCATGGCCGATTATTTCGGAAGACGTTTTCGAGGTAGGGACGCCAGATTTTTTTTCGCTCAGCGATTTTTCCGCCCGGGGCCCTACCCATCAGCAGCGCGTCGAACGTGTCGGCAAAGTTTTGAACGTAGTCTTCGCTTTGAAGAATCCTATCGATCCGCTCGGTTCTTTTGTTTGGATTGGGGTCATCCAAAAAGGATTGACGTTCTTCGAGGGTGGGAATGCGACCGGCCAGATCGATATAAATGCGGCGGACGAACTGAGCATCCGAGCAGACATCAGCCGATTTTATGGAGGCCTTGTCCTGCCCGGCTTGGATCAAAGCATCGATGCGATCCGAATCGCTGAGAGCCGAGTCGGCCTGGGCCAATGCCACCGAGTAACCCAACCCTGCGGCAAAGAGCCAAAAGCCTACGAACAAGACCAAACGGTCAGAAGAAGTGGACTTGTGCATCGCTCAGGCAAGGTGGATGGTAAGGGTCAGCAAAATCGGCGGCGGATTGCATTTTAGTCCAAGCCGCACGATTTGTCAGGCATTCAATCAACACCTAGTAACCCGAACCGTGAGTCCCGTAGGGTACGTGCAGCGATCCTGGGTGATGAGGATAAAAAACCCCAAAGAATCAATCACAGCAATGAACCAAGCAATCGTCGCCATGGAAGAAGGATCGCGGAACGTACCTTGGCCCTGTCAACGTGGTCCATCGCTCCCTGGTACGTTGCGCGGTCCTCGGTCCCCGTGGCGGTTTGCGAAATGATGAGCAGGGCAAAGCGATCACCGCCCAGGCAATAAATACCCGGACCGCTTCACGTACCCTACGTACCTACGATGTTTATGAAAAGTTTGGAGTCGTCATGATATAATACGGATCGTGTTGTTTCCACTCTTTCCAACCCTCGTTCCAATCCAAATCCGCATGGCCGATATCATCCGTCATGGTACGACACCCCGCTGGTCTGACCTCGTCGTGCATCGTGGGATCGCTTACTTTGTTGAAGTCCCCGAGGACCCGCTGCTCGATCCACGGTCCCAATTCGAGCAACTCTTTCGTCAGGTCGACGAGCGACTCGCCTTGGCCAAAAGTTCGCGCAAGGCTCTCTTGCAGGTCTTGATCTACCTGCCATTTCCTGAGGACCTTACGTTGTTTAACCAGTTGTGGGATGCGTGGATCCCACGCGGGTTTGCACCGAGTCGCGCGTGCATTCATACTCAACTCGCAGCACCAGGATATCGAGCCGAACTGATCATTACGGCTGCCTGCGATGCACCTTAGATCAACCGCCATTCATTTCGTAACCAAGCACTAGTCACACAGCCATCTCATCCAGCCTTCGATTCCCAGTCGCCGATCTGGACCGATCCTTCGCATCGCAAAGAAACAGATCACCAAGAACAAAACGGCCAAGGGCATCGACCAACCCAGACTCATGGCTTTTCCCCAATAATAAGTGGTCTCACGCCCAGTTACGTACCCATAAATCCACATTGGCCAAAGATGAACCATATGATGAGACACATAAATCGTGAACGAATATCGGCTGAACGTCTTGGTTAGATCCAACATGCCTTGAGGAAGGACCCATGAACGATTTCGATCGATCCATCGGTGCGTCAGACCAAACAGCAAGGAAGCCATTCCAATCGTCGCCAGCACGTATTCAATGGTGGGTGGGAACATATGCCATCCCCCGAGAAATCGGGTCGCTAGCACGCTGGGAAGCAAAGGTCTGGCTGCCAACAAAACGCACGAAGTACTTATCAAGGCGCAACCCGTAAATACTGGCAGTAACCCAATTGAAATCGATCTGGACAAAAACGATTCGCAGCCATCATTTGATTCGACGGCCTGGCCCGAGAGTATTGTTCCGGAAACTAACCCTGCAATGGAATAAGCGATCCATGGAAAAAGTGGAAAGTATCCAGTCGCAAAAAATCCGATCATGATATCCGGCAACGTAAGATCAACTTCAAAGTAGCCGCTTTCCCAATAAGCTTGGTAGCCGGCCATTTCGCGGAGCAAGGGACTCACGAGAATTGATACTACAGCTACCAAAATCGGGATCGCCAAGGGCAAGCGACGCAGAAGATTTAATACCAGCAAGCCAAAGCCGATCATCGTCAAGACGTCCCAGTTGTATGTGTCTTCAGGTAGCCACACAAAAATGTTGAAAGCAAATCCCATGGCAAACACAAAGAACCCACGTCTTATCGAGCGTTTGGAAATTTCTTCTTCGCTGATGCCATCGGCCTCGAGTCCATCGACCCAAAGACGGTAACTCAGGCCTGACAAGAACGTAAAAAGAGGTGCCCCTAGACCTGTGATCGGCAATTGGATCCCCGAGAGGTTTTCCGCAAAATGCACCAGAACCATCACCACAATGGCGATCGTCTTCAAACAATCTATGGAAGAGTAATGCATGGACTATTGCACGACCGTGGTTGGTTCGAGTGAGGTCAAGAAATCGAAACCCCAAATCACGATCTGTACAATCAACAGCACGATAATGACACCTTCTAAAATGTGTCCCGTTCGACTTTGGACGAAATCGCTGATACGCTGGCCGCAAGTGTCGTAGACTTTTTCGAATACTTCGAGTTGACCATCAAGAATTTCGTGGCGATGGAGCAACCGAGTCCGTTCGCGAAACCGCTCGGCAACTTGACTGGCCAGGGTTGATGGATGAATGTGCGGAGAATGAACATGGGGTGACAACCTGAGCATCCGCGATCGGATCGAAACAATTCGCTGAAACCGGCGTTGGAGCTCTTTTCGACGAGGAAGCGATTTTTCGTCAAACACAAACGCCATCGGCGCATCATTCTGCATTTCAGGCCAAGCAGACGCCAACTCGCGTTCCAGACTCGCAAGTTCAGCATCAAACCAACACGTCTCTATCAACGCACTTCGCAGCGTCTCGAATCGCTCGGGTGCTGCCAGAATTGCGACGCGTTTGTCGCTCCAATAAATCTGCGCGCCCTGCAAAGTCATCATTTGCATGGGTGTCTTTGAGGTTGTTGAAGCCTCCACCCACAAGGCCGCCACGTTCTGCGATTCCGAGGCTTGATGATTCTCAGCAGGTATGGTCAGAAACTCAATTTGCCTTTTTGGCTTGCCCGATGGGTCAGCAACGACGGCACTGTCCGATGGACTCACGACGGCAAACTTCTGGAACTCGATCGGTAAAGCATGCAGCAAGCGTCGCCCATCCTTGGGATCCTCAGTGAACTCCACAGCGAGCAACTCTGAGCCGACTGGCAATCCGGTGGGTAGATGGCAAGAACCTGTAGAGCCCGATTCTATATTCGCTTTGTAATTCATGATAATACCTCGGAGGTTTCAGAAATATTCGTGGCGATCCAGGCAGCCACATAGTTGGCCGAATCTAGAACTCCATTCAGGGTTGAGTCAAACATGTAATCACCGACCATAAATAGCTCGGGGTGCTTTTGCGGTTCGGGTTGATGGCGTCGGTCGTGACGTTGGGGGACCAGCCCACCGGGCATGGCGTTGACAGCGCCCAGCCAGCGATAGACACGACCTTCGAGAAAATGTTTTCGGCCATCTGGAAGAAACGCGGGCAGGGAATCAAGTGCAGCCCCAATAAGTTGCTCATCATCTTTGACGCTGAACTCTTCGGCTGCTGAACCGCTGAGCAACCACCCCAACACGCCGTACTTGGATTCAGGCTCACGTGAGGACTCGTCATACAAGCAGCAACCGCCGAAGTGGTCCAGCATCCAAAAGGAATCGGTGAGTTTGTCGCGCCAGAAGGGCTGATCGAAGAGAATGGTGACTCGCAAGTAATGTGCTGGATAATGATAGTAGTCATAATGCTCACGAACGGCTTGCGACAATTTTTCGCCGCTAAACGTAACTGATGTCAAATGATTATGCGGCAAAGCGATCACAACGAAATCGAATTCGTGTTGCTGAACCTCACCATCGTGGTTCGTCTGCACAATCCATCGACCGGAAGCGGACTTGTCTACTTTCGACACAGGGTGTTTTAGCATTACCTTGGCATCGATCCGCGCAGCGAGCGCTTGGGGTAGTTGTTCGTTCCCACCTACGATGCTGTACAAATCCATGTACTTGCCGTTGTTCATCACATAGTTCTGCAACCCATATGCCACGCTCGTTTGGCTGGGCTCCGTCGCAAGATCACTATGGATCAAATCTTCGATGTATTTGCGTGCTGAGGGTTCTTGAATTTCAGCCAACACCGAATCGAAACGATACAAATCGGGCTTCTGGTTCGAGCCATCGGGATAGTCGGCCGCATGGAATTCCTGTGGCGTCATTCGATCACGGGCTTTGCCGTCAAACTCGATGAGCGACTGATAAGCTTTCTCCCCAAGATGATTGCGGATATCGTCCAGATTGGCTAGAACTTGGCCGTTGGAGATCACTGCGGATCCTGCCATCCGAGTGATCGACAACCCAAGTTCGGCAATCAGCATTTTAAGTGGGTCTTCGTCGTGCTGTGAGTAATCATAAAACTCGGCAGCACCAGCCTCGAATTGAACACTCGCCCGCTGAAACCGAGGTGTCAAAATCTTCCCTCCCAAACGTTCACTGGCCTCGAAGAGCGTTACTCGTATCGGCTTGTCGGCAAGTTTTTGCAGCGCATAGGCGGTCATCAGCCCACCTGGGCCACCTCCCACAATTCCTACATTCCAGTTCCGCATACAAATCTCAAATCATCTGTCAAAAACGAGTTCGCAAATTGAAAGAGGCCAAAGCATGATTGATCCTAACAATGCGTCGTTGATCGCTAGGGAGGGCCAAAAGTTTTTGGAAAATCCCGAAAGCCAGCGGAACGATCGCCAAAGAGTGTGTTTTAGAAGTTCTTAGTCACAAGCTCACTCGCGATTTGCACCTTGAAAAAAACTGTATGTCTGCCGAAGTTACCAAGATACTGTCTGCCTTAGAAAACGGCGATCGCCAAGCGGCAAGTCAGCTTTTACCTTTGGTTTATGACGAGCTACGAAAACTTGCGACTCATCGAATGTCGAGCGAACGAGCATCGCATAGCCTCCAGCCGACGGCTCTGGTCCATGAAGCTTATCTGCGCCTGGTCGGTCCTGGGAACGCGACAAGTTGGGACGGGCGAGCTCATTTTTTCGCTGCTGCAGCAGAAGCCATGCGCCGCATTTTGATCGACAACGCGCGGCACCGAGGGCGAGAGAAGCGTGGGGGCAACCGATTGCAATTGGAACTACACGATGAACATTCCAGCATGGTTCAGACCCAAGCCGAGGACCTGCTTTCGTTGGATGAAGCGCTGACTCAGTTGGAAAAGGAAGATCAGCAACTGGCCAAGCTCGTCGAACTCCGCTACTTTGTGGGCATGACGATCGATGATACGGCACAAGTTCTTAGGGTTTCGCCGCGAACCATCAAGCGCAATTGGGCCTACGCCCGAGCATGGCTTAAACGCTATATGGACGGGAAAGACTGATAAAATCTGTATTGTGGCAATCCTTGGATGTCTGTTTGTAACGCGGGCGTAAAGGAATAACCCTCGCGCTCCGATACGCAACGAACCACACTCCCTAGCACCGATGACCTACTTAAACGAACGATCGATCTTTCTAGAAGCCATCGAGATTGATGATCTCAATCGACGAACCGAGTTCGTCAAGACAATCTGTGAGGATAATCTAGCTTTGTGTGCTTCGGTTCAAGAGTTGTTGGCTGCTCATGAGTCATCCGACTGCATGCTAGATCGGAAGTTGGTCGAAGGACATCCCATCGACGAGAGTGCTGTGTTTTCACCGAGCCAATCGCAATCCTTTGTTGCCACGCAGCACGTCGGTATGCTTGTCGGTTCCTTTCGGCTGATGGAAAAGATCGGCGAAGGGGGTTTTGGACTGGTGTTCGTCGCCCAACAGGAGCATCCAGTTAAACGCAAAGTCGCGCTGAAGATCATTAAGCCAGGCACGGGTTCTAAAGAAGTCGTCGCCCGTTTTGAACTAGAGCGTCAGGCACTGGCGATGATGGATCATCCGAACATCTCGCGAGTTTTCGATGCCGGCGTCACCGAGGATGGGCGACCTTTTTTCGTGATGGAACTTGTCCGTGGCTTGCCCATCACGGAATACTGCGACAATTATCAACTGAATCTCGAAGATCGAGTTCGTCTGTTTCAAGATGTTTGCTCGGCTGTACAGCACGCGCATCAAAAGGGAGTCATCCATCGCGACTTGAAACCCTCCAATGTCATGGTCACTTTGCATGACGACAAAGCGATTGTGAAAGTCATTGATTTCGGAGTAGCGAAAGCTATCGGTGACGATCTCACGGAGAGAACTATCTACACGCGGTTCTATTCCATGATTGGGACTCCACTGTACATGAGTCCCGAACAGGCTCAGATGAGCGGTTTGGATGTGGACACGCGGAGCGACATTTATTCGCTGGGTGTGATGTTGTACGAGTTGCTAGCTGGTACAACGCCTTTTGAACGCGAACGCCTGTGCTCGGCAGGCTTCGATGAAATGAGGCTTATCATTCGTGAAGAAGAACCGCCATTGCCCAGCCATCGCGTGTCAACTTTGGGAAATCGTCTCACCATCATTGCTGATGCTCGCCAAATTCAACCCAGTCGATTGCACTCGGCCATGCGCGGCGATTTAGACTGGATTGTGATGAAAGCGTTAGAAAAAGATCGCAATCGTCGCTACGAGTCTGCAGCCGCATTGGCAAGCGATTTACGTCGCTTTCTAAATCAACAACCCATCGATGCACGGCCTCCTTCGGCGGTCTATCAACTCGCCAAATTCACACGTCGCCATCGAAAATCACTTTTAACCCTCTGCATGCTCGCGGCATCACTCCTGCTTGGAACGATCGTCAGTTTATGGCAGATGTTGGCCGCGATTCGCGAAAGCGACCAGAAAGATGCTGCTCTGAGAAAAGCGATCGCGGCCGAAAAGCAAGCCACAGAAGCCAGGCAAGAAGTCGAACAATTCGCAAATCGTTTAACCCAAGCCAATTTGCTGCTAACCAATGGACAAATGCACGCCGAAAGCGAACTTTGGTCCTCGGCTCTCGAGGAATTCACGCAAGCTACCGAGCTGCAACCGAGTTATTATCTTCCCTGGGTGGTGCGTGGACAGTTTTACGCACGGCTGTATATGTGGAAGGAATCCGCAGAAGACTACCAACGTGCTCTGAACCTCGGTGCCCCCGTTGATGAACCACAATGGATCGGAGTAACATCGCTGTTCCAAGTGATGGGATATCAAAGTGAGTTTGAGCATCTACAGGCGAAATACTTTGCCATTTTAAAAGAACTCAACTCTAGACCCAAGTGGAATGTTCTGCGCAGTGTGTTGATTGCGCCATCTGAAGAACAGGATGTAGGGCTTGCGCAGTTAGCCCAAAATTGGCTAGACCAAAATGTTCCCCCCCCACACCTTAGGAGGCCGCCACGTGGTTTTGCGGGTGACTTTCAACGAGCCGAACGCTTGCCACCCATCGAGTGTGAATATATCTGTGGCCTGGCTTTTCTGCGCGCTGGCCGCCACTCAGAGGCGGTTCGCTGGTTGCGTTCTGCCGCCGCCCGCGAGTGGCCTGCCCGTGGCTTGGTCGATGCTCCGCTGGCAATCGCACTCGAGCAAGAAGGGAAATCGTCCGAAGCAAGGGAGTTGCTGAATCATTCCAAGCTACGGATCCAAGACTGGATGGATCAGGCCATGGATATCGATTCTATAAATCGCAAATTGCCCTGGTTTTATCTCGCCGAAGCGATTGCAGTGCATCGCGAAGCAACCTACCAGTTGCTTGGCACTCGAGTCGATAGCCAACCACAGATTGCGGCACTCAGAACGGCAGCTATTCGCAAACTCGATGCCATGGCCAAGTGAACCTTCTATTGAGGCAACAGGGAAGAAGTAAAGTAAGCGTACAGACACGCTGGTTAGATTTATTGAAGCTTAGGCTTGCTGATATCCTCTGGCTTTGTTAGCGGCTCTAAGTGGCTGCTTGGGTTTTCAGGCCCAGCGGGTCGGCATATCGGTAGCAGGTGACGCTCCCCACGCACACGCGCCGGCCCCGAAGGGGCGATGCTTTTGCGAAATGCGGACAAGCTGGAAGCTTATCCCACGTAGGGTACGTGCAGCGGTCGGGGATAACGATGCCAACAATCCCCAATCGCATCAACCACAACCATTACCCAACCCGCGTCGACCAGCAAGCCGACCGCGGAACGTACCTTGGCCTTGTCAGCGTGGTCCATCGAACCCGCCCAAATCTGTGACGCCAGTCGTTCCCAAGTTGAACATCTTGGGCGAGCATTTTCATAAAAGCAATCCCATCGTCAATTTCGTCTTGGTTCGGCGTCTTTAAAGTTGCGACTCAGAATCACCCATTCGATCCCGTCGCCGTCGCCACCGATATCGTCATGACACGCGATGTTGATGCCCAAAGAAACACAGTCGAGGCCATCCCCAAGCCAGCTTGTTTTCCGGAGCGAGTGGTTCTGCGAACTGAGGAACCGCTGAACTTCCTTCAACGTGGCCCGATCATGCATCTCGAAGCCCTTGTAACGCAGTTTACCCGCTAAGAATTCTATGTCGCGGACGGTGTCATCCTGATAACGAACGCGGATGAAAGTAGTGCCGTCTAAGGTTATGAAGTCATCCTCGTCGGGATAATCGGAGTTCGGTTCAAGCGGACTGAACAAGGGCACTGCGAGCTTCCTCAAGAGTTCGCGAGACTGTCCTAGTGTGATTGCAATCTGTTTGCTTTTGATACCTTCAAACGGCACGAATTCCCAATCCATTTAGTACAGCCTTACTCTTGCACCGACGAACTTTTAAAATCACGCAGCCGACTCGGGTGATTGACAAGCAGGCGTCTAATGTACCATATTGCGAGGTTGGTTACCTGCTGGTGACCAAAGACGATTTTGCAAAGGCGGCTGAGGCGAAGAAGGTGCTGGATCCGTAGGGTACGTGAAGCGGTCGGGGTTGCCATCCCAACTACCACCAATAGCATCAACCACATCCATTACCCAACCCGCCTCGACCGTTAAACCGACTGCGGAACGTACCTTGGCCTTGTTGTCAGCGTGGTCCATCGCGCCACGGTACGTTGCGCGGTCCTTGATCCCATTGGCGGTTTGCGAAAGGATGACCAGGGCAAAGCGATCGCGCTCCAGGCAATAAATATCCAAACCGCTTCACGTACCCTACGTACCTACGATGCTTTTGCGAAATGCGGACAAGCTGGAAGATTATCCCCCGTAGGGTACGTGAAGCGGTCGGGGTCGCCA
>Ga0315902_10012781_pt1 | contig 10898 bp, 7 predicted proteins | sample LakEriMetagenome_9_FD_203523 | JGI IMG/M metagenome (GOLD analysis project Ga0315902, IMG submission 203523) | Freshwater fungal communities from buoy surface, Lake Erie, Ohio, United States - Buoy 12 MA117 | ecosystem: Environmental > Aquatic > Freshwater > Lake > Lake biofilm | place: USA...
TGCAAAGGCATGTGAAAAATTACAAGGGCAATTTACAAGCGGTGCAAATGCAGTTACACAACGTGCTGCCATCGAAGCTTTGATTGGTGACCAGCAACCTACTGCAGAGATGAATGAAGAATTTAAGCGTCGTAAAAAACGAGTACTTGAATTAGTTAGTGAGATTCCCGGATGGAAGCTTGCAGAGCCGGATGGCGCATTTTATGTTTTTCCGGATGTGTCTTCCTATTTCGGAAGGTCAACCGGAAAAGAAATTTTACATAATGCAGATGACTTCTGTATGTATTTGCTCAATACTGCACATGTGTCTACCGTAACCGGAAGGGCTTTCGGATCGCCAAACTGCATTCGCTTATCGTTCGCTAACAGCATGCAAAAAATTGAAGAGGCATACGAGCGAATTAAAAAAGCACTGGAGCAGCTGCATTAACATAAAGAAGGCGAATCAAACGATTCGCCTTCTTGCGTATATACTTATTTTTTCTTTGCTGCTTTTTTCTTAACAGCCGCTTTCTTTTTCACTGCTGTTTTTTTCGGAGCCGACTTTTTTGCTTTCTTGTCAAAGGCGCCTGGCAATTGTGCTTCTATCATTTTCTTCACTTCTTCCAGAGAAATTTCTTTCGCTTCTTCTGCAGTGTATTTTGTGCCATCACCTTTTTTATCGAGTTTCAGCATTTTCTTTCCGAATCTAACAAACGGCCCCCATCTTCCATTTTCTATTGAAATTTTCTCTTCAGACCATTGCTGAATATACCTGCCTGCTTCTTTCTCCATCTTGGCTTCAATCAACTCAGAAATGTCATTTGATGAAAGCGCATCAAAATTATAACGACGAGGTACGTTGATAAATAAATCGTTCCATTTGATATAAGGACCAAAACGTCCTTTCCCTTTTACAACAGGTTTGTTTTGATAAGTCGCAATTGGGGCATCTGCAGACTGTTTTTCCTGTATCAGTTCCGTAGCTCTTTCGAGTGTAACATCAAGAGGTTCTTCACCTTTAGGTATAGACACGAACTGTTCACCGTATTTTACATAAGGACCAAAGCGACCTATATTTACACTTACTTCATGTCCTTCTAGTTCTCCAAGTATTTTTGGTAGCTTGAAAAGATCCAATGCCTGCTCAAGTGTAATAGTTTCAATGCTCTGGTCTTTTCGGAGAGATGCAAATCTCGGTTTCTCCTCATCGTTTGCATCTCCGATCTGCACCATCGGACCAAACCTTCCCATACGTGCTATGATCTTTTTACCGCTTCCGGGATCTAACCCAAGTTCATGTTCTCCGCGAGCTCTTTCCGCTGTTTCAATGGTGCTATCCACTTCTTTTTTGAAAGGCTTATAAAAACTTTGCAGCATCTTGTTCCATTTCATTTTGCCAAGTGCTACTTCATCAAATTCTTCTTCGATTTTTGCAGTGAAGCCATAGTCCATGATGTTCTCAAAATGCTGTTTGAGAAAATCTGTTACAACAAGTCCCAGATCAGTAGGAAAGAGCTTTGCTTTTTCAGCTCCGGTATTTTCCTGTTCAATGCTTTTAGAGACCTGATCGTTTTTAAGAGAGAGGACATTATAATTTCTTCTCACGCCATCTTTGTCTCTTTTTTCTACATACCCGCGTTTGAGAATAGTTGAAATGGTTGGAGCATAGGTAGATGGTCGGCCAATGCCCAGTTCTTCCAGCTTTTTTACAAGCGAAGCTTCTGTATAACGTGGAGCCGGTCGTGAAAATCTTTCAGTTGCATTCATTACAATAAGCGGGAGTGTTTGTTTCACTTTTAAAGGTGGCAACATTCCTTCCTCCTGTTCTCCTTCCTGCTGCTCATCATCATCTTTGCCCTCACGGTACACTTTAAGAAAGCCATCGAATTTCATTACTTCTCCCTCTGCTTTCAGTTCTTCCTTATTTGTAGAGATGAGAATATGCGCTGTTGTTTTCTCCAGCTCGGCATCCGCCATTTGTGATGCCATCGTTCTTTTCCAGATCAGTTCGTATAATTTTTTTCCATCCGGATCATCTACTGTTGTCTGGTCCATATATGTTGGACGAATGGCCTCATGCGCTTCCTGCGCACTTTCGTTTTTGTTTTTGTATTTGCGAAACTGATGATAGCGTTCCCCATACATGCCTTTAATGGTTCTTGTAAGATCACCAAGTGCAGTATCACTCAGATTCACGCTGTCGGTTCGCATGTATGTGATCTTACCGCTTTCGTACAGGCGCTGTGCAATCTGCATGGTGCGACTAACAGAGTAGCCGAGTTTGCGACTTGCTTCCTGCTGTAATGTAGAAGTGGTAAAGGGAGGTGCAGGTGATTTTTTACCTGGCTTTACCTGAATATCAGTTACGGAATAGGTTGCACCGATACAAGACTGTAAAAAAGCTTCAGCGTCTTGCTGCTTATCTTGTTTTTTCCCTTCAGCTTTAAATGTAACAGATTTTCCTGCATGGTCAGCAGCACTGAACAGGGCTTCAATTTTATAGGAAGAAGAAGCGGAGAATGCATTTATTTCTCTTTCTCTTTCCGCAATCAGTCGAACAGCCACACTCTGCACGCGGCCTGCACTGAGATTATTGCGCATGGATATTTTTCTCCAGAGTACCGGACTTAATTCAAAACCAACTATTCTGTCGAGGATTCTTCTTGCCTGCTGTGCATGCACCAGGTTCATGTCCACCGTGCGCGGTTGCTGAACGGCTTTCTGAATAGCAGGCTTGGTGATTTCATGAAAAACGATGCGTTTTGTTTTTACCGGATCTAACCCTAATACTTCGCAAAGATGCCAGCTGATTGCTTCTCCTTCACGGTCCTCATCCGTCGCCAGCCATACTTCATCAGCTTTTTTTGAAAGTGAACGAAGCTCTTTCACTACTTTTTCTTTGTCCTCAGAAATCGTGTATCGGGGTTCAAATTCTTTATTGACATCAATACCCATCTCATCTTTTTCAAGATCTCTGATATGCCCGAAACAACTCTTCACCTCAAAATCTTTTCCGAGAATTTTCTCGATTGTTTTTGCTTTCGCAGGGCTCTCAACGATCAGTAAATTTTTTGCCATAATCAGAAATTGACCGCTTTTTTTTGAAAAACGGAAGCACAATATTAAAGAATGCCGGGGAATTCAAAGCCTGTTAAAAAAAAGGTGATTTCTTTTTTTATCAAATTTCCATCATGTTAGTGATTACTTTACCGGTTGTTTTTCGGGAGGAGGGAAACGCAAAGTTGTAAGCATTTCCACAAGAGGATTCACATGGTATATTTTTTTGTTCATCCTGTTTCCCTGAATGATAATGGTAAGAGAATCTGTAATAACTCTGTAAAAACAAGAATTGTTTCCATGCCACCAGCCGTTGTGATAGATTATTTTTTTAGTGCTGTCAAGTAAATACATTCTCCATCCCATGCCATAATTACTGATATCTTTTTTTTCAAAACTTGTAGGAGTAAATGCTTTTTCTTTCATACTCTCTGAAATAAAATCAGAGTAAAGTGCCTGATCCCATTTCAGCATATCCCGAACAGTTGAGTAAACATTTTTGTCGCCATAAGTCTGATCCAGAAAAGTGTATGGCTCCATAAGTCCATTCGATTTATACGATGGCGTTATACGTTTTTCATCTTCAGGCCGGTAGATGAATGTATTATTCATCCCTAAAGGCTCGAAAAAATTCTTTTTTACAAATTCAGGGAATAGTATTCCGCTTGTTTTTTCTACAATAAGCGCAAGCAGCATATAGTTCGTGTTGCAATAGAGAAAAGATTTTCCGGTCGCTCCTCTCAGTTTAGGTCTTCGGGCAGTAATTACATTTAGCACATCTTGATTAGTCGCTTTTTTTGTCTTGTTTGCCCAAAAATCTTTCATAAAATAAACATAGTCGGGCAACTGGCTACGATGCGTGAGCAACATCTCTATGGTTATTCCTTTGTAAGGAAATGTTGGAAAATATTTTTGCAGCGTATCTGTAAGTTTTAGCTTTCCTTCCTCATTCAGTTTTAGAATAGCCATCGCGGTAAATGGCTTTGAGCTTGATGCTATATGAAAGGGAGTTGAGGTATTGATCGTATCCTTTCCTTTTAAATGTACGGTTCCCTGATATCTTTCAAAAAGAACTTTCCCTTTTTTAGCGATCAGAATAGCTCCGTTAAATGAATCCTTTGTCAGCAAAGTGTCAAAAAATGAAACGCAGATCATCGAATCCCGATAATGTTTTTCTGCTGCCAAAGACGCACTGTCTTTAGAGAGCTTATTTTTCCCGGGTTCATTGTTGAAACAACGAAAGCTAACGATTGTTAAAAAAAGGATGAAGATGATTCCGGTAAATCTTCGCATTGGCTATTATGATACTGTTAATTAGTAAAAGTATATTTGCAGCGAAATTAAGCAAACAGTCTGCAAAAATGTCAACAAGAAATACTACTAGCTATCCCAAGGAAAAAATAAATATTCTTTTACTGGAGAATATCAGTGAAAAGGCCGTCAATCAGATCAAAGACAGCGGATATGCCAATGTGAAAAAACTAACAGGAGCTATCAGTGAAGAAGAACTGATCAAAGAAATCAAAAACGTGCATCTCCTTGGCATTCGTTCAAAAACGCAGATTACAAAACGAGTATTGGATGCTGCAGAAAAATTGCAGGCAATTGGTTGTTTTTGCATTGGCGTGAATCAGGTGAATCTGAAATCCGCGACTGAAAAAGGGGTGGTTGTATTCAATGCGCCTTATAGTAATACCCGTAGTGTCGCTGAACTTGTTATAGGTTTGAGTATTATTTTAATCAGGAAAATCATTGATAAAAACAAAGCTGCTCATGATGGCATCTGGATGAAGGATGCGAAAGGAAGTTATGAACTCAGAGGTAAAACATTGGGGATCATCGGCTATGGAAATATTGGCAGTCAGGTAAGTGTTCTTGCAGAGGCGATGGGTATGAAAGTGATTTATTACGATGTACTTACGAAGCTTCCTCTTGGCAATGCTTCTCAGGTACGTTCGCTTAAAGATTTACTTCAGTTGTCTGATATCGTTACGCTGCATGTTCCTGAAACTCCTCAGACAAAACTGCTGATCAACAGTAAGAATCTCAAACAGTTTAAAAAAGGATCCATTCTGTTAAATTATGCGAGGGGAGAAGTTGTTGATCTCGATGCATTAAGAGAAGCTTTACTGGAAGGCAGAATCAGCGGTGCAGCCATTGATGTTTTTCCTTGGGAACCTGAAAAAAACGGAGATCGTTTTCAAACACCACTGCAGGACCTTCCAAATGTGATTCTTACGCCGCACATTGGTGGAAGTACGGAAGAAGCTCAGTTAAATATAGGAGAGGATGTGAGCAATAAACTTGTGAAATACCTTGAGCATGGTGAAACAACAGGTAGCCATACCGTTCCGGAACTGTCTTTACCATTGCAGGCAGGTGTACACCGTATCTTACATATTCACCGCAACGTACCGGGGGTATTGAGTGCAATTAACACCAGGTTGAGTCAAAGCAAGATTAATATTGTTGGTCAGTATTTAAAAACAAATGACCAGATTGGTTATGTGGTGCTGGATGTTGACCAGGGGCTCTCAAAGAAAGCTGTTCAGTTACTCAAAGAAGTAAAGGAAACTATCAAGGTACGTGTTGTTTATTAGATAAAAGCGTGATGAATGTCATTCATTCTACAACTGCTCTTTTGCTACTTTTAAATGTAACATAAAAACATCATTCATGAAAAAATCCTATTTGATCGGAATCGTTGCAGCAGCTGCTGTTGGCGCTGTTGCAGGTCTTCTTCTTGCTCCTGAGAAGGGAAAAGATCTTAGAAAAAAAATTGTCGATAAAGGCACAGATTTCAAAGACAAAATAAAAGATAAAATAAGGTCGAATGTAGACCGATTTCGAATGGAGGAAGAAGAAAGTCTTGGTGTATAAGTAAAACTTCATTAAAAAAAGGAAATGCAAAGAGCATTTCTTTTTTTTAATTGAACAGTTCCGGATAATCCCAGCAGGTTTTGTATTCTCCGTTTTTTTCGACGTAAGTAATAAGTTCACTGTAAAAACGGTCATTCCCAATAGTGCTGCTGTCACCTACGATGATCAGTTTTTCCTTTGCTCTGGTAATAGCTACATTCATTCTTCGGTAATCTTTCAGAAAACCTATTTCGCCGTCTGTGTTACTTCTTACCAAGGAAAGAAGTATCGTATGCTTTTCTCTTCCCTGGAAACTGTCAATCGTTGAAATTTCATATTCAGGGGTCAGCATATTTTTTGCAAGTGTAATCTGTGCAGAATAAGGAGAGATGAATGCTGTAAGATGAGGAATTGTTTGCTCTGCTTCTGTAATTTTTTGCATCAGTTTCATCTCGCCGCTGTTTTGCAAACTGATTCCGTCCTGCCCGGGTTCTTCTTCAAAACCCGAACCTGCAGTGTCGATGAATATGATAGAACCCTTTTCCTGTAATAAAATCGGCGTTGTTTTGATACGTCCTTTATAGAAATAGGCATTGCTGAAACCGGCAATATTTTCCCGCATCCTGTACTGCTCTTCAAGAAAAGAAATTGGTAACGATGCTTCTATTGCTTTCTCTAATATGGATGCGTTAAAATTTTCACGCAGAGCTTCTTCGCTTAAAACAGTAGGAGGAAGCTGAAGATGATCTCCTGCCACAATAATTCTATCTGCAAGATGAAAAATACTCCAGGCCATTGGTTCCAGGCACTGACCGGCTTCATCCAGAAACAAAGTGTCAAATTTCATATTGTTGATTCCTGCATCTATCAGGGCAACCGGGGTTCCTGCAATCACCTGTGCATCCGCATACATCTTTTCATACAGATAATCCTGTTGTTGCCTAATCTGTTTTCTGATAGCTTTAACTTCCGCAAACAGTAGTTGCCGTTGTTCTCTTTCCTCTTTTCCGAATTGTCTTTTATATTTTAAAGCCATTCTGCGAAATTCTTCCGCTCGCTTTTTTAATTCTTTGATCTCTTTAAATTCCCTGCTTTGCTGCATTTGACCTTCAGGAGTAAAAGGCTCAATATTCGCATGTGCTTTGCCATTATTCCCTACTCTTAACAGCCTTACTTTGTGTGAAACCAGCTGCAATGCCAGGTGGTCGGTTGCTGCATTTGAGGGAGCAGAAATAATTACTTTTTTATCTTCTTTAATCAACTGAAGAATTGCTTCTGTAAGCGTTGTTGTTTTTCCTGTTCCTGGTGGCCCGTGTACAATGAGAATAGAATCATTGCTCAGGATAGCCTTCACTGCGTTTTTTTGGCTTTCATTCAGCGTTTTATTAGTAAAAGAAATTGCATGTTTGCTTTCATTTATAGCTGTTGCTTTTTGAATTGTTTCAGCTTTTTCAGTAGGATGTATTTTGTTGAAAAGACGATAAACAGCAGCATTATTTTCCAGAGATTTCAATCTGTTGATGAGTAAACTTGTCGTGCGTGTATCCGGACTTAATTTTATAGCGACCTCGCCGTCTTCGAGCCAGTCGGGTAAATCGGAGGAGAACAGCCTGACTTCGCCTGTGTTTGCACTTAGAGAAAGAAGGATGCCTTTAACCGGCTCCTCGTTACTGCTGATTAATTCAATAGCCGCATTGTCTTTAAACAAATGAGATTCCGGAGGATAAGGCAGGCGGAAGGAGAATTCGGGATAATCGGCCCAGCCAAAACCTTTCCCTGTTATGCGTATCGGGTGCAATGCCACACCTTCAGCTTTTAATTTCTTCAATGAGGTTTGCCCATCTGCATGAAATCGGCGGATTTGTTCCTTTTCTTCCCATTCCAGGCAACGGATCAGTTTATGAATATGCGGATGCATGCGGCAATTTAATGAATACCGCAAAGTTTCATCAGGAATATGGATAAATGTAATTTTTAGGATGGAATGTTCTCTAAAATGATGAATTTTGTTTTTCAATGCATGATATGAGCAGTGATGATGTTTCAAAAATCAGGATCGAGTATTCTCTTCATTCGCTGGATGAAAAGGATGTTTTGCCTGATCCTTTCAGTCAGTTTGATAGTTGGTGGAAAGAGGTGTTGTCTGCTTCTGTGGAAGAGCCCAATGCGATGACACTTGCTACTGCTGATAAAGAAGGAAGGGTAGATGCACGCACGGTATTGATGAAAGGGTATAACGGAGAAGGCTTTGTGTTTTTTACAAATTATGAAAGTTTAAAGGGGCAGCATCTGAATGACAATGCTAATTGCTGTTTGTTGTTTTTCTGGAAAGAGCTGGAACGTCAGGTGCGTATCACTGGTGTTGCGGAGAAAGTGAGTGAGGAAGAAAGCCGTGAATATTTCTTATCTCGTCCGGCAGGCAGTAGAATAGGAGCATGGGCCTCTCCGCAAAGTAAGGTTGTTGAAAGTAAGGAGTGGCTGGAAAAGAACTATGTACAATACGAAAATCGTTTTGAGAAAGAAGAAATAGTTCGTCCACCTCATTGGGGCGGTTATCGTGTAAAACCATCAAAAATAGAATTCTGGCAAGGCAGACCAAGTCGTATGCATGATCGCATAATTTATACACTTCAGGATGATCTAAGTTGGAATATTCAACGACTTGCTCCTTAATCAGTTCTCATTTTAATTACTCGATGTACAATCAACCTCTGTTATCTGTTAACCAACTATCCGGGAAGATAGGGGAGAACAATGCTGTCAATACAATCTCTTTTGTTTTGAACGAAGGTGAGAAGCTCGCTATTGCCGGAGAAACAGGTTCCGGTAAAACGACATTGTTGAAAATGTTGTCGGGTTTTCTTCAGCCGGAAAAAGGTGAGATTCTATTTAAGGGGGAAAAAGTAAAAGGGCCGAATGAACAGTTAATTGCCGGGCATCCGAAAATTGCCTATCTCTCTCAGTATTTCGAATTGCGCAACAATTACTATGTCAGAGATTTTCTGGAAATGGCAGAAATTGTTTCAAAAGAAAAAGCGCAACTGATTTATGAAATATGCCGAATTGCACATCTGCTGAATCGTCGTACCAATGCGTTATCCGGTGGAGAGCGTCAGCGTATTGCCCTTGCTAGATTATTGATTACATCGCCTTATTTATTGTTACTGGATGAGCCTTTTTCTCATCTCGATTTTTCACATAAAGAAATCATAAGACAAGTTCTGAGAGATATCGAAAAGGAATTCGGTACATCATTCATACTTGTATCACATGATGTATCGGATCTGCTCTCATGGGCAGATCGTTTATTGATCATGCAAGCAGGAAGAATTATTACAGAAAACAAACCGACAATTTTATTTCATCAGCCGACGGATTCTTATTGTGCAGGACTGACCGGGCCATTTTCAAAAATTAGCAGTGACTTAGCAAAAAGATTAGATCCTTCTTTGAATGTAAACTCTGATTTCTTTTATTGTCTGAGGCCGGCACAGATTCAGTTAACCAATGATTCCTCATTTGCAGTGGCAACAGTGATGGAGATTATTTTCTTTGGAAATTATTTTATGGTGAGTTTATTATGTGATGATCAAGTAATTCAAATGATTCATCTGACAAATGAGTTTCAGGTTGGACAAAAAATTTACATCAGGATTAGAGAAGGGGAGAATATTAAACCTTTTACCAGTTGATCATACTGATTAACAGGGGTCTTACAACTGTTTGTTTTGTCAAAAAGGTCAAATGATTTTGTTGATGTTCAAAAGATTTATATAAATTGAACTGCTGTAAACAATTGTTACAATGATCGATGCTTCCTCTAACAGGCGAACAATAATTTTCCGCTATGTTTTACTGTTTTTTATCATCACATTTTCAAATTCTGCTTTTTCTCAAAACCTGCTTACCAATGGTAATTTTGAGCAGGGGAATAATGTGGGCTTTTCTTCTAATTATACGTTTATTACCCCAACAGGAACAACCGCTGCCGGCCAATATGGTGTAGGAACCAATCCACAACCGTATAATACATCAAGCTTTGTGAGCATGGGTGATCGTACGACAGGTAGTGGAAATATGCTTATTGTAGATGGTACCAATAATAATGGAAACCCGGAGCCGTTTTTCTGGAAAGTAAATAACAACGGAGAAATTTGTGGTTTAACAACCGGTGTTAAATATACTTTCAGTTACTGGATCAAATCTATTTATAGTTCTTCCATACCCGGCGCGTCTGTTGCAGAAGTCAGAATCAAATGGAATAATATTCAGGGGGGACAATTCTTATCGCCTGTGTCAGGGTCTACATTTGCTCCTTCTCCGGGTAGCGATTGGCAGAAAGTAACTTATGAATTCATCCCCACCAATGCCTGCGTGCGTATTGAAATGTTTGATCAGAATGGAGCATTGGCGGGCAATGATTTTGCGATAGATGATATGGAGTTACTTCCTCCTCCGGAACCGCTTTCCCTTTCTTATTCTTCGATTAATAGTTCATGTACCGGTGCATCCAACGGAAGCATCATAGTTTATGGCATTGGAGGGATTAAGCCCTATGCTTCTTATTCTTTGAGTGGTACGACTTCTCAGACAAATACAACCGGGATCTTTACCGGATTAGGTCCGGGTACTTACAGTGTAACTGTTACGGATGCCAATACACAAACTGTTTCAGTCGGTTCAATTGTTATTACTGAACCCTCTTCTCTCTCTATTAATGCAAACAATAGCTCTGTGTGTGCCGGAGATAATGTTACTCTTACAGCCTCCGGAGGAACAACTTATACATGGACTGCAGTTCCTGCTGATCCTTCACTTACAAATCCATCCAATAATCCTGTCACTGTACAACCTGTAGTAACAACAACTTATTCTGTTTCTTCGCCATCAACATCAACGCAACAGCTTTTATTCAACCGTGATTTCTCATTGGGAAATGTAGGGTTTGTAACAGATTATAAATTCTTAGGTCCTACGAATACTATTCCTTCAGGTTTGCA
>Ga0315902_10012783_pt1 | contig 10897 bp, 13 predicted proteins | sample LakEriMetagenome_9_FD_203523 | JGI IMG/M metagenome (GOLD analysis project Ga0315902, IMG submission 203523) | Freshwater fungal communities from buoy surface, Lake Erie, Ohio, United States - Buoy 12 MA117 | ecosystem: Environmental > Aquatic > Freshwater > Lake > Lake biofilm | place: USA...
TGGACATCCCAAAAGCTGCCATCCAATGCTGATCTTCATCACTCTTGCAGCCAATAAGAAGATCCGCAAAATGATCGACATGTGCTTGATAAGCTTGGTAAAAATTATGAGAAATGAATTGCTGTATGTTTGAGCGATCTTTGTCTAAATTCCCAGCCATGGAGACACTACAGCTGGGTTCGGAGGATAACTTAGGGGAGATTTGGTATTGAGAATTAATCATAAGTTTAAATCTAATAGATCCCTCTTTCATGAAATTGGGATTAGTTTAAACCTACATTTAGTTTTATGTCAAACTATTTTGTGTAATAGTATATAATATCCTTAAACCTAATATAAATTAGGTTATAAAAGCTGTAAAATGAAGGGTATGAAAATCAAATTGCAAAAAGAAGTCTTAAAACATTTTAGAGAAATTTTTATACAGGCTAAATCTGAACTAAAAGATAATGTTAAGAAAACAGGTCTATCTGGTGCTCAACTTTGGATCATGCAGCAAGTATATAATTTCAACGGAATAAGTAATGCAGAGTTAGCAAAGAACCTCACAATTCATGTTTCAACATGTAGTCTTCTTGTAAATAAATTAATTAAAAAAAATCTTATAGAAAAAACTCGAGACCCTAAAGATGAGAGAAAGATTGTTTTAACTCTCTCACCAAAAGGTAAGCAATTAATGGCTAAAGCTCCAAAATCGCCAGAAGGTGCAATACCTTCAACATTAAAAAAACTAAATATTGAAGAATTGGAAGAGCTCAATACAGTTTTAACTAAATTTGCCAAGAAAATGAAGGTTCATAACAAGATTTATAAAGATATACCTTTAGATTATTAAAATTTAATCTTTTTGAAACAACCGTCAAATCTTTTGACACTCGCCTCTCCAACCCTGAATGTCCTTTTAAAAGACATCTACGAACTACATCGGTCTATTTTAGAATACTAGAATTTTATAAATTCAGAAGTTTTTAAATATAAATTAATATAGCTTGCTATTGTCAACTAAAGAGAACATGATCCATTGATGCATGTCAAAAAATAATTCTAAATTCAAATATCCTGAAATAAAGTTTTTGTTGTTGTATTTGATGTTTATTCCATTTACACCAATAAATGCAGGGGGGGGTGGAACTACCACCACTACTAATTCAGGAAATTCAACAATAGGAAATACTACTACTGGCGCCTCTACATCAACTACTGGTGCCTCTACATCAACTACTGGTGCCTCTACATCAACAACAGGAGATTCAACGGCAACTTCCGGCTCGAATACTTCTGGTAATAATACAGTTACAACTAATTACGCTGCTCCAAGAATTCCAGTTTCTCCAGCAATTGCTCCAGCCAATCTTCCAACTGCACCATGTATGGGCGCTTCATCCGTTGGAATTTCTGGGGCACTATTTGGATTTAGTTCTGGATCCTCATGGATGTCAAAAGAATGTATGACTTTAGAAATGGCAAGATCTTTTGAACAAGCAGGACAAGCTGAGGACGCTCAAGCAGTGAGATGTTCTAGCGAATATGCCGCTGCTGCTCCGAGCTGTATTAAATTACTTAAAGAAAAAAAGAAATAAACTAAAAAATTAATGATAAAACTAGTGAATATGATGATTATATCCGTCAACTCTTTTGATGTTTATCTCAAAACCCTCTATTCTCAAGACGTCAATAAGGCTTCGTATTAACCAATCTCTGCTGGGGGGAAGATAAAAAGGGCTATTTTTGCTATAATTCCGCTTCTTCACGGTTTTTGTTGTGAAGTTCCATATGGCCAGGTAGCTCAGTCGGTAGAGCAGCGGATTGAACTCTCAGAAAATCAAATTTGTTCCCTCCACCGATCTGAAATTACAATCAAAAGATTTTGTTTCGAAATTTGAAGTGTCAAAAGTTTTGACGCTTGAATTCTTTAATATTTTTTATAAAAAACTAGTGCTACATTTCACTCTTACTAATTTCCATATTTCATTAATAGCTTAGGAATTTTTCTTAAAATATCTGGAATGTCATTTATAAAATTTATAATTTGTAAATAGTATCCTCTAATAGTCAAATTAATGTCTTCATTAAAAAAACACTCATACAAAATAAAAATAAATAAACACCAAATAAAACTATTCCTAATATATTGAATTTTTTTCTCTTTAGGCAATAACTTAAATTCTTGTTTTATTTCATCAAGAAAACTTTGATTTTCCTCATTGTCATTCCTTACTGGAAGATTTATTGGATTAAAGATAAATTCTTTTTGTGGAGTAAAGCATTCAGAAACTTTTTCATAATCTTTAATAACTTCAATATATTCCAAGTTTAAAGCTCTAATATATTTCTTTACAGCTACAAATTTAATAGATGCGGATGGAAAAGAAGCAAGTGAATCATTTTCGATTGATTGAATTTGGCGCTCTGATAGACATAGATCATGCGCAATACTTAATAAAGATATTTTCTTATTTAAGCGTGTCGATTTAAGTAAATTATAATCATAGTTAAAATCGTTCATATGATCTTATGTAAGAAAATGAATCGATATACTTTATATTCCTCACTTTCCTTTAACAATCGTCCGATCGTATGAAAATTATAAGTAATGAGGACGGGATTTTTTATTTATATCAAAAATGATTATCCTACATTCGTAGGATAATCATTTAGTGCGCTATTAATATAGAGTGATCAGATATTATGAATTCCGCGAAAAAATGAAGTCCTTAGTTTTTTTATTGCTAATGTTAAGTAGCATTCTTGCGAATGCAATTGATCTTCAGCCTGGGGAAATTAAAGCACCCTCTGGATCATTTTATGCAGCTCAAATTTCTTATCTATATGTAGAAAAAGGCGATAAATATACTCATGGAATTAAAACATCAAATTCCAGCAATATCACTCAAAATGCTATGCTTTTAAGGCTCGATCATGCTTTAGAAATTAATCACATACCCGCATATGCCTACGTCCAATCATCATTTAGTCATATGGAAAATAGAGATTTACCTGGCAGCATTCCTAATGCTCATTCCAATGGTATTGGCGATACAACTTTTGCTTTTGCTTTATGGCCTTATGTTAACAAAGAAAAAGATGAGTATTTTGGTGTAGCGGGCTATTTATTATTACCCACTGGGGATTACGATAGGAATCGAGCTATCAATATTGGATCAAATATTTATCAAGGGGCTATACAAGCTGGTTACCAAAGAAAACTGACCAGCAATATAAATTGGATGGTAGCCCAAGACGTGATTGTGAGTGGAAATAATAATGAATTTTTAGGGCACAATAAATTAGAAAAAAACCCTCTTTATAACTTCCAGACAGGACTTCAATACGTATTTAATCCAACCTATTCAATGTCGCTTGGCTATTTTTATACAGTTGGTGGAGAATCTAGTATAAATGGATTAGACCAAGGTGATATCACCAAAATACATCGCTATCAATTAACAGGGCAAGCTAATTATAGTTTTGGTCGATTCGCCATACAGTATGGTTCAGAATTTGCAAATCAAAATGGCTTTATTGAAGATCATCGCTTAATTGTAAGATATGGATGGAAACTTTAAAGGAAGTATTAATTGAATCTTATTATTCCTGTAATTTTTATAACGACAGCACTTGTTCAGTTAGGAATTTTTTTAAGTGCTATTTCCTTATTAAAATCTTATTCCCAACAAAAATCTCTGAGATATTGGGCGGCCTCTTTAATATTATCTTCTATTTCTATTTTAGCAATAGCTCTTGGAGCCTCAATGCTGTCAAGTCTTGCCAAAGGTAGTTTATTTCTTACATTTGCTAATACATCATATTTTGGATCTACGGTCCTTCTTTTATATTATTGTCGAAGCCTTTCTAGGCCTATTACCAAAACATATATCTATACTAGTGTGAGTATTGTTTTAGTTTACGCTCTCTTTTTTGAATTTTTCAGGAATCATGGGACATTCATAGATAGACAGATATTTGCTGCTACAGCACAACTTTTTATTTATTTTGCACAAATATTTGAAATTTTTAAATATAAAAACATAGAGAAATCAAAATTTATCAACCTTTTTAAAATTACCACATCTCTAGAATTGATTTTCCTAATATTAAGAATATTTTTTCTTTTAATTGATGATTATGGAAATATTGATAGTTTAAAAGATGTGCCTGTTATTCCTTTAATCCTTTTATGGGCTCTTCTGATTATTAATATATGGTCTTACATTTCAATATATGGTTTTTGGAATGAAAAAATGACAGCATTAAGCACCGAAAGACAAATTGAAAATTCTAAAATAAAAAAACTCTTGGAAGAAAAATATAAACTTATTAATTCGTTGATGTTTGCCAATAAGACAGCTTTGTCTGGGGCGCTTTCTGCATCGATAGCTCACGAGATAAATCAGCCTCTAGGTGCAATTAAAATCAATAGTCAACATTTAGATCTTTTAATTAAAAATAAAAAAGAAAAAGATCTCGTCAAAAATATTATTAAAGACAATGATAGAGCTGCAAAAATCATTTCTACTCTTAAAGGTATTTTCACAAGTAAGAATCCTATATATAGAACTATTCAATTTGATACTTACCTTGAGTCTTTGAAGCCATTTTTTTTAGAAGCAGTCAAAGGAAAAAATATTTCTTTTAAATTCAAGCTGAACTCAAATGCAAGCGTTAATATAAACCCAGATGAAATATCACAGGCTTTATCAAATATTATTCTCAACTCAATTGAAGCATTATCTAAGACATCTAGAAAAATAAAGATTATTGAGATAAAAACAAAAATTGTCGGTAAAAAATTACGCTGCTCAATTTTAGATAATGGTCCAGGTATTCATAAAGAATTGATTCATAAAATATTTGATCTATATCAAACCTCCAAAAAAGAGGGTGCAGGTATTGGACTTTGGCTTGCCCAACATATTATTTCTAAACATAAAGGTAATATAACTCTTAATAAGTCTTATAAGAAAGGTGCTGAGTTTATTATTGAATTACCGATGATTAATCATTCTCAGTCAATAACAAAAAAATGATTATTTACCTAATTGAAGATGACCCTTCACAACTTGAAAGTCTTGAGTCTCTTTTAAATTTTAAAGGGTATGTTATAAAAAGCTACAAAAATGCGAAAGATTTTTTAAATACAAAAAATATTGAAAGGCCCTCAATTTTAATATCTGACGTTCATCTACCGGATCATAGTGGAGTGCAACTTCATAAGGAACTTTTAACAAGGGGCATTGATATTCCTGTCATATTTATAAGTGGTGAATCAACGATTCAACAAAGTATTGATGCAATGAAGCAAGGTGCAATTGAATTCTTAGTTAAACCTTTTGATATTAATGATCTTTTAAATGGGATTGATAGATCAATCAATGTTGAAACAAAAAGAATGAATTTAAATCTTTTGTTAAAACGCTTATCTCCCAGAGAAAATGAAGTCTATAAATTATTAATTGAAGGTCTCAATAATAGTGAACTAGTGAGCAAACTTAATCTATCTCTTCCTACAATTAAACAATATAAATCAGAGGTAATGAGAAAGTTAGAAGTTAAAACTCTTTTTGAGCTTATCGGTTTAAGTAAGTAAATACGTTATTTCTATCTACTGACATCCTGCTTTTGTAGGATTACATTTAAATCTACTTAACTTTAATATGCCTCCATGATCAAGGATGCGTATAACTATAATCTCTTAAAACAAAAAAGAATTGAGCTTGGTATCTCAATTCTGGACATGGCTAACAATCTTTGTTTAGCGGAAAGGCAAATTTTGTCTATCGAAGAAAATAGGCCTGATTACTTTCCATCACAAAGTCTAAAAATGGTCTGCGTCAAAAAATATGCAAAAACTCTTAACATCAATCTCAACGAAGTTTTACTTGAAATACCCCCTAACTAAATGGTTCATTCATCAAAACATCCAGCCATTAAACTTGCTCAAGAGTATATTGATTTAAAACTACCCACCAAAATTACCATGAGTGACTTGCGAGCTTTCACAGGATATTCTGAAAGAACGCTTCAGCTCCTATTTAAAAAACAATTTAATAAAACACCATTTGAATACATAGAAGAGCAAAGACTTTTTCGGGCTTATGAATTAATCAAACTTCATAAGCAAAATAAGAAAACTACACAAATTGCTTTGGACGTGGGCTTCAAACATCTAGGAAGATTCTCAGTTAAATTTAAAGCAAGATTTGGTATTCATCCATCAGTTCTATGTAAGACGTCATAAAAACAACCCAATAGGGTAGTTTTATCCCATGTATATATCGCGGTATGTGGGATTTTTTATTAAATAATCCCAACCGTCAAATCTTTTGACACTCATCCCTCTAATCAGATGTCTCAAAAGACATCTTCGAACCCAAGTGTCACTTGACTAGACGCTGATAGAACCGCGGATTAACCAATCTCTGCCTGGGGGAAGATAAAAAGGGCTATTTTTGCTATAATTCCGCTTCTTCACGGTTTTTGTTGTGAAGTTCCATATGGCCAGGTAGCTCAGTCGGTAGAGCAGCGGATTGAAAAGCGTGCCCCAAGTTTCAAAGCCTCCACAAACCATGCCTATCAAGCCTCCCAGCATTTCTCTGTAACTCAAAACACTAAAAATTCGGCATTGAATAAAAGACCGTGGCGACGAAACTTCTACACATTTGTTGAATAAAAAACTTCGGTAGCTCTTTTTTTCAATTGAAATAAAAATGCTTAGCGTTACTTTACGGGACGCTAAGATATGAAAAATTTACAATCCTTTTTCAAAGAAGAACAAGATCGCGGAAGTCAGTTACATCATCTACTCGATGGCAAAATCACTTTATACATCCGAGAAAAATCAGCGTATTGGCAAGCTCGCTTTACGATGCCCAATGGTGAATACATTAGGTTATCAACAGGACACTACGATTTAGAACAAGCCAAAATACAATCCGTCATTCTGTTTGAAACACTTAAAGTCAAAGTAAGATTAGGCACACCACTTCGTATTAAAACATTTGGTGATGTCGCACGTTTAGTCTTAAAAGAAATTTGCGCATCTAAACAACAAAACAAACATAAGAAAATTTATCGTGATTATGTCTTTGTCATTCAAAAATACTTACTGCCATTTTTTGGGAAGAAAGAGATTATTACTTTAACTGCGGATGACATACACGAATTTGAAGCATGGAGAATAACGGTGATGGGCAAAATCCCTAAAGCCAGCACTGAACGCAATCACTCCAGTGCTTACAACAGGATTATGAACTACGCACGCAGTATGGGTTACCTACCCAGTGATAAACCGATACCACCGATGAAAGTAGATGGTCCCAAAGGACAAGCAAGACCTGCTTTCACCCAACAAGAAATAGACTATCTACTTGAGTTTATGAAAACTTGGGAAGTTGAGAAAGGTGTCTTTTATCCTGACAATCGAAAGCTATGTCGTTGTTATGTGGAATTCTTAATCTACACAGGGATTCGTCATGGCACTGAAGCACTCCCTATTCGTTGGAAACATTTTCAGTGGCACTACATTAAGGATAAGAAATATTTACGAGTATGGGTATCAGGTAAAACGGGTCCACGTTTCTTAATCGCTAAACACGCTGCGATTGAAATGCTCACTCGCTTATATCAATGGCAAGGTTTGAAATATGAAACTTTTGATGACTTACTCAATGCGAGATTAGATCGTTGTGTGTTTATGACACCTCACAAATACCAACCACGAGACTTTAGAACACTCTTTGTATGTTTAATGGAAAGTTCTAACCTACTCAAGAATGAAGCAGGTGAAACAAGAACACTTTATAGCTTAAGACATACCTACGCTACATTTGCCTTAAGCGAGGGCTTAGACATACATACTTTAGCCAGACAAATGGGCACTTCAATTACTATGCTAGAAAAACACTATTCCAAAATCACACCTATGTTGAGTGCGGAGAAGTTGGCTTTTTGATGCTGTAAATAAAAAAACAAATTAAAATAATCAAATGGCCACCACTTCTATTGGATTAGCTCGATATGCAAGAGATTATTTTGAAGCAGCAAAAGCTGCTGATGATGTTATTGGTAATAAATCAGGATATGAAATTATAGCTCCACCCCCAGTTATGTTCCTTACGGCTCATGCTATTGAATTGGGATTTAAAGCATATCTTTTAAACACTGGAGAAAATCTTTCGTCCCTTAAAAAACTTGGTCACGATCTTATTGTTCTTTGGAATGTTTGTTCAAATAACAATATAAATTCAATTTTGGTTCTTAATAAAGAGGAATTGAGCTTATTAGAGCTAATTTCAGATCTCCATGTTTCAACTGAACTTCGTTACATAGATACTGGATTTAAAACTTTTCCAGTATTTGGCCCATTAGAAAATTTAGTGTCTAAAATTCTTGATGCTGTTTGCTTAAATGTTGGGTATAGATAAAAACTAAGCGTCTATTTTCTAGACGCTTAGCCTTACTACAATCCATCAATTTGCCTTAAGTAAAATACTAGACACTCTGAAAATTAAGCTGCTAAACCTAATTTAGTAGAACCTACATAATGCACATTTAGTATACGGCCTGCTTTGTGATTTCTATAAATGTCACTTAACACATCCATATACTTTCTTATGTCACTTAAATTTTCTTTAAGTTTAAGCTGGCTTAATACAAATGCTTCATCTATCAAAATATTTTCACTTGTTAAAATCTGCATCGCACGTGGCAAAAAGTCACTCGCTTTAATGGCAGAAAATTCTACTACCTTAAAGCGCGACCTTAAACATCTGTCAATAGACTGATAACTATTTGCTGTTGCAATTAAAATAATATTGTTATGCCACGTATCTACTAATTGCCAAAATAAAGCTAAATTACTTTTCACTTTATCAATCTCGTTAAAAATAACGTATTGATACTTTTGGGTCATGACACCCCCAAGTGTATTCAAGTTATTTAATCTGTCTAACTCAAAATCTACATCAAGCTTCTCTTCACCTTCAATCAGAGTATAAAAAGGCTCATATCCTTCTATCAATGTAGGCAATAATTTAGCAATTGTGCTTTTTGCTGTCCCATTTGTGCCGACAAAGAGCAGATTATTAATTTTGTAGCCATTAACAATATCTTCTAGAAGATATTTCACCCCTTTGTCAGATATAACCAACTCATCTAACTTAGTAGGTGAATATTTTTTTAATAAATCCATACTATTCTCCTTAAATAAAAGAGGGCAGCTTATTAGACTGCCCTGTATAACAACTTAAGCTGCTAATAGCTCTTTAGTTTTTAAAGTATCGTTAGAAGCTGTTCCAGCTTTTAAAGTAGCCGTTTCTGTTTCTATCGCTTCTTCTTCTCCTTTTTTAACTAAATTATCTTTAGCAATACGCTTATATAAAGCATTTACTAAATCTTCATTAGCATTTTCAAGCACTGCTATAACATTGTTTTGACCATTAGTGCCAGGCTTCACAATCAATACAGAAAAGCCTGTATTGTTGTTAACCAAGTCATATTTCACGGTAGCTAATGGACTGATTTCTGCTAATTCAGCTTTTGCTTTAACTAAGCCAAGCTCATCTTCACGCTTTTGTTTATTAGATTTTGCGGCTTCACTAACAACCATCTTACGTTTAATTTCTTCAATACCACCATTATTTAAAATAAAGTCTTTTAATTTTGGTGCAGAAATATCAAATGTAATAGCTGCTTTTAGAACATAAGCATATCCATGCGCACGCTTACGATCAGAGCCAAACACAAAACGCACAAACATCGTTAATGTAGTTGTATTTCTTTGCACCTTAACACCATCCGTCTTAAGTAAAGTTGCTACCTCAGTGCGCAATGTTTTTCTATCTTCATTGCTTGCTGTTAAATACTTGTCATTAAATAACTCTAAACACTTGGCAAGCAAATCATATAAACCATCATTTGATTTTGCGTAAACTGTAGTTTCCCAAGTTAATCTTTTTTCTTTTAACTTAGATAAATGTCTAACCACAGTAGCTGCAAATTCCACGTTATCATCATTAGGTGCAAATGGTTCTTTGATGTTTACAGCTGTTACTGCTTTTGTTTCTGCTTCTAGTAATTTAGTTGTTTCCATATATTTCTCCATTAAAAGTTAAATAAAATTCCACGTTCACCTTAAGCTGCTAAATCATAGATACTCCTTTCGTCATAGTTATAGTCATCAAAATAATCGTTATTTGCGGCTTCTATTCCTTCGTAATAAAAACCTAAATATTCCAAATAAAATTCTTTAATTAATTGATCGTTGTTCATAAAAGCCTCCAAAAATTAATGTTGAATGTGGTTAATAAAATGTATGTTTTCTTACCCAACAATTACATGATAAAATGTATAACAATGAAGTGCCGTTATACGATTAAACTGTTATACTTAAGATATGAACCAAAGAATAAAAATCAAAGCAAACTACTGGGGGAGTGTCGAAGAAAGGGATAGCTATGATGATGACCATCCCCATCCTATTTACGAATGGTGGTGGAAATTTATGCGGTTAAGTCCTGTATTTTGGTATGCAAGGACATATGGTGTAGAAATAAAAGATCAAAAGATAAATGAGACTTTTCATTTAGCTGGCGATTTGTCTGAACGTATGTTTATTTTATGGTGGAAAAAACAAAGAAGTGTTGCTTTTCAAGAAGTAAAGAGATTTGCCCAAGTAAAGGTTTTAGATATTAATAATTTACACGATCATATTTTTAATTCAAATTCGCTATATTTAGAAATACCTCTAGATATGACACGTTCAAAAATTAATAGAAGTATTAATAAAGAATTAAAAAAGGTGCATGAAGGTAGATTTTTTGATGCAGCTAAAACAACTACTGCAAACTTAAAAATCTTTACCAAAAAATTTAGATTGCCTACGATTGAAAAAGAATAT
>Ga0315902_10012784_pt1 | contig 10897 bp, 10 predicted proteins | sample LakEriMetagenome_9_FD_203523 | JGI IMG/M metagenome (GOLD analysis project Ga0315902, IMG submission 203523) | Freshwater fungal communities from buoy surface, Lake Erie, Ohio, United States - Buoy 12 MA117 | ecosystem: Environmental > Aquatic > Freshwater > Lake > Lake biofilm | place: USA...
ACTACCGCGCCTACTTCGCGCTCCCCGAATCCCTGGTGTCTCCCGAGGGCATCCCGGTCAATGCCGTACGCGGCACCCTCGACACGGTGGCCTCGATCGTGTCGGCCCGGGGCAGTTCCCCCGTCATTGCCTGCTGGGACGACGACTGGCGACCGCAGTGGCGAGTGGATCTCATCCCGTCGTACAAGACCCATCGCGTCGCGCCAGAGGATGCGGGGCAAGCTGAGGCCGCCGTAGAAGAAGAAGTGCCGGACACGCTCGCACCGCAGGTGGACATGCTCCGTGAACTCCTTCCCGCTCTCGGCATTGCCGTCGTGGGTGCGGCACAGGCGGAGGCCGACGACGTGATCGCAGACCTTGCCGCCGCGCACTCCGGTCGGGTCGACATTGCCTCGGGTGACCGTGACCTTGTCCAACTCGTGGATCACCGCGTGACGCTGCTTTTCACGGGCGGGAGTTCTGCGAGCAGGGGCGGCAAGCCGTGGCTGTCCTTGGACCCGGAGGCCGCCCTGGCGCGCTTCGGCGTGCCTGCCGACCGGTACGCCGACCTCGCCATCCTGCGCGGTGATCCCTCTGACGGCCTTCCCGGAGCACCGGGGATCGGCGACAAGACAGCGGCAGCCCTGGTGAATGCCTTCGGCGACCTCACCTCGATCCTCGCGGCTGCGGAGGACCCCGCCGTGGGACGCCCCATGACACCGGCCGTGCGCCGGCGCCTCCAGGAGTCGAGGGACGACCTACTCGCCGCTGAGCGGGTGGTGCGTCTCACGCCACAGCCCGGCCGCAGCGATCTCGTGCGGCCCGGCGAGCCGACCGATCTCGATGCGCCTCAGCAGGGCATGGCGCTTGCTGCGGCGTGGGGTGTCGAAGCGCCTGCCCGGCGGCTGGTGGCCGCGCTTCAGGCGGTGGCGGAATAGGCGACGATCCCGCGGTCCACCAGGTCCCTCGCCTTGCGTGCGTGAGCGTGGAGGGGGTGATCCCGCGGGACGGCCTCGCGGATCTGGTCGAGCAGGTCGACGGCCTGGCGGCACCAGCGGACGAAGTCACCGGCAGCCAGCTCGGAATCGGACAGAATCGTGGCGAGGGATCCGCCCTGCGCCCACGAGTGAATGGGCCAGACAAAGCCGAGGTCCAGCTCCCGCGAAGCAGGCACGCCGAAGCGCGACTCGATCTCCGCGAGGTCCCGGGCCAGGTCGACGAGGGCGACGGCTGACTCGCGCACGCGCCCCCCGGGCAGTCTCGGACTGTCCTCGCGCTGACGGCCTTCGTAGACAACAGCACCGGCCATGGCGGCAAGCTCCGGTGGCGTGAGGCCGTCCCACATGCCCTCGGTGATGGCCTGGGCAACGAGGAGATCCGAGTCCGAGTAGATGCCCGCGAGGAGATCACCCTGCGGGGTGACGCGCGGGGCTGCGGACTCACCGTCCAGGTAGCCGGTCTCGAGCAGGAGGTCGCAGATGCGATCAAACTGCCGTGACACGCTCGTCGTGCGCGAGTCGACCCGACGCTGGAGCGCCTCGGTCTCACGCAGCAGCCGGAAGTAGCGCTCGGCCCACCGCGCATGGGACTCCCGATCGGCACAGCCGTGGCACGGGTGCTGGCGCAATTGCCTTCTCAACTCGCTGCTCTCGTCGGCATCCGAGGCGCGAGCCCGCCGACTGGGTCGGGCCGACACCGCGTCGTCTGCGAAACCGCGCAGTCTCTCCGACAGTGCCTTGCGGTCCGTCGCCGAGCGAGGCGAGAAGCCCTTGGGCACGCGCAGGCGGCCGATCACCGGGAGTTCCGCGTGCACCTCGCCCGCACCCAGGCGACGGACCTGACGATCGAGGGTCACCAGGGTGATCCTGGGCGGGGCTCCGAGCCCCACCTCGTCCACGGAGACGACGACGGCGGGGGCAACCCGGCGTCCTGCAGAAAGGGCCACCACATCGCCCGTGCGCAGGACCCGCAGGGAGTCCTCCACCGCCGCACGGTCCTTGCTGCTGCGCTCTTTCGCCGCGCCTCGCTCGACGTCGCTGAGTCGACGCCTGAGGGCGGCGTAGTCCTCGAAGTCGCCCAGATGGCACTGCATGGCCTCGCGATAGCCCTGGAGTGCCTCGTCATTGCGACGGACTTGTGCCGCAAGGGCAACGACACCCCGATCAGCCTGGAACTGGGCGAAGGAGGTCTCGAGGATGTCGCGGGCCTCCGTGCGACCCATCCGCCTGATGAGGCTCACCGCCATGTTGTACGACGGACGGAAACTCGATCTCAGCGGGTAGGTGCGCGTCGAGGCCAGACCGGCCAGTGCTTGCGGATCCAGGCCCGGATGCCAGACCACGACGGCATGACCCTCTACGTCGATCCCGCGCCGGCCCGCGCGGCCGGTGAGCTGGGTGTACTCCCCCGGCGTAATGTCGACGTGGTTCTCGCCGTTCCACTTCACGAGACGCTCGAGCACCACTGTGCGAGCTGGCATGTTGATGCCGAGCGCCAGCGTCTCGGTAGCGAAGACCATCTTGACCAGCCCACGCTGGAAGAGGTCCTCCACGACCTCCTTGAACATCCAGAGAAGGCCTGCATGGTGGGCGGCGACCCCGCGCCGCAGGCCCTCCCGCCACGTGTCATAGCCCAGGACGCCCAGATCCTCGTGCGGAAGGTTGCTGGTGCGCGCTTCGACGATCCCCTCGATGAGACGTCGCTCCTCGGGTGTGGTGAGCATGAGCCCCGCCGAGAGGCACTGCTGGACGGCCGCGTCGCAACCCGCTCGGCTGAAGATGAAGGTGATGCCCGGCAAGAGGTGGTCGTCATGGAGCTCCGTCACGACATCCGTACGCCAAGGGGTGAGGCGATCACGGGAGGGTCGACGCCCACGCCTCCTCTGCTCGGGAAGTCGGGAAGACTCGCGAGCGACCCGCAGCAACTCCGGGTTGACTCGGTGATGGGCTTCGTCGACGAAGAGGTCAAGGAGGCGGTCGCCCACCATCACTTGCTGCCACAGCGGGACAGGACGATGCTCGTCCACGATGATCTCCGTCGTGCCACGCACGGTCCCCAGCCACTCCCCGAACTCCTCGGCGTTGCTCACCGTGGCCGAGAGCGCGGCGAGGAGGATTCCCTCGGGTAGGTGGATGATCACCTCCTCCCACACAGGCCCTCGGAAGCGATCCGCGAGGTAGTGCACCTCGTCCATGACGACGAATCCCAGCTGGTCCAGCGTCGAGGAGCCGGCGTAGAGCATGTTGCGCAGCACCTCGGTGGTCATCACGACGACGGGCGCCTCGCCGTTGATCGAGTTGTCACCCGTGAGCAGCCCCACGCGATCCGCGCCATAGCGATCCACGAGATCGTGGAACTTCTGGTTGGAAAGCGCCTTGATGGGGGTCGTATAGAAGCACTTCCTGCCCGACCGCAGTGCCTCATGCACAGCAAATTCGCCCACGACCGTCTTGCCTGCACCGGTGGGTGCGGCGACGAGCACGCTGTGGCCGCGGGCAAGCGCCAAGCAACCCTGCTTCTGGAACTCATCCAGACCGAAGGGATAGAGATCCGGGAAGTCGCCGAGCTGTGCCCTGTCACGGGCTGCAGCGTGGCGCTCGGCCGGGGCCGGCTCGGACCTCGGTCGAGACACCCCGCCAGGCTACGCGCCCGCGTCGCCGCGGACCACGGGCAGTGCCCCGCGCAGCACCGTGATGGAGACGGGCAGCGGTCCGACACGCTCGCCGTCCGCGTATGCGACCTGATCGGTGGCCTGGAGTTCGATCGACTCTGCTCGGGTGGTGGACACATAGGGAGTGCGGATGTGACTGCCGCTGAAGACCTGCGGGAAGACGCGCAAGAATGTCGCCGTGCGCACTCCGTGAAGCCATGTCACGTCGAGAAGCCCGTCGTCGGGCACCGCACCCGGGCATACCCGCATGCCACCGCCGTAGGACACACCGTTGCCGACCGCCACGAGCATGGCCTGTCCCGCGGCCACCCGACCATCGAAGGACGCGTGGTACTCCACCGGTCGGAAAGTACGCAACTCCCCGAGGATCGCCACGAGATAGCGCGCATTGCCCTTGGGCCAGGTCATGGTGTTCGCACGCTCGTTGACGAGGGAATCGAAGCCCGACGACAGCACGCCCAGGAAGACACGCTCGGTCCCGTCCGCGGTGGAGACGCTGCCGAGGTCGATGCGAGATACCTCGCCGAGGGCCGCAAGGCGTGCCGCGGCCGCTGCACTGTCCCGCGGGATGCCGAGGGTGCGCGCGTTGTCATCCCCGGTACCTCCCGGCACGATGCCCAGTGCCGTCTCCCCGCCCGCGAGCTCCTGTGCTGCGAGGTGCAAGGTGCCGTCCCCGCCGCAGACGATCACGCGCTCATCGCCCTGATCCCGTGATCTCCGCACGGCTTCACGCAGGTCGCGGGCGTCCGTCGTGACGACCACACGGGCGTCAACACCTATACGGGTGAGCGCTGAGGTCACCTCAGGCAGGATGCGCGACACACGCCCCCGACCCGAGGTTGGGTTGGCGACCACGGTGAAGGCCACGTGCGACTACTCCTGGTCAGCCGGTTCGAGCGGGGATGTCTCATCGTCATCCCACTCGTCGTATGCGGTCCCGGCCTTGCGCGCCCGGCGCTTGTCATTGGCCAGGCAGATAAGGATTGCGAGGGTCATGAGCAGCAGGATGGGTCCCGCGAGCAGGAGCATGTTGATCGGATCCCCCGTGGGCGTCGCCACCGCGGAGAAGATGAACACGATGAAGATGATCCAGCGCCACCAGGAGAGCAGCTTCTTGCCCGTGAGGATCCCGGCGAAGTTGAGCAGCACGAGCATCAACGGCGCGAGGAAGCCCACCCCGAAGACAAGGACCATGCGGATGAAGAAGGACAGGTAGCGATCCACCGCCACGATGTTCTCGACATTCTGCGGCGTGAAGCCGAAGAGGAGTTCGAGGCCGTAGGGCAGGACGACATAGGCCAGCATCACGCCCGAGGCGAAGAGCGGGACCGCCACGACCACGAAGCCGATCGCCCAGCGACGCTCATGACGACGAAGACCCGGGGTGACAAAGCGCCAGAGCTGGTAGAGCCATACGGGAGAGGAGAGCAGCAGTCCCGTCACCGCGGAGATCTGGAGTTGCAGGACGAAGGGATCGGCTACGCCGGTAAGGGCGAGAGTAATGTCGCGCCCCTCGGCGCGTGCCTGGTTGACCACGGTCTCGAAGGGCGCCGCGAGCCAGGCGAAGATGGCGTCGTAGTAAATCCACCCCACGACCATGCCCGCGATGATCGCGAGCGAGGCCTTGACGAGCCGGCTGCGGAGTTCGCGAAGGTGATCGACGAGCAGCATCGAGGCATCGGCACCGGTGCCCTGACGGCCTCGCCGCGGGCTCGTCTCCGGCGGAGCGGCCACGACTCAGCTCTCGGCGCGCTCGGCCTGGGGCTTGGCGGGAGCAGGCGCTGCCTCAGATGCGGGTGCCGGCGGCAACGTCGCCTGGGGCGCGGCCCCGTCGACGGCTGCAGGGGCATCGGGTGCCTCCGCGGCGTCGGTGCCATGGAGATCCTTGGTCTCCGACTTGAGGATGCGCAGCGACCGACCAAGCCCGCGCGCGACGTCGGGCAGACGCTTGGCGCCGAAGAGGAGGAGGATGATGAGGACCAGGACGAGAAGCTCCGGGCCCCGGAGATTGAACGGCATCACAGCACCTTTCGTCGCACGTGTGGCCATGGTAACCCCCCGGGTCTCGCCACACCCGGCTTCGGGTGAGTCCTAGGGGGAATCGCCTAGCCGTTGACGGGCCTCGAGGGCGGCGTTGCGCACCTGCAGCCGCACGTCGGCGGGCTCGAGGACCTCTACGCCTCCGGCCTGGGCCAGGACGATCCTCACGAGCCATGACGGGTCCGCGACCACCATGGTGGCCTCCTCGTGTCCGCCCTCGCCGGTGCTCACCTGCGTCGTTGGGAAGGCCTCGAGGAGCCATCGGGAGCGCGCAGACACCCGCATGCGCACAGAAATCCCCTCCGCAGGGGCGACATCGGCGACGGCTCTTGCATCCGTCCGGGACTGCGGAAGTGCTTCGTCCAGCAGGTCCACCGACAGGATGCGATCCAGGCGGAAGGTGCGCTGGGCACCCGCTTCTCGACACCACGCCGAGAGATAAGCGCGGCCCGCATAGCGCACGACCTCGTCAGGCTCCACGACGCGCTCCGTGATCTCGTCACGACTCGCACCGGCGTAAACGAGGCGAACGACACGGCGCTGCTCCAGGGCTCGACCAATCGCAGCGCTCGTGGCTTCGCCGGGATCCTCCATGACGACCGCCGCCTCCTGGGTGACATCCGCGGCGGCCTCGAGCTTGGCGGTGGCGCTGGCGAGGGCAGACCGGTCGTGCTCGCCAGGAACCTGTGCAAGCAAGCGCAGGCCGACGAGAAGTGACATCGCTTCGCCCGGGTTGAGCCGCAGGGGTCGGTCGAGGGTCTGTGCGTCGATGACGTGAATGATGCCGTCCTCGTCCCAGAACTGGATGTCGATGAGTTGATCGGGGCCGTGCCCGGGCAGTCCGCAGCAAATGGTGAGCCATAGGTCCTGCTCGAGCTCCTCGGCGCCCACGCCGAAGTGCTCCGCCGCCTCCGATATGGAGATGCCCGGGTGCTGCTCGAGCCAGGGGACGAGGGCCAGGAGGCGGGACAGGCGCGCGGCCGCGGTCTCACGCATGACGACCCCCATGCGTGTGGTCACCTTCGTGCGCTCGCGCGACGGACTCGAGGGCCTCGCGCTGTTGGGCGGCCACATCGCGCGGCTCGAGGATCACCGCACCCGCCTCGATCACCTCGGCCACGAGGATGCCGGGGTCAGAGAAGTCGATCGCCCAGGTGCCGTCCCCGTGGTCGCGCGCGGCGTTCCTGAGCCGCGCTGCCCCGCGCTCGGGAAGCGAGACAATCGCGGTGCCGCGGACAGTGGGGTCAACGATGTCTTCCAGGAGCCCGTCGATGTCCTCGCGAGATGCCGGAACGAACTCGTCACGCAGGCGGATCACCGGACCCTCGATGCGTGACAGGCGAAAAGCACGGCCTTCTTGCCTCTCACGACTCCTGCCGACGAGATACCAGGCCCCGTGCCGGTAGGCCGTCGCCCAGGGCTCAACGGTGCGCTCCTCGCGCTCGTCTCGACCACGCGCGAGGTAGGCGAAGCGCACAGCCGTGCGTGATCGGATGGCTTCCCACAGCACCGGCAGGGCTTCTTCGCCCGCCTCGGGTCGTCCCGGGATGAGGGGCGACCATCGCTCCCCCGTGGTGGCCTCGATCTTGCGGAGCGCGGCACCGGCTTCTGCGGCCAGTGCCGCCTCGCTCCAGACGCGCGCGGCCAGGCCGAGCACCGCACGCTCTGCCGCATCGAAGTGGACCTCGGGCATGGCGTAAGAGGCCTCATCAATGAGGTAGCCCTCGACCTCGCCCTGCGGGTTGACCACCGTGTCGACGGGAATCCCCATCTGGCGCAGTTCTTCCTTGTCACGCTCGAACATGCGCTCGAAGGCTTCGTCGCTCGCCGCGTCGGCGTAGCCGGGAATGCTGCGCCGCAGGGCGGCACGACTCATGGGTCGCTCCGCGCCGAGGAGGCAGATGACGAGGTTGAGCAGGCGCTCCGTGCGGTCGGTCGCCATCGGAGGGCTCAGCCCACGGCGAGGAGATCGATCACGAAAACGAGCGTGCGGCCGGCCAGGCGATGCGCCCCCGACTCGCCGTAGGCCAGAGCGGGCGGGATGACGAGTTGGCGACGTCCGCCGACGCGCATCCCCGGGATGCCCTCCTGCCAGCCCGCGATGAGTCCGGCGAGCGGGAACCTGATGGGCTCACCGCGATCCCAGGACGCGTCGAACTGCTCACCGGTCTCGAAGTCGACGCCCAGATAGTGGACGAGCACCTGTGCACCGGGGGTGGCTTCGGCACCATCGCCCACCACAAGATCGGTGATCACGAGTTCGGTGGGCGGCGGGCCCTCGATGAAGTCGATCTCGGGCTTCTCAGACATCAGGCCTCCTCGCCGGCGGGCGATAGTCGTGGACAGGTGTGTGGACGGGTGTGCGGGCAGTGAGCCTACGGGCTCGAGACCAGATCGACGACGAAGACCAAGGACTCCCCCGCGGCGATCCCCGACCCGGGCGGAGGAGTGTCTCCGTAGGCGAGGTCCGCGGGGATCACGAGAAGACGCCGACCACCCGGCTGCATGCCCGGGATGCCCTCCTGCCAGCCGGCGATGACACCCGCGAGCGGGAAGCTTGCGGGTGTGCCGCGCGCCCATGAGGAGTCGAAGATCGTCCCGGATGCCAGGCCTACGCCGCAGTACTCGACCGTGACGGTGGCACCTGCGGCCACCGCATCCCCCGAACCGGGTACGACGTCCGCGATGACAAGGCTGGTGACAGGCACGGCCCCCTCGAGGACGGACACGATCGGTGCCGTCGCGAGATCTGTCGTCGTCGCTACCTCGCCCTCGACCACCGCACCGTCAGGAAGGGCCGCCGAAGTCTCCGGCGGAGCGATGGTCGAGCACGCACTCGTGGCCCAGGGCCCCACGGTCGGAGCGGCGGACGATGATGCGGCATCCGAGCCGCTCGAGCCACAGCCGGCGAGGGCTGCGGAGCCGAGGGCGGTCGCCAGGAGGATCGCAGGAATTCTCATGTCACCACCCTAGTAGGGCAGGCGTCACATGCTCGCGATCAGCTTCTCGACACGCTCGTCAACGCTGGCGAACGGGTCCTTGCACAACACGGTGCGCTGCGCCTGGTCGTTGAGTTTCAAATGCACCCAGTCCACCGTGAAGTCGCGCCTGCGCTCCTGAGCCCGCCGAATGAACTCTCCGCGCAGACGAGCTCGGGTTGTCTGCGGCGGGACGGACTTGGCTTCGAAGACCTCGGGTTCATGCGTGACACGAGCGACCTTGCCGTGGCGTTCCAGCAGGTAGAACAGCCCGCGCGACCGCGTCACATCGTGATAGGCGAGGTCCATTTGGGCGATGCGCGGATCCGAGAGTGTGAGGCCGTGCTTGGCCATGTAGCGATCCAGCAGGGTCCACTTGATGACCCAGTCGATCTCCTCCGAGATGGCGGACAGGTCCTGGGTCTCGACTGCCTTGAGGGTGCGCTCCCATAGGTCCAGGCAGCGGGCATGCACGCTACCCGGATCATCGACAAGCCCCTGACGATCCGCGAAGTCGCGAGCTTTCTCGTAGTACTCCGCCTGGATTTGCAGACCCGTGAGTTCGCGGCCATTCGCGAGGCGCACCGTGCGCTGTCCGGTCGGATCGTGACTGATCTCACGAATCGCGCGGATGGGGTTCTCGAGCGTGAGATCCCGGAGGACCACACCGGACTCGAGCATGCGCAGCACGAGGTCCGCGGAGGCGACCTTGAGAAGTGTCGTCGTCTCGCTCATGTTCGAATCGCCCACGATGACGTGGAGGCGGCGATACCTCTCGGCATCCGCGTGAGGCTCGTCCCGGGTATTGATGATGGGCCTGCTCCGCGTGGTCGCGCTCGACACCCCCTCCCAGATGTGATCCGCACGCTGGCTGATGCAGTAGACCGCCCCGCGGGGCGTCTGCTGCACCTTGCCGGCACCGCAGATGACCTGTCGCGAGACGAGGAAGGGAAGGATCGAATCCGCGAGCCGCTGGAATTCACCGTGTCGGGCCACGAGGTAGTTCTCGTGGCAGCCGTAGGAGTTGCCGGCGCTGTCGGTGTTGTTCTTGAAGAGATAGACATCACCCGCGATGCCCTCGTCATGGAGGCGACGCTCAGCGTCGACGAGCAGCCCTTCCAGGATCCGCTCCCCCGCCCTGTCGTGGGTGATGAGCTGGACCACGTCATCGCACTCTGCCGTGGCGTACTCCGGATGGCTGCCCACGTCGAGGTAGAGCCGTGATCCGTTACGTAGGAAGACGTTGCTGCTGCGCCCCCAGGAGACCACGCGCCTGAAGAGGTACCGGGCGACTTCGTCGGGGCTCAGCCGGCGCTGACCGCGGAACGTGCACGTGATGCCGTACTCCGTCTCGATCCCGTAGATGCGCCGGTCCACGACTAGGTCCCCTCAGCCTCGTCGCCGGAATCACCCGTGGCGGGCTCATCCGGTGAATCCGCGACTCCCGCCGCGGGCGGGCGAGGGCGTGGCACGCCGAGGATCTCTGCGAGCCGATCGACGGTGAGTCGCCGGAACGTGCGTCGGGGCCTGCTGCGCTCGAGGACCGCGACCTCAAGCTGGTCCGGCCCAGGCGGCGACGGCGCGGCGGCGCCCAGTGCTGCGACAGCAGCGCGGACCCCCTCGTCCAGCGTCAGCCCGGCCCGCCACGAAGAGGCGAGCGCTTCGGCAATCTCCTCGGCCTGGCCCCCCATGGCGACGTAGCCATGCTCATCGGCCACGGATCCGTCGAAGGTGAGCCGGTAGATCTCATCGTCCTCCGCGGCCTGCCCCACCTCGGCGACGACGAGCTCGACCTCGTAGGGCTTAGCGGTCTCGGTGAAGATCGAGCCGAGCGTCTGCGCGTAAGCGTTGGCGAGGCTGCGACCCGTGACATCGCGTCGGTCATAGGCATACCCGCGCATGTCAGCCAGGCGTACGCCGGCGACCCGGAGATTCTCGAATTCGTTGTACTTGCCGACAGCCGCGAAGCCGATGCGGTCGTAGATCTCGGAGACCTTATGGAGGGAACGCGAGGGATTCTCGGCGACGAAGAGAATGCCCTCGTCGTACTGCAGGACGACGACACTTCTCCCCCGCGCGATGCCCTTGCGGGCGTAGTCCGCCTTGTCCTTGATGATCTGCTCGGGCGAGACGTAGAACGGCACGGTCATAGCGCCCTCCCGGGCAGCGGTGCCTGCGGGCCATCAGGACTCGTGAGCCTTGCGGCGACCACCTGCTCCACGACCTGGCC
>Ga0315902_10012789_pt1 | contig 10894 bp, 6 predicted proteins | sample LakEriMetagenome_9_FD_203523 | JGI IMG/M metagenome (GOLD analysis project Ga0315902, IMG submission 203523) | Freshwater fungal communities from buoy surface, Lake Erie, Ohio, United States - Buoy 12 MA117 | ecosystem: Environmental > Aquatic > Freshwater > Lake > Lake biofilm | place: USA...
CGTCTGCGATCTCCAGGACACGCTCCTGGACTGGTTCCGCCAGATCCCCACGGTCCGACTCCTCACCAAGGACCACCGGGAACTGCTCGCCTCGCCGGATGTGGACGTCGTCTACGTCGCTGTCCCACACCATCTCCACGAGTCGATCTACCTCGAGGTGCTCGCGGCCGGGAAGGATCTGCTGGCCGAGAAGCCGTTCGGGATCGACCTCGCCGCGGCCCGGCGCATCCGTGATGCGGCAACGACTTCGGGGCGGTTCGTCCGCTGCAGCTCCGAGTTCCCCTTCCTTCCCGGAGCCCAGCGGGTCATCGACATCGCACGTTCGGGCAAGCTCGGGCGCCTCCTCGAGATCCACTCCTGCTTCTGGCACGCGAGCGACCTGGACCCGTCGAAGCCCGTGAACTGGAAGCGTCAGGTGAAGTATTGCGGCGAGATCGGCGTGATGGGCGACCTCGGCATGCACGTCGTCCACATCCCCCTGCGGCTGGGCTGGAATCCAGCCCGGGTCTACGCCCAGCTCCAGAAGGTCTACACCGAGAGGCCTGACGGGAAGGGTGGCTTCGCGGCGTGCGACACCTGGGACAATGCCCAGCTCCACTGCGACCTCGAGGTCTCGGGATCCACGGTGCCGATGCGTCTCGAGATGAAGCGCCTCGCCCCGGGCGCGACGAACACCTGGTGGGTGGAGGTGCTCGGGACGGAGGGCGGCGCCCGCTACTCCACCGCCGAGCCCAAGACGCTCTGGATCTTCGAGCGCCAGAAGGAGCAGCGGTGGATCCGGATCGACCTCGGGTTCCAGACGCCGTTCCCGACGATCACAGGAGGCATCTTCGAACCGGGCTTCCCCGACTGCTTCCTCCAGATGTGGGCCGCCTACGCCGCCGAGAGGGCCGGCGCCCTGGACGGCCGCTTCGGATGTGTCACCCCGGACGAGGCCGTGCGGAGTCATGAACTCTTCGCCGCCGGACTCGAGTCCCATCGGACGCGCGCCGCGGTCACCGTCTGAACGACCCGCAAGAGACCTAAAAGGCCGCCGTTGGACGTCTCCAACGGCGGCCAGTAGTCGACGGTGCCCGCCACCGGGAAGACCCCGGTGGGGATGGGTAGTGCAGTAAGCGTACTGACACGGACTCCGGAAGCCCGTCCCAGGGACGAAGCACCATCTGAGTGTTGATAGAGCACCCCTGGTGCCAGCCCGGAACCCTCGCATCCCTGCGACGACATACCCGGACCCAACCACTCAGAAACCCCGATCAAACCCTTGGGCCTAGCAGTGGGACTGCATGGCGGACCTCTCCGGGGGAACCACCAAGGATCCAGGCACGAGGCTGGGATCCGCTTCTCAAAAATGCTGAAGGCCCCCTTCAGGAGGTCGAGGGAGGGGCTGGCTGATCCCGCTGGATTCAGGGATGCTGGGCCGCATGGCGCAGGATGACCTGTTCGCGGGCGACACCCCACCGGTCCAGCCGGAGGCCGGGAGGCCCTCCGAGGTCGCGTCGTCCCCTGCCCCCCTGGCCGCAAGACTCCGACCGCGGACCCTTGCGGAATACACGGGACAGTCCCACATCGTCGGCCCAGGCAAGCTCCTGCGCCGTGCGATCGAGGCCGACCGGATCCAGTCCCTCATCCTCTACGGCCCACCGGGCACCGGGAAGACGTCGCTGGCCCAGATCATCGCCACGCAGTCCCGATGCCGGTTTGAACGCCTCAGTGGTGTCGAATCAAACGTCGCCGACATGCGGCGCATCCTGAGCGGGGCCAGCCACCGCCTCCAGAACACCGGGCAGCCCACCCTCCTGTTCGTCGACGAGATCCACCGGTTCAGCAAGTCCCAGCAGGATGTCCTGCTGCCCGACGTCGAATCGGGTGTGATCAAGCTGGTGGGAGCCACCACCCACAATCCCTTCTTCTTCGTCAACTCGCCGCTTGTGTCGCGATCACAGATCTTCGAGCTCCGACCGCTCACGGAGGAGGATCTGCTCCAATTGCTCCAGAAGGCGCTGGCGGACTCCGAACGGGGGCTCGGATACCTGAGGGTCGAGGCAACCCCGGAAGCCCTGCAGCACCTCGCCCGGGTCTCCGACGGGGACGCCCGCAAGGCCCTGAACTCCCTGGAGATCGCGGTCCTCACGACACCGCCAGCCTCGGATGGCGTGATTCGCGTCGACCGCGGTGTCGCCGAGGAGTCGATCCAGAAGAAGGCCGTCGTGTACGACGGGGACGGCGATGCGCACTACGACACGGTCAGCGCCTTCATCAAGTCGATGCGGGGATCCGACCCAGACGCAACCCTGTACTGGCTGGCGAAGATGATCCACGCAGGGGAGGATCCCCGGTTCATCGCCCGGAGGATCATGATCCATGCGGCCGAGGATGTCGGACTGGCCGACCCGATGGCGCTGGTCCTGGCGACCTCAGCCTGTCAGGCAGCCGAGGTCATCGGCTGGCCGGAGGCGCGGATCCCGATCGCCGAGGCCGCCCTCTACATCGCGACCGCACACAAGAGCAACACGGTCATCAAGGCGATCGATGCAGCCCTCGAGGACGTCCGTAACGGGCGCACCCTGCCCGTGCCCCAGCACCTCCGCGACGGTCACTATCCGGGATCGAAACGGCTGGGGCATGGGGTCGGATACCAGTACGCGCACGACTTCCCGGGACACCATGTGGCCCAGGACCATCTCGGTGCACCCCGACGCTTCTACGAGCCCTCCGAGCAGGGCGTGGAGAAGAAGATCAAGGAGCGGGTCACCCGTTGGCGGGAGTCGCAGTCCCAGAATCCATGACCTCCCCGACCAAGTCAGAGATCCGTGCCCAGCTCCGCCAACGGATCCGGGAACTGCCCCCGGGAGCCCGGGATGAAGGGTCCGCCATGCTCCGGGAACGGATCCGTATCCATCCCCACTGGCGTTTCTCCCGATGTGTCCTGCTGTTTGCGCCCCGGGAGGACGAGCCAGACATCTGGCCCCTGCTGCAGACCGCGCTCGACGAGGGCAAGGAAGTGGCCCTGCCGGCATTTGATCCCCTGATCGAAGCCTATGGGGCGCGTCGGATCGAGCGCCCCACCACGGACCTTGCGACCGGCAGGTACGGGATCCGCGAGCCATCGCAGGGCTGCCTCAACGTCCCCCTGCCGAGGCTGGACTTGGTTTTGGTCCCGGGCCTAGGGTTCACGACAGATGGGGCAAGACTCGGACGGGGCGCCGGATTCTATGACCGGCTGCTGGCAGGGACCAACGCCATCCGATTCGGGGTGGGACTGGACGTCCAGATCGTCCCCCACCTCCCCGTCGAGTCCCATGACCTGCCGATGGACTATGTCCTGACGCCCTCCGGGATCCACGAGGGCCCCTCACGCCGCGCCTGATCCGATGCTGTCGAACCCGCAGATCCTCCTAGCCCTGGCGGCAGCCGTGGGATTCGGTGTCGCCTTCGTGCGGAACCAGAACCGCGAGCGGGCGGCCGCGGCGGCGCGACTGGCCGAACAGCAGTCCCTGCAGGACCGGCTGCGCCGCGAGACGGAAGCGGCCCAGGTGGCCGCACGGCTGGCAGCCCAGGAGCAACTGGGCCGGGATCGGGCCGAGCTTGAGAAGTCGCTGGCCGCCCGACAGGAGACGATCGCCGCCGAGGAGCGCCGCCTGGTGGAACGGGAGACCACGGTGGACCGCCAGCTCGACCGGATCACCCGGCTGGAGGCGGAGATCGAGGCGCGGTCACGGACCCTGGAGTCGGACCGGGCGGCCCTGGAGCAGGAACGCCAGCAGCTCCGCCAGCAGCGGATCGAGGCCCGGGCCCGGCTCGAGTCCATTTCCGGACTCGACACCCACGGCGCGCGTTCGCTCCTGCTCCAGGAGGTGGAACGGGAATCACAGAAGGACGCCGCAGACCTGAGCCGTCATGTCCTCGAGAACGCCCGGCGCCATGCAGAGACCGAGGCGCGACGCATCGTCGGGATCACCCTGCAGCGCTGCGCCGCCACACAGACCTTCGAATCCACCACCGCGACGGTGGCCGTCTCCGGTACGGAGATGAAGGGCCGCATCATCGGGCGCGAGGGCCGGAACATCCGCGCATTCGAGTCCATCACCGGCGTGACGGTGCTCGTCGACGACACCCCGAACGCCGTGGTGCTCTCGGCCTTCGATCCGGTCCGACGCGAGGTCGCCCGACTCGCGATGGAGCGGCTGGTGCTCGATGGCCGCATCCATCCGGCACGGATCGAGGAGGTCGTGGCGGCGGTGAACACCGAGATGGAGGGATTCATCCTCCAGACCGGCGAGGCAGCGGTGACGCGGGCTGGCCTGCCCCCCCTGTCCCCTGAGATCGCACGGACCCTGGGGAAGCTCCACTTCCGCTACAGCTACTCGCAGAACGTCCTACACCATTCGGTCGAAGTCGCCCACCTGACCGGCCTGATGGCCGCCGAGATGGGCGAGGACATCCAGGCTGCCAAGCTGTCCGGCCTCCTCCACGACATCGGCAAGGCCCTCTCCCAGGAGGTCGAGGGGCCGCATGCGATCGTGGGTGGGAACTTCCTCCGACAGCAGGGACAACCCCCTCACATCGTCAACGCGGTGGCCTCGCACCACGACGAGGTGCCCCATGAGAACCTCCTGGGCATTCTGGTCTCGGCCGCGGATGCCATCAGCGCGAGCCGGCCGGGGAGCCGGAGCGAGTCGATGACCACCTACCTGCAGCGGCTCGAGAACCTCGAGCGGATCGCGACGAGCTTCCCGGGGGTCGAGAAGGCCTACGCCGTCCAGGCCGGCCGGGAACTCCGCGTCATGGTGAAGCCCGAGGAACTGGACGACGCGGCCTCGTACCAGCTGGCCCGGCAGATCGCCCACCGGATCGAGGAGGATCTCCTGTATCCGGGACAGATCCGGATCACCGTGGTCCGCGAGACACGGTGCGTGGAGTTCGCGAAGTGACCGCGGCCGGATCGACCACGACGGCGCTCAGGTCTTGATGTCCCCGGGTTCGCCACCCCGGATCAGCTTCCGATACGTCGCGAGGGCCAGCAGCGGCCAGGAGTTCCGGTACATGTCGTACTTGAGGTAGAATACCTTCGGGAATCCCGTTCCAGTGACCTCCTCCTCGGTCCAGGACCCGTCCTCGTTCTGCGTCCGGACGAGATACTCGATACCCCTGCGGAGGGCCGGATCCTCGGGATCCCCAAACGCGCAGAGTCCCATGACCGCCCAGGCGGTCTGGGAGGCGGTGCTGGGGCCGCTGCCTTTGAAGATCGGATCATCGTAGGTGTTGCACCGCTCGCCCCAGCCACCGTCGGGCTGCTGGACGCTCAACAGCCAGTTCCGCGCCTTCTGGAGCCACGGCTGGTTCATGTCGACCTTCAGCGCCCGCACGCCGCGCAGCACCTGCCAGGTTCCGTAGATGTAGTTCACCCCCCAGCGCCCGAACCACGAGCCATCGGCCTCCTGGATGTTGATCAGGAACTGCATGGCCTCCTTCACCTGCGGGTCGTCGAGCGTGTAGCCCTCGTACCCCATGAGCTCGAGGATCCGCGCCGTGATGTCGGCACACTCCGGGTCGAGCATCGCGTTGTGGTCGGCGAAGGGCACCTTCTCGAGGATCGAGTTCGTGCAGTCCTTGTCGAAGGCAGCCCAGCCGCCGTCCCGACACTGGAAGGTCAGCATCCACTTGAGCCCCCGGGCGAAGCAGGCGTCGCGACGCGCCCGGTCGTCCGTGGGGATACCCCGCAGCGCCAGCAGCACCATCGCGGTGTCGTCGACATCCGGGTTCCACTTGTTGGCGAACTCGAACACCCACCCAGAGGGCTCCACGTCGGCGGGGTTCTTGTGCTGCCAGTCGCCGCGGAAGCGGATCTCCAGATCCATCATCCAGCTGGCCGCCCGCTTGATCTTGGGGTGGTCCGCCGGCACGCCGGACTCACGGAGGCAGATCTCGACGATGGCGGTATCCCAGACGGGGGAGAGGCAGGGTTCGATCCGGACGGAGTCCGCCTCAACATGCATGTGCTTGAGCAGTTCACCATGGGCCCGCACGACATCCGGGTGGTCGTCCGGATAGCCGAGGGCCTTCATGGCGATGATCGAGTTCACGATGCCCGGGAAGATGGCCGCCAAACCGTCGCTGCCCTCGAAGCGCTCGACCATCCACTGCTCGGCCTTCTTCAACGCCCGTTTGCGGAATGGATGCAATCCGTGGCGCGTGAACCACTCAGCAAGCTTGTGGAGCCGGTCGAGCCAGAGAAATGCGTTCCGCAGGCTGAAGTCGAAATACCGAGGACGCAGCGCCTCGTTGAGCTCCCACTTGCCCTGGGGATACAGCTCGTCCAGCGACACCCCGACCGCTAGGGAGCGGGTGGGTCGGAAATGGTTGATGATCGCCAGAGGGACGAGCATCGCCCGGGACCAATTGCTCATGTCCCAGAAGTTCACGTGGAACCATTTCCCAATGAGGAGGACCTCGCAGGGGATGGTCGGTACATGATCCCAGCCCACGAGGCCGATAAGCGCCAGGTTCAGCTTCGAGAACGTGTTCATCCTCGGCACCCCGCCGAGGGAGAAGGCCATCTCCCTGGCCTTCAACATTCGGGGATCCGTGACCGGCAGCCCCGCCAACTTCAACGCCAGGTACGCCTTGATGGTGGCGTTCACCTCCGCCGGTCCATTCGGATAGATGTTCCAGCCGCCGTCGGGCAGCTGCTTGCCAAGGATGTGGTTCACCGCGCGGCGCTCCCACTCGCGGTCGACCCGCCCCCACCAGTGGTAGAAGACGACGACGTCGGAGACCAGCGTGACATCGACGAGGAGTTCGCCGATCCAGTACCCCTCGGGCTTCTGCTCGGACAGCAGGAAGGCCTGGGACCGGGTGATGGACTGGTCCAATCCCGGTACCGTGCTGTTATTGAAATCGATTCCTCCTTGGGCGGCCGGGGTCCCGACCACCGCAGACTGCGGCGCTGCCGACATGGGCTGCGAGGATGGGAGCCGCACCCCATCTGTAAAGAGGATGTTTTCTAGGGACCGCACGTCGCCCAGTCAGTCACCTTCGACCGACGGGGTGCCCCTCTTCCGGATTCATCCAACGTGCCCTTGTGGAATCAGGGACCCGTGGACGGGGGAACCTCTCACATTGATCCCGGTCAGTTTACGATTGCCGTCCGCGGTGCACGGAATAGTTTCGCGCCGCCTTTGGCCGATGGTGTAAAGGTAGCACAGGGGTCTTTGGAGCCCTTAGTCATGGTTCGAATCCATGTCGGCCAGCCACTCGCAACCCGGGGTCAGGATGCCGTCTGGGATCGGAGCATCTCCCGGAGCGATGTCTTGAGGATCTTTCCGGTGGCGTTCCGAGGCAGCGCCGGCAGCTGGACCACCCGGCGCGGGACCTTGTAGTCGGCCAAACGTTCCTTCAGGAAGGCGATCACGGCCTTCTCGTCGAACTCCCGCCCCTCGTCCATCGCGACAAACGCCACCACCCGTTCTCCGCGCCGTTCATCGGGTTCGCCCACGACGGCGCACTCGCGGATGCCCTGGAACCCGTAGAGCACCTCCTCTATCTCCCGCGGATACACATTGATCCCATTCGGCTTGAGCATGTCCTTCTTCCGATCGGTGATCACGTAGTAGCCATCCGGTCGGCGGTGTCCGATGTCTCCGGTCCGCAACCATCCGCCCACGAGTGTCTCCGCCGTCTTCTCCGGAGCGTTCCAATACCCGGCCATGACGTTGCCCCCACGGACACAGATCTCCCCGTCGATGCCATCCCCAAGAAGCGCGCCGGAGTCGTCCTGCACGCTCATCTCCACGTCGGGAATCGGAATGCCAATCGTACCGGGGATCCAGGGACCCTGGACAGGGTTCACCGACACCACCGGGCTCGCCTCGCTGAGGCCGTAACCCTCGATCAGTGGGACCTTGGGATGCCGCGCGTTGAATCCCTTGAGGATCTCCATCGGAAGCGGTCCGGCACCACTCACGCAGAGCCGGAGGGGAAGCTCGATGCCGGGAGGCAGTCCCGAGAGGGCCCGGAACACCTGTGCCATCGCCGGCAGGACCGTCCCCCGGTTGATGAGGATCTCCTCGATCATCGCCTTGGGAGGCGTCAGGGACTTGATCAGGACAATCGACCCGCCGACCAGCAGTGGAAGCAGGATGCCCACGGTGAGCATGAAGCTGTGGAACATCGGCAGCAGGAGCACGAGACGGTCGAGGTCGACGATCTCGAGGATCTGACGGCAGGACTCGACGTTGTGGAGCAGGTTGCCGTGGGTCAGCATGGCCCCCTTCGGCTTGCCGGTGGTGCCGCTGGTGTAGATGAGGACGGCGAGGTCCGACTGGCTGCGTCCCACGGGCTGGAACCCGACCGTCCCGGGATCGGCTGGGATGTCCTCGACACGAAGGAGACCGAGTCGGGGGCGGAGGCCTTGGAGCGCGGCGAGGGCGTCGGGGCCGGAATCATCGGTGATGACAACCCCCACCCCGGCATCCTCAAGCATGTAGGCGACTTCGTTCGGCTTGAGGAAGTTGTTGATCGGGACGGCGACGCCCCCGGCAGCCAGGATGCCGAAGAGCGCAGCGACAAACTCCGGTCGATTGCGGAGCCAGATGGCAACGCGATCGCCGGGCTGGACCCCGAGGTCCGTCCGGAGGCGCGCCCCCACCCAGAGGGATTGCCGGAGCAGTCGACCGTAGGTGAACTGGTCCTGGGACCAGAACAGGGCGGGCTTTTCAGCGCGGGTGGAGGCCGACTGGGCAAACGCGGCGAAGAGGTGCTGGCTCATGGTGGTTCCCCTGTGGTGCGACCACGCGCGAGTATCGTCAAGCCGGCTCACAGGGCGGCGATGGTTCGGGAGCAAATCACCGGGAAGAGGGTTCCCGGGAAGCTTGGCGGAGAGGGGGGGATTCGAACCCCCGGTGGGGTATAAGCCCACTCACGCTTTCCAGGCGTGCGCCTTAAACCACTCAGCCACCTCTCCGAAAGCGCGGGGAATGTGGCGAGAGAGGTCCCATCGACGCAACAGGATTCCTCCGCAGACCGGAAATCCATCCCGGACACGGGGACGCGGAGGTACCTACTGGTACATCGCGAGGAACTGCCTCCGGTAGACCGCTTCCTGTCCAGGCACCCGACTCCGCAGCGTCTCCGGTCGGATCGCCCCATGCTGGAACCGCCGCTTCTCGAAGATCGGCATCTCCATGCCAAGAACCTGCCGGATTCCGCGCGACACCACCTCCCCCTTCAGCGAGTAGAGCGTGGGCACGTCGTAGCGGGTGAGCTCGATGAACGGGATCCCCTCGCTCACCGACATGACGCCGCGCGCCATCAACGGGCTGTAACCTCGGAAACCATGGTGGCGGTTGGGAGCATAGGTGCGGACATAGCCGCGGCTGAGACCACCGCTGTAGGTCAGGGAATGCTTGATCCGGCCCACACCCCAACCCTCGTGATAGAGCATGAGATTATGGACGACAGAGCGGATCGTGAGCTCCGGATTCTCCTCGATCGGATAGTCCTTCAGGTTCTCATCCCCACCGTCGCCGTCGAAGAGCCAGGTCCAGTCCGGATACCGCTTACGGATCCCTCGGCAGAGGGTGAGAGCCATGATACCGCACTCAACATCCAGCGGCTTGTAGTCCTCCAACACCCGCAGGGCCTCGGCATGGTCGATGTCGGCGGGATCCGCATGAATTTCCTCAAGGAAGAGGCCGAGGCCGAGCCGGGAGAGGAAATCGCGGGCCTGAGCCAGATCTGGCCCCTCGCCGAGACTCAGCGTGAAGGCCTTCAGGCGGGCCGGGTTCATCCCGAGCTTCCGCATCATCGCATACGTGATGAGGAAGACGGCCCCGGAATCGATGCCCCCGGAGAACGCCACGCCGATCGGTTCGGACTCGGGGATAAGCCGCAACTGAGCCGCAACCTCGTCAGCCAGCGCCCCGATGTAGCGTCGACCGATCTCATCGAGGTCCGCCGGCAGCGCATTCCGCTCGGGGGTGAAGAACCGGGTGTACGAGGGATCTGGGTCAGGACATCCGATGAGCTGGATCTCGACCACGTAGTGCGCGGGCACCATCCGGGTGTAGCTCGGGTGGAACTGATCGGCGAGGCCCTCGCGCTGGAGCTGCCGGTGTATCGTGTCGATCCGATCGGCCACGATCAGGGCCGGCCCCTCCTGGCGTTTCGCCAGGAAGTAGCGCATGGGGCGATCCAGGGACCGCGCCATCCGGACAGTCTTCCCGTCCCGCGCCAGCAGCGCGAACGAGCCTTCGATATCTCCCACGGCGGCAGAATCGCCGGACAGCACCCGGGCACGTGCCTCTTCGACCGGCATGTTGACCAGTCGGTTGACCAAAGGATCGAGCAGGTCGACAACCCTCTCCACATATTGATGGGACATGGTAGAAAGACGTTCGCGGCTTGATCGTCGGGTGGCAAGCGTCGACCCCGGCACCGCAGTCGTGGCACCGATGAAATGCCGGGCAGTCAGGGCATCCAAATCTACCAAACCGGTGGAATCGAAGAACCGATCCCTTGCAATCCACCCGGCAAATCACGGAATCGTTCTGCTAGGCAGAACTCATCGATAGAGGAACCGCCTGGGCTTGGCCTCCTTCGATTCTGGACGTGGCAAAAAAGGCGGACCCATGGACCCAGCAACGGGCTTTGTCACAAGGCCTCTCGGGGTGAGCATAGGCGATCCGTCTGCTCTCATCGCTGGAGAGAGTCCTCCGAGCCTATAGCCACCCTCTTGCGGGCGATCATCATAGACCCGGTTGAGCCCACCAATGAAATACCATACGATTGCACCAGCGGGCACATGCAGAAACGGTGATCCGGTGATGAACGATGGGAGGCAGGTCGCAAACATGGCGGTGCTCATGATCGCCACTGTCTGTGAATGGGTGCCCTC
>Ga0315902_10012790_pt1 | contig 10894 bp, 7 predicted proteins | sample LakEriMetagenome_9_FD_203523 | JGI IMG/M metagenome (GOLD analysis project Ga0315902, IMG submission 203523) | Freshwater fungal communities from buoy surface, Lake Erie, Ohio, United States - Buoy 12 MA117 | ecosystem: Environmental > Aquatic > Freshwater > Lake > Lake biofilm | place: USA...
GCGAATAATTTCATGGGGCAAGAGCCCGGAAGCAATTCCGAGATCAAGGCTTTCTGTCAAAAGAACTACGGCGTAACCTTCCCCATGGCAGAGAAAGTATCAGTCAAAGGAAACGATACCCATCCTCTGTATAAATTCCTGAAAGAATCCGCCGAGAAAAAAGGATTCGACAATCCGGTCACCTGGAACTTCGGAAAATTTTTATTGGATGAAAAAGGCGAACTGATCGCTACCTTCTCCCCACGGACTGCGCCCATGAGTGAAGAGATCACGAATTGGCTGAAATAGAGTTGAACGTTGAAGGGTGAAAGATGAAAAATCTCAACCTTCATCCTTCATCTCTCAACTATATTCGCGTATGCAATTTTCGCAGGTCATCGGTCAGGAGTCGCTCAAGGAAAAGCTACGCGGACTCTATCAGCAGAATCGGATCAGTCATGCCCTGATGCTGGTGGCACGTGAAGGAACCGGCGGACTACCGCTGGCCCTTGCCTTTGCCCAATACCTGGTCTGCGAGAAACATCAACCCAAATCTTCGGACTCCACTGGCGGACTGTTTGGCGAGGAACCGTCTCAACCCTCATCTCTCACCCCTCAACTTCTCTCCGATTCCTGCGGCGTTTGCCCCCCTTGCAAGAAAGCAGCTGCCTTCGTGCATCCTGATATTCACTACAGCTTTCCAACCGTAAGTAGCAAGAACATCGATAAGCCCAAATGCAGCGACTTCGTCGTTTCCTTTCGGGAGTTTCTGACGGAACAGCCCTACGGTAATCTGTACGACTGGATCGAACGCATCAAAGAAAAAGAGAACAGCCAAGGAAAGATCACCACGTACGAGTGCGAGGACATCAATAAAAAACTCAGCCGCAAAAGTTTTGAAAGTGCATTCAAGATCCTGATCCTTTGGATGCCGGAAATGCTGGAGAAAGAAGGAAATAAATTACTCAAGATCATCGAAGAACCCCCTTCCGATACCCTGTTCCTGCTGGTTACTGAAAATGAACAAGCCGTATTACCGACCATCCAGAGCCGATGCCAGGTGATCCGACTGCCCATGCTCACCTCAAATGAGATCGAACGGGCGCTGCTGGATAATCAAACCACCCCTCCTGCTCTGGCCAAACAAGTTGCACAGATCGCCGACGGCAATTACCGGGAAGCCCTGCAACAGTTGCAACATGCCGAAGAAGGATGGCAGGAACGCCTGCGCGATTGGCTGAATGCGATCTTAAAAACCGGTCCGGCCGCCCAATTCAAATGGGTGGAAGAGATCAGCAAACTCGGACGGGAAAAACAAAAACAGTTTCTCCGATACGTGATTCATGTACTGGAAACTGCCATCCGAATACAAGCAACTGGTCAATTACCGCCTGTGGGGGAGGAAGAAGCCGCCATGGCCAGCAAACTGAACCGGATCGTGGGCATCGAACAGCTGGAAGCCCTGACCCGTGAAATGGATAAATGCACCTACTACATCGAACGGAACGCAAATGCCAAAATGCTGTTCCATGCCCTGACACTGAAGGTCTATCATGTCATTCAGGACAAAGTCGTACTTTTGATGTCATCCGAAACCGAGGAATAAGGTGTGTGTGAACAGAGGTGATCGGGATCGGACGTGAGCAGGACGGAAGCGATTGACAATCAACAGTATCGGATATTTCTTTATAGACCATAGAAAGGCCACTCTTTTTTGAATCATTCTCTGTTGCATTGCCTCGCCCTATCCCTGCCCTAAATAATTAAGCATGGGCTGTTCCGGATGCAGTACTTCAAAAGGCGGTAAACCAAACGGTTGCAAAAGCAATGGCGGATGCAGTTCGGGTGGTTGCAATCGCATGAACGCATATGATTGGTTGCACAACCTGCCACTGACCGATGATTCTTGTCGCGTAGTGGAGATCAGCTTCAACCAAGGTACCCGAAAAGAATTTTACCGAAATCCCGCCCTTCAACCCTTTGAAAAAGGAGAACAGGTTGCTGTGGAAGGAGTGAGTGGTTTTGATCTGGGAGAAATCTCCCTGACCGGGGAGATCGTACGTCTGCAAATGAAAAAACGCGGCGTTAAAGAAGATCAACCCGACATGAAGAAGATCCTGCGTCGCGCCAGCGATCGGGATATCGATCTCTGGAAACAGAACAAGGCCAGAGAACCGGAGGGGGTCATCCGCAGCCGTGCCATCGCCAAGCAACTCAAGCTGAACATGAAGATCAGTCAGGTGGAGATGCAAGCAGATGGACGTAAGGCAACATTCTTTTATATCGCTGACGGTCGCGTTGACTTCCGTGAACTGATCAAGGTCTACGCCAACGAATTCAAGGTAAAAGTGGAGATGCGTCAGATCGGTGCCCGACAAGAAGCCGGTAAAGTAGGCGGTATTGGAAGCTGCGGACGGGAACTCTGCTGCAGCACCTGGCTCACTGAATTCAAATCGGTCAACACCAACGCAGCCCGCTACCAAAATCTGTCGATCAATCAGACAAAACTGAGCGGACAATGCGGCCGACTCAAATGCTGTCTGAATTTCGAACTGGACACTTACCTCGATGCCCTGCAACAATTCCCCGAACAGTGCGATGTGCTGCAAGTGGCCAAAGGCAATGCATTCCTGGTCAAGAAAGATATCTTCAAGAACCTGATGTGGTACACACTACCCGACAGCAATAAACAATACCCGCTGAGCATCGAACGGGTAAAGAAGATCAAATCCCTCAACCAACAAGGTATCCGTCCGGAAGAACTCGAACCCGTGGAAGTGGTTTCCAATAAGCCAAAAGAAACAGAACCGGAATTTGTGGAACTGGTGGGTCAGATCAGCTTACGTACACTGGAAAAAGCCGACCGTAAACGCAAACAACAGCAGCAGCAACAACGCGGCGGAAATGCACCACAAGGACCAAGACCACCCCGACAAAATCCGCCCGCCGGCGAAGGCCGTCCTCCTCAACAAGGCAATCAACAGGGCGGCAACAGAAGACCTAGGAGGAAGTAGAAGGTAGAAGGTTTATGTTTTAGGTACTTCTACTTTAAACTTTCTACTTTCTACCTTCTACCTTCTACCGATTTCACAATCACATCCTGAATGCGACCGCGGATCGAAAGCGATGATAACTTACCATTCTCACGCGTGGGATGCACCCGATTGGATAGAAAAATATAAACCAGTTCACGTGCCGGATCGACCCATACGCAGGTGCCGGTGAATCCGGTATGACCGAATGTGGAAGGGGATGAAAGCCACGAAGGATACGGATCCTTGCGTGATTGATTATCTCGCTCCGGTTTATCGAAACCCAAACCGCGCCGACTTCCGTCCACCTGATAGCCGGTGAACAACCGAATGGTTTCCGCTTTTAAATAATGTCGACCCTGATACATACCGCCTTGCAAGAGCATCTGATATAAGATGGCCAGATCATAAGCGTTGGAGAAGAGTCCCGCATGCCCGGAAATACCGCCGAACATAGAGGCTCCTTCATCATGCACATCGCCCCGTAATGTTTGTTGACGAAAATGTTTTTCCGTCTCCGTCGGTACGATGGTCTTAACCGGAAAGCGATCCCTCGGACGAAATCCGGTTGAATACATGCCGAGCGGACGATAAAAATGTCGCTGTACAAATTCATCCAAACTAAGACCACTCAATTGCTCTACCACTTTTCCTAAAAAAATGAAATCATTATCACTGTAGACATATTTTCCTTTAGGCCCCATCGGACTCTTCAGGATGCGTTGCATCATCGTATCATTCCAATCATCACGCAAATACAGCTCCTCTGATACCCGAATGCTGAATCCGGACGCCTTACTCTTTCGATAATAAGCGGTCAGCGGCGCACCGGTGGACGGATCGATGGTCTCTTTATAAAAGGCGATGAACGGAACCAATCCGCCCTGATGCAGCAACACATCCCGTATCGTCAACGTCGCTTTATCCGTGCCGCGTACAACAGGTAAATATTCATCCAGCCGACCATCCAGCTTCAATAACCCCTGATCATATAGCTTCATGATCGCAAGCGTCGTAGCAGAGATCTTGGTCACCGAAGCGAGATCAAAGAGATGATCCGGCTGCACCGGAACAGACCGATCCCCATCGACAAATCCATATGCCTTATCCAGTATCACCTCTCCTTTATGCACGGCCATCACCACACATCCCGGGAAAGCACCCTCTTTGATTCCCTCTGTTGCGATCGCATCCACTTCTTGCAAACGAGCCGCAGTAGCCTCCCAATCGCCCGATTCAGGAAACTTCTGAATACCGGCACTCACCGGAAAATCACAAACACGAACCGGCAACTTACCCGTTGGATGAACATAACCTTTCAACATATTCAATGCGACCCGACGATAAACGGAATCGTCCTGATGACAAGCCAACAATTGATCGGCTCCACAGAAATAAGCATTGGCCAACACATTACCGAAGGTCAGTGTGATCGTCTTCGAACCATTCAGCTGTTGCGCCATCGAAAGAACCGATTTCGATAAACCGAACTGATCCATCGGCTTGTTCGAAAAATTATGCACGCCAAGTAGAACCAGATCATATTCGCCAGCCGCACGGAAGCGCTGGATCAGTGAATCGGCACGAAGACTATCCGCTTTAGCTGAAATAAAATACGAATGAACGGAATCGACTCCGATAGCACGTACGAGATCATTGGGGGCATTCAAGCCGATACCCACATAAGCAACCTTACCATGCTTAAGTACCCGGCGCAGTTGACGAATGCCACGATGCTTGAACCAACCGGCTTTGTCATTCAATAAGATCGTCGACCGCTCGGCTACTTCTGTGCAGATGGCATCCGTCTGCCGATTCAGATCGGCCAGCAGGTTCGTGGTATCAATCACGGTACCACGATTCAATCCCAATCCATATTTAGCAGCTAATACTTTTTTAACTCGTCCATCCATATCCGCCTGTGTGATGCGTCCCTCACGAATGGCCTGCTGCACCATATCGATCGCTTCCTTCACATCGGCCGGAAGACATAGCATATCATTACCAGCCAAAATGGCTTCCACCGAGATCGTTCCACCCGGAAAATACTTGGCAACGCCTTTCATTTCCAATGCATCGGTAAAACTGATGCCATTGTATTTCATGTCGCGACGCAATAGATCGGTTACACTGTTGCGCGAGATCGATGTAGCCACATGTGCGGTTGTATCGATAGAAGGGATCGAAAGATGCGCATTCATCACACTGCCAACGCCAGCCTCAAACAGGGCTCTGAACGGTAACAGTTCCATCGAATCCAGCTCGGCACGGGACTTATTGATGACCGGCAAGTCGTAATGGGAATCGACATCCACATCACCATGCCCGGGAAAATGTTTGGCACAAGCCATGATACCCGCATCCTGCATGCCTTTCATGTATGCTACTCCGAAACGGGCTACTTTGTATTTGTCTTCGCCGAACGAACGATAACCGATGACCGGATTATTTGGATTGTTGTTGATGTCTACTACCGGCGCATAATTCACGTGTACGCCGATGCGCTTGCATTGTTGACCGACCGCCAATCCCATCCGGTAAACCAATTGCTCATCCGACATGGCACCCAGTGTCAACTGAAAGGGAAACTTCTTTACACTGTCGAGCCGCATGCCCAATCCCCACTCCCCATCGATCGTCACCATCAGCGGTGTTTGAGCCAATTGCTGATACCGATTTGTCAGCACCGCCTGCCGAACCGGACCACCCTGAAAAAAACAAAGTGCGCCCACATTGAAGTCCTGGATCTGCTTGACCACTTTCTCGACATGATCGGGACCCAGATTGGAATGCGCACGGATCACCATCAGTTGAGCGATCCGCTGATCGGGCGATAAACTGTTGAATACAGAATCCACCCATTGCTCTCTCGAAAGCCGACTCTGATAAGTCGTTTGGGCATTCAATACTGAGATACTGGAAGCCGACAGAACGACTCCGATAAAGAAAGACAAGCAAATACGATGCGACATGCAATAAAATTACCGGATTTGCATAGAACACTGAATCGAAAAGCAGCCGTAAATAAGTTATTTTTGACCGCTAAAACCTGCTCGTTGTCCCACACCATTCACGTCCTGCCCGACCACATCGCCAATCAGATCGCCGCCGGCGAAGTGATCCAGCGTCCGGCCAGTGCCGTGAAGGAGCTATTGGAAAACGCAGTCGATGCCGACGCCACAGAGATCCACCTCATCCTCAATGATGCCGGGAAGGCGCTGGTGCAGGTGATCGACAATGGTAAAGGAATGAGTATGGAAGATGCCCGGCGTTGCTTCGAGCGACATGCCACTTCCAAGATCAAACAGATCGATGATCTGTTTCAGATCCGTACCATGGGATTTCGAGGTGAAGCACTCGCTTCCATCGCCGCGGTTGCACAGGTAGAGCTCAAGACAAGAACAAACGACTCCGACGTCGGCACCCAACTCGAAGTATCGAACAGCCGGATCGAATCCGAAATGCCAGTCGCCACACCGGTCGGCACCAGCATCGCCATGAAGAATCTTTTCTTCAATGTACCGGCTCGACGGAATTTTCTCAAAAGCAACGCGGCTGAGATGCGGCATATCCTGGAAGAATTCAACCGCGTGGCATTGGCCTTCCCGGAGATCCGATTCATGCTGACGGCCAATAACCAACAACTCTATCAACTTGAACCCGGCTCCCTCAAACAACGGATCGTTCAGCTGCTGGGCAATCCGTATCAGTCGAAACTGGTGAGTGTAGATGAGCAGACCGACTATCTCAACATCCGAGGATTTGTAGGTAAACCGGAGACTGCTAAAAAAACCCGTGGCGATCAATACTTCTTCGTCAACAACCGATTCATCAAGAGTGCTTATCTGCATCATGCCGTCATGAGCGCGTATCAGGAATTGATCGGTTCCGATCAGTTCCCCTCCTATGTGCTGTTCATCGACCTCGATCCGGCACAGATAGATGTGAATGTGCATCCTACTAAACAGGAAATCAAATTCGAGGACGAAAAAATCGTTTATGCCTTCGTGCAGGCTGCCATCCGACACGCCCTGGCTCAATTCAGCATCACCCCTACGCTCGACTTCGATCTGGACTCCACCATACAGTCACTTTCGTCGATACAACAACCGTTCACAGAAGAAAGACGACAAGCCACAACCGGCAGCAGCCTGTTCAGCGGATTCACCCAAAAAAACCAGGCACACCTCATTGAACAATCTTCCGGCTCAAAACCCTGGGCCGGATTGCCCATTCGGGAAGTACCCACACCCGTCGAGCAACAACCTGCACTGATCAATAGTCATATCGATCTGGATGAGATCGAATTCACACAGCTGCTGAATACCTACATTATCTATCCCCTGAACAACGGATACCGATTGATCCATCAACAACGGGCGCATGAACGTATCCGATTTGAAAAACTCCTGGAAGCCGATACGCAACAACCGATCGCATCACAACGAAGTATGTTTCCGGCTACGATCGAACTGAGTGGTGCCGACTCCGCCCTTTTCGAAGAGTTACTTCCGGAACTTGTTGCCCTCGGATACCTGATCGAGCCCTTTGGGAAGAACACCTACGTCGTACAAGGAACACCCGCAGATATGGAAAGCGGAGCGGAGCAACAGGTCATCGACCAACTGCTGGAACAATACAAACATCTGGCACAGGAGCTGAAACTGCCACGGAAAGAATCACTGGTTCGTGCGTTGGCAAAACAACAAGCCATTCGGGGTGGACAAAAACTCACCGAACGAGAAATGCGTGAACTCGTTTCCGACCTGATTCAATGTCAACAAGGAAATATGAGTCCCGATGGCCATCCGACCTATCTTGAATTCAGAGCCGATCAGTTGAATAAACTATTCGGATTTCAATAATCCCCACGCACCTTCAATAAAAACTGCTCCACGCCTTTTCGAACGACGGTGGCCGAGGTGCGGTGATTATTCACCAACACAGAAAACACCAGCCATTTACCGGAACGTGTTTGAATAAAGCCACTCAGGGTAACCACGCCTGATAACGTACCCGTCTTGGCATAGATCTTATTGCGGATATCGTTGTAATAACTCTTCAAGGTGCCTACGCCCCCGGTTGGAAAAATACCCGCAATACGCTCCATTCCGAATTCCTTTTTCATCCGATCGAGGATGAAAACAAAATCATCGGGACTAAACAGATTATATCGACTCAAACCCGATCCGTCCGTCCATCGCGGATCGTGCGGCATCTTGGAAAAATCATCGGCCTTTACCTTATCGATCAACTCGAGGTCATCCATTTTTCCCAAACGTTTCTGACTGACCATCAACAGCGTCTGGTCGGCCAGGTGATTGTCACTGTCGTACATCAACACGCGCAACATGGAGTCCGTTGGCATGGAGTAAACCGGTCGATAACCGCTGAAATTCCGCTGAATGCCCATGAAGAAATTATTGTCGTTTCGATTCAGCGTATCACGCAGGAAAAGAAAATTAGTAAGCCCATTGTCGGTCTTGAATGGAACTTGCTGCGATACGAACGCACTCTCTTTTTTCTTGAAATAAAAAACATTCTTATCGAATTGACGATCGATCTCCACCCGATCCCCTTTACCCAACAACTGGATCATCGGTTCAGAGAAATAGGGTGGCCTGGCGGCTAATTTGGGATGAACCTCCAGTGCATTCCCCAACCCTCTTTTGAAATGAACCAGGTTGCCGAATACCGGCATGGCGGCTCTTTCCGTTGAGTAATAATCCTGGAATCCGTCCCAGGTCCACCCACTACCCCAGGGCGTAAACGCATCGTCGGCGTTGTACTGGACCCAGATCTTTTTATCCGTCGATTGCAGGTACTGAAAAAAACGCTGATCCGTGAATTGCGGATTCAAAAAAGTTGGGTCACCGGCAGGAGCGATGAATAATGAATCACCGCTCTCCCGTACGCGAAAACTCAACAGACTATCGCCCAGGTATTTCATGGCCAGATAACAGGTCGGGATCTTAGTATTGCTGGCAGGCGTGAAAAAATGATCGGACTGATATTGGTAAATGAATTTATTACTGTCCGGATCGAAGAGACTGATGCCGACATGCGCATTTCGGATACCGGGCGCCTGCAACAGATATTGTTGTGCATAGGCGTCAAGGGCTTGTCCCTGCAGCTGATGAATGAACAGACAACAAAGGGTGATCAGCGAGAACGAACGAGCGATCCTCATAAAATGGTATTGTGTGATTTAACCCCGCTCCTGCGCACGAAGCCAGCGTTCGGGGATCTCATTACTGCTGGCCAGGAGATAATCTTTGTAGCTGCAGGCAATGAATTGCTTATCGGGTAATTGCATCCACCAGCGACCAGTTTTCTTGCTCTGCAGGAAGATGGTCTGCACTTCTGCGAATGCCATGATATATTCATTAAAGGCATCCCGCTCATCCAGATGCGCTTCTCTTCGTCCGCGACTTCTACCATCAAGCACATACCAGATCATGTGAGCCAGTTGTTCAGCACTGGCACCGTTTCTGTCAGCTGCGGCCTCGTATCCATATAAACCGATGGTGTTTACCGTCGGACTCAATCCCGCATACCGCATCAACACACAAGCCTCTTCGCCAGTGAATCCGTTCGGACTAAGCGTGCTCGCCGGAGAAAAAGCCTGTGCCAACGACTGTATATCAAAACTGATCAAGTGACTGTTACGGATCACCGGCTCCATCTCATCAATACTCTCCTTTACACTACCCACCCGATAACAGTCGAAACGCAGTTTATCGAGAGTTTCCAGCATACCCGGATGCACATAATAACTCTGAAAGCCGATGTGATTATAATGGCGAATAAAATTGGGCGTAGCCGTCAGCATCTCCATCAGAAAATGCTCTGCCGGGTTCACTGAATCGGTATACAGATCAATGCGCGCATCGATCCCGGTAGCTTCAATGATCTTTCCTGTCATTCCATAGGCCCTGTATTGTGCGAGCGTGAGATCCTGTGAGCCACCCAGTATGATAACGGTTTTTCCCGCCTGTATCAACTCCTTCACAACGGTGCTCAGGGCTGCATAAGTATCATTCAGGCTATGCCCGATGCGTATATTACCGACATCTGCGAGTTCGATATCGGTATGCCAATAAAATAATCGATAGAAATGTTTACGGATGATATCGGGTGCATCCGTAGCGGTGTGTGCGAGAGCGGCACCTCGCATCTCTCCACAGCCCACCAACACAACAGAGGCAAGGTCCATATCTGGAAACTCTGACTCGTATGCTTCGATGACGTGACCGATCTGTCCGTCTACATAGCCCTGATCGCCACTCAAGAACGCCTTTGATATCGGCGATAAAAAATCGGCAATACGGAAACGATCTCCCATGCCGACGAAGATAACATTATCTTTGTCCGCATGGAAGCCTTGCGTCAACAACTCGCACAACTTCGTCAGGAGATCGACTCTTTTGCAGTGACCCAAGCGGTCGATGCCGAAGCGTTTCGCATCCGATTCCTGGGAACAAAAGGAGCCTTGAAGTCGGTGATGGGTGAAATGAAAAATGTTGCCCCCGAGCAGCGTAAAGAAGCCGGACAATTACTCAATGAATTCAAGGCCTACGCCGAATCCATTTACCAGCAGCACCTCGACAGAACCACTACCGCCTCAACAGATACAGGTTCCGGTATCGACCGCAGCTTACCCGGATCCACTCAACCCATCGGCTCCCGACATCCCGTTACAAGAATGAAGAACGAGATCGTCGCCATCTTCCAGAAATTGGGATTTGCCGTTGCGGAAGGACCGGAGATCGAGGACGACTGGCACAATTTTGGAGCCCTCAACCTGCCCGAACATCATCCGGCCCGCGACATGCAGGATACTTTCTATGTGCAGCAAAACCCCGATTGGGTCTTGCGTACGC
>Ga0315902_10012792_pt1 | contig 10894 bp, 10 predicted proteins | sample LakEriMetagenome_9_FD_203523 | JGI IMG/M metagenome (GOLD analysis project Ga0315902, IMG submission 203523) | Freshwater fungal communities from buoy surface, Lake Erie, Ohio, United States - Buoy 12 MA117 | ecosystem: Environmental > Aquatic > Freshwater > Lake > Lake biofilm | place: USA...
TGCAGGACGGCCTCGAGGCTGGACTGATCCAAGCCGCACAACTTTCGGAGGTGGCCCTCTGCGCGGACATATCACGGGCCAACGGCCTTGATCTGGCCGGCGCCGATGCCAAGACCGCGCGCTTGAGCCTGGCACGCCTGCTTTCCAATTATCTGATCGAGGACGTTCTCGAGGCCAGCGCCAAGCGAATCGCGGCGGCCGGAGTCAGGAGCGCGGATGACGTGCGCCGCCACGCGCACCTTCTCATCGGATACAGCGACCGCACTGCTGCCGAGGCCAAGGCTCTGCGCTCGTTCCTCTACGCCAATCTTTATTTCCATCCGGAGGTCAACGGAGCCAACCAGCGTGCGTGCGACATGATGGCGGCCGTATTCGACGCCTACATCGCCGACCCGAGCCAAATCGGACGCGAGGCCACGCGTCGCGTGCCCAACTGCGGACTCTATCGCGCGGCGGGCGATTACATCGCGGGAATGACCGACCGCTATCTCCTGCGCGAACATGCCCGGCTCTTCGATGGCGCCTGAATCGGGCGGACTCGAGGCCGCTCGACCCGCGGCGCTGACCCGCTTGTGGCACGTGCTTCGCGTTATCATTCTTGTTTGGCTCGGCCTCCTTGGCTTCGTCTCACTGACCCAACGTTCGATGCTCTACTATCCCTCGCATAACGATTCCGCTTCGCTGGAACGCGCGGGGAAGGCTCAAGGATTCGAAGCGTGGAAAAATCAACAAGGTGAGACCATCGGCTACCGCAGCCAGTCTTCGTCCGAGGATACCCGCGCGCCTCTGGCCGTTTTTATTTTCCACGGAAACGCCGGTTACGCCGTGCATCGGGCCGATTACGCCACGATTCTTCGAGCCGCGGCCCCCGACCGCGCGCTGTCTGTCTACATTTTGGAATACCCAGGCTACGGCGCACGCGGCGGCAGTCCGTCACAGGAAGCGTTTCTCGCTGCAGCCGGCGACGCACTCTCCGCCATCCCTGCCGACAACCCGGTTATAATCCTCGGCGAATCCATCGGCACCGGCGTGGCCTCGGCGACCGCCGCCAAACATCCCGAACGCGTCAGCGGTCTGCTCCTTCTCACCCCGTTCGATTCCCTCGCCAACGTCGCCCAATACCATTACCCGCTCCTACCCGTCCGCTGGATCATGCGGGACCGATACGCGTCCGAAGAATGGCTGAAAAGCTACCGTGGCCCGGTCGCCATCCTCCTCGCGGCGAACGACACCATCGTCCCCGCCAAGTTCGGCCAAAAGCTATACGACAATTACGCCGGTCCGAAAAAACTCATCATCGCCGACCAAGCCGACCACAACGACCTCCTTCACACGCTCCCGCCCTCGGCATGGGAAGAGGCGCTAACCTTCCTCTGCGGCTTTATCTCCGCCTCTTGATCCCAAACGAATACCCGCTGCGGTGACGTCCACCGCCCGCGGCGCGCGCCTTGACGTGCGTCGCGCTCGGATCGAGCAGCGTCATGTATTTGTAATCAAACCCGTCGAGCTTGAGCCGGTCGATTTTCATCCCAATGAAGCGCTCGATCGATTCGATCATGGCCAGATCCTCGGCCGTCACGAGCGTGAAGGCATCGCCCACCGCCTGCGCCCGCCCCGTGCGGCCGATGCGGTGCACGTAATCTTCCGGATGTCCCGGGATGTCGTAATTGATCACGTGCGAAACCCCCGCGATATCCAATCCGCGTGCCGCGATATCCGTCGCCACAAGCACCTCGTAGCGTCCGTTTTTGAAACCCTCGAGCGCCTCCTCGCGCTCGCGTTGCGTCCGGTTCGAATGAAGCGCGACAACCGAGTGGTTTTCCTTTTTCAGCTGGCGCGCAATGCGATCCGCCCCATCCTTCGTCCGGCAAAAAACCAGCACGCAATCGAAGTTCGTCTTCGCCATCAGGGCGGACAACAGTTCGTATTTCTGATCCATCGCCACCGGATAGAAAGCGTGCGTCACCGTCTCCGCCGGCGACATGCGCATGCCGATTTCGATTTTTTCCGGATCGTTGACCGCGAATTTGGCCAGCGACTCGATCTCCGCCGGCATGGTTGCCGAGAAAAACAAGGTCTGCCGCTTCTTCGGCAACTTTTGGATGATGCGCCGCACCTGCGGCAAAAAGCCCATGTCGAGCATGCGGTCCACCTCGTCGAGCACGAGGAATTCGAGGCCGTCGAGCGGAACCTCATTTTGCTCCATGAAGTCGAGCAGGCGCCCGGGCGTGGCCACGATGATGTCCGTGCCCCGCTGCAATTCCTCCCGCTGCTTGCCGTACCCCACCCCGCCGTAAAGCAATGTGCAGGTCAGATCGCTGAAGCGCCCGTAATCCCGGAATGCCGTCTCGACCTGCATGGCCAGCTCGCGGGTCGGTTCGAGCACGAGGCACCGCGGCTTCGCTTGGTGCGATCCGAGCTTGCTCAACACGGGCAACCCGAAAGCTGCCGTTTTCCCGGTGCCCGTCTGGGCCGACCCCATCAGGTCCTTGCCCGATAAGATGACCGGAATAGCCCGCAACTGGATCGGCGTGGGATCGACAAAGCCCATCGACTGAACCCCGTGCACCACCGCGTCCGACAAACCCAACTCGTTGAAACCCATAAATAAATCCCGTGTGACCCGCCTTTATCCGCCAAGCCCGCACCCCCGCAAAGAACAATCTGCCCCGCGTCCCTCAGGTCCCCTTCTTCTTCTGCAAAACCCGCACCCCTTCGACCCGCATCGTTTTGTCCACCGCTTTGCACATGTCGTAAAGGGTCAAAGCCGCCACCGTCGCCCCAGTCAACGCTTCCATCTCCACACCGGTGCGGGCCTGAGTGCGGACCGTGCAGGTGACCCGCACACCCCGTGCTCGAACGGTAAAATCCACCTCGACCGCATCGAGCGGGAGAACATGACACAAGGGAATAAGACCCGCGGTCTGCTTGGCCGCTTGAATCCCGGCAATGCGCGCCACAGCGAGCACATCGCCTTTCGGCAGGGCCTGTCTTTTGAGCAAGCGGACAGTCTGCGCCGCACAGACGAGTTTCGCCTCGGCCGATGCGATGCGGGCGACCACCGGCTTGGCGCCGACATCAACCATTCGCGCTTCGCCCTTCTTTGTTATGTGCGACAACTTCCTCACGTGATCCGAATAAACTCTGCTTCCGCTCCCGCGGCGAGCCCGGAGGGAGGAACGCGCACGAGTGCATCCGCCGTAGCCAGCGCCGTCAGATCCCCTGAACTCGTCCACGCCAAGGGATGCAATCCGTTCGTTTCCTCAACTGCGGGCCACCACGTTTCCCGCGGGTTCCCGGCAACCGACGAAGACAGGCGCGCCTTGCGCAGCATGGGCGCCGCTGGCCCGCCGCGTATCATGGACAAAACCGCATCGACAAAGACATGCAAGCAAACGAAGTGCGACAAAGGATTACCCGGCAAACCGAAAGCCCATGCCTCGCCGCGGCGCCCGACAATAAGCGGTTTACCCGGACGCACCGCAACCTTCGTGACCAGAATTTCAAAGCCAGCGGCGTCGAGAACTTCTTCGGTGCAGTCGTATCCGCCAACGCTGGCGCCCCCGGAGACAAGAAGCAGATCGCGATGTCCCTCGATGGCCCGGCGCAAGGAGTCTGCGTCCTCCCCGACACGCTTCTGCCGGATGCGCAAACCGCGCGACCGCGCCCAGGCCGCGACAAGGGGCGAGTTGCTATCGCGCACTTGGCCTGCAGACGGACTTTGTTCCGCACCCACGATTTCGTTGCCCGTGGCGACATGCAAAGCATCGAGAGCCCGCGTCACTTTGGGCCGCACGCAACCCACGCTGGCCAACAGCCCGATGGTTCCTGCACCAATCAACGTGCCGGCGGACGCAACGACATCACCGGCTTTCGCGTCCTCGCCCCGCCGCCGCACATGATCGAGCCCGCGTCTGGCAAAACGCACCATGTCCCCTGAAGCCTCGGCGTCTTCGAGCATGATCACCTCGCCACCTTCGGGCACCGCAGCGCCGGTGGCGATGCGCGCAGCTTCTCCCGCCGCGAATGTGTGTCGACGACCGTCACCGGGGCGGATTTCACCAACAACGCGGAACGACTCCGAGGGATCGTCCGCGCGAACGACAAAACCATCCACGGCCGAACGATCGAAAGCCGGCTGATCTTCCGGCGTCTTCACGTCTTCCCGCAGGACGGCGCCCAGAGCATCGGTGAGTTCGGTTTCCACCGCCTCGCGTGCCATGACATGACCGCGCAGCAAGCCCCAGACTTCCTCGACCGTTTTCATGGTGAAATCTTTTTCCAGATCGGCACATCGCGTTTCAAGCGATCCATGAACGCGGAGAGCATACCGAAAGCTTCCGCGCGGTGCTTTGCCTCGATCCGAACCAAGATCGATACCTCGCCCGCCGGCACGCGTCCGATGCGGTGGGCAACTTCCATCCGATGGCACGGGTAGTCCGCGGACAACTCCTGCGCCAGTCGTTCCATTTCCGCGCGCGCCATCGGCTCGTAAGCTTCGTAGTCCAGCGCCGCGATCGGGGCGCCGTTCTCCTCGCCTCGCACCACGCCGGCGAACTCCACCACCGCACCGGTGGCGCTTTCCGCGGCAGTCACGCCCCGCGCCTGTAATGGCTCGCGGGTGATTTCGACGACAATTTTCATCCTCCCGAGACTGGCGGAATGAGCGCCACTTCATCGTTCGCTCGGAAGATTTCCCCGTGCGAGGCATACGCACCGTTGCGCGCAAGGCGGGTGTTTTGACGATGCTCACTCAATCCCGGCCAGCGCTCGGCGAGTGCGGCCCAAAGCGAGTCCGCATCAACTCCATCGGCTTCGATGTCTGCTTGAGCGACGCCCGCGACTTCCCGCAGTTGCGCGAAAAAGAGAACCCTCATTCGTTCCCATCATGACGCTTCACCGCGCGCATCGCAACCCGTTGCATTGCACCCGGGACACGCATGCGCGACACTACGGTTCTCACGCCGCGCCAGCGCATGACCCGCCCGCATCCCTCCATTTCTCTCGATCCACGCGATCCGGCCTTCGTCCAGGATCCCTACCCGTTCTACGCGGAGTGGCGCGCGAACAGTCCCGTCTTTCACTGGGAGCAACTCGGGCATTGGTGTTTCGCGGGCTACGATGACGTGAACGCGCTGCTGCGCGACCGCCGTTTCGGACGCCAAATCCTCCACATCGCCACCCGCGAGGAACTCGGCTGGCCGGAAACCCCGGAGCACCTCGTGCCCTTTTACGAATTCGAGGAACATTCGCTGCTCGAAGTTGAACCACCCGTTCACAGCCGCCTGCGCGGATTCATCAATCCTTCGTTCCTCCCGCGCCAAATCGAACGTCTCCGTCCGGATGTCGAACGACTGGCCCACGAACTGGTCGACCGCTTCGCCGCGCAGGGTTCTACCGATTTGATTACCTCATTTGCGGAACCGGTGCCGGTCATGGTCATCGCCCGGTTTCTCGGGGTTCCCGATGACATGGCGCCGCGGATCCTCGCCTGGTCGCACGACATGGTGGCGATGTATCAGGCCCGTCGCGATCGCGGCGTCGAAGACCGCGCCGTGGCAGCCACCATCGCTTTTTCCGCCTATATGCGCGGACTGCTCGCCGAACGCCGCGCTGTGCCCGGCGAAGACTTTCTTTCGCAGCTTCTCACCGGGCGCGATGAGGACGGCACCGCATTATCCGAAGACGAACTCGTGACCACGGCAATCCTTCTCCTCAATGCGGGGCATGAAGCCACCGTGCATTCGCTCGGCAATGGGGTGCAGGCTCTCCTGCGTCATGGCAAAGCGGCCGACTTTCTCGCGGATCCCGTGCGGTGCAGCGAGGAAATGCTCCGCTTCGACACTCCGCTGCACATGTTCAAACGCTACGCCCTTGAGGATCTCGAATACCACGGCCTTAGACTGCGCAAAGGCGACCAGATCGGTCTCATCCTCGCCTCGGCCAACCGCGACGAAACCAAATTCCCGTCCGCTCCCGACTTCCTTCCCGCGCGCAGTCCGAATCCGCACGTCAGTTTCGGGGCGGGCATCCACTATTGCGTGGGCGCCCCTCTGGCCCGGCTCGAAATGCAAACCGCCCTGCGCGTCCTGTTCCAACGCCTGCCGGCGCTGCGCTTGCAAGGCACCGCGCGCTACCGCGACACGTGGCACTTTCACGCTCTGGAGTCGCTGCCCGTCAGTTGGTAGGCGCCAAGTAGCGCGCAAACCATTCGGCTGCTAAATCCGCGACCCGTTCCAAGGTCCCCGGCTCCTCGAAAAGGTGGGTTGCTCCGGGCACAACAACCAATTCACTCGGACAACTCATCTGCGCTTTTGCCGCTTCATTCAGTTCGATGACCACATCGTCGTGACCTCCGACGATTAGCAGAGTCGGACATTTTACCCGCGTCAGCGCGTCGCCGGCCAAATCCGGACGACCTCCTCGCGAAACCACGACTTTGACCTCGGCAGAGTCCGCCGCGGCGACCAAAGCAGCTGCCGCCCCGGTGCTCGAGCCAAAGAGCCCGATGTTTAGTTCTTTCAAGCTCTTTTGCTGCCCGGCCCAGGTCACAACTTGCGACACCCGGCGGGCCAGCAATGCGATGTCGAAACGCAACTCGCGCGTCACTTCGTCGATCCGCTCTTCGTCTTCCGTCAGCAGATCCATGAGGAAAGTGCCCACCCCCTCTTCGTTGATGCGCTCCGCGACAAAGCGATTGCGCGGACTGTGACGGCTACTGCCGCTCCCGTGAGCAAAAATGACGAGACCCCGCGCATCCGTAGGAAGGGCCAGATCTCCATGCAAAGAAGCCTCGGGGAGTTTGATAACAACCGACTTCGTCATGCCCGCGTCCCCCTGTTTTCCGCGAGGATGCCGCGCACTTCATCGTCCGTGGTTTGCCCGAAGTCCTCATACCACTGGCCCACCGCGCTGAACCATTCGGGGGTCTGCAAAACAACAACTTCATCGGCGTCGTCTTCCAACGCGGCAACGGAGTCTGCTGCTCCGACCGGCGAGGCGGCAATGACCCGGGCGGCGCCTGCCGCCTTGAGAGCCTGCAATCCGGCGCGCATGGTCGCTCCCGTGGCAACCCCGTCATCGACGAGCAGAACGATTTTGTCTTCCACCGCGAGCGCCTGATGCCCGCCGCGGTAAGCGGAAACGCGGCGCCGCAACTCCCCCTCTTCCCTCGCCGCAATCCGGTCGATGTCTCCGCCGTCGAGTCCCAGATTGCGCACGAGCTGCTCGTTGACCACACGCACCCCGCCTTCGCCGATCGCACCGATGGCCAACTCTTCCTGTCCGGGCGCGCCGAGTTTGCGCACAACCAACACATCGAGGGGAAGATGCAAAGCTCGCGCCACTTCCGCCGCCACCGGAACACCACCGCGCGGCAGACCGAGAACAATCGCATCATCGCGATCCGCGTATTTGGTCAATTCCGCGGCGAGCAAACGCCCCGCTTCCTGCCGGTTGGCGAAAATCTTTCCGCGGCCCACTGCGATCATGCCCCCACTCTCCGGACGCGACCGGACAGATCCAAATGGAAAAGCGCCCCTCGAGGCGGGGTGTATCCCTACCTCTTCTGCATCCAGCGCCAGGTGTTGTTGTCCTGCTGTGCCTCGATCCACTCGCCGCTGAAAGAACGATTGCGCCACAATTCGCCTTGCTGCGTCTGAACGTCGGCCAGCGACATTTTCCGTTCGGCGGCCAGTTGGCGCATGATGACCAGCCGATCGGTATTCTCCTCGGCCACGGTTTTGTCCACGTAGGCGCCATACGATCCCGCCGGACGACTCCGCACAATGAGCAAACCATCACGGCCTTCGCCGACGAGACGCGAATTCTTGAAGGTCTGGATGTCCCCCATGCGGGAACGCCGGCGCGCATCGGCGGCCGGCGTGTCGGCCGAAGCCGCGGTCTTTTGCGCGGCGGAACCTCCGCCGCGTTCGTAGACATCGACCCGCATATTGATGTCGACCACGATCGGCTCGGGAGTGGAAAGACTGACGGTCGGACCTTGGCAACCGGCACAAAACGACGCGACCGCGAACACGGCGATGCAGCGCTTCATCGTCTACCCCCTTGCTGCCAGCGGGCGGTCCGGTCCGTGTCGCGCCCGTGGAAAACCATTTGCAGGTTGCGCGCGCCGGCGGGTCCCTTCATGCGGATGTCGATGATGCCTTGTCGTCCCACAAACCAAAAATCCGATCTGGCTTCGGTGTAATCGAAGTCGCGCAGGGCCTCAAGGCTGACGCGGGTCGATTCGCTTTTCAGCGAGGACCACTCGGGCGGTATCGCGGCGAGCAGGTCGTTGACTTTGTTGACCACCAGACGCCCTTTGCCTTGCCCGACTACCCCGCCGCGCACGCGCTCGATGACCGTCGCGCGTCCATTGGCCTCCACTTCGAAGTCGGCCAGACCGTCCATGACGAAATGCTGCGGCGCACCGTCGTCCGTGAGCGGCGAAAGTTCCAAGCGCTTCCCGGCGATCCAGCCGGTCCACGGCGAATCGGGTTGCAGGAAAAAGCTGAACCCTCCGTTCACGTATCCCCCGTAGGCCTCGCCTCCGAAATCGCCGTTGATTCCCTTGCGATCGAAAGTCACCGACACCCACAGATCTTTCGCCCGGAAATTGCGCCATCGCGCACGGTTGAACTTCACCACGTTGACCAAATTGTTCCGCCGCATGTCCGCAGGGTAATTGAAGCGCAGGTCGCCGCGCACTCCGCCCAGCGAAAGATCGTACGCCGGAAAATCATAGTCTTCCGTCGGCACCTGCAGGACCAACTCCACATTGAGGCCAGTCAAGGACGACAGGGACAGGTTGCGCGCCGTGGTGTGGAAAGCGAGAGGCAGCCCGACCTGCGAGCGTCCGCCCACCGCGATGATCACGCGTCCGAAATTCACCCGCAACTTGTCCACATTCCATCCCTCGCTCTCCTGCACCGGCTCCGGCAACTTTTTCGGATCGTCCGCACTTTGCATGTATTCGAAGAGAGGTTCGCCGACATAAATGGTCGGTCCGAGCAATGTCACCTCCTGCAAATCGCGCTTGGCCAGACCGGCGAGCGTGAACTTCACGAACACCGAATCGATCGTCACCGCGCGGCGCAGAGGATCGGACGGCGAGAGCAACTCGATCTCGCTGAACTCCATCTGGTGCACCGTCTCACCCAATTCGCCCGCCACCGATCCGACCGGGACGTCGCGCAGCGCGGTGTCCACCTGCAAACGCACCTCCGGCAGTCCGCCGGGCAATCCGTCCGGCTGCACCTGCATCTTCACCAGATCCAAGGCCTCCACGACGAAGGCGTTACCCGGTTCACCCGATGAGCCGGTGCCGCCCTCGGCCATCAAGCGTTGCAATCCGAGGCCGGCGATCATCCAGCCCTCCTCGATGCGCAGACCCGACACGCGCCCTTGGGTCAGGCCCTCCCAACTGAACTTCACTTCGGACAGCCCCGCACCCACCACCGGCAGACGCGCTTCGCCGTCATGGCAGGCCAGATAAAAATTGGAAATGTCCAGCAGATGACTCTCCCCCGGCCGCGCGGGACCGAACGAGGCAAGCTTTCCGTCGATCCCTGCGGAGATATCGATGCCGGGCTCGCCGAAGCCTTCCACCCACAGGTGACCGCGTTCGATGGCTAGTTCGCCGATTTCCCACGGAAACCCGCCCCCGCCGCTGCTCTTGGCGAAATGTTTCACCGCATTCTCGTCGAGACGCACGAACGGCTCGACCAGACGCACCAATCCGAGCTTTCCGCTTTGCCACGCCGATCCGATGCCAAGCCGCACCTCCCTCGCTTCGAAAACCGGTTCGGGGCTGCCGCGCAATTTGATGGCAACGCGGGGCAGGATCCACTCGCCGTTTCGGAACACGGTGTTGCCGATGGTCAGGCGCAGTGCCGGATCATAGGTTCGCACGGCCCAGCGCAACGCGGCCGAGGGACCTTTCGAAATCGCCCAAGCCACAGGCAGAAGAACGAGCGCCGCAATGACCAGCCACGACCAACCGAGGCCGCGCTTGGCGGGAGCATGTGCCGGGACTTCGTCTACCACCGCGGCAAAATGACAGCCGGGACGGCACGCCGCAACCCGTTGCCGCGGCGCGAGATTGCCCTGCAAGGCCCGTCCACGTAGTCTCCGCGGTTCGCATGGGCTCGGACTACAAGAACACGCTCAACCTGCCGCGCACGGATTTCCCGATGAAAGCCGGACTCACCGCGCGCGAACCGCAGCAACTCGCCGCATGGGAAAAGGATGACCTTTACGCGCGTATCCAGGAAGCGCGGAAGGATGCACCACTCTTCGTCCTCCATGACGGACCGCCCTTCGCCAACGGCGACGTCCACATGGGCACCGCGCTCAACAAGATCCTCAAGGACCTCGTGGTCAAATCGAAGACCATGGCCGGATTCCGCGCGCCCTTCATCCCCGGTTGGGACTGTCATGGACTGCCCATCGAATTCAAGGTGGTCAAAGAAAAAGCCGGACTCACTCCGGTTGAAATCCGCCAACGCTCCGAGGCCTACGCGCGCAAATACATCGACCTGCAGCGCGAGCAATTCCGCCGACTCGGCGTCTTCGGCGATTGGGAACATCCTTACCTCACACTCGATCCATCCTACGAAGCCGACATCCTCCGTGCCTTCGCCGTTTTCGTCGAAAAAGGTCTCGTCTACCGCAGCAAACGCCCCGTCCTCTGGTCCTACGGCGCGCAGACTGCTCTCGCCGAAGCCGAGGTCGAATACAAAGACAAAGAATCGCCCGCCATCCACGCGGCATTCGAAGTCGCTGAGAGCAAACACCTCCCGCCCGGTTCCGCCGTGGTCATCTGGACCACCACCCCGTGGACGCTCCCGGCCAACCTCGCCATCGCGGTCAGTCCGAAGCACGAATATGTCGC
>Ga0315902_10012794_pt1 | contig 10893 bp, 9 predicted proteins | sample LakEriMetagenome_9_FD_203523 | JGI IMG/M metagenome (GOLD analysis project Ga0315902, IMG submission 203523) | Freshwater fungal communities from buoy surface, Lake Erie, Ohio, United States - Buoy 12 MA117 | ecosystem: Environmental > Aquatic > Freshwater > Lake > Lake biofilm | place: USA...
ATATTCACGATTTATTATATGAAAATAAGAGTATTAGATAGAAGTAATCCAAAAAGAGCTCCAAAAAAGCTTTCAACAAACAGAGATAAAGTCAAAAAATACAAGTATTTGTTTTTTGGTTCTCTAGTAATCAATTTAGCTTTGATAATTAACAACTTTTTATAGCCTATCCAATTACGGACGGCTTTAATAGGGTAATCAAGCCCGCTTATCCCAAACCATGGGGAAAAGGACATTTATGTTTACACGTGCTATGCTTCTTAATGAAGCCGGTGACGCATCATCTGGTGGTGGCGTATCCGAAGAATCTCAAGCTGACTCCATTGATGAATCTTCAGATGAAGGTTCTGAGATCGAAGCTCAACAAGCAGCCCAAGAAGCTGCTCAGCAACGCAAAATGCTTAAAAAACTTAAGCTAAAGTTTAATGGTCGCGAAATTGAAGAAGACCTTCCTTTCGAAGTTCCAGAAGAGCACGCAGAATGGCTAGTAAAACAGCGTCAAATGGCTATGCTTTCTCAGCATAAAGCACAGGAATTGAGCCAATTTGAACACCAAGTTGAGGCTTTTTTGCAAGATTTGAAGACAAATCCAAAGAAGGCTCTGCAAAATCCAGCAATTGGGATCGATGTTAAGCAACTTGCTGCTGAAATCCTACAAGAAGAGATCGAAAATGCTCAAAAAAGCCCAGAACAGATCGAAAAAGAGCGTTTGGAGATGCGTCTTAAGGAACTAGAAGAAGAAAGACAGCGAGAAAAAGAAGAAATGGCTCGCCAAGAGCTTGAAAGGCTTACAGAAAGAGAGTTTGAGCGTTACGATAACCTAATGTCTAGTGCCCTAGAAGCCTCAGATTTGCCTAAATCTCCATATGTTGTCAAGAAAATGACTGAATATATGATCGAAGCTGTTGAAAATGGGTTGGATGTTGAACCAAAAGACGTAATTCCTCTAATTCGTGAGGAAATGATGTCTGATGTTCAAGAACTTCTTCGTCAACTCCCTCCAGAAATGATTGAAAAGCTTCTTGGAAATGACATTATTACAGCTCTTCGTAAGAATCGAGTGTCTGCAGCTAAAAAGCCACCAGTTCCAGTTAAGTCTGCGATTAAGGACGTTGGGCAGCGTTCTGAGAAGAAGCAAACTGAAGCCAAACCTAAGACAATGAAAGAGTTTTTTGGTTTCTAACTTATTGAAATTTGGGCGATCCTTGATTTTTTAAGGGTCGCTCAATAAATTTTAACAACTACCATTGGATAACTCTGTAATATTATGTAGAATTCGGCGATTCTTGATATCCTTAACAGGACTCGATGATACCAAGGGGTGGGAAGTAATATGAACGAGATGTCAAAAACAAAAAAAAACAACAAATTTTAAAGGAAATTATTTATGTCAGCTAACAAGTTCTCAACCCCAGACAATACCGTTGGTAATCTAAACGGTTTTTTCAAAGAAACTTATGCAGATTCTCTACATGAGCTCATTCCTGAAGGTCTTAAACTCGTAAACCTCATCAAGTTCATCTCTAAAGACAAGCAGGGCGGTAACCTGTTCCACCAGCCAGTTATTCTTGGTATGGAGCACGGTGTAACTTTCGCTTCATCTGACGATGACGCTTTCAACCTTAACCCAGCTGTTGCCGGTGTTATTAAGGATGCTCAAGTTCGTGGTAACCCAATGGTTATGCGTTCACTCCTTGGTTACGTTGCTGCTTCTCGTGCTGCTGGTGGCAAGAATGCATTCATGGACGCTACTAAGTATCTCGTAGCTAACATGCTCCGTTCTATGTCTAAGAAGCTAGAAATCCACATGCTCTATGGTCAAAAAGGCTATGGCGTTGTTGCTACTGGTGGTGTTTCTGGTTCTCAGATCACAATCGCAACTGCTGAATGGGCTCCTGGTATCTTCGCTGGTGCTGAAGGTATGCCAATCGAAATCGTTGACGCTGCTGGTACAACTTCTCGTGGTGAATTCACAATCGTTTCTGTAAACATGGAAACTCGAGTTCTTACTCTTAACTCTTCTGCTGCTACTGCCGGTGTTATCGACACTGACGTTATCTACCACAAGGGTGCTTTCGGTAATGAATTCGCTGGTATCCACAAGATTCTCGAGAACACTGGAACACTTTTCAACATCAACGCTGGTACTTACAACCTCTGGAAAGGCAATAGCTATAACGTAGCTGGTGCTCTTAGCTTCCAGAAGCTTTCTAAGTCTATCACTCGCGCTGTTGAGAAGGGTCTTGACTCTAAAGTAACAGTTCTTGTTAACCCTCGTGGTTGGGCTGACCTCCTTCAAGACCTCGCTGCTCTTCGTCGTGTTGACAGCTCTTATAGCGCAGCTCAGCTTGAGCAAGGTTCTAAGTCTATCAAGTTCTACTCTCAGAACGGTGACCTCGAAATCGTTCCTTCTATCTACGTGAAAGAAGGCTACGCTTACGCTCTCTGTATCGAAGATTGGATGCGTGTTGGTTCTTCTGACATCACATTCAAGCGTCCAGGTCAGGGCGAAGAGTTCTTCCGTGATCTTGAGAACTCTGCAGCTTACGAGCTCCGTCTTTACACAGACCAAGCTGTATTCTGTATGTCTCCAGGCAAGAACGTTCTTCTTACTGGAATCGTTAACGTCGCTTAATAAAAATAAGCATTTATCCTTCCAAGGGCATCCGTTCTGGATGCCCTTTTTATTTTCAATAAATCAATAACTTAGATATATTTTTCTTAAGACTCCTAATTAACAACTGTATGTGTAAACTCTTGTCTTTCGGAGCAATATGCCAAGAATTATCATTAAGGGAACAGAAATACAGTTTCCCAATAGCGCAGCTTCCCCGAACTGGGCTCCTTCAGTTATTGAAGCTGTCGAAGCTTTGGCGGATGCCGTTAACTCAGTTACAGCAACTTACGACGTTCCTCCTCAAGCTCAGAATATCGATGCCAATAACTCTTCAACAAATGTCGATCTAAATAATCTGTCTTTTCCAAGCTCAGATGTTAGAGCAGCAACCATTTATTATACAGTTTATCGTAAAACTGACCCTTCTGGACCGCCAGATGCTCAGGAAGTTTCTGAAGCTGGAACCCTAGAAATTTGTTTCAATGCTTCCCGTCCAATTACAGAGAAATGGGAGATGGTTAGAAGCTTTCAAGGTGATGCTAAGATTAGCTTTGACATTACAGACAACGGACAAATTAGATTTTCTACAACAGCTTTGAGCGGTATTAATCATATTGGAATTGTTTCGTACCGGGCTATAAGTATTTTAAATTCTTAAAAATAGGAATATATAATGGCATTTTCATTTAAAAAGTTTCTACAAGGTCTTAATATTGTTCCTAAGTCTACATCAACTGCGGACTCTAAAGGTGATCTTGAAGTAATCGACTCTAGTGGTAAGTTACAATACCACAATGGTTCCACTGCTTCTCCAGTTGTGACAGAAGACCACACAGCTACGATCATTAATAAAACGATCGATGCGGATGATAACACAATTACTGACTTAGTGGTAGATAACCTTAAGTCTGGGGTTCTAAATACCTCAACGACTCTAGCTGGAGCAACTGATACTCAGCTTCCTTCGGCTCTTGCAATTAAAACGTATGTAGATGATAAGATTGCTGGTCAAAACGATGCATCTGAAATTACTTTCACTCCTTCTGGAACAATTGTTGCTACAAATGTTCAAGATGCAATTGAAGAGCTAGATACCGATCTTTCCAATTTAGGAGATGATTTCGGTATCCATGTTCTTGATACTTCAGCTCACGGAACAACCGGGGATGTTGTTGGTACTACAGACACACAAACTCTAACAAATAAGACAATTCAGGGTGCTGATATTCAAGACCCGGTTCGTTCTGATGTTAAGAAAGGAACTCGTTCTGCTCTCGAGACATATGCTCTTACCGCAACGAACGGACAAATTGTATTCGCCACAGATGAAAAACAAATGTATCAAGTGGTCGATGCCGAGCTTGTCCCAATCGGTGGTGCTGGTATTGTCAAAATCACAGCCGGGGAAAATCTCGCTGTAAATGATCTAGTTTATATCTCTTCTGGAACTGGAAATGATTCTGGTCGTACAGCTGGAAGAGTTTATAAAGCAGATGCTTCTAACGATGATCGAATCGATGTTATCGGATTTGTTACGAAAGTAGTTACAGCTGGTAGCATTGCTGAAATCCAAGTCTCTGGTATTATGAAGGGCTTCTCTGGGTTGACCTCTGGAAAGCTTTATTATGCTTCTACAACGCCAGGAGCAATTTCTTTAACTCCTCCTAGCTTAAACGGACAATGGATTGTTTCAATCGGTATTGCTTCCTCTGCATCCGAAATCGTAATTAATCCAGCAGCTTCTGCCGGTGCTATCTATATTACAGATACTGAAACTATTTTTACTATTGCAAATAACCAGTCAAGTGCAGCTAATATCACTGGACTTTTGATTGATCCAATTGCTACGAGATCGTTTGTAATTGATTACGCGATTTATCGACAAACAGACACGGGTGGATCAGCAGTTGCACAAGCCGGACAACTCCGTGGAGTATATAATACACAAGCAACAACGTGGTTTATGTCTGATGATTATTCAGGACAAAATTCTGGAGTTGTTTTCAGCATTCAGCCTTCTGGACAAATTCGCTATACGTCCAGTAACATTGCTGGTGCTAATTACACTGGCTCACTTAAATACAATATTCGCAAAACATTTGGAGTATAACATATGCCTTTAAAGAATGGTAGAACTACTGCAGCATTGCAAACAATCCTTGTTGGGTCTGTAATCCCGGCTGGCACTATCGCTCCATTTGGTGGAGGAACTGTTCCAGATGGATGGCTACTTTGCGATGGAGCTACAGTTAGTCGCTCTACATATGCAAATCTTTTTGCAGCCATTGGCACTCTGCATGGTCAAGGAGATGGCTCGACAACTTTCCACCTTCCAGATTATAGAGGTCGATTCCTTCGTGGCGCAGATAATATGGGTACAGGGGCTGCTGGTCGTGATCCAGATGCCGGTACTCGCACAGCTCCAAACACAGGAGGGGCTACAGGGTCTGGAGTTGGGTCTGTACAAGGTGGGGCAAATGCTTCACATACTCACCCACAAAACACAGGATTCAACTCCAGTCAAGTTAGACCCCAAGTTGGTGTTAGCGGTCAAGGACCGTCAACCAGTGGTTTCTGGATAGCTTCGGGAGCACAAGCTACTACATCGAATCGAGTATTGACAGATGCAACAGGAGACTCAACAGAATCTCGTCCACAAAACGCTAACGTAGAATACATCATTAAGGTATAACAATGAAAATTATTGAAGTATCGACCCAATCTGAGATTTCGTCTAAACAAGAAGAACTTTCTACTAAAGTTGCAGCATACCAAGCCGCACAAGCTCACCAGCTGGAGAATGGCGGTCCCGGTCCTGTAGCTGATTACGACATCATGGAAATTGTAAATGAACATAATGGAGAATTTCAAGTTGTAGCAAAACAACAAGAAGAACCAGTAGAATAACAACTTAATATATAATACATAAAATGGAGAATGAAATTTTATGAGTAATTTTTTTCGTGTACGTAACGGATTAAATCTATCCCCGGTCGATCTAACAACTCTCACAAGTCCTCAAGCTGGCGATCTTGCTTGCGACATCAACGACAGCAATAAGATTAAGCGATATGACGCTAACCTTTTAAGCTGGACAGAAGTTGGCTCTGGAGGCGTTGGCAACATAGATGCACTGCTTACTCAAAACTTTGACAGCGCAGCACTTTCTCAATTCACTCAAACAGGACTTGCTCTTGTTACAAGCAATACCCTTAATGGCTCTCAAACTGCTCGCTTAATTCATCAATCTGGCTCTCCCCAGTCTTTCAAGCAAGTAATTTCTGTTGACCGCAAATATCGCTCACAGCTTATGCAGCTTAGCTTATTGCTGCAATCTTCTGCTCCACAGGGCGATGTCACACTTAATATTTTCGATGAAACTAATGCTGTTAACATTGTAGCCTCTGAGCAGCTCACAACGGGCTCACAAGCTATTTCTGGACTTGCGACTACCAATCTATCACCTACCATTTCAGGCTTCACTAACGCTGTTATAAACACGCTGAAAGTAGGCGAGCGAGTAACTGGTTCGGGCATTCAAACAGGCTCAATAATTACAGCAATCAATGCTACAGCTCTAACTGTAACCATTTCACAAAATGCTACAGCCACGGCTTCTGGATTAACGCTAAACTTCTCTGAGCTTCCAGCTCGTCAAGTAGTTAGCTTTGTAATTCCTGCGTCTTGCGCAAGTATTTCATACACAATAACAGCATTGGCTGAAGCTGGACTTCCAGAAACTTACGTAGATGATGTTGTAATTGAGCTTGCTGAGACAGCTCTTCTTGAAACCTCTGTTGAGGTTCCAGTAGTTACTGCTTGGCAGGGTTATACTCCGACATTCCAAGGCTTCGGTACTCCGACGAACGTAGAGTTTGAGTGGAGACAAGTTGGGGAGAATGTTGAGATTAGGGGTAAGTTTACTTCTGGCACACCTACAGCAGTTGAAGCTCGTGTAGGACTTCCGGCAGGATTAACTTCAGCAGGAACTTCGTTAATTCCAAGTATTCAAGTTATCGGAGGTTCGTCTACTACATACTCTTCTACTCTGTATTTTTCTAATACTACATTAATAGAACCTTCGGTCACATATTTAACGTTTGGAGTTCAAACTAGTACTACAGGAAGTTTGAGTAAGGCAACAGGTACGGCGGTAGCTGTAACGTCTACTCAAGTTTCACTCTTCGCATCAGTCCCATGCGCGGGACTTTCCGCAACGCAAGTTAAGGAAATCCCGCTTACTCAGAGTGGGCTTGTGCAGGAAGCTGATAGTTATTTATATATAACAGGAAACGCTGGACAAGCAATTACAGCGAATGTAACAAATATTCCTTTTAGTACAGTGCAACAATCTGTTGGTGATGCTTTTTCTTGGAATGGGTCACAACTGACTGTATTTAAAACAGGAGTCTATAGCATTCTTGGTGTTGTAGTTGCTACGGGAAACCTCTCTAACAGAATTCAGTTATTTAAAAATGGCGTAGCAAATATTTTAATATCACCATATACAACAACATCCATTCACTATGGGGAATGTTCAATCTACTTATCTGCTGGTGATGTTGTATCTCTTAGATTTCCTGACTCTAATACAACTTTAGTGAATAGTGTTGCGCATAACTTTAGTGCGACTTATCAAGGCTCCCTCAAGCAAGTCAACGTCATCGCCAATCAAAAAGCGACGATTCCAACTTCCGAGCTGAGATTTGAAGGTGCTTCTAACAGGGGTACAGGTTCTGAATCTACAATCGTACAGTTCACTACTCAAACTCGTTTGCGTGGAGACGCTTTTAGCATCCTAAGCACCACTACCGAAGGCACTGCGATTACTATGCTTAAGGCTGGTAGATTGAACATTTCTAGTAACTTGGTACTTCCTAGTGCTCAGACAATTGCTATTAGCCGAAATCAACAAAATAGAACAGCCTTCCCTTCTGGTTCGGAAGTTTTAAGTGCTACAGATGTTACAGCGGCTGGTATTAGAGGTCAAGTTTCTTGGTCTGGTGATGTCAATGTTGGTGATGTAATTCGTATTTACGCAGGAACTACCCCAACTGCAAACGGATCAAACCAGCTCAACCTCAGCTTCCAAGAGCAATCAGTACAAGTGTCAGTATCCAACGTATTGCCGCAGTTTAGCGAAAGCGACTCAAGTGTTCGCGTAGATACTGCAAATGGATACGGCTCAACTGGTACACGCATTCGTAGGTTCAGCAATGTGCGCGACAATATAGGCGCGGATATTGTATATGCGGATAGTGCTACTGCCGGATCAAGCTTTACTATTGTAACAAGTGGAATATACTCTGTAAGCTACAGTGATATTTTTACAGCATCTATACTATTTGGTATATCTAAAAACGCATCATCTTTAACAGCTGACGTACAGTCTTTATCTGCTACAGAAAGATTGGCAAATAACACTTCAGTAGCTAATTCGGTCGCTAACGTGGCATGGGAAGGGTACTTAGTTGCTGGGGATGTAATTCGTGCTCACTCTAATGTAGGCACTCAAGTAAATCCAGAGCTAGCATCTTTCACAATCTCGAAAGTAGGAAAGCCTAACGTAACTGGGGTGAATGTCACTCCTTTTGTGAATGTGCCACAGCCGGAGAGTCAAGTAGCTTATATGCTTAATACTTCAGGGTTTACAAATGCTGACATAACAGGAACATTAACGTCCTTATATGGTAACGGTATATTCTCATACGACAGCACTACTGGCGTTTACACAATACTTAAAGCATGTACGGTGTTTGCAACATACGGGTCTAGGTCTAACGGAGCAAGTTACACAGCGCCAGCAATAATCATAAATGGATCAGTTGTTGCAATAGCAGATTCTGTAGCAGCTTCATCGTATACAATATCAGTATCTCATAACTTTAGAGCATTACCCGGAGATCAGTTAAAATTTAAGAACAGTTCAATTGTTTCTTCTATTAACCACAGAATAAGCGTTACAGCAACGGCACTCTCCGATCAAATCCTAACAGCACCTGAAACCTTCAGTACAGACACAGCAGCTTTGCAATACGCGCCGTCAAGTCTATATAACTTGACAACGCTTAGCAATGCTCCTGTAGGCACTTACATCACATTCACTTACGCAGCGAATACGAATACGAGAACGCAGACAACGACAAGACCTACGCAAACTGATGCGGATATGAATGCTAATGGTATGTTGATTTATACCAGAGTGTACGCTTCTCCTAGTACGGCTGCTCAACCATCAACAATTGCAATTCAGATTGGTAAAGGTTTAAAGGGTAAAACTATAGACTTATACAAAAATTCAGGAAAAGCAATAGCCGGAAACCCTGATCTTTTTGCATCAGGTGGAAATAACGACCAGTATGGATTATATTTTAAAGACTACAATGAAGTAACTGGAGTGCTTTTATTAGACGCAGGATTTCTCAGATATGCTACAGCGACAACAAACCAATTTTGGTTTTCAGACACTACCGTACAAGCTTCAGGCTACCTCGTAATTAATGCGAGCAAGAATGTTTCGCTCACGGGAATGAATATTGAGCGAGTGGCAGCTAGAGGAATTAACACCGCAGGAACAGTAATGAACGCAACTGGTGTAACAATGCCAGTAACTGTTGTATTTGATACTCATGGAGCCTTAAACACTAACGGAACTTTTACTGCTCCAGAAACTGGATATTATCAAATATCTGCTTCTATGTATTACTCAAATGCTACCTATGCCGTTGGTCAGGCTGTATATATTCAGGGTTTCAAAAATGGCGTTTTATACAGTACAAGTATGGTCTTCAGGGTTGGTGCTGCTACAACTACATTTATGGGAGCAGGACCATATTCTGATCTAGTATTTTTAGGAAGAGGTGAAACTTTTCAAGTTAGGGGTGTAAACGAAAGAGGGGCTACGGCTCTTGATACTGGAACTACAGTTAACTTTTTTTCAATTGCTAAAGTAAATATCGGTAAACAACAATGAAATGGCTAGTATATCTACACTATAGATTAGACACTGGAGAATGTTTTTACATTGGTAAAGGTACTGAAAAACGTGCCCGAGCTAGGGATTGTCGCAATCCTATTTGGAAACGTATAGAAGCAAAAGCTGGTAGAAAAGTAGTAATTGTGCAATTTTTTGAAAAAGAGCAAGACGCTTTAGATTTTGAAGTTGACTTAATAGCTCGTTATAAACCTATCGCAAATATTTCTGCTGGTGGAGAAGGTGTTTCTGGCTTAAGGCACACAGAAGAAACAAAAGAAAAGTGTAGACAAGCTACTCTGAAACTAAGACAAGATTCAAAATGGCTTGAAAAAAACCTTAATAATATGAAAGAAGCTGTTTCTAAACCAGAATCAAAATCTAAAGTTTCAAAAGCTAGAAAAGCCTTCTTTAAAAATGAGCAAAATAGAAAGCACATGTCCATAAAGCAATCTGAGTTTATCAAAAATAATCCAGAACGTAATGCTAAAAGACAACAACTATCTATAGAAGCTAAACAAACTCCTGAGTATAGATTGCTATCATCAAGAGTTCAAGGCGGAAGAGATTTTTTAGTATTTAAAAATGGTAAATTAATTACAGAAGCTAGTATTCTTAATCAATTTGCTAGAGAACATAATTTACATGCTGCTGCAATTCATCGTTGTTTAACTGGCAAACAAAAAGAACATAAAGGTTATACATTTAAATACAAGGACTAATATATGATTAAAATATCTATCAAAAAACAAGAACAGATTACTAACCAAGGGCTTTTTCCAACAATGGAAGAAGCTCAAGCTTGGCTTGACAAGCACGAAGGTATGGGTACTTTTGGACAGAAAGCTATCTTTCAAGAGCAAGATGTTCTTGTAGCAGAAGAAGTTCGTGGTCCAGTTCAGGAACTTGCAACTCCGGCAGTTTATGATAACAATGGAAATGAGCTAGAACCAGCCACATACACTCTAAATCCAGATGGAGTTATATCTCCTGCTATTTACGAGCGTAGAATTGTTATGGTTTCTCCTGCTCAGTATGAAGTTGTAATTGAGGATATTTCTGCTCAAATTGCACAGGAAGAAGTTAATAAAGAAGCTCAAGCTTTTCTTGACTCAACAGACTGGATGGTAATTAGAGCTGCAGAGCGTGGAGAAGAGCTTTCTCCAGAGTTTAAAGCAGAAAGACAAGCTGCTCGTAATAGGATTATTAAATAAATTGAGGGAATATATATGGGAATATTTAAACAAACCATAGGAACATTAACTGTATCAAGTACAACGCAACTAACTCTCGTAGGTAGAAC
>Ga0315902_10012799_pt1 | contig 10891 bp, 10 predicted proteins | sample LakEriMetagenome_9_FD_203523 | JGI IMG/M metagenome (GOLD analysis project Ga0315902, IMG submission 203523) | Freshwater fungal communities from buoy surface, Lake Erie, Ohio, United States - Buoy 12 MA117 | ecosystem: Environmental > Aquatic > Freshwater > Lake > Lake biofilm | place: USA...
TGTTTCTGAACGTCCTTCGGGAAGCTTCACCTCTGGCGGCTTTCTGAAAGAAGCTTAACCTCTGGCGGCGTCCTTCGGCTTCCTTCGGGAAGCTTCACCTCTGGCGGGGTGGCGGCTTTCCGAAGGAAGCGAACTTGTTTCCGTCCTTCGGCAAGCTTCACCTCTGGCGGCTTTCCGAAGGAAGCCGAAGGAAGCGAACTTGTTTTGAAAAAAGCACGTCCTTCGGCTTTCTGAACTTGTTTTGAAAAAAGCACGTCCTTCGGCTTACTCCCGAAGGAAGGGCGTCCTTCGCTTCCTTCGGGAAGCTTCACCTCTGGCGGGGTGGCGGCTTCCTTCGGAAAGCTTCACCTCTGGCGGGGTGGCGGCTTTCCGAAGGAAGCCGAAGGAAGCCGAAGGAAGCCGAAGGAAGCCGAAGGAAGCCGAAGGAAGCCGAAGAAAGCCGAAGGAAGCGAACTTGTTTTGAAAAAAGCACGTCCTTCGGCTTTCTGAACGTCCTTCGGGAAGCTTCACCTCTGGCGGCTTTCCGAAGGAAGCGCCAGAGGTTCCCGAAGGAAGCAACTTGTTTCTGAACGTCCTTCGGGAAGCTTCACCTCTGGCGGCTTCCTTCGGGAAGCTTCACCTCTGGCGGGGTGGCGGCTTGATGAACGTCCTTCGGGAAGCTTCACCTCTGGCGGCTTTCTGAAAGAAGCTCGGCTTCCTTTGGAAAGCTTCACCTCTGGCGATTCCTTGGGGGAACGAACGTCTTGAAGAGGAACGTTCGTCTTTAAGAAGGACGCGCATTTCCCGAAGGAAGCAAAGGACGCACGTTTCCCGAAGGAAGCAAAGGACGTGGGGTTACGCTCGCGAAGCAGAGCTTAATACAGCGTATTGGACATAATCGAAGATGATGGTGACCTACGCAGTATGTATTTATAATCCAAGAATGTATACGCAGAATGTGTACACTTGATCGTAGATTGACATCACCATCTAGGTAGATGATGGTCACGTCGTGCTCTCTTCCTTCGGCAAGACGCGCGTATCCATCCTACGTCCCCCGCGGGGGGCGGACGTCTTTCAGAGGGAAGGGTAATCTCTTACCTGGTGATCTACGATCACCATCATTGATGCGCTTCCGTCGAAGAACGGCGGTAGTCCTAGGCAGTTGCGTGTTTCCGAAGGAAGCCGCCAGAGGTGAAGCTTCTTCCCTTCCTTCGGGTGACGCGCTTTCTGAAAGAAGCTCGGGAAGCCGCCAGAGGTGAAGCTTTCCAAAGGAAGCCGAGCTTCTTTCAGAAACAAGTTTAGCTTCTTACAGAAAGCCGCCAGAGGTGAAGCTTTCCGAAGGAAGCCGAGCTTCTTTCAGAAAGCCGAAGGACGCGCTTTTTTCAAAACAAGTTCATCAAGCCGCCAGAGGTGAAGCTTCTTTCAGAAACAAGTTTAGCATCTTACAGAAAGCCGACAGAGGTGAAGCTTCTTTCAGAAAGAAGAAGGACGCGCTTTCTGTAAGAAGCCCGAAGGCAGCGCGTCCCCCGAAGGACGCGGGCTTATTACAGAAAGCGGGTAGCAGCACGGACGCCGCCAGAGGTGAAGCTTCCCGAAGGACGCCGCCAGAGGTTAAGCTTCTTTCAGAAAGCCGCCAGAGGTGAAGCTTCCCGAAGGACGTTCAGAAACAAGTTGAACATCTGGCGCTTCCTTCGTAAAGAGAGCAAGCAGTGACCATCATCTACCAAGATGGTGATGGCAATCTACGATCAAGTGGACCACCCCCTAGGCACCCCTACGGGGGCTCGCAATGTCTTTTTTTCTTCCGTACTTCGGGGACGGCCAGAGGTGAACCTCAGGGCTTCTTATGCTTTGTAGACGTGCGTCCGTTGGAGTCACTGCGTGCTCTTCAAGACGCGCGTATCCTCAGGGTGCTCCGTGATCTTATGCTTATAGAGGGTGATCCAAGATCACCATGAAGAGTGCTAGGCAGACCTTTGGAAAGCAGATCGACGATCTGCTTTCCAAAGGAGCGCGCAGCATAATGTCAAGGGGTGCTACGCGCGTCTTTCTGAAGGAAGCAGAAGGAAGCAGAGCTTTCCGAAGGAAGCCGCCAGAGGTGAAGCTTTCCGAAGGAAGCCGCCAGAGGTGAAGCTTTCCGAAGGAAGCCGAAGGAAGCCGAAGGACGCGCTTTTTTCAAAACAAGTTCGCTTCCTTCGGAAAGCCGCCAGAGGTGAAGCTTCCCGAGGGACGTTCATCAAGCCGCCAGAGGTGAAGCTTCCCGAAGGACGTTCATCAAGCCGCCAGAGGTGAAGCTTTCCGAAGGAAGCCGCCAGAGGTTAAGCTTCTTTCAGAAAGCCGAAGGACGTGCTTTTTTCAAAACAAGTTCATCAAGCCGAAGGACGCGCTTTTTTCAAAACAAGTTCATCAAGCCGCCAGAGGTGAAGCTTTCCGAAGGACGTTCAGAAACAAGTTTAGCTTCGTACAGAAAGCCGAACTTCCCAAAGGAACAAGTTGAGCTTCTTTTAGAAAGCTCGTGTGTCCGATGGAGGCACTGCGACCATCGGTGGAGCATACCGTGAGCTTATGATGTAGGTTGCACAAACGAGCCCCTCAGATCTGCTCGTGCACCTAGAGTGCAACAAGCTCCCCCCAGTATGAGGGACGTACTCAGCTACCCATACGAGAACGACCGCCCATGTACCAGAGGGTTGCGCCCGATCATCTAGTGCGGTATAGGGCCTTACGCTCGCGTAGCAGAGCTTAATCATACCTCCCCGTCTCTCCGGAGAGTTGTGATTCTTTAAGCTTCTTTCAGATAGCAGGATCGCGGGGCATTCGATCCACGCTTACGGGACGGGAAGAGACGGCTGCCTCCGAGGACGAAGGAGTCCTGGCTCACGTATTGCTTGGCCAGGGTGGAGATGTCGAGCGACCCGCTGTGCACGGCTTGATGATGGAAGTTGCTTTTCACAAACAACGGGATTTGATTTCGGTTCAGCGCAGATGCAGCAAGGCTGCGCGGATCTTTCCGAAGGAAGCGAACTTGTTCCTTGGGAAAGAGCGTGCGACCTTTAGCGCTTTTGATTGATTCAACGATAAAATTGCCGATTTTTCGGTACAGGCAAGCAACGTGATGGAGTAGAAGGTTGTAACATCCTACTACACATACTACGTATGCAAATACGTTGTATACAGCGCAGTCGTACAAGACCGAACGAGGGATCGATAGCTTTCCAATACCCGCCTGGTACATGGTTCTCCACAGGTGGGGGTCTAGGTCGGAGCGTAACTTTCCGGGCAAACGAAAGACTTGGGATTTGGAAGGAAAGCCGGCCAGCAATTTCAGGGTGCCGGCCTTGTTTCGGTAATAGATCTTAGGGGCTTGTACAAAGGCTTGGGCGATTTCGTGGACCTTTTTATTGTGCTTTGCTGCCAGTGTGTGTAAGAGAGAGAAGCACATCTGGTAGCTAAGCTAGGCTTCGCGCCAGAGGTGAAGCTACGCGAGCGTAACCAAGGATTTAAGCCGCCCCAAGTCGTCGGCCGCGCTGTAGTAATTCACTAGTCCTCGAGTCTTCGCGGAGTAGTAGTCGATTATGGAGGCATCGTGAGACGGGAGACACTGGCCGGAGAGTTTGGGGCGACGCGTCTTTTCGCCGATCAGGCCCCAGGACCGCAGTCGGTTACACATACTACGTATGCAAATACGTTGTATTAGTCACGCGGTACAGATCGAGCAGCACAGCGATCGAACTCCCAGCCGTGCGTACACGCGCATACGGATGTGCCTGTGGTGTATGGGCCAACTGGATCTCCTTTTCGCGTTCTAGGACCAGGAGCTATGGATGCAGCATCTGGCGTAGGGCCAGACGTACTTGCTTCGGATCTCGTTCCCTGTGCATGACGTTTTCAGGAAAGGTAGGGTCATCCTGGGTTTAGGCAATGGTGTCCAGGAATAGACTTGGTCGGATACCAGTAGTGGAGTTACCTGTTCGTGACTCCAGCGGACGCGTAGAGGTGTATTCGCGCCCACTTCAGCCGAAGTGGGCACGGCTTTGGAAGGTGGGGGTAAGCGACGGTCCGACACTTGGATGAATGATACCAAGGCCCTTTTGATGTGGTACCAGCTTACGTCCTTGGAGCCTCGTATCAGATCGTTATTGCTGAGCCGATATTTGGCGAGTCAAGGCCAATGAGCGTTTTGGACAGGGGAAGGCTGACCGCACGCCCAGCATAGCGGAGATAAGCCGGGTACAGTCTCGGATGTTTCAACTTGGACCTAGCTCGCATCTTGATCCAGATTATGCTCCGCATAGCGAAGCGAAGCAGAGCTTACTGGATGTCAAATACGCAGTATAGGGAGTTGATACTCTGGGAGTATGGAGAGCGCGGCTCTCCAAAGGAAGGTCGTAGTTACAGTATGAACCCCAGGAATCCCGTGCGATCCGTCCAGTAGTGCAGCAGCTGTGCTCGCTTACACTCAAGGTGGAGATCGCTCTTAAGGTACGATACGACACTATACAGCGTATTTGACATCCAGTAAGCTCTGCTTCCGAAGCAAGGACGTGCGTTGGAACAAGACATAGCTATACAACGTATTTGCTTCTTTCAAGGGCGGCTCCGCCGACGTAGTATGTGTATACAACGTATTTGCTTCTTTCAAGGGCGGCTCCGCCGACGTAGTATGTGTATGCGGAGCAGAAACTGGATGTGTATCCAGGAGCCAGAGGGATGCAGACATCGTACCGCGCACCCCGATGAGCAAATCGTCGGCGTAGCTTACCATGTGCAGCCGTCGAAACACTTACTCCTCAGTGTGTTGATAGCGAGTGCGCGCTAGAGTCTTATGCGATTATAAAATGGCTAGGAGTTTTATTTCCGGTCGCCCAAGCTCTTTGTACTAGGCTGGGTACAAGTCTAGAAAGCGAGCGAATAGTCGTTTTGGAACCCAGCCCGCGCGAATTACGGGCTGCTTGCGTTTCAGTTGTGCGCCTACATCGAACTGGTCAGTCAGTCCGAGGAGAAATTTGTCCAGTCGATCTAAATAGATGTTGCACAGCAGAGGGCTCAACGGCTTTCCCAGGGGCACCCCGAACCCAAAGCGCACGTCGGGGCCCCCCAGTTCAATGTTCAGCACCTCTGCGGCAAACATACTATTGATCAGGGCGAGAAGGGGCTGATCCTCTATCCGCTTTCTCTACACAAGTCTCTTTTGGAGTCAAAACACTTGTCGATGAACCAGGAAACCAGACAACACGTCTTGACGTCCCAGAGAGCTGTGTGGCATGATCTCTGGGGACGGAATCCGTGGCTCAGGCTTTGGGCAGGTGAGGAATCTCGGTTCGGCGGTCCTGTACCTCATTCCGGTAGTTGAGCCCCTCGTAGACAGGCTCTAGCACGAGGAGTAGCGCGTTACAAACTACCTTATCCCTGGGGGATAGGACGGTGAGAGGGCGTTTGCCCCCGTCAGGTTTACGCTCGCGTAGCTTCACCTCTGGCGCGAAGCAGAGCTTAGGGATCAGGAACCGTCGTGCGGTACCGAATGCATACCTTCCCGTCAAGAGTTGCTCAGAGAGATCCCGGATCTTGGCGGTTAGGTTAGCGTCCAGGGTATGCGTATCTCCCCCAGGGGTGGTGGCTCCTTTGGCGCGACGTGTCTTTTCGAATGCTATCCAGAGTAGACTCTCACTGGCTGCCAGCGAAAGCCAGTGGGTGAACTTGGCCGTTTTAGGGTCCCATCTTTTCAGGAGCCCTTAGTAAAGGTCTCGATCAGGAGTCTGGGTTACGGGCTTACGCTCGTGTAGTTTCACCTCTGGCGCGAAGCAGAGCTTAGTTCTCCCCTCTATATTCATCGACTTTACCAGCGGCTGCGCCTTCGAAAAATGTGTAGCAGCCTTGGGAGATGACCCCCCCCCCCCCCCAGTGGCGCGTGGGGCTACGTCTGTGGGCGCTGGTGCGGGTCGGAGTATAGTGTCTTCCTTCTTCGTGCCGCGCCCCGCAGGTGGGGGACTGAACCACCGCCTCGTTGGGGAGAGCCATTGTCTAGGGCTGACCAGGAGCTGCTTGTCCCTGGTTGCTTGTCCCTGGTGTTCAAGAGGTCCCCAAATGCACCGTCGTGGTTCGACGGGTGCCGAGGGGTCGAGTGTAGCCTACCGAGCCCTACCCACAGGCCAGACTTGGAGGAGTTGGGGTTTCTGCAAGATGCGGCCCAACTCTGACCGTGGTAGGTCACCTTGACACGGGGTGTTACACGCTTTTCACACAGCCCAGGGGAGTCATTGCCCCCGGGGCATTCGCGGAACTCGGAACGAACTGGGTGATCCGAGTAGGGCAGGCAGGTGTCGGACTCACTTGCTGGGAGAAGACAGCACGGCCCCACGACCTCTGACGGCCCACTTCCTAGCCGCCGGTTGGGACCGAACTTAGCCGGGGCGGTAGGTCCTGAGGACTCACCGCTCGGTGAGCAACGAGCGGTGCTCGTTGCGTCATAGCAGACACCTTTGCGCATTGCCCCGCCGTTCAGTCGGGTATACATGGTTACTTCTCGGGCAGCCGTCCGACAGGAGAGGGCGGCCCTATCCATACCCTCAGCCGTATGGTCGATGGCTGTGGACCCTTTGCTACATCCAAGGGCAGAGTGAGCAGTCCGGCGGCGCAGTGCCGCAGAAAGTTCATTCCCGTTTCCTCGTCCAAGAAGGCAGCGGATACGCAAGCCTTTCCAAAGAACCACCGAATCCGAGGGTTACTCCAACCTACGGGGGACATCAGCATCGGTCAGAGATGGTCACCTAAGGTACATTTGGTAACTAGCGACGCTGCGGTGCCTTCCTTGGTCGACAGCCTTAGGGAGACGGACGCCTCAGACCCTCAAGGTAAATGATGCTTCAGCGGGAAGGGGGACCTCATAACTTATTGCACCGAAATAGCGTGCTTCTGCACTGGTGATATCCTCCGTCCAAGGACGGAGATCACCATCAGGCACGGGGGTCCTCCCTACGTTACTCTACAAGACGTACGTTCCCCGCTTTCCGAAGGAAGCGAAGGAAGCGAAGGAAGCGAAGGAAGCGAAGGAAGCGAAGGAAGCGAAGGAAGCGAAGGAAGCGAAGGAAGCGAAGGAAGCGAAGGAAGCGAAGGAAGCTCGCTTCTTTCAGAAAGCGAAGGAAGCTCGCTTCTTTCAGAAAGCGAAGGACGCCCTTCCCGCCAGAGGTGAAGCTTCTTTCAGAAAGCGCCAGAGGTTCCCGAAGGAAGCAACTTGTTTTGAAAAAAGCGCGTACTTCGGAAAGCTTCACCTCTGGCGGGCTTCCCGAAGGAAGCGAACTTGTTCCCTTCCTTCGGAAAGCGGGGGACGGAGTGCGCAGCAGCTAGGGCGTGCTACGGCAACCTTTGTATCCCCCGAAGGAAGGAGGAAACCTCTGGGTATTTCGGTGAATCAAGTGTCAAATTGAGCAAGGTCAACAAAGGCAACTTTGGCCCGTCCTTTGGAGAGGTGATCTTGAATAACGCCAGCTAAGCGTATACAGGCTGGTAACACGCCCGAATTTAATAGGAGAAAGGCTCAGACCTTCTACGAAAGAGACGTCCGTCCTGTGGAAAACCAGGCAAAACCTTGGGTATGCCAACGGGTATCGGGTATGCGGCTGCGATCAAGTGGCACACGGAGACCACCCTAATGGCGTAAGGCGAAGGCTTAATCTCCTTCGGTTGTGGTGGTTGTATGGAATGTGGCGTTCCTGATCAGTACATACTGCGTATGCTACCTTCGGAAAGCGCCAGAGGTGAAGCTACGCGAGCGTAAATACGATCAAGTGACAGACGCAGTATGTAAATACATACTGCGTATGTCACATACTGCGGATGCTTCCTTCGGAAAGCGCCAGAGGTGAAGCTACGCGAGCATAAATACGATCAAGTGAATTTACAATCGAAGATTGTATACGCAGTATGTGTACTGACCTTATGCTGCGCGATCCTTTGGAAAGCAGCGGGTAGATGATGGTGATGATCTAGGTGATCTTTGATCACCAACCACGCGTAACCTTACACCGTCCCCCTCCGTCCCCCGCGGGGGACGGAGGTATTCCAAGGCAGTTGCGTCTTTCCGAAGGATACACGTCCTTCGGGAAGCCGCCAGAGGTGAAGCTTTCCGAAGGAAGCGCCAGAGGTGAAGCTTCCCGAAGGAAGCGAAGGACGCCCTTCCTTCGGGAGGAAGCCGAAGGACGGAAACAAGTTCGCTTCCTTCGGCTTCCTTCGGAAAGCCGCCACCCCGCCAGAGGTGAAGCTTTCCGAAGGAAGCGCCAGAGGTGAAGCTTCCCGAAGGACGTTCATCAAGCCGCCAGAGGTGAAGCTTCCCGAAGGAAGCCGAAGGACGCCCTTCCTTCGGGAGGACGCGCTTTTTTCAAAACAAGTTCATCAAGCCGAAGGACGCGCTTTTTTCAAAACAAGTTGGCTTCCTTCGGAAAGCCGCCACCCCGCCAGAGGTGAAGCTTCCCGAAGGAAGCCGCCAGAGGTGAAGCTTCTTTCAGAAACAAGTTCATCAAGCCGCCAGAGGTGAAGCTTTCCGAAGGACGTTCAGAAACAAGTTCATCAAGCCGCCAGAGGTGAAGCTTTCCGAAGGAAGCCGAAGGAAGCCGAAGGAAGCCGAAGGAAGCGAGCGTCTTTCAGAAAGCCGCCAGAGGTGAAGCTTTCCGAAGGAAGCCGCCAGAGGTTAAGCTTCTTTCAGAAAGCCGAAGGAAGCCGAAGGAAGCGAGCGTCTTTCAGAAAGCCGCCACCCCGCCAGAGGTGAAGCTTCCCGAATGAAGCGAAGGACGCCCTTCCTTCGGGAGGAAGCCGAAGGACGGAAACAAGTTCGCTTCCTTCGGAAAGCCGCCAGAGGTGAAGCTTCCCGAAGGACGTTCATCAAGCCGCCAGAGGTGAAGCTTTCCGAAGGACGGAAACAAGTTCGCTTCCTTCGGAAAGCCGCCAGAGGTGAAGCTTCCCGAAGGACGTTCATCAAGCCGCCAGAGGTGAAGCTTCCCGAAGGACGTTCAGAAAAAAGTTGCTTCCTTCGGGAACCTCTGGCGCTTTCCGAAGGAAGCGAACTTCTTTCGCTTCCTTCGGAAAGAGATAGCGGGTAGACTCCAACGGACGCACTATCTTCCTTCGGGAAGACAGCCATCAAGCCCCGAGAAGCACGCAGTGACCATAATCTACGATGATGGTGATGGCAATCTACGATCAAGTGACATACGCAGTATGTGTACACATTCTTCGAAGGCGCAGCCGCTGGCAAATTCGATGAAAACCACCCCCTACGGGGGTGGTTTGATCGAGCTCTTATCCTTTGGGGAGCGAGCGTCTTGAAGAAACCTCAGGGTTTTATGGCTGCTGTTTTCCGAAGGAAGAAGAAGGACGCCCTAGCTGCTGCGCACTCCGTCCCTCTTCAAGACGTACGTTCAAGACGTACGTCTTGAAGAGGAACGTAGTGCGCAGCAGCTATGACCCCGAGGTTTACGACGTACGCCCGTGCTGGTTGGTGATATGCGTCCTTGGGAGAGCACCAGTTCAGAAGGATGCCTCCTTTCTACGAGTGACGCCCGTCGCACAGAATGACGCCTACGTTCATGGAGTAACTCCTGTGGTCAACGTAGGACGCCTCCTTTTTACAAAGGAAGCGCTTTGCTTTCCTTCCTTCGGGTGAAGCGCGAAGGTCAAAGCCTACGGCGTAGCACTCGCCTCCTTCGTAAAGAGACGCCCTTCTATTGACGTTCATGTCGGCGCTTAATTCGGGGCACCACGCGTCTTTCCGAAGGAAGCGCCAGAGGTGAAGCTTTCCGAAGGAAGCCGCCAGAGGTGAAGCTTCTTTCAGAAAGCCCGTCCTCCTGAGCTTCTTTCAGAAAGGGCGTCCTTCGGAAAGCGCCAGAGGTGAAGCTTCTTCCCTTCCTTCGGGAGGACGCACGTCCTCCTGAAAGAAGGGCGTCCTTCGCTTCCTTCGGAAAGCTTCACCTCTGGCGCTTTCCGAAGGAAGCCGAGCTTCTTTCAGAAACAAGTTGAGCTTCTTTCATCAAGCCGCCAGAGGTGAAGCTTCCCGAAGGAAGCCGAAGGAAGCCGAGCTTCTTTCAGAAACAAGTTCATCAAGCCGCCAGAGGTGAAGCTTTCCGAAGGACGGAAACAAGGTCAGAAAGAAGAAGGACGCCCTTGCTTCGCTTTCTGAACTTGTTTCCGTCCTTCGGAAAGCTTCACCTCTGGCGCTTTCCGAAGGAAGCCGAAGGACGCACGTCCTTCGGGAAGCGCGTCCCCCGCCAGAGGTGAAGCTTCTTCCCTTCCTTCGGGAGGACGCACGTCCTTCGGCTTCATCCCGAAGGAAGGGCGTCCTCCTGAGCTTCTTTCAGAAAGGGCGTCCTTCGGAAAGCGGGCTTCTTCCCTTCCTTCGGGAGGACGCACGTCCTTCGGCTTCCTTCGGCTTTCTGAAAGAAGCTCGGCTACCTTCGGCTACCTTCGGCTTGCTGAACTTGTTTTGAAAAAAGCGCGTCCTTCGGCTTCCTTCGGGAAGCTTCACCTCTGGCGGGGTGGCGGCTTTCCGAAGGAAGCCGAAGGAAGCGAACTTGTTTTGAAAAAAGCGCGTCCTTCGGCTTTCTGAACGTCCTTCGGGAAGCTTCACCTCTGGCGGCTTTCCGAAGGAAGCGAACGTCCTTCGGGAAGCTTCACCTCTGGCGGCTTTCTGAACTTCTTTTGAAAAAAGCGCGTCCTTCGGCTTCCTTCGGGAAGCTTCACCTCTGGCGGCTTTCCGAAGGAAGCGAACTTGTTTCCGTCCTTCGGAAAGCTTCACCTCTGGCGGCTTTCCGAAGGAAGCGAACTTGTTTTGAAAAAAGCGCGTCCTTCGGCTTCCTTCGGGAAGCTTCACCTCTGGCGGCTTTCCGAAGGAAGCGAACTTGTTTCCGTCCTTCGGCTTCCT
>Ga0315902_10012800_pt1 | contig 10891 bp, 7 predicted proteins | sample LakEriMetagenome_9_FD_203523 | JGI IMG/M metagenome (GOLD analysis project Ga0315902, IMG submission 203523) | Freshwater fungal communities from buoy surface, Lake Erie, Ohio, United States - Buoy 12 MA117 | ecosystem: Environmental > Aquatic > Freshwater > Lake > Lake biofilm | place: USA...
TGCCAGCGCGTAGCACAGGCTCACGCCGCCGGCCGCGGCGATGCCGCCGAGGGCGACCGGCCATGAACCCGCCAGCAGCGATTGCCAGATCAGGGTGGTGAGGGCGATCGCCATCACCGACACGAGTACGAGCCCGCCGGGCTTGGAGGCCGGGTCGATCCCCGTGACGAATCCGCCGGCCGCGGCTCCGATCGCTGCGATTGCCATCGCGCATGGGAGAGCCACGAGCGCCCGCGCGGCCCTCACGACGGGCTTGCCATCGAGCCGCGACTTGGCGGCGGCATCGAGCACGCTGCCGCACGACAGGAAGGCGTGGGCCTTGTAGAGCGAGTGGGCCACGATGTGGAGGAGCCCTGCGGAAAACGCCCCCAGGCCGCACTGCAGCATCATGAATCCCATCTGGGCGATCGTGGAGAACGCGAGCGACCGCTTGATGCTCGTCTGCGTGAGCATCACGAGGCCGCCGAACAGCGCCGTGACCGCCCCCACGAGGGCGAGCAGGTCGAGGGCGACATGCGACAGCGAGATCAGCGGGCTCAGGCGGATGACGAGAAAGCCACCGGCGTTGATGATGCCGGCATGCATCAGCGCGGACACGGGCGTGGGGGCCTCCATCGTGTCGGGCAGCCAGCTGTGGAAGGGAACCTGCGCCGATTTCGTCATCGCGCCGAGCACGAACAGGATGCCGATCACCGTGAGCACCGGCGGCAGTGGCGCGGCGGATGCGCGAATCGCGTCGGCCTCGGCAAACAAGGCGGCGTAGTCGGCGGTGCCGAAGTGCCAGATCGTGAGGGCGAGCGCCGCTGCGAGCATGGCATCGCCGAGCCGGCTCACGAGAAACTTTTTGCGGGCCGCCCACATCGCCCACGGCCGGTCGGGATAGTGCTCGAGCAGCCGATGGAGGCCGTAGCTCGTAAGCATCCACGCAGCAAGCAGCATGACGAGGTTGCGGGCGACGACGAGCGCGAGAACCGCGCCGAGCGTGAGTGCCAGCGCGGCGAAGAACCGGCCCTGACGCGGTTCACCCTCGAGGGCCCGGGCGGCGAAGCGGGCGATCACCAGTCCGATGAAGGAGACGAGCAGCAGCATCACCGCCGTGAGTGAGTCGACGAACACGCCCACGTTGAGCGGCAGTGGGGCAGGGGCGGCCCAGAAGGCATGGTCCACGGGGCCGGTCACGGCGAGCAGGCAGGCTGTGACGGTCGCGGCCGCCAGCGCCAGTGCCGTCAGCCAGACCACCGCCATCCACATGGACCGAGGGTACTGGTCAGCCAGGCGGGCCGGCACGAGTCCGCCGGCGATGAGCAGGCCGGCCGGGGCGGCGGCAAGCAGGGGGAGGAACGGGGAATCCATGCAGAATCTCCGGGCTACGGGCAAAAAGCTCGTTTGGCAAACCGTGGTCGGACGACTACAATAACACGAAATCTGTATCGTCATTTCGTGAGCATGTTTTTATGGGACGCGCCAGCGGAGCCCTCAGACCCTTGCCGCCGGCGGCCCGACCGACCGCGGCCAGGCTGGCCACGTCCGCTCCATCGAAGTCCGAAGCGCGGTGGACGTTTCTCACCAACCATGCCCACGTTCTGATCCTGCTTTCCAAGAATCCCTCGATCGTTCTCCGCGAAGTGGCGGTGCAGGTGGGGATCACGGAGCGGGCCGTCCAGCGGATCATCGCCGACCTCGAGCGGGACGGCTTCATCGAACGCGAGAAGGTGGGCCGCCAAAACTCGTACAGGCTGCGGCCCAGGCAGCCGCTGCGACATCCAATCGAGGCCCATCGGTCGATCGGCGACTTGATCGACCTCATCTGACTCGCACGAGCGTCGCACCACGTTCCACGGCGGAAGGCACAGTTGGCGGACCATCACCACCATTCCGGAGCGAAGACCCGGCCGTGGAAGCGGCTCACCGATGCCCTGCGCTTCGAGCGGAGCGACCTCTGGACCGTGATCGCCTTCGCCGTGGCCGTGGGGGTGCTCTCGATCGTCACTCCCGCCGCCATCGAGGCGCTCGTCAACACCGTTGCCTTCGGCGTGCAGCTCTGGCCGGTGGTCGTGCTCGCCGGGGTGATGTTCGGCTTCCTCTTTCTGGCGGTGATGCTCCGGGCGATGCAGCTCTTCGTGGTCGAATGCCTGCAGCGCCGCTTCTTCGTGCGGACCGCCGACGCCTTCGCCGATCACTTCGCCCGGGCCGAGATCGAGGCCTTCGATGGCCGCAATCCCACCGACATCGTGAACCGGTTCTTCGAGGTGGCTTCGGTCCAGAAGGCCTTTGCCACGCTCCTCGTGGACGGCATCGGCGTGGTGATGGTCGCGCTCGTCGGCCTCCTGGTGCTCGCCTTCTACCACCCGTATTTGCTCACGTTCGCCGCCGTGATGGCGGCGCTCGTGTTTTTCCTGCTGTTCGTGCTTGGTGTCGGGGGCGTGAAGAGCAGCATCGCGGAGAGCTACGCGAAGTTCGACGTGGCGGCCTGGCTGGAAGAACTCGCGAAGTGCCCGCACACCTTCCGATTCGGCCGCGGCGGTGAACTGGCGCACCAGCGGGCCGACGAGCTTGCCGACGCCTACGTCACCGCCCGGCGGCGGCACTTTCGCGTGGTCTGGCGGCAGACGCTCTTCGCCTTCCTGCTCGAGGCCGTGGCGATGACGGTGCTGCTCGGGCTCGGCGGCTGGCTGGTGATCAATCGGCAGCTGACACTCGGCCAGCTCGTCGCCGGCGAGCTGATCGTGGCCCTCGTGCTCGCCGCCATCTCGAAGAGCGGCAAGTACATCGAGACCTTCTATGACCTGCAGGCGTCGCTCGACAAACTCGGAGTGATCGACCAGCTACCGCTCGAACGCGCGGGTGGCGAAGTGCTTCCGACGGCAGACCGGCCGATGCAGGTGGTGGCCGAGGTGCGGCGGTGGACGCTCGGCGGGCACGGCGCCGGCACGGAACCCCTGCGTCGGCTGGAGATCAGCCCGGGGGAGCGGGTGGCGGTGTGTGGGCCGTCTGGAAGCGGCAAGACGCGATTGATGGAGACGCTCGCCCTGCTCCGGGTACCCACGGAGGGCCTGCTGGAGTTCGACGGGCTCGATGCCCGGTCGCTCGACCGTCCTCAGACGCGGCTCCAGGTGGCCTACGTGGGGCAGGCCGAGACGTTCGCCGATACCGTGGCCGAGAACATCCGCGTGGGTCGCAGTGAACTCTCGGCCGCCGATGTTCGCCGGGCCCTGGAGATGGTCGGGCTGGCTGACACCGTGGCCCGCCTGCCCGAAGGCGTCGGCACGCCGATCGCTTCCGACGGCCTGCCGCTCTCCGCCAACGAGGTCTCGCGGCTTTCGATCGCCCGCGCGATCGCGGGCAAGCCGCGGCTCCTGCTCATCAACGGCATGCTCGATCGCCTCGATCTGCGGACGTGTCCGGAACTGGTCGAGTCGCTCTTTGACCGTGAGGCTCCCTGGACGCTCGTGATCGTGACGGCACGCGACGACATCAAGAGTCGGTGCGACCGCGAGGTGGAGTGGTCATGACGCCGCAGCGAGAGAAACCTCATGCCCGCAGCCACGGAAAGTCGGCGCTGGCCCGCGCCGCGACGCCGAGGTTCATCCGCACGCTGTCTCGCCTGCTTCTCCTGGTCTTCCTGGCCACCCCATTCCTCCTCGCCCTCGTACCCTGGCAGCAGACCGTGATGTGTCGGGGGATGGTCACCGCATATTCCCCAACTGAGCGAATGCAGGTGCTGACCGCCCGCGTTTCGGGCCAGGTTCGGACCTGGCACGTGGTCGAGGGAAGCCGCGTGAAGATGAACGATCCGGTGGTCGATATCGAAGACAACGATCCTGAGCTCGCGGAGAGGCTCGAAGCGCAACGCGCCTTCCTCGCCGAGCGGCTCGTTGCCGCCCGGGACGAGGTGGCGGAACTGTCTGCAGCAGCCAAGGCCCAGGAGTCGGCCCGGGATGCAGCGGTCAAGGCGGCGGAGGCCAATCGTGAAGCGGCACGACGGTCGGTTGAAGTCTCGCAGCAGACCAAGGCGAACGCCGAGTACGCGCTCACCTTCGAGAGAAACCGCTTCGAGACATTTGAAGAGCTTTTCACCAATCCAGAGTTTGGCGGTCTCGAGAGCCGGCTCAGCCGCGACGAGGCGCGGATGCGGTCGGATCGGGCCCAGACCGACACCAACAAGGCCGATGCCGAGATCCAGCGGGCGCTGGCGTCGCTGCTCACGCAGGAGGCCCTGCTGCTGCAGGCCGACGCCAACGGCCTGTCGGCGATCTCCGTGGCGCGCAGCAACCTGCGAAAGGCCGAGCAGAACTTGTTCACGATCGAGCGCGACATCCAGGACATCGACAACCGGATCGAGCGGTTCAAGGCGCGAAATGTGGTTGCCCCGTGCGATGGATTCGTCTATCGCGTGGCGGCGAATGTTGGCCAGGGCGGCCAATACGTAAAGGAAGGCGACGACCTGTGCACCATCGTGCCCGACACCAACGATCGTGTCGTCGAGCTCTTTCTCGACGGCATCGATGCACCGCTGGTGCTGGCGTTCGCCGACCGCACCGGACGGATGCCGCACGTGCGGCTGCAGTTCGAGGGCTGGCCGGCGATCCAGTTTTCGGGCTGGCCGGAGCTGGCGATCGGCACGTTCGGCGGCAAGGTGCGGCAGGTCGATTCCGCGGCGACGTCCACCGGAAAGTTTCGCGTGCTCGTGGAGCCCGAGTCGCGGCTGGTGGGCGACACCTGGCCCGCGGCCGAGTTTCTCCGGCAGGGCAATCAGGCGGTGGGCTGGGTGTTTCTCAATCGCGTGCCGCTCGGCTACGAAATCTGGCGCCGGCTCAACGGCTTCCCGCCGGTGCTGGCGCCAGACTCGAAGGACAAGGACAAAGACAAGGGCTCCAAGCCGCCCAAGATCAAGGTCTGATACGTGACCGCGAGGCCGCGTGGCGGGGTGGCCGGCGCGGCGGCGGCCACTGGCTGCGGTCGCTCTGGCGCCAGAGTCTGGTGTGGTGTGTCGCCTTCTGTGCGGTGGCCTGCTCGCTGCCGGCGACCGCCGAGGACTCGATCCTCGGCCCGATCGGATCGAGCACGCCGTTTGGGGTAGCCACCGACTCGGCCGCCAACGCGGCGCCGATCCGTCCGGAGGAGCTGGTTCGTCCGGCCGCGCCGGCCGCTCCCGTGGCCCAGGGTGCCGGTCCGGAACTGCTGCCCGCGCCCAAGGATGGCTCCCAGCGGCGGCCCGACACCACCGTGCCGCCGCTCGTGCCGTCGTCGGCGCTCTCGATCCCCGGGCTCGCCCTCGACGAACGGCCGGAGCCGCTGACGCTCGCCGAGGTGCTCCTGAGCGTGCTGGTGCACTACCCGCTGCTCCAGGCGGTGGAACGCGAACGGGGAGTCGCATCGGGCAGGCTGACCTCCTCGATGGGCGCCTTCGACACGAACCTGAACATGGCGGGCAACGCGCTGAGCCCCGGCACGTACGAGAACTACCGCTCCGACCTCGGCATGTCGCAGCAGTTCATGTTCGGCGGCATCAGCGCCTTCGGCGGCCTGCGGACGGGCTTCGGAGACTTCCCCACCTACAACCTGGGCCAGAAGACCGCCGACGCGGGCGAGTTTCGTGGCGGCTTCAACATGCCGCTGGCCCGTAACCGCGAGATCGACCGCTTCCGAGCCACGCGGGCCCAGGCCCAGCTCGACGTGGCGCTGGCGGAGCCCGCGATCGAACGCAGCCGGCTCGACTACATGCGATCGGCGGCCCGAGCCTACTGGGCCTGGATGGGCAGTGGCGAACGCTACAGTGCCGGTGAACGGCTCGTCGATCTCGCCCTCGAGCGCGACAAGCAGATCGAGCTGAAGGTGCAGGGGGGCGTGATCGCCAACATCGACCGGATCGACAACCAGCAGAACATCGCCCTGCGAAACGGCATCGTGATCCAGGCCGACCGGGCGGTGCAGCAGGCGGCGATCGACCTCTCGCTCTACCACCGCGATCCGTCGGGCAGGCCGCTGCTCGCCCGCCGCACCCGGATGCGGCCGGTGCCGACGCCGGTCAAGCCGACGATCGAGCTCTATCAGCAGTCGCTCGCCAGGGCGCTCGGAGCCCGGCCGGAGTTTCAACGGCTGGCGCTGCAGAAGGAGAAGCTCGTCGTCGAGCGGAAGCTGGCGGCCAACCAGACGCTCCCGGGCATCGACGGGCAGCTGCTCGGCAACCAGGACGCCGGCTACGGCAAGAGCCCGCTCTCGGGCCCCAACGGCCTCGACCGGCAGGTGCTGCAGGCGTCGCTTGTCTTCCAAATGCCGGCGCAGCGCCGCGACGCACGCGGCAAGCTGCAGACCCTCGATTCCCAGCTCATGCAACTCGACCGGCAGCTGTCGTATGCGCACGACCAGGTGCAGGCCGAAGTTCAGGATGCGTTTTCCATGCTGGAGCGGGCCTACGAGTTTCACAAGCAGGCGCTGAAGCGAGAGGAACTCGCCACCCTCGTCGCCAGCGCCGAGCGGGAGCAGTTGCGGCTCGGCCGGAGCGACATCCTCCGGGTGACGCTCCGTGAGCAGGCGAAGTTCGAGGCTGATATCCTCGAGATTGCCGCGAGGCAGGAGTTCTGGCGGGCCGAAAGCGATCTCCGGGCGGCCGACACGTCGCTTGGACCGGAGTCGCCCGGGCTGCTCCGCGAGGTGGTGCCTGTGGTCATCCCGCAGGTGCAGTGAGGCGGGTACCATGCTGGCGTGAATGCCACCGCCTCCGCCGGACCACGGCCGCCGATTCGCCTCGGCTTCGCCGGCTTCTGGGACAGCTTCGATCCCCGCGACAACTATTTCACGAGGCTGCTCGCGCGGCGGTATGACGTGGCCGTCTGCGAGCGGCCCGACTTCCTGATTCATTCCTGCATCGGCAAGGGGCGGCACGACCACCGGCGATACGACTGCGTGCGGATCTTCTACACGGGCGAGAACGTGCCGGCCGACTGGCTCTCGACCGATTGGGCCTTCACCTTCGAGCACGACGCCCACCCGCGGCACTTCCGCCTGCCCCACTGGCCCTTCTACGTGGACCCGGCAACGCTCGTGAAGCCGGCCGCAGTCGACGTGGAGCGGATCCTCGCGGCGAAGAGCCTGTTCTGCGGGTTCGTCGTCTCCAATCCGCTCTGCCGGGCTCGCAACGAGTTCTTTCGCCGACTCTCGAAGTACAAGCCGGTCGACTCCGGGGGCAAGGTGATGAACACGCTCGGCCACCGCGTCGCCGACAAGCGGGCGTTTCTCGCCGACTGCCGGTTCACGATCGCCTTCGAGAACGAGTCGCATCCAGGCTACACGACGGAGAAGATCGTCGAGCCGATGCTCGTCGACTCGATCCCGATCTACTGGGGCGACCCGCTCATCGGACGCGACTTCGACACGCGGAGTTTCCTCTCGGCCCACGACGGCTGGTCGCGGACGACGCCGGCCCTGCTCGACGAACTCGTCGAGCGGGTGGTCGAAGTCGATCGCAACCCGGACCTCCTGCGGGAGATGCTCGCGCGGCCCTGGCTGCGGGGGAACCGCGTGCCACGCTGCGTGGACGAGGAGGCGGTGCTCGACCAGTTCGAGCGGATCTTCACGACCCCGATCGATCCGGTGTCGCGCCGCCGCGGTATCGGCCGGGCGCTCGGCCTCGACCGGATACCCGACGGCGTCGGCAGCATTCGCCGCCGCGTGCGACGAAAGTGGCGTCAGTGGACGTGCAACGCGTCGTGAGTGTCGCGCCCGAGGCCTTACGGCCTTCGGCTTGTACGGGCGGCAGCCCACTGCCCGTAGAAGCCCAACGCCGTGAGGCGTGGGACGCGGCCAGGACCGACGCCGCCTCCACTCCGCTGCGCCCGAGGCCTTACGGCCTTCGGCTTGTACGGGTCGGCAGCCTACTGCCCGTAGAAGCCCAACGCCGTGAGGCGTGGGGCGCGGCCAGGACCGACGCCACCTCCACTCCGCCGCGCCCGAGGCCTTACGGCCTTCGGCTTGTACGGGCGGCCGACCTACTGCCCGTAGAAGCCCAACGCCGTAAGGCGTGGGGCGCGGCCAGGACCGACGCCGCCTCCCCTCCGCTGCGCCCGAGGCCTTACGGCCTTCGGCTTGTACGGGTCGGCAGCCCACCGCCCGTAGAAGCCCAACGCCGTAAGGCGTGGGACGCGGCCAGCACCGACGCCGCCTCCACTCCGCTGCGCCCGAGGCCTTACGGCCTTCGGCTTGTACGGGCGGCAGACAGTTGCGTGGCCCTACGCTCGCGGTCGATCCTGGCACTCCGTGACGTACTCGACGACCCGCTGCAAATCGCATTCGCCAAAGATGAGACGTGAGCTGCCACCTCGCGACCAGCAGCGGCGATGCGACAGGCCTGCGTCTGCGAGCGCTCGCGTTGACCACGCCTTGAGTTGTGCGAGCACGATCTCTGGTGGCACGCGTGTCGCCGTCACGACCGCATGCGCGTGCTGGATACGGCACTGGCAGGCGTGGATGACCCATCCGCGATGGCGGCAGGTCATGTCGATCGCATCGTGTACAAGGCCACGCTGCGCAGGCGACAGTGACAGCGGCGGGTCGTTCATGGCTCGCGCGACCGCGGTGTGGAGGACGTGATTAGCCGAACGGAAATCGCCGCCCCGTTTCACCCAGCCGCGCGGATCCCCCGGAAGCCACGACCCATGGGTGGTCCACGTCAGGAAGTATGCAATCGGGCCCGTGTCGCGGATTGATCCGATGTCGGCAGGCATGCCGAGAGTGTACGGAAGTATAGTTACTGTGTCGAGGGGCCGCCTCGCGGCTGGATCCTGGCCACGCCCGAGGCCTTACGGCCTTCGGCTTGTACGGGTGTCCAAGCACTGCCCGTGAGAGCCCAACGCCGTAAGGCGTGGGGCGCGGCCAGGACCGACGCCGCCCCACTCCACTCCGCCCGAGGCCTTACGGCCTTCGGCTTGTACGGGTGGCCAAGCACTGCCCGTGAGAGCCCAACGCCGTAAGGCGTGGGACGCGGCCAGGACCGACACCGCCTCCTCTACTCGCGAAACAACCGCATCTTCGCCGCCTGGGAGATTGCCACGACGGCAGGATGCTTGAGCCGCTTCTCCACGGAGATGGCGTAGAACCGTTCGCGGATCGAGGCCTCGTGGCCGACGATGCTCAAGCCGTACGTCCTGCGTAGTTCAGCCTCGACCACCGTCGGTGCCGCGAAGATGCCGTCGCCCGCCGCCGCAAACGATTTGAGCAGCGCGCTGTCCGCAAACTCGCCGACAATCTGCGGCCGGATCCCATGCTCGTCGAACCATTGCTCGAGTGATCTGCGGAGCGTCGTGTTGCCGATCGGCAACAGCATCGGAGCGGCCGTGAGGGATCCGGGAAACCCCGACCGGCACTGGCGGGCAAGTTTGGGCGTGGCCAGGAAGGTCACGCCGCATTCACCGAGGAGGTGGTTGAACGCCTTCATGCCGAGCCGCGGACTGCTGGGAAAGTCGCTGACCACGAGGTCCAACTCGTGGAGGGCGAGTTGGGCCAGAAGCCGTTCGGGTTCGCCGTCGGTGCACGTCACCCGGACCTGCTGCCCGGCGTGAAGCGCCGGTGCAAGCAGGCGGTGGACGAGCACCTTGGGAAGCGTGTCGGCCACGCCCACGGCAAACCTCAGGGCCTGGCCCTGAGGTCGGTCGTGAAGGGCGTCTTGGAGTTCCCGACCCAGCGAGAAGATCTCGTCGGCGTATCGGTAGACCATGCGGCCCGTGTCGGTCAGAACGATCGACCGGCCCGAGCGTTCGAAGAGCTTGGCCCGGAGGGCTTTCTCGAGCGCCCGAATCTGCCCGCTGACCGTGGGCTGCGAGAGGTGCAGTTTCTTGCAGGCCATGGTGATGCCACCCTCCCGCGCGGCCATCCAGAAGTAGAGCAGGTGGTGGTAGTTGATCCAGTTCATGGGCGTTCTCCGGAGTCGTAATGCATCGGTATTTTCTATGCATTAGGACGAAACAAACAACTATCCCAATCGGCCGCGAAGGGCGAAGAATGTCGACGTGTTGGCTGATGCTCGCTTACCCACGGGAGGTTGCCATGCTCTGGGAACTCAAGGACAAGGGCGTGATTCGGCCCAAGGACCTGCCGGACCACATCGAACGGCGACTGCGGTTCGCCCTGGCGCGATTCAGCGGTCGGATCCAGAAAGTGATGGTTTTTCTGCACGACCACAACGGCCCGAAAGGAGGCATCGACAAGGTGTGCCGCATTCTCGTCAAGACGCGTGGCTGTGGCGCCGTGATCGCCGCCGTCGTCGATTCGGACTGGATCGTCGCCGTCGACCGGGCGACGACGCGAATCGGGCACTCCTTGGGCCGGCACATCGAGAGACTGCGTGACCAGCACGGCCTCGGCTCTCGCGGTCGCTTCGTTGGAGGCATGCGACGCACATGATCACCGCCTGGGTGTTGTTCATCGCATTCGTGCTGCTGCTCCTGGCGCTCGACCTGGGGGTCTTCCATCGCACGCCGCACGCGGTCGGATTCCGGGAGTCGCTGGCGTGGTCGGCCCTCTGGCTGATGATGGGCGTGGCGTTTTCGGGCGTCGTGTTCATCGGGTACGAGCGCCAGCTGTGGGGGCTCGGCACCCAGATCGACCCCGTGGACAACGCGGTCAACACCGGTGCCACCGCGGTGGAGAAGTACCTGACGGGATACCTCGTGGAGAAGTCGCTGAGCGTCGACAACATCTTCGTGATCTCGACGATCTTCGCGTCGCTGGCGGTGCCCTCGCTCTATCAGCACCGGGTGCTGTTCTGGGGCGTCATCGGTGCGCTCGCCATGCGCGGGGTGATGATCGTGGTGGGGGCGCGGCTGATCGAGGAGTTTCACTGGTTGCTCGGCGTGTTCGCGGTGTTCCTGATCGTCACGGCCCTCAAGATGCTGTG
>Ga0315902_10012803_pt1 | contig 10889 bp, 11 predicted proteins | sample LakEriMetagenome_9_FD_203523 | JGI IMG/M metagenome (GOLD analysis project Ga0315902, IMG submission 203523) | Freshwater fungal communities from buoy surface, Lake Erie, Ohio, United States - Buoy 12 MA117 | ecosystem: Environmental > Aquatic > Freshwater > Lake > Lake biofilm | place: USA...
TGACTCGGCCGTCGCCGACTGCAGGATCTCCCCGAGGTTCTTGAGATGCGCGCTGAAGGTGGACAGGCTCGCCTCGATGCTTTGTTCGTCACCCACATCGGCGAACATGTCATCGAAGACCGCCAACCGACTCTCCGCACCCACAGGCACCGGCACGCCGGCCTGCGCCATCGCACTCATCAGCCCGACCGCCTTGAGCAACACCGTCTTACCACCGGTGTTGGGACCGGAAACGAGGAGCGTCCGTTCCTCAGGCGTGAGCGTCAGATCAAAAGCGACCACCGGTGTCCCTGACGCCAGCAGCAGCGGATGGCGCCCATCGGTAATGCGCACGCCTTCGGCGGGGATACCAAAGCGTACCGGCGCACAATGGGCTTCGAGCGCATACCGGGCGCGCGCATACAACGCATCGAGCGCCACAAGCGCCTCGTAGGCGCCGATCAGTGCGTCATGATACGGGCGAATCCCATCGGTCAGTGCACGCAACACGCGCTCGACTTCGCGCTGCTCCTCAATTTCCAACTCACGCAGGCGATTGCCGAATTCGATCGCGGCAGGCGGCTCAACGAAAATGGTCGCGCCGGTCCCGGAACTGTCGTGCACAATGCCGCCGACATAACCGCGCGCCTCGCGCCGCATCGGCATCACCCAACGGCCGTTACGCATGGTGACCGAGAGATCGCTCACCTGATGGTGCGCCTCCAGGCGCCCCATTTCCCGCTCCAGCAACCGTACGAGCTCGCCTTCCGCTTGACGCAGCTCCCGACGCACACGACGTAACGCGGGCGATGCGTCATCCCGCACGGTCCCATCGTCGGCGATGGCGCGACCGATCGCCTCCTCTTGCGCGCGCAGATCGATCAGCCGCTCGGCATACAGCACGAGATAGGCGAGCGGCATCGGCGACCGCCGAGGGTCACGCAAGGCCTCACGGACGCGACGCGATGAACGGAGCAGCATGGCGCCCTGCAGCAATTCGAGCGCCGTCCATGTGAGCCCCTCGATACGCAGGCGCCGGAGCGGCTCACCAAGATCGGGGATCGGTTCGCCGGACCACCCCTGCTCCGACTGGACCAGAGCGAGCATGGCGTGAACCCGGGCATGCTCAGCCTCGATCCAGTCGCGATCCCGTGTCGGGCGCAACGCCCGAATGGCGGCGGCTCCTGGAGAGGACGCAGCGCGCCCCGCGACGTGCGCGAGGAGTCGAGGAAATTCGAGAATGCCGAGGGCGTGCGCGTTCATGATGCCCTGCGTGAAGCCGGCGCGAACGCCGACGAATTACTGAGCCGCGAGTGCCTCGCGCGCGATGGCGTTGATGACGCCGCCGTCCACGCGTCCCTTGAAGGCCGGCATGACCCGCGCCATGACGGCGCCTACGTTTGTCGCGCCACCGGCGATGGCCGCGTCAACCGCCGCCCGAATCTCAGCCGTATCGACCTGAGGCGGCAAATACACGTCGAGCAGCCGGATTTCCTGCTGCTCTTTCTCAAGCAGATCTGCCCGCCCGGCTTGGGCGTACAGCTCAACGGATTCGCGGCGCTTCTTGATACCCTTGCGGATCACGTCGAGCACATCGTCGTCGGTCACCTCCCGACGGAGCTCGATCTCGCGATTCTTGGTCTCGGCGATGATCATGCCGAGCAACAGGACGCGCTCCTTTTGCTGCTCTCGTCGGGCCGTGGCCTGGTCCCCCTGCAACCGCGCCAGCAGCGAGCCGCTGCCGGCATCCACGGGACTGCTCACCCCTGCCGGGTGCGCCGGTTCTTCCGGACGGCCGCGTTCATCTTGCGCTTGCGGCGCTCGGACGGCTTCTCGTAGTGACGATGCTTGCGCAGGTCGGACAGGATGCCGGCCTTTTCGCACTTCTTCTTGAAGCGCTTGAGCGCCCGCTCGAAGTTCTCGTCCTCGTGGATGATGACTTCCGACAAACTAGACCTCGGATGGCTTGCGATAAGGAAGACCGACGCGGGGACCCGCGTACGGAAAAAGCGGCCTATGTGGGCCAGCCTTTAATCGTAGGTGACCCGTCTGGGGTGGTCAAGATCAAAGGGCCGCAAAAGGGCACATTTCTGCGGCGCATCTCATCCCGGCGGCCAAGACATGGCCCGCCCGCCCAGGACATGCATGTGCAGGTGATGGACCGTCTGGCCCCCATCATCACCCGTATTGCCGACCACGCGGTAGCCGGTGTCGGCGATCCCCTCCTGCCGGGCGACCGCTGCCGCCAGCTGCATGACCGCCCCGAGCTCGCCCACGTCGTCGGCGGCATCCAGCGAACGGACATGCCGTCGGGGGATGACCAAGACATGCACGGGTGCCTGCGGATGCAGGTCCCGGAAGGCGATGGCCTGATCGTTCTCGGCGACGATCGTTGCGGGAATCTCTCCCGCGGCGATCCGGCAGAAGATGCAGTCGTTCGTCATGGGGTCTCCAAAGGTGACGGTCGCGCCGCGAGCACGGTCCGCGCCACGGCCAGCGCGCCGACGGCTGCCGTCTCGAATCGCAGGATGGTTGGGCCCAAACTGGCCGCGCGGAATCCGGCGGCGCGGAGTTGCTCCAGCTCGTCGGCCTCGATGCCCCCTTCAGGCCCGACGGCAATGACGACCGGCTGCGTGTCGGTACCGAGCGGACTGGCGGACCCCGGTCCCACAAGGGGGGCGCCGGCCGGGTCGAGGGCGACACGATCGCCGACAGGTGCAGCAAGAATCGCACGCTCGAGGGTCGCCTCGGGGAAAGGCTGCGGAAGCCAAGCCCCCTCCGATTGCGCCAAGGCGGATTCCATCCGGGCACGCACCTTCGCCTGAAAGCTGACCCCCTCGCCGCGGGGACTCACGCTCCGCGAGCGTCGCCACAACACCGGGCGCCAACTCGTCGCGCCCAATTCCGTGGCCTTTTCCGCGAGCCACAGCATACGGTCACGATCCGCGACCGGCACCAGGAGATGGACGGGCGGCGGTGGGAGCACATCGGCAGCCTCCGTGATCTCGACGTAGGCTTGGCTCTTGGAAAGACGCACCAATTGCCCCACAGCGACGCGGCCCGCCCCATCGCGCACACCGACTACGGCTCCGGCTTCGATCCGGATCACCCGCATATGCCGCGCGGCGTTTTCATCGAGCACGATCGTCGCACCACGATCGAACGGCTCGCCAAACAGGAACTGCGGCAGCCCGGCGGCTATGCCCGTGCGATCGACACCGACCACCAGATGTCCTCCGGATCTTCATCAAGTACCCGCCAGCCCTGCGCCTCCATGAGCGCCAACATGGTGGGACGTTCCTCAAGCAGGATACCACTCAGGATCGCGATGCCTCCCGGCACCAGCGCCTGCTCGATCACCGGCAGGACTTCGAGCAGTACCGAGGAGATGATGTTGGCCAACACGAGGTGCACGGGGGCGACCAACGGCAGCAGCGTTGCGGCATCGCCCTCGAATACGTAGACCCGATCCGCGACGCCGTTGCGCTCCACATTCTGCTCGGCATCCGGGATGGCATCGCCGTCGAGTTCAATCGCGAAGACCCGCACCGCGCCGAGTTTGGCAGCGGCGATCGCCAACACGGCACTCCCGGCGCCAAGATCGGCAACGACGGCGTTCGGCGGTAAGTGCCGAGGCAGGAGCCGCACGACCCCACGCGTGGTGGGGTGCTCCCCCGTCCCGAAGGCCATGCCGGGATCGATCACGATGGTAGTCGCCGGATCGCGCCCTTCCGCCAACCACGGCGGCGCGACGGTCAACGATCCCAGCTGATGGGCGCCGATACGCGTCTTCCACGCCTCGGTCCAATCGACCTCCGGGACCGGTGCGGTTTCGATCAACACCTGCTCGTCCGCCTCGGTCAGCGCGGCATGCACGGCCTGCAAGTCGGCACCCGGAGGGAAATGCGTGATGAGCGCGTCTCCGTCCTCGATCACGCCTTGCGATCCGACCGCGAAGAGCGCCGCGAGACACGCCTCCCGCGCGCCCGCCTGCGCATCAGGACGCACCCGCACGCTCACCCACCCGCGCGGTCGGTCAGGCACCGAGCGCCTCCTTCATCTTCGACCAAAAGCCCTTCTCGCGTTGGGCGGGCGCATTCCCCTGCAGCGTCCCCAACTGCTCGATCAGGCGCTTCTGCTCGCCGTCCACATCCTGCGGGGTCCATAACTGCACCTTCACGTGCAGATCGCCCGTCCCCGACGCATTCACGCGGGGCAAACCGCGACCGCGCAGGTGAAAGATGGTGCCGCTCTGCGTACCCGCGGGTACCCGCAACGCGACCTCACCCGTGAGCCCTGGTACCTTGATCTCGGCGCCGAAAACGAGCTGCGCATACGTCACCAGCGCCTCGCAGAAGAGATCCTCGCCATCGCGCTCGAACCGCTGGTCATCCTCGACCTCGAACACGACGAGGACATCCCCTCGCGTGCCGCCACGCGGTCCGATATTGCCGGCGCCACGCAGTGTCATGTACTGACCGGTGGCCACACCGGCGGGAACACTGATCTTCAACGTCCGTTCGGCACGCACGCGTCCTTCCCCGCGACACTTCTTGCACGGCGCCGAGACGACCACCCCTTCGCCGGCACAGGTGGGGCACGGTGCAACCGACACGAATTGGCCGAAGAACGAACGCTGCGCGCGGCGGACTTCCCCCTGCCCGTTGCAGGTCCCACACGATTGGGGCTTGGTCCCTGGTTCGGCGCCGCTCCCCTCACAACCACCGCACGCCTCCAGCACCTTCACCGCCACCGTCTTCTCCACCCCCGTCGCGACCTCCGACAAGGTGAGCGGAAGCGGGAGCTTGATATCCGCGCCCGTCCGCGGCCCCGCGCGACGTCCTCCGGCAGCGGCACCGAACAGATCGCCGAATCCGCCGAAGTCGCGCATGAAGATGTTCAGCGCGTCCGACAAGTCCACATGTGCGTACTGCTGCTGGGACGCCCCGCGTAGCCCATCCTCTCCATACCGATCGTACGCCGCGCGCTTCTGCGCGTCGCGGAGTACATCATAGGCCTCGGTGATCTCCTTGAACTTCTCTTCGGCTTCCTTCGACCCGCCGTTCCGGTCCGGATGCCACTGCATCGCCAGACGACGATACGCCTTCTTGATCTCCTCGTCGGAGGCCTCGCGTGGGACACCCAGTACCGCGTAGAAGTCAGCCATAAATCCAACAGTGTGCAAAAGACGACGACGGAGGGGCCGGACCACAACGCGTCCGGCCAACCAACCCCGTCAACAGATCCGGAAATATCGGTGATTCCAGGCCCAGGTACGAGGCCTAGCCTCAATCAGCAGAGGAGCCCCGACACCAAGCGCGAGGTATGCTCCACGAGGGCGATCACCTTGTCATAGGGCATGCGCGTCGGGCCGATCACCCCGATCACCCCATTCAGTGTCCCCGCCTGATACTCAGCGGTCACCACCGTAAAAGGCTCGAGGCGGGGATCGCCGTGCTCGTTGCCGATCGTAATCGAAATGCCTCCGGCCCCGGCGCGCGGCTCGAGCAGCGAGGTCAGGCGCTGTCGCGTCTCCGTCAACTCCATGAGTTGCCGCATCCGCTCCCCTGACGCGAACTCCGGTTGATCCGCCAGCAGCGACGGCTGGCCAATCACCACTTGCTCGAGCGGCTCCGAGACCCGGCCGAAGACCTGCTCCCCCTCCTGCACGAAGATATTGAGCAGATCGGCGGCTTCCGGCGTCGTCTGTGCGTCCCGAAGACGCGCGGCCAGCGACGTGCGAACCTGCTCCAGCGTCAGCCCGGCCAACCGCTCGTTGAGCACGATCGTGACACCAACCAGCGCTTCATCGGCAATCTGCCCCGGGACTTCCACGAAGATCGTCCGTACGGCGCCCCCGCTGAGGCTCAGCACCATCAGCAACCGGTCGGATGACACACGCACCAGCTCGATCTGGCGCAAGGTGGCCCGTTCGAGACTGGGGCCGAGGGCCACCCCCAACTCCTGGGTCAGGACACCAAGCGATTGGGCGGCCCGCCGCAGGATCGTTTCGATGGCCGAGCCGCCCGCTGTGATCTGCTGCTCGAGCGCCCGCTGGGCCACATCGGGGAGTGGATCGACGCGCATCAGCGAGTCCACGTACGTGCGATACGCCTTGTCGGTGGGCACGCGGCCGGCCGACGTGTGCGGGTGGAAGAGAAAACCCTTCTCTTCCAGATCGCTCATCGTATTGCGGATGGTGGCGGGCGAGATCCCCAAGCCAAACCGACGCGACAGTGTGCGCGAGCCGGCGGGTTCTGCCGTCGCGACGTAACTGTGAATGACGGCCTCAAGGACCTGTCGCTCCCGTTCGGAGAGCTCCGCGCTGTGCGTCATGTCGGGTACGCTACGAATGGCTTCGAAACGCTGTCAAGTCGGCGGCCAACGCATCCATGCGAAGCCAGCCGGTCGGTGTGCACGTCAGCCGTCGATGACCCATCGAATCGGTGTCGCAGGTCACCCACCCGGCGGACACCCACCGAGACACGAACGCTTCGTCCTCCGGTGAGACGCGTAACCCATCAATGGTCCGCAATCCGAGATACACCGTTTCCGCCGTGGTGTTACCCGCATCCAACAATTCTTCGCCCTCGATGGGATCCTCAAGGTTCGCGACCTGACGGGCCCACTGGGCGAAGGCCGCGGTATTCCAACGGCGCGTGCGGCCATCGAACCCATGCGCCGACGGCCCCAATCCGAGATACGGAACACCACGCCAATAGGCGCTGTTGTGCTTCGCACGATGCCCAGAACGCCCGAAATTCGACACTTCATAGTGCTCGAATCCCGCCGCGCCCAATCGATCATGGGCTCGCAGGAAGTCGGCTTCGTATTGCGCCTCGTCGGCCTCACGCACAGCGCCGCGATCCCGCCAGCGCCCCAAGGGCGTGCCTGGCTCCACGGTGAGACCGTACAGTGAGATGTGCTCCGGCTCGAGGGTGAGTGCCTCGTCGAGATCCTGCGCCCAGTCGCGTGGCACCTGCGGCGGCAGCGAAAAGATGAGATCGATGGACAGGGAACGGATGCCCCCATCCCGAATGATCCGCACGGCATCTCGTGCCCGCGTGGCATCATGCACCCGATGCATCCACGTCAGCGCCGCGTCGTTGAAGGTCTGCACGCCAAGGCTGATCCGATTCACACCAGCCTGTCGCCAAGCTGCGACCGCGTCCGGGGTCACGTCCTCCGGATTGGCCTCCAGCGTCACCTCAATGTCGCGCGACCAGTCGTCGGTAGCACGATCCGCCCCTACAAGTGGCACCGTCGCGCGAAGTGCGGCGAGCAGCGCCGCCACGCCCTCCCCGCCAAGGCGCGACGGCGTTCCACCGCCGAGGTACACCGTATCAACGTCGCGAACGCGCGCGGCCGCGGTACGGATCTCACACTCCTTCGCAATGGCGTCCGCGAACGCCCGCCACGGGACCTCCCGACGCACCGCGATCGAGAAGTCGCAATAGCTGCACCGTCGTGCGCAGAATGGTACGTGGATGTACAGGTGCCGGTACGGCGGCATCGTGGTCACGCGGTGATCAGGACCGTTGGTGTGATCCGCCCCACTGCGTCGAATTGGATCAACCCGTCAATCTCGAGCAACCCGAGTGCAATCGTCACCTCACGTTGGGAGAGACCACTGTGGGCGGCGATCGTTGACGGCTCATCCTTCCCGTCGGCGATGGCCGCCCAACAGGCAGCGGCCGCGCCACTGAGGACCGGACCATGTGGCGGCAGTGGTGTCATCTGCAGCAGCGCCAGCAGATCGTCTGGATGCAGCAGCGGCTCCGCGTGTGCCTTGAGCAGACGATTGCTGCCGGCGGCCGACGGGACGTCGATGGCATTGGGCACGCAGGCAATGGTGCGCCCCAGCTCCAGTGCGCGATCGGCCGTGATCAGCGCCCCACTCTGCGCCGGCGCTTCCACCACCACGGTGATGTCGGCCAGCGCTGCAATAATGCGATTGCGCTCGGGGAAGGAACCGGGATGCCCGGTACTACCCGCAGGCAGCTCCGACAGCAGAAGCCCTTCCTCACCGATACGCTGCTGCAGGGCATGATGCGTTCGCGGATAGCACCGATCGAGGCCGGTACCGAGCACGGCGACGGTGCGTCCTCCCGCCTCCAGCGCCGCCACGTGGGCGGCCGCATCGATCCCCTGTGCGAGCCCACTGATCACCGCAATCCCGGCGCGCGCGCACGCCGTGGCGAGGGCGCGGGCCGTCCGCACCCCGTACGGCGTCGCGTGCCGCGTGCCGACGATGGCTACCGCGGGGGCCGCCGCGCATGCCAACATGCCGCGGGCGTAGAGCGGATCGGGAGGACGCCTCAGCTCCCGGAGGCGCGCCGGATACTCCGCCGACGATGCCGGAACGATGCTGTCGTCGTGCTCAGGGGAGAAGCTGCGCATCCCGCTCCGGCTTTTCTGCGGCGGTTCGCATTGCCAACAGCTCACGCCACCACGCGTCCAAGAGCGTGTCCAGCCCCATCCGCCCCGGCGCACTGATCGAGTACATGCCGAACGCGCCTGGTGCCGAGATCTCGGGGATGTAATGCTCACCGAGAAGGTCGAGTTTGGAGAACACCACGCAATACGGCTTGGCCGCAAGCTCCGCCGAATAGGCGGCAATCTCGTGTCGGAGCTGGTCGAGTTCCGCCTGCCAGTCCTCCGCGTCGATGGGGATCAGGAAGGCGAGCAGACGCGTCCGTTCGATGTGACGGAGAAACTGGAGGCCGAGGCCTTTCCCCTCGTGCGCGCCCTCGATGATCCCGGGAATGTCGGCCACGACGAAGGAACGGTGATCGCTGAGTGGCACCACCCCGAGATTCGGGGACAGCGTGGTGAACGGGTAGTCGGCAATCTTGGGGCGTGCAGCCGAAATCACCGACAGGAGTGTGCTCTTGCCCGCGTTGGGTTGCCCCACCAGCCCGACATCGGCGATGAGCTTGAGTTCCATCTCGAGCGTACGCGCCTGCCCTTCTTCACCCGGTTGCCATTCGCGCGGTGACTGATGCGTGGCGGTGACGAAAAACGCGTTGCCCTTGCCGCCACGTCCCCCCTTGGCGACGAGCAGCGTGTCGCCATGGTCCATGACCTCGCCGATCAGCTCCCGTGTGTCGGCATCCAGAACCACCGTGCCTGGAGGCACGGGCAGCACGATATCCTCGCCCGAACGTCCCGTGCGATTGGAGCCTTCCCCGTGCTGGCCGCGTTCAGCCTTCCACGCATCGCGGTACGTGTAATCGAGCAGCGTGGTGAGGTTCCGGTCCGCCCGCACGATCACATCCCCACCCCGCCCTCCATCCCCGCCGTCTGGGCCGCCCATCGGGACGTACTTCTCTCGACGGAACGAGGTCTGTCCCGATCCTCCGGTGCCGGCTTCCACTTTGACGAGTACGCGATCGACGAACATGACGGTCCTGACGATGAAGATGATTCCCGGGCGCGCGATCGCGCACCAAGACGAAAGCTAGTCCGTCCCCGGTGTTCCCTGTACACGGGCCCACAAGGCGCCATAGCGCTCATGGTCCTCCGCGTGGAGCATGGGTGCCAGCACGTCGAGTGCCGCCGCAATGACGGGAGCCGTAACACCAGCGTTCAACGCACCGTGGAGGTGCGCATGCAGTTGCCGATCCTGCCGGCTGATGGCGCAGGCCGCCACGATGCACAGTTCGCGACGCCCAAGGTCCAGCGCCCCCCGGGAGAGCACTTTGCCATACCCTTCCTCGATCATCCAACGGTCAAGCGCAGGATGCAGCGCGGCGATGTGGTCCCGCAGCCGGTCATACCACGCGCCATACACCACCGCGCAGGTCGCCGCCCCACGGAGTTGCTGCGCCGTGTGGTCATCGATGGCGTGGAGATCGATCGCTGGGGCGGGTCGCCCCGTGATCCGACGCCACTCACGCATGCCGTTGAGCGCCCGAGGAAACCCCGCGAAGAGATACGTCTGGAGAATGACCTCCTCGATCCACAGCGCGCGGACATCCAGCTGTGCCTCCGTGAGCAACGTCCGGACTTCTCCCTCGGTCCCACCAGCAAGCACGGCCGCCACCCGTACCAGCATGGCCGTCTCCGCATCAAGTGCGATCAATGTGTCGACGGGACTGGGGGTATGCGGTACCACGGCATCGCCGGACGGATCATTCGAACGCAACTCGGCGGCATTCACTCAGCTCGGCTCCGTTGCCTGTGTGGCCACCATGGGAAGGCCGATGACGCCAACCTGTTCCTGACGCGTATTGCGAACCGGTCGATCCCACCACGGCTGCAGCGACGGCGGGAGCACATCGTCAAAGACATCAAGTGCCCGGAGCACCGCCAACACCGCCGGATACTGCGCGCGCGCCGCCCCATCCTCGACCTTCACGGCAATCCCGATCCCCCGCTCCACTAGCGCAAGCGTATGCACCCCTTCCGCCCCGATCTTGCAGAGCACACGGCCGCCACAGGCCTCCATGAGCACCGTGTCGAATCGCTCGGTCCCACCCACCAGAAAGGGGCGTGTCGTCATCGCGGACACGATGCGTGCGGCCGCCATGTCTCCGGCGGTCGCGGACCACGCCAAACGCGCGTATGCGAGCGCCATGTTTTCGAGCGGCAAAGCGAACACACTCACGCCGCATCCGTCGGTGCCAACCGCAAGCGTCTCCTCGCGGATTCCGGCCCACGCAGCGACCATGCGCCGCCCTTCCTCCTGCACCGGATGCGTCGCGACGTGATACCCGGTCGTCGCGACCCCGAGCTGCTGCGCCCGCGCCAGCATGGCCGTGTGCTTGCCGGAGCAGTTGTTGTGCACGCGTGTCCAGCGGCCGCCGGCGTCGCGGAGCATGCGCGCCCCACGCTCGGCCAACGGCTCATGGGGGCCGCAGGCCAGATGGCTCTCATCAAGGCCGATGGCATGCAGCATGGATTCCGCC
>Ga0315902_10012805_pt1 | contig 10889 bp, 7 predicted proteins | sample LakEriMetagenome_9_FD_203523 | JGI IMG/M metagenome (GOLD analysis project Ga0315902, IMG submission 203523) | Freshwater fungal communities from buoy surface, Lake Erie, Ohio, United States - Buoy 12 MA117 | ecosystem: Environmental > Aquatic > Freshwater > Lake > Lake biofilm | place: USA...
TTTCTGCAATCCTGCTCCCGATGCGGACTTGAACAGTGTTGGCGAAGCTAATTTTGAATGGGTAGTTGAAACGGCTGCAAAATTCGCCATTGAAAGAGCCAGGGCACAACAACCGGGTAAAGACAACCTGACCTGGGGAGAATATATGAAGCGAAGCGTGCAACAAAAATCATTGTTTCCCTAAAGCCAGAAGTTTATGGGACATATTAATTACAAACAATTTTCGCTTGGCGTGGAGGAAGAATACATGGTATTCGATCCGAATACACGCGAATTAAAAAGCCATGAACAAAAAATTGTAACGGAAGGCCAGAAGGTGATCCGGGATAAAGTAAAGGCCGAAATGCATCAGGCCGTTGTAGAAGTTGGGACAGATATCTGCAGAGATATTTATGAAGCACGCGAAGACGTGGCCAATCTACGTAAAACCATCAGCGGAATTGCACAGAGTATTGGCCTTGCCGTTGGCGCGAGCGGAACCCATCCCTTCAGCCACTGGCAGGATCAGCTGATTACGGATCATGTTCGATACAACCAGCTGGTTAATGAATTGCAGGAAGCGGCACGCAGCAATTTAATTTTTGGCCTCCATGTACACGTGGGTGTGGACGACAGAAAGATGGCCATCCACCTGGCCAATTCAGCACGCTATTTCTTACCCCATGTTTATGCTTTAAGTACAAACTCTCCATTCTGGGAAGGAAGAGTTACCGGGTATAAATCGTTTCGGACAAAAGTGTTTGATAAATTTCCTCGAACCGGCATTCCCGAATTTTTTGACAGCATAGAAGCCTATGAAAATTATGTAAACCTGCTGATCAAAACGAATTGCATTGATAATGCTAAAAAAATCTGGTGGGATCTAAGGGTACATCCCTTTTTTAATACGGTTGAATTCCGGATTTGCGATATCCCTATGACAGCAACGGAATCCATCGCTATCGCCGCTCTTTTCCAGGCTATAACAGCCAAACTCTATAAGCTTCGCACTCAAAATCTGAATTTCATTCAGTATCAACGAGCCTTAATCAATGAGAATAAATGGAGAGCAGGTCGTTACGGACTGGATGGGAAACTGATTGATTTCGGAAAAGAACAAGAAGTTGAAACCAGAGCACTGATCTACGAATTGCTCGACTTTATCGATGATATTGTGGATGAACTCGGATCCCGATCCATCATTGAACAGATTCCCCAAATTATGAAAAACGGAACCGGAGCCGACCGGCAACTGCAGGTATTTAATCAGGAAAAAAATATGGCACAGGTTGTGGATTATATCGGCAGCCAGTTTCTTGCCGGGTTATAAATTTCATTGTTCAAAAAAGGCCACCGTACCTCCTACCCAATCTTTATCTGCATTATAGCGAACGCCGATCATCTTTCCTTTGCTTAATCGTGCCAGGTTGGTTACTGGTATCGGACGCGGCTCACCTTCCTTCCACAAATACATCATTCGTATTTCTGTTTTCGCAGGTATATCCGGTGTCGGGATAACCGGCGCATAGTTTACTTTTTTCTGCAGGATATAATTTTCCGGATCAGCAATTGCATCAAGATCCGATTTCTGAACATCGATCAATACGCCCTGTCCGGCAAAAGAGAATAAAGGTTTCAACACATAATTATGGAGATCGTCTGGAAGACTTTTTAACTGATCCAGATAATAGGTTTTAGGAACATATGGGTGATCTATCAGCGGTAAGGTGTATTTACTGATCCGATAAAACCAGTTTGGATGCGGGAGCCATTCCACATCAAGTGGCTGGGTAAGGTCTACCATTGGCCCGAGTACTTCGAGTTGGGGTAATAACTCATCAAAAATGATCCGGTTGTAAATCCGCTTAATATGAATACGCCGGCCATTTTTCCGGTAATAAAGCTTCCTGTTTTCTTCTTCCAGCTCCGTAATGCAAACCGGTTCAATACCCAGGTAATCTTTTGTAAGCAGAAAATCAATCCATGTTTTTTGTTCGGAAGGTTTTATTTCCAGCAGGATCACCTCTTCAGGCGCATGCGAACCAACTACTACTTCTTTAAAAAGCCTAATATAAGTTTCCGTATTTAAACCGCTGAAATAATGGCTGTAATTATCAGGAATCTTAAAATGTTTACGCATGAGATCAGGAAAACAGGCCTGAAAACCATACATCGTTGGAAATCCCTGCATTTCGATCAGCTGAGGTTCAAGGCCTCCCCGTTCGTTGCTGCAAACTGCAAAATCAAGGCATAGCATTTGGGGAAAGAAACGCTCTCCTGGAACACGTTCTGCCGGAGGAATCGCTTTCTCCGTAAGCTCCATAAAAGAAGGATCTACAATCCGGTCAATGATATACGAACATGCCTGAAATATTTTTTCACCGAATTCACGGCCAACAAATACAGGTGTTTCCGCCACCCGAAACCGCAGCGCTCCCGGGTGAACCTGATTCAGCTCATCCAGGAAGAACCGGTATTTTTCCGGAGTGAAAGCAGCATTGTAATCAGCGCGTATTGAAGAAACCATATTGCAAATCCGGTTTAAAGCATTATTCTACCGCGAGAGGTGTTTGCTGAAAGATAGCCTGATAAAGAAAATTCGGAAGCACACGGCTGTATGTCCATAATATTTTATCCGGATCTTCCAGATGTTCAATCATGTTCTTCCATTTTTCAATACCATGATTTTCGATCACCGTTTTCTTTTTCTCTTCTGTTTGCAGATACATACTCATACCAATAGCATCAGCTTCGGGATGAAACTGCGTTCCGATCATGTAATCATTAAACCGAACCCCCATAATCGCCCTTTCGAAAGGCACATGTGGACGGTCTTTCTCGATACATAAAAGTTTTCCTCCGATGTTTTTCAGTTTTTCAAAATCGGGCTGAATAACCTGGAAGTCGCGGCTGTCGACCACATAAAAAGGATCTTTTAGCCCTTCAAAAACCTGCTCTTCTAATTTGCGATGAATCAGATGCACCGGAAAAACTCCGAAAGCAGTTGATTTTCGTTTACATACCTGACCTATTTCAAAATATCGGCAGGCCATCTGGAAGGAGTGGCAAATAAAAAAAACATGTTTTTTCTTCTCCGTACCAGAATCTGCATTTCTTTTTAAAACCTTTTCCAGCCATCCGTAATAGTTAGCTTCCCATTCAGTGCCTTCACCTTCAAACGGACTTCCGGGCCCGCCAGTAGATATAAACAGATCATAAGTCAAATCCGGAACAGCTGCAGTGCGTCGTACATCAAATTCCTGAACTTCCAGCCTGATCCGGTGGGTACTGCTGAATTCAGACAGAATCTGACGAATACAACGCATTCCCTGATTGGGATGGCCATTGTAAAGATCAAGAATAGCTACTTTGATGGTTTGAGGATAAGCATCCATCATAGCTGCAAAAATATCAATATTTGTGCCTTCATACAGCAGCTTGTTGAATTCCTTCTAAAATGAGAAAGGGCGGCACGACAGCCGCCCTTTGAAATCAACAGGAAACAAACCTTACATACCAAGATCAATTTTCTTTTGTTTCAGACCACCAAGGGACGGATCCATCTGGATGGCCTTCTCGCAGATCGCAGTACCTTTTTCTTTTTCACCCATTTTCTGGTAGGTAATTCCGATCATATAGAGGGAACGTGCGTTTTTTGTGTCCATTTGCAATACCTGATCCCAGGTATTAATTGCATCCTGGTACTTAGCATTGCGATAGAAAGATTCGCCAAGGGTATAAGTAACAGCGATGTTATAAGGACGCTTCTCCAATGAAGTTTGAAGCAGTTCAGTTGCTTTATTAAAGTTGCCAGTGTTCATATAGCAATGAGCCAGGTTTTCAAAATAATCAGCATTTTGAACCCAGCCTCTCTTGGCTGCCATTTCAAAAGATGCGATGGCATTTTTATCATCCGGCACTGCATAATAAACCAGGGCCAGCTCATAGGCGTAACGGGCATTGGAAGATTCAATCAGAGCTGCCATCTGATAGAAAGGAATCGCTTTTTCATAACGATCCAATTCCACATAGCTGCGACCGATTGTATAATACAATACTGCGTTGGTACTATCGGTTTCCTTTGCATGCAACAGACGATTGATGGCATTAACAAAGTCTTCCTGATAGTAGTAACTCATACCGGCAATGAAATGCATTGGTTTATCGGCGTGGAGTTGCTCCCATTTTTTAGTAAAGGACAACGCGTCTGCATATTTTCCCAGCTGATAATAAATGGTTGCCAACTGTTGGATGGTAACATCGTTGGTTGGTTCCAGTTCATGCCAGCGGCTGAATGCGTTGATTGCATGACGGTAGTTGCGGATTTCCAGCGCATATTCACCCATGGCTTTGAGTGCGCTAACGTTGGTGACATCAAATTGTACCGCTTTCTCATAAAAGTTCAATGCCTGTTGCGTACGGCGTTCGTAGCGATATGCATTGGCTTTTTTGAGGTAGAAATCTGAGCTGTCTCTGTACTGTGAGAAGCCCGGGGCTGAGAGGATTACCGCAAGGGTAATTGTGATTAAGGTTTTCATGTAGGGTTTGTTATGGATTTATCAAATAGATTGACGATGTAAAAGTAGTATGCGTATAACATGCTTCCAAGACTTTTTAAATACTTCTCGCAAAATTAAGTGCTTCACCTTAGTACGAGAGCCGCTAAAGGCGGTAATTGCAAGGTAAGTTCGCATAGCTGCGATTCCGAATTTATTGTACTGACTCTGATCATATCAGAAGCTGCTGTTCCGCTGCCCCAATATTGAGCAGCATCACTGTTGAAAATAATTTTCCATTGGGACTTCCCCTCTGCAACTAATCTCCAGTCATTGCGAACAACCGGAGTCAGATTGAGCAAAACCAGTAATTCTTCATCCGGCCGGTTCCCTTTTCTTCTGTAAACAACTACCGATTCATCCCGATGATTCAGATCAGCCCATTCAAATCCGGTTGTTTCAAATTGTTTCTCATATAGCGCCGGTTGTGATTTTAGTACAGAACACAAGTCACGTACACATTTCTGAAGTCCTTCGTGCGGAGCATACTGCAGCAGATGCCAGGGCAACTCGGTTTTATAATTCCACTCCGTAGTAGAACCAAACTCATTACCCATGAATAAAAGCTTCCCGCCCGGGTGGGTAAACATGTAGGTGTACAGCAATCGCAGATTGGCAAATTTCTGCCATTCGTCGCCGGGCATTTTGTAGATCATCGGACTTTTACCGTGTACAACTTCATCATGACTCAGCGGAAGCATGAAATTTTCATCATAGTAATACATCATGCTGAATGTAAACTGATCCTGTTGAAAACGTCGGTATTCCGAATCCTGTTTAAAATATTTCAGCGTATCATGCATCCATCCCATCATCCATTTCATGCCAAAACCTAGCCCATCGTTATAGAGAGGCCGACTTACTCCTGGCCAGTCTGTTGCTTCTTCAGCAATAGTCTGTACATCCGGAAAATCTCGGTAGACAGTGGCATTCAGATCTTTGATAAATTCAATTGCTTCCAGATTTCCGTCTCCTCCAAACTCATTGGGTTCCCATTGTCCGTGCTGTCGCGAATAATTCAGTTTAAGCATAGAAGAAACAGCATCTACCCGAATACCATCAATGTGATACACATCAAGCCAGTAACGTGCATTGCTGATTAAAAAAGAACGCACTTCTCCCCTCTTATAATTGAATACATAGCTGTTCCAGTCGGGATGATAGCCCTTACGCATATCCGCATACTCATAGGTATGTGTGCCATCGAACATAAACAGCCCGTGTGCATCATAGGGGAAATGCGAAGGCACCCAGTCTAAAATCACACCGATACCTTCTTCGTGAAAACGATTCACTAAATGCATAAACTGCTGCGGATCACCATATCGGGAAGTCGGTGCATAATAACCTGCTCCCTGATACCCCCAGCTTCCATCAAAGGGATGTTCCATTACCGGCATCAGTTCAACATGAGTAAATCCCATATCTTTCACGTATGCCACCAGCCGGTCACTGAAAAAATCATAGCTGTGATAACTTTCCTCGTTCGAAGGATCGGGGCGCATCCAGCTTGCCAGATGTACCTCATAAACACTCCAGGGAGCCTGAAGCTTATTATGCGCACCGCGCTTTTGCATCCAGTGGTTATCCGACCATGAATATGATAAATCCCATGATATAGAAGCAGTTTTGGGTCTCTTTTCCCAAAACCAGGCATAAGGATCTCCTTTATCCAGCTTCACTCCTCCATGTCCGTGAAGATGATACTTATACGCTTCTCCTTTTTCAAATCCCGGTATAAAGCCTTCCCAGATACCAGACTGATCAAGTCGTACAAATAAGGGATGATTATTGGTATTCCAATGATTAAAATTTCCTATAACAGATACGTAGGTAGCATTCGGAGCCCACACTGCAAAATAATAGCCCTTCACACCATTCACTTCCATCGGATGCGAACCAAATAGTTCATAACATCTGTAGTTGGTTCCATTCTGAAAGTTTGCGATATCATCCCCTTCAAATCTTGAATAATTCCATACCGACTTCGACATGTCCACAAAGTGGTAGTCTTCGTACCTGAACGATTTTTTATTCGAAGAACCAGGTTTATTCTGTCCAGACATTGATTGATTTCTTATTTTAATTAAAAGACCGAAAGACCAAAAGTCCGGTAGTGTAAAAAGACATATACTCAACTATCTACTCTCAAATCTTTTATCTGTAACCATCCAAACTTCGCCCGTAAAAGCGACATCGCCGAAGGAAGAAACGAGTTATGTTTTATCAGGCATGAGTACTCACCGATAACTGCTAAATGAACTCACTTTAACTCTAAAACCAACGTCGTATATGCCGGCACAGAAAATACTTCTTTCAAAGAAAGCTCCTGACCGCTCACAATATTTTTAGCAGCAGAAAATCCATTTATTCTTTCTATAAAACGGCCGGGATTGACACTAACAACACCGGTATTCGTATTCATTATACACATAACAGTCTTCTCCTCATCATATCTGAAATAAACATACACCCCATCCACGGGCAGATACTGCATAAATTTCCCATTCGTTAATGCTGATGATGATTTTCTATATCTGGCAAGCGTTCGTATATAGTCGAAAACATCATTTTCTTTTTCTGATCTCCCCTCTTTTGTAAACTTATTTTCTTTATCACCTTCCCATCCCCCGGGAAAACCCCATCTCACATAACCATCGTTGGGAGAAGTAAACCCTTTCATTAAAATTTCGTTCCCATAATACATCTGCGGAATACCCCTGCTGGTGAGCAGCCAAGCCAATGCCATTTTGTATTTCGCTGTATCCTCATTAACGACAGAATAAAAACGATTGATATCATGATTATCGAGGAAAATGACCTGACGCATGGGATTTTTGTACAATACATCCTGAGCAAGGGTGGTATATAATTTATTCACGCCTTCCGTCCATCCGAATTTTTCATTACAAGCAGGTTGAATCCCATAGAACAGGGTTTGAAAATCAGTCGTCGCCTGCAGGTTGCTTTTATAAGGGATATTCAGATTATTCTCACAGAAATAGCTTTGATTGATCACTCCATGCACCCAAGTCTCACCAAAGATGCTGATCTTCGGATATTCATCATACAGGGCCTGATTGCAACGATTCATAAATGCAAGATCATTGTAGGCATAGGTATCAATCCGGAATCCATCTATACCAAATTCTTCCATACTCCAGATTGCATGTTGTATCAAAAAATTGGCTACAAAGGGATTGCTCTGATCCCAGTCGGGCATAGAACGCACAAACCAACCATCACTCATAATTTTTTTATCTGCAGTAGCCGCATAAGGATCAAATAAAACCTGGTCTTTAAAACTGGTTTGTGTAAACTCCGGCCACCTGTGAAACCAGCTGCTGTCGGGCATATCCCGGAAAAGAAAATGTTCCAGTCCTACATGGTTGTATACCGCATCCTGAATCATTTTAATGCCTTTTGTATGACAGGCATCCGTGAGTTGACGATATGCTTCGTTTCCACCGATTCGCGGATCTACTTTATAATGATTGGTAAAGGCGTAGCCGTGTTCTGTTCTGTCGGGCATATCATTTTCCCATACAGGATTCAGCCAAATGGCAGTTACTCCAAGATCAGAAAGGTAATCGAGTTTGTTTTGAACCCCTTTCAGATCACCGCCATGGCGATTGAAAACTGTATCTCTGCGCAGCGACTGATCTTTCATACCCGGCACGCGGTCGTTGGACGGATCACCATTGCTGAAACGATCCGGCATAATCAGGTACATAAGATCAGCAGAAGTAGCTCCGTTTGCAAAGGCGATCCCGTTGCCGGAGCGACGAGCTTTCAGTTCATAATCAAGCTTTGTGGTTTTTTTACCCGCTTTGAACTGTATCTGGATTTTACCAGGTGTTGCTTCAGCACCGATTACAAGATCCAGTGCCAGATAATTTTTATTGGAGAAACGGTGAAGCTTTTCAAGCTGAACACCCTGATAACTGAGATTCACGGATTGAGAAACTCCGATATTCTTTCCGTAGACTATAATTTGGAGGTGGCTATTTTTCATACCGACCCACCAATTGGAAGGATAGACCGTTACGTTTTGAGCTGACGCAGAGAGAACAAGAAATAAAAAGAAGAATGAACCCAATAACTTATTCATGGAATCCGATTATTGAAGATTAAATTGATTTAGATACTTTGGGTTCTCTGATGAATACGTAACAGATTAGTGCCGCTACTAACATCAAAACACCTCCTATTTGTACAGCGAGCATACGATCGTTACCCAAAACATTTCGCATCAACCATCCAAATCCCAAAGAAGCAATAATTTCAGGCAATACGATGAAGAAATTAAATATGCCCATGTAGATACCTACCTTACCTGCGGGCAAATAGCCGCTCAGCATTGCATAAGGCATACTCAGGATACTGGCCCATGCAATTCCGACACAAGTCATACATCCATACAACATATATTTATTTTCTACCCAAGCAACACTTACAAGACCAATAGCACCAAAAGTCAGACAGATTGAATGTGTTAATTTGCGACCCAAGCGATCGGCAAGTGCAGGAAGCACAAGTGCAAACAGAAAGGTAATAACACTGTAAAAAGAAAGTGTTAAACTGCCAAAATCAGCGCCTTGGGCATATATCGGATCAGATGCATCTTTTCCTCCAAAAATGTTTACAGCAACAGCTGTAGTATAATAAAACCACATCAGAAACAATCCGGGCCATGTAAAAAACTGAACCAAAGAAACCACTTTCATACGGCCGGGCATTTGCATTAACGCCTGATAGATATCCTTCAGGCCAGACATAAAACCATTTGATTTTTTCTCATCCGACTTAGCAGTACCCAATTCTTCAGGTGAATACTCACTGGATGTAGAAACAGTATACAGAACAGCTGCGAAAAAGAAAAAAGCACCAATGTAAAACGACCATTTTACGTTGGATGGTATCGTTCCATCTACAGACAGATTATTCATACTGAAAACATTGGTCATTAACCAAGGTAATGCCGAAGCAATACTACCACCCAGACCAATCATCAAACTTTGCATGATGAATCCACGATTTACCTGCTCATCCGGAAGTTTGTCTGTAACGAAAGCCCTGAACGGCTCCATGGAAACATTCCCAAATACATCTAAAATCCACAAGAGCCCGGCAGCCATCCAAAGCACACTGCTGTGTGGCATGGCCAATAATGCCAGAGAACTAATAATTGCTCCAATTAAAAAATAAGGACGACGACGTCCCCAACGAGGATGCCAGGTATGATCGCTCAGATACCCAATGATGGGCTGAACAATCAAGCCCGTAAGAGGAGCTGCAAGAAAAAGAAGAGGTACTTCATCCGGGTTCGCGCCAAGATTCTCGTAAATCCTTCCCATGTTGGCTCGCTGTAAATCCCATCCAAACTGGATTCCAAAGAATCCTACACTCATATTTATTATCTGTGTAAGGGAAAGCCGGGGTTTGGCTCCATTCATAATTGAAGACATATCGATTGTTTGTTTGATGATTTATATCACAAATCCGTCAGGCAAGATAGCGCCTTTCTTGACAACTACAATGCCATCTTTAACCGTATAAAGTGCGTGATCGATATTCGTAAGATGCGAACCTCCGTTGATCCGAACATCATTACCGATCCGGCAGTTTTTATCAATGATGGTATTTTTAATGTAACAGCGGTCTCCGATTCCGATTTTAGGCATGCCTTTATCCGCAGCCTCCAGCATTTCCTCTAAAGTTTCATAATAATCACTTCCCATAATGTAACAGCTTACAATGGTAGTACCATGTCCGATACGTGTACGGATACCAATAACGCTGTTTTCCACCCTGCTGGCCAGAATGATAGAACCTTCTGCTATGATCGTTTTTTCAAGCGTGGTGCCGCTGATTTTAGCAGGTGGCAACATCCTGGCGCGAGTGTAAACAGGATTGTCGTTATCGAATAAATTAAAATCAGGAAGTTCCTGAGTCAATGCAAGATTGGCTTCAAAAAAAGAATATATATTTCCGATATCAGTCCAGTAACCATCATACTGGTAACTGGCAACTTTATACTGACTGATGGAAGACGGAATGATTTCCTTTCCGAAATCGGTAGCGTCTTTATATTCTTCCAATAACAAAGAGTTAAGCAACTTGCGATTAAAAATATAAATCCCCATCGAGGCGAGATAGATTCTTCCCATCTGATGCATTTCAGCACCCGTATCACTCACCCATTCATGCAATAGATCTTTCTTGGGTTTTTCGATGAAGGAAGTAATCTGTCCGTGTTCATCTGCTTTAAGTATGCCAAATTCAGGAGCCTCTCTTTCTGCTACCGGAATAGTGGCAATGCTGATATCTGCTCCACGTGCAATATGGTCTTCC
>Ga0315902_10012806_pt1 | contig 10888 bp, 11 predicted proteins | sample LakEriMetagenome_9_FD_203523 | JGI IMG/M metagenome (GOLD analysis project Ga0315902, IMG submission 203523) | Freshwater fungal communities from buoy surface, Lake Erie, Ohio, United States - Buoy 12 MA117 | ecosystem: Environmental > Aquatic > Freshwater > Lake > Lake biofilm | place: USA...
CGGCTTGCTCGCTGTCAATGCTTGTTCCTGGGCATAGAGTAAAGCCCAGTTATCATGTACTCTTTGGTCCCGTGACATCCAATACACGATGGGTCCACTGAGTCCCACTAGGGAGGGATCCATGGGTCCACTGAGTCCCACTGGGGAGGACTCCGTAACACTTCTCACACGCAAAGGATCCACACTCACCTTCACTCGCTTCGGCGCATTCTCCTCTTCCATTGCGATCTCTCCGAAACTTGATTCAGCCGAGTATGCGGTTGAAAGGCCACGAGCCAGACTTGTCAAGAAGAGACACAGAACCAATCTCTAGATTCAGTTTGGGCCTTGATTGTGCAAGGTGCGGAGTATGTTGTGGAGGCGAGGACAGCATTTGGTCTATGCAGTGCCCAGGGATCATGAGCTTGCTTTCATGCAGTTTGGCATCCTGGTGTCTCTTTCTTCTTCATTGGGACTGGTTGGGGCTGCTGCTCTGGATGTGCCTTTGCTTGCAGCAGCTCCATTTTCTCTCCTGACTCTGAAGATGTACTCATCCTATGCCAAGAGAATCGTATTCCAAATTTATGCTCCTCATCCTTCGGAAGCCATGAAATCTGATTCAGTCATGTTGGTTCGCTCAGCAGGGCTTTTGTTTCCTAGACAACGGCTTTACCCTTCTAGAGCTGTTGTGGCTGCTTTTCCTGGAGACTTGGATGTCAATGATCCATACAATCCTGGTGGAGCTTCCTACATTCCTTTAGACCTTAAAGGTGAGTTATTGAAAGGAAACAGTCCCATGATCTATCTCGATGCTAATAATGACCGATTCAAAATGAATGCCTTCCGCAAGTACGCAAAGAAGGCACTTTTAGGAACACAAAAATAAACTGAATCAACACCTGACGTCCCACTTGATTCGCACGTGGTGTCCATGTGACATTGTCATGAGTGCTTGCAACAATTGAGTCGAGTGTGGAATCTATACTCTGAGACTGTGTTTTGATTCGTTCACAGCTGTGCCCTAAGGATGAGTGGACTCGAAGCGTTTAGACTTTCACGGACTCATGAAGATTGGCATCTTCCATGGGTAGATCGTATGTTTCTGCTCGCTTCTTGGGATCCAGGGCTCTAGCAGCTTCGTTAAATTTCAACTTGGGAATCCATTCTTCCAACTTCTTGTATTGCACCATGTCTTGAGGTTTCTGATTGCAGCTCTGAGTTGTTCTATCGATTGGAGAACGTAGTTTTCTTGGAATATGCTCTTTTCTTTTCTGTCTTTGGATGATTATATCTGATCTTCCATTTTTCTACAAAGAAGCTCCCGAGCCCAAAGAACTTTTCTCTCGCTCTCAGCGCGGGTGCAGTGCTTGTAGGCACCGCCGCTGTTGAAGATTGCCAACTTCACTACCTAAGGGCAAAGCTGACGAGGATGACAGAGATACAGAGTATGCTTCAGATTGCTCCATGAAGATGTGTTCCAGACGTCGCGCATCGACTGGCTCCTGAATCTGTTGTCGTGGTTTCTGGACCAACGAGACTACTTCGAAACTCCCTAGTTTGGATTCTCCAGCTCTGTGGGATTCTGTTGACATGGATGTCAAAAAGAAACCAAAAAAGAGAGGCCAAAGAAATAAGGAAAAGCATCGGCGCAACCTCTGTGATGCGGGGTCCGTGGCTACGAGCTCTCCACTCTGCTTCCCGGAAACATGCACTCGATGGACTTGTCTCTAAACTGACCTCTTGGACAAGAGTCGTTAGTCTAGGCAACTCTCCCGAAGTAGCCCAAGCTCGGGAACAAGGTCTGTTGAGAAACAAGAAACTGGTTCAGTTGTTACGGGAACATGGAGGATTCGAGGTGAGAAAAGGTCCTCCCGGCTCTGGGAAGCAAGTTCGTGCCAAGCTTCGTGATTCGCCTTCAACCAAGTCTTCAGAGTCATCTTTGCCTCAGAAATCCCTGACGGACTTCTTCTTTCTAGATAGCGAGGAGTTCGAAATCGAATTGGTTCGGAGACTGCGTGATTGGATTCCAATCAAATCTCTTGAGAAATGGCCTGCTGTACAGCGTTTCTCTCAAGCCACAGGTCGTTCTTTCGGTCTCTTTTTGGTGGACAGTGAATCCTTTCAAGTTAGAGGAAAAAAGGTTCGTGCGGATCCTTTCTTCTACAAGGAAATCGTGCGAAGTTTTGGAAAGATCTCCTCTACTGTATTGGATTCCATGGATTCGGATTCATCTGATGAGTCCTCTCTGATTTTGGAATCTCCAGAGACGTTCAAAGAACCTCTTTCAGATGAAGATGCCTACGTGAAGTTCCTTTTGAGCACTCTGAAGAAAGATTGGACCTCCACGGCAGACATTCTAGCCATGGAGGAAACCAAAGCTGCTATCGAAAGCAAGGTGATTAGTCGGTATCCTGCTGTGTTTTTGAAGAAAAGAAGTGAATTTGAACTTCGCAAAGAAGGTTCAAAAGTATTTGTACGCCCTGCTGCTTCTTCTCTTTGTCTTGAAACTGTGGAAACTTCGAGTCCTGTGCCGACAGCTTCAAGCGGGAAGAATCTTTCTGCTCGAAGCTCCAATTCTAATCGTTTTGATCTTGTTGAGACCAACATGACTCGTCTTCAGAAATCTCTTTACTGCAAGTCCTCCGTTGTGACTTCTCTGCACGAGAAGTTCAAGGTTCCTTGCGTTGATGGCAAAAGAGAAGTTACTAACGAGTACTTGATATCCAGATTCTTTCCTACTCCAGAATTCCAAGAAGAAGATAATTCTGGGACTCTTAAGAGTGCTTTGCTTGATCATGAAACTTTGAACAAATGTTCTGGCAAAGTTCAGTTTGGATTACTTGGAATGGATGAAGCTGGAACTCCAATCTTTCAAAATACAAGTCATCCTTTCTGCGTTGTGACCGTTGGAGTTCAAGGTTCTGGAAAATCTCACAGTCTTTCTTCAATCGTTGAGAATTGTTCGTTGAACTTTGCTCCGGTTACTTCTTTGGAGAAGCCTTGTTCTACTTTGGTTTTCCACTACGATGTCAATCAAGAGAACTTCTGTCAAACTGCTACTCTTTCGGCTCCCAATGATCTTAACGAAGACTTCAACATTCCAGTTGTCCAGAAGCTGGTCATTCTTGTAAGTCCTTCGTTCTATCTTCAAAGAAAAGAATTCTATGCACAATGGCCTAACTGTACTGTCTTTCCCTTACTGTTCAAATGGACAGAAATGACAGCTTCTACGCTGAAATCTTTGATGAGAGTTCGTATGGATACTGCTCCTCCTCTCTACATGGGAGCTTTGCTGGACATGCTCAGGAAGATGCAGAAGAAGAACGACTTTCCAAGCTTTGCCTCTTTCAAGAATCTGTTGCAAAAAATGTCCTTCTCTCCCAGCCAGTCTTCTCCGCTGAATCTTCGTTTGAATCTGGTTGAATCTCTTCTTGCTGAATCGGCAGAGAATCAATCTTTGCCTGAACGAGTAGATCTTTCAGAGGTCTGTGACAGTGGAACTGTTGTCATCTGTGACTTGACGGATCCCATGCTCACAAGTGCTGAAGCTCGAGGAATCTTTGAAGTTCTTCTAGAGAAATTCAAGACGGTTTCCATGGATTGCGGGAAACTCGTCGTGTTTGATGAAGCTCACAAGTACCTTCAGTCTGAAGACGGCGGAGATGACTTGGGAGGATCCATCATTGAGACTGTAAGGCAAATGAGACATCATGGAATGCGAGTCGTTGTTTCTTCTCAAAGTCCAATGACCATTCCAGACGAACTGATGGAACTGTCTTCTGTTGTGATTATGCACAAGTTCCATTCCATCGATTGGTTCCATCGTCTCAAAAACAAGATTCCTCTCAAGGATAAGATGTTTAGCCAAGTCATGTCTCTGAAAGTCGGATCTGCCTTTGTGTTCTCCAACAGTTGGAGCAGTGGACACAGCTCTGACATTGGTTTAGGTCCTGGAGTCCGTCTGCTTCAGATTCGACAACGAATCACGGCAGATGGAGGCAGATCCAAGGTTCCTGAAGTGAACAAGCTTGCCTCGTTCAACCTTAAACTCAACGAGACAGCCCTTGAGAAGGAAGTAGCTGAACAAACCTCAAGTGATGACGTGCCAATGATTTCTGGAGCTGGATTCCCCTCAAATCCTCCCGAAGTCATCGTCGACTCGCAGCAGTCTTCTTCCTTGGTTAGCAGCGAGGCTCAGACTGAATTGAACTGAGTTCATAGCCGAGATTCCATTCCATTGCAATTCATTGATTCTAAAATGATGCTCGAACTGATCTCTGCGGAGAATTGCCCAGCAATCTAGGGAGGGTAGATGAAGTACGGTTCCGCAGCAATAAGCGCGTTGAGTTTTTCGAATCGCAGCCACGTGTTTCTTATGACGGAGTTGTTCCATCTATCCACTGATGTGCTCTTGATATTGACTTTCCCTCTCAGAAAGAATGGGCGTGAACTCGTGCATGATGACTACTTAACTTGAGGCTTCCTGAGCAACTTGACAGCACAGCCTACTCTGGAACTTCAAACGTTTTGACACGATCTTCTCTTTAACCTTTCCTTAGGCATTGGTATTCTTGTTCCATTGCTCTTGGGCGCTGTGGGAATCTTGCCCTTGTTCGTTGTCCTGCTCATCCCACTCTAGGACGTATCGAGATGGTTTTCTGCTTTTGGAGTTGTTCTGTCAGCTGTAGAAGCCAATCTTTTAGAGATGGTTTTCTGCTTTTGGAGATGGTTTTCTGCTGTTGGAGTTGTTCTGTCAGCTGTAGAAGCCAATCTTTTAGAGATGGTTTTCTGCTTTTGGAGATGGTTTTCTGCTTTCATGCTCATCTTGTTGATTTCTCTTGACGACGCTCTTGAACATTCTGTCGACGGTCAATCTTTTACGCCCTGGTGCTGTCAACAGCAAGTTCGACCCTGAAAGTCTTGGAGAAGCTGAGCTTTCACTGCAGTTCCTCATCGCCATCTTGTTTCTGATTGTTTTGAGCTTCTGTCGTATTTTACTTGGATAGAAGGCTGAGTACTGAAACAGTTCAGCCGCTTGTAATTCTTTCTGCTGTTTTGAAACTCTTCTCAGATTGCCTTCCGCAATCTCTTCTCTGCATCTTTTCCGGATGAAGCGAAGAGGAGATCTTCGCAGCTTTGTTTGCATCTATCGTCAGACAGGCTTACTTAATTGACAATTCAGAAAGACTGATTGTTCAATGTTCGCCAGCTAAATCTATTTCTTCTTCTTCTTCTTTGCATATCAGACTTTCTCATCTTATGTCATTGTCAGGTTCCTTGCAGCGGTTCTGGGTGATTGAATCAGCTTTGTTCTCTCTTCAAAAACTTTCTTGTAAGTCTCTTCGAAACTCTGATGATTTCAAACAAGTGAGTCTCGTCCATGTCTTCCCATTGAATGCAGGCTCTGCAGTCGATACTAGGAAACTCAGAAGAGGAAAGTCGCTCACTTGTTTGGATCTGCTTTCTCCTGGTACGATCTTTCCTTTCGTGGAAATCGTGTTTCCTCACTCAATCTCTGGACCTCTCGAGAGACAATTTCCTTTCTGAGTCAAACAGAGTATTCCAGTCCTCGAGTCGCTTGACGAGTCTTTGGTCTCTTGAGCTTGAGAAAGTGTCATCCGGACATCGAGGACCTAGTCCGTGCTCTGAGGCCACTCGGTCAGCTGAGCTGGAAAAGTGATTCTCCATGGATGGAAATCCTCGAAGCGGAAATCTACGCCGTTCATTTCTTTAAGCAAGCCAGACTCGACGGAAACAGAGGAATCGACTTTTCTATCACAAGGAAGACATCGACGAATTCAAAAGGATGGAGGACGACATTCATGAAGTCTTCTTGAGAATGTTGGAAATGTTGAGTTTAAAGGATGCAAAACTGTCATCTGGTCACGAGGATGGCATTCGCTTGTCGTCAATTGGCGGTCGAAAGCGTCAGAATCTGCCTGCTGCGACCTTGTCGAGCATGAACAGAGAGTCCTTGGTGAACAAAGACGCGTTCTTAAGAATATCCTCGAGACTCATTTCCTCAATTCTAATCACTTCTTCCGGCTGAGGAGTCAAGTCAGCAGCTTCTCCATCTAATCTTGCCCAGAAGACTCCTCCCCAAACACGAGTATGCTCATCTTCAAAAGGAAATACTCCACAAGACTCCAATGGCGTCTGGATGCCATACTCCTCCTGCAGCTCCCTGACTGCATTCTCCTCCAGAGATTCTCCGGGTTGCACGCATCCTCCCGCAGCGCAATCCCAGAGTCCTGGACACCAATCCTTACTCCACGTGCGTTGATGAACAAACAATTTAGCCGTGCGAGTGGACTGCACAAAGACATAGCTTGCACGATGCCAGAGATTTTCTCTTCGAACTTGTTTCCTGGAAACAGTCCCAATGATTTGGTTTTGTTTATCCACAACTACCAAAAACTCTTCCGAAGCCATCCGCAACCAACTCGGAAACAAATGCCTTTCGCGCGAGAAAGACATGCCTTGAAACTGAATTCCTGTTGGTATGATGCGTTTCTCTGATATGTCCGTGCAACTCAGTGCTCTATTAATGAAAGTGCACTCGACTTCGGTATCGCCGCCAACTAAGCTACGTGGTGTAGAGTGGTGCCCATCGGTTGCTTGGCAATAAACCATTCTGCTCATTCTCTGACAATTCCCGATGGCTCGTTCCATGTAGCACGTGGGTGTCACATGGGACGTCGGTTGCACGAGGGAACATCTTGCTATGGAGAAGGAGAGTAAGAAGAGAAAGACGCAAGTGACGCTCACGTACCTCCATGGACTAGGGAACATTCTCGAGTCTGAAGCGGAGCCAGGGGCATTGCCTCGAGGTCGGAACAACCCCAAAGTATGTCCTTTAGGACTTTACGCCGAACAGCTCTCTGGAAGCTCCTTCACCACTCCTGTCGTCAAGAACTTGAGATCTTGGCTCTACAGAATCAAACCTTCCCCTTGTCATGGGCCGTACAAGTCTCTCCCTCAAACAAAGTTTGCCAAGTTTCTCTCAGAGTTTTCTGTTCCAAACCCTCAGCAACTTCGTTGGAAACCTCTTCCTTTGCCTCCTCAAGGGAACAAAGTCAATTTTATTGAGGGAATCGTTTCTTTTGCTGGAGCTGGATCTCCTGATGTTAAAACTGGACTTGCGATTCATCTCTACGCTGCTAATGCTTCAATGGAGAATCTTGCTTTCTACAATTCTGATGGAGATCTCCTGATTGGTACGATTGATTTGATTTCGGTCTCTTTGACCTGATTAGTTCCTCAGCTTGGCAATCTGATGGTTTACACTGAGTTTGGCAGACTTCACGTTTCTCCTCAAGAAATTGTTGTTATTCCTCGAGGAATCAAGTTTTCTGTGCATCTTGAAGGCGAGTCTCGTGGTTACATTGCTGAGCTGTACAAAGGACATCTTTTCATTCCTGAACGAGGTCCGATTGGAGCTAATGGATTAGCCAACGAACGAGACTTTGAGTTTCCTGTAGCTTGGTACGACAAGTCTGAGAGCAATTGGACGATAATCCAGAAATTCTGTGGCCACTTCTTTTCATTTGAACAAACGTTCTCTCCATTCAATGTCGTTGCTTGGCATGGAAACTATTTGCCTTTCAAGTACGATTTGAACAAGTATTGTGCCATGAACTCGGTCACTTATGATCATCCTGTACGTGGGATCATCTGAGATTCTTCTGACTCTTTTCAGGATCCATCCATCTTTACTGTGCTTTCAGCTTGTACAGATGAACCTGGAGTGGCTGCTTTGGATTTCGTCATTTTCCCTCCTCGTTGGCAAGTTCAATGGGAAAGCTTTCGTATTCCCTACTATCACAGGAACTGTATGTCGGAGTACATGGGAAACATTGCTGGTCAATATGAAGCTAAGCCCGGTGGCTTTGCTCCTGGAGCTGGGTCTCTGCATAGTATCATGGCTGCTCATGGTCCTGATGCTGAAGCCTTCAAGAAGGCGACACATGCTACCGAAGATCCAGTGATGATTGAAGGTGCGTTAGCCTTCATGTTTGAAACTTCCTATTTGCTCAAACTGACTCCTTTTGCTGCTGAGACTGATCTGATCGATCAAGATTACTACAAGTGCTGGGAAAAACTCGAATCCCACTTCACTCTCTAAGTCAATCCTCATCTCAAAATGAACTTGGATTTCTCGTCAAAACCTATTGTGTAGCATGCTCTTCTTTACCATACTCCTAATGAATCCTGGTTGGGTTTCTCTGGTGCGCGGACATTTTCTCAACATGTTGGATTCCGATTTAGAGCACAAATTGAAACAGGGGATCGCTCAGCAAGATGCTTTGAATCGAGCAGCGAGTGCATTGGACTTGACTAACGCTCTTGAAGAAGAAGAAGACAAAGCGATGGAAGGAACAGCATTGCAGCAGCAACAATACCTTCAATTCAAAGCACATATCGAAGAATTCATGGAATCTGACTCTTTTCGACTGGGAGTCATCAGCGCGGACTTCAATATTCTGAGTGCATTGATTCTTGTACAGATTTCCTGTTATTCTTGTTCTCAGGCTTTCAGATGACTGGACTCTTTGTTCCAATCTTCACAGGAACCGGCCGAGCTGATGTGATCATTGCATGCATTTGTTTGATTCTAAGTTGGTTTTCTTTCGACTTTCCTTTTGATTCCTACAGTTTCCTTAATGGGCTTATATGGATCTTTTGCCAAAGTCATTTCCTTTCTGGGATTGGTCTCTTGTCTGTGTTCTTCGTTTGTATTGATGCTGATAGTTTGTCGTGCTTTTGTTCTTTTGGATTCTGTTTTGGTTTTTGTATTCATTCTTCATGATTCTTCCAGCAACTTCAGGAAGAATCAGACAAGTCGCTGAATATCGATGTCAATTCGAATCTGTCTCTGGAATCTTCGACAATTGCGTTGATGAGTTGCAATCTCGTCTCCTCGGCTCTGCGTTCTTCATCTTGTTTCTAATGACAGCAGTCATGGTAAGAAGACCTTGCTGCAATTGAGACTCTAATCTCTCAGACTGCTTGTTGGATGAAAGCTGTCAAGCTAAACAATCAAGCTCGAGAGATTTATCGTTTTGCTGAGAATTCCAATCGATCTTTTCGAGAGGATCTGGATCGCAAGTCGTCTGAAGACCAGGAAGAAGAACGAGTTGGTTTGAGATGTCGTTCTAGCGCTGATCTTCAAGACGATGACGATGCTTTGGAAGTAGATCTCAAAGAAGAGAAGAAGGAAAGATAAACAACAAACTTTAGTACGACGATTGCTCAGAAGAAACTGTCTTCGTACTCTTCAGCAGTCATCTTTACCTTATCATTCTTGGTCATGTTATCTTCAACAAATACATCAGAATAGAGCCTAGACTCTTTGAGCTTCTGCGATTCTCGAATAGCTTTCTTGGCTTTCATGTCAGCTTCACGCTTGGCTTCAACTTCAATCAAGCGTTCTTCCTTATCTCGTGCAAGACGTTCAGCTCTGAAATCAACTTCCTTCTCTACTTTGCTCTTGCGAATACGAAGCAGAATCTCTCGATCTTTCTCAATTGTCCTGCCCAAGACATCCTTAGGATTGACGTAACCTACAGCTCCGACATCCATTCCTGGAGTCTTGTGGAGATTACTCCATTTCGTGTAGATCACTCGAACCGACTTGAGCTTTGATCCCTGGATGGAATTGGCTTTGGTAAGTTGAAGACATTCGTTCAAAACCGATTCTGGGATCTTGTCGAGGTCTACCGGAGTGTCTTTGGGAAACCTGAGGTACACATGTGCTGAAGAGAGTTTGTCAGCATGGAACCATACGTCTTCAGGCCAGCCGTACTTAATGAGCTCTTCATTCTCAAACTTGTCTCTACCCATAAAGATTTGAAACTCTGGACATATGGATGTGAAGAAAAACACCATGGCGGACAAATGCGAAGTGTTACATTGTCACGGGCTATCCCAGGACAAGTGCGTCTCTGGACTTGGACCAAGCTGAACCAACTCCTGTGAAAGCAATCGAAGAAGGACGTAGATGTCTGTTGGGCACTTATTTAAACTGCTCCTGAGAATCCATTGGTTTTGCGACAACAGACGTTGCCAACGTTGTCCATGAGGAAAGCGATAGTTACCTTCTCCAAGAACTGGTGGACCACCGTCGTGGACGAGCTAGACATCCCACAGGCGGGGCAGAAGCTGCAGCAGCGGCCTGGGCCGGCTTGACGCCAACGCCAGCGAACGCCACGAGGATGTGGTAGGAGGGCCTTGCGGAGATCCTCACACACCCGGATTACGTGGATGAGTGGGTGGGGGAGATGGCCAGCTTGGGAATGAGCCCGGACTGGGAGCACCTGATTCGGGAACGTGCTCCCCAACGCTCGGAGGCAGTTCATGAGGAAAAGGCAGGGGGTGGACCAGTTCCTGCTCCCGCCCTCCGGGTCAAGACCAAGGTCAAGCAAGAAGAAGGAGAACCGCTGTCAACGTTCATCCAAACGTTCAGGAAACGAGTCACGTTGGCGAGAGTGCCGCCGGAAGACTGGCTCTCTCAGCTGGAGGAAAACCTGAACAAGAAGAGCAAGAAGCTCTTCTGGGAGAGTTACAACGAAGGTGAGACCTGGGACCAGGTGATCCCCAGAATGCTTGGGTGCGTCCCTGACGGCTCCAGCTTGAGCCTGCGACAGCAGATTCAGAAGTGTCGTCAGTTTGCTGAGGAGGATGCCGTCGAATTGGGCCACCGACTGAAGGCCCTACTCGAAGTCTTCAAGTCAAGCACCGGCACTGACTACGAAGTGGCATTCAGGACATGCTACCTGTCCAAGATTCGACTGAACGAGCTCATCGAGCTCCAGACTACAGCTGCGAGGACCGACGACGAGCTCTTCGTGCAAGCAAGAACGCTGCAGAACAGCCTGGCAGCGGGGGCGAAGACAGCTGACGCTAAGAA
>Ga0315902_10012808_pt1 | contig 10887 bp, 9 predicted proteins | sample LakEriMetagenome_9_FD_203523 | JGI IMG/M metagenome (GOLD analysis project Ga0315902, IMG submission 203523) | Freshwater fungal communities from buoy surface, Lake Erie, Ohio, United States - Buoy 12 MA117 | ecosystem: Environmental > Aquatic > Freshwater > Lake > Lake biofilm | place: USA...
AGCTGGGTACCACTCCGCTGCAGTTGATGTTGCCGCTTCCGGGGTAGAGCAGTTCTTCTTTGTCGTAATAACAGCCGGTGACGAACAGGATACTAAGTGCAGCTGCAATGAAGCTTGTTTTTTTATTCAACATGACTTGAAATTACAGTGATTTCTTCAGTTATTCTGCGCTCCTGCCTGGATCCATTTCTGCACCTGCCGGATTTGGCAATCGCTCCATTTGTTTCCCCCCTGGGGCATGGGCGAAAAGCCGGGAGCGTGGGTAATACTGCCCATAAGCTTTCCATTCAGTGCCTGCACTCTTACCACCGGATACGTACTTAGATCGATCCCTCCGCCTGCGGATGCCGGATTATGACAACCCTTACACCAGGTGTTGATAAGCGGACTTACCGCCCCTGAGTAGGTAAACACGGTTGTATCACAATCATTGCAGGAATTGTTTTTGGCTCCCTGCAGGATCCATTTATAAAGAATGTTCTTTTGCTCCGTGCTTAAGGCTGCATTAGGAGGGGGTGGCATACGATCATCCCCTGTTTTAAATAGCACTTTGTACAGTTCACTGTTATTGGGGTCGCCGGGCCGGATTTTCCCGGTTGCTATAATTTTTGCATAAGAAGAAAGATCCACCCCGTCTTTACGCGAAACCGCATCGTGGCACCCTGCATACGCACAGTTCGACTGCAGCAGCGGCTGTACCGAGTTGGTAAAGTAGACGGTATCAGAACTGCAGGTACTGCTGGTTGTGGGATTATTGTTGCCGCCGGACAGATCGACCGGGATTTCATGTTTACAGCTGAACAAACCGGCACTCGTTGACAAAATCAGAACCAGTTTGACAGCAAAATTCCGGATAGACATAAAGATCGTATTAATGAGAAGGGCTGTGAGCTGAATTAATAACTACAAATACGACCAAATATTGTACCATCTTTAAAAGAAAGACCTGTAAGGTTTGCAGCGCCAGCATGTCCACCCGGCAAACCTTACAGGTCTATTATCTAAGGACTGTCTTTTCTACGGCTCCACAATCAAACTGCTTTTGGCTTCACCCTGCAGCAGCGCCACGCTCCGGTTGATGAAGGAAGTGAGTTGCTCTCCTTTCAACATTCCCTGCGACAACAATGCGAGGTCGGCCAGGTTGTGGATCATTTCCTTTGCCTGTTCTTTATTGCCTTCGCTGAGCACTTTGCGGTATACCGGGTGGTTGCCGTTGACAGTGAGTTCCACTTCATCGGGCATCTGTGCATAGAAGCTACCCATGGGTCCGCTCATGTGTGCCATCTCTTTCATGCGGCGCATCATTTCGGGCCGGGTGGCAATCACAGGAGGTGCATCGGCGCTCAGTCCTTTCACTTCCACGTTCAGGTGCAGATCGGTGAGCTGGATGTTGAACCATTCCTTGATCTGTTTTACCTCGTCTTCACTCAGCACACTTTTCAAATCTTCCTGTTTGTCAATCAGGTTGTCGGTAATATCAGCATCCACCCGGCGGAAGACTACATTTTCCCACTTCATTTCCATATGGTTAATGAAGGCGGCATCCACCATAGTATTTAACTCTACTACTTTGTAGCCTCTTGCTTCGGCCGCTTTGATGAAGGAGTTTTGTTCCGTTGCGTTGGTGGAATACAACAGCACCAGTTTGCCATCTTTGTTTTTCTGTAAGGCTTCAGTGGCAGCACGGTATTCTTCCAGCGTGTAGTACTTGTCTTCGCCGGTTGCTTTCAGGATGTGAAACTTATTGGCCTTTTCGAGGAACTTGTCGTCGGTCATCATACCATACTTCACAAACAGTCCCAGGCTTTCCCATTTCTCTTCAAACTCCTTGCGCTCGTTGCGGAAAATTTCATCCAGCTTATCCGCCACTTTTTTCGTGATGTGGTTGTTGATCTTCTTCACATTGGGGTCGCCTTGCAGGTAGCTGCGGCTCACGTTGAGCGGGATATCCGGACTGTCAATCACACCATGCAGCAGCATGAGAAATTCCGGTACAATGTCTTTTACTTCATCGGTCACAAACACCTGGTTGCAGTAGAGCTGGATCTTATCTTTCTGAATTTCATAGCTCTGCTTGATTTTGGGGAAGTAGAGAATACCGGTGAGGTTGAACGGGTAATCCACATTGAGGTGAATCCAGAACAGCGGGGCATCGCTGAAGGGATAGAGTTCTTTGTAAAAATCCTGGTAGTCCTGTGAAGTGAGCTCCGAAGGTTTTTTCACCCACAACGGTTGGGTATTGTTGATCTGTTCGCCTTCGAAGTAAATAGCCACGGGCAGGAAGCGGCAGAAACGTTTGAGGATGCCCTTCAGCCGGTCGTCTTCGAGGAACTCTTTGCTGTCTTCGTCCACATGCAGCACCACATCGGTTCCCCGTTCGGTACGCTGCGAGGTTTCTTCCAGCTGGTATTCGGGGCTGCCATCGCATTCCCAGCGCATGGCCGGCGCTTCTTTAAAGCTTTTGGTAAATACTTCCACCTTGCTGCTGACCATAAACGCAGAATAGAAACCCAGACCGAATTTTCCGATGATGGCATTTTCGTTCTGGCCTTTGTATTTCTGTACAAATTCCTCGGCACCGCTGAAAGCCACCTGGTTGATGTATTTCTCCACCTCTTCACTGGTCATGCCCACACCATTATCGGAAATGGTGATGGTTTTAGCCTCTTTATTCAGTTTTACTTCCACTTTCAGCTCGCCCAGTTCGCCTTTTACTTCACCAATGGAGGAAAGCGTTTTCAGCTTCTGCGTGGCATCCACGGCATTGCTCACCAGCTCCCGCAGGAAAATTTCATGATCACTGTACAGGAACTTCTTGATAATCGGGAAAATGTTTTCCGTTTGAACACGAATGCTTCCGGTTTGCATAAACAATAGATTTTTGAGGCGCAAAGATCAAAAAAAATACCACGGGACCGGCCTGTGACAGATTGGCAATTTTCGGCCACAGTCCTTAAGTCCATTGCACAATATTGTCTGAAAAGCCGTTTGCTTTGGTATTTTTGCAGCTCAATCGTTTACTATGAGGTCGAAGTTGTTGGCTGTCAGTACCGCTTTTCTCCTGGTTGCCTGTGGCGGCCCAAGCCAGCCCGAACAACCTGCAGCAGTGAAGCAGGAGCGGGATGAGGTGTATGAAAAAGGCCTGGAGCTGGTGGCCAAAAACGATTGCCTCACCTGTCACCTGGTGGAAGAAAAGAATATCGGCCCGGCCTACCGTGATGTGGCGGCCAAATATGAGCCATCGGAAGCCAATATTGCCATGCTCTCTGCCAAGGTAATAAAGGGGGGAAGTGGTGTGTGGGGCGATGTGCCTATGACCCCGCATCCGCAGCTCAGCCAGGCAGATGCCACGGCGATGGTCAAATACATTCTGAAGTTGCGGAAATAAGCGGTTCCGGTCCTTTTAAACCCTTTTTCCCGGTACTACTCTGCTGAGTTCTCATTACCTTTGCGGGCTTTTACGAGCAGGATGTCAGGACACCTGTGGTGTCAGACATCTTATATGAGAATTTTGAAAAGGTGTCTGACGTCTGCGATGTCCTGACACCAGAAACCACAACGATGTTAAGTGCAAGAAATATAACCCTCGCTTACGGTAAGCGGGTATTGTTTGATGAGGTGAATATCAATTTCACCAAAGGGAATTGCTATGGCGTAATCGGAGCCAATGGTGCCGGCAAAAGTACCTTCCTCAAAATCCTCAGCGGCGAAATTGAGCCCAATAAGGGTACGGTGGAAATTACTCCCGGCGAACGCATGGCTGTGTTAAAACAAAACCAGTTTGAGTTTGATGAACATACGGTTTTGAATACGGTACTCATGGGCCACAAGAAAATGTGGGAGCTTATGCATGCGAAAGATGCCATTTATGCAGACCCGGATGCTACCGAAGCTGATTACATCCGTGCCGGTGAAATGGAAGCGGAGTTTGGCGAAATGGGTGGTTACACAGCAGAAAGTGATGCAGCCAGTTTCCTGCATGGTCTGGGTATTAAAGATGAATACCTCGGCAGTTTGATGAAGGATATTCCCAGTAATTTAAAAGTGCGTGTGTTGCTGGCGCAGGCCCTGTTTGGTAATCCTGATATTCTGTTGCTGGATGAGCCTACCAACGGTCTGGATATTGAAACCATCGGCTGGCTGGAAAACTTTCTGGCCGATTACGAAAATATAGTACTGGTGGTGAGCCACGACCGTCACTTCCTCGATTCCGTTTGTACCCATGTGGCCGATGTCGACCGTTCCAAAATAAAAGTCTTCACCGGTAACTATACGTTCTGGTATGAATCCAGTCAGTTAATGGCTCGCCAGTTGAGCGATAAGAACAAGAAGATCGAAGACAAACGCCAGGCATTGATCGACTTTATTGCACGTTTCAGCGCCAATGCATCTAAATCACGCCAGGCAACAGCCCGTAAAAAAGCATTGGAAAAATTGACCATTGAAGAAATTGAGCCCTCTAACAGGAAATACCCCGGCATCATTTTTCAACCACTGCGTGAAGTGGGCAATCAGATTCTCAACGTTGAAAAATTAAAGAAATCAGTAGATGGGCGTGTGCTGTTTGATAAAGTTTCTTTCACGGTAAACAAAGGGGATAAGATTGCATTTGTAAGTAAAGATCCCTTGGCTGTTACACATTTCTTCGAGATCATCAACGGAGAAGAGCAGGCCGATGCGGGTACTTTTGAATGGGGAACCACCATTACCAAAGCGTATCTGCCCGTTGAGCATAACCAGTTTTTTACCGGCGGCATGAATTTGCTGGAATGGTTGCGCCAGTATGTACCCGATCATGTAAAAGATGCAGATGAGCCATTCCTCCGCGGTTTCTTAGGAAAGATGTTGTTCAGTGGTGATGATATCATGAAAAAAACAAACGTGCTCAGCGGAGGTGAAAAAGTTCGTTGCATGGTAAGCAAGATGATGATGCAAAACCCCAATTGCATCGTTCTGGATCAACCCACCAACCACCTCGATCTGGAAAGCATCCAGAGTTTTAACGAACAGTGTATCGAATACAAGGGTATTGTGCTGCTCACTTCGCATGATCATACCTTTTTGCACACTACGGCCAACCGCATTATCGAGTTGACGCCCACTGGTATTATTGACCGTTTAACGACGTTTGATGAATACCTCGAAGATGACCGTGTGCACCAGTTGCAGGCGGAGATGTATGCAAACTGACAGCAGTTGTTTTAAATAACAAAAGAGCGATCCGAAAGGATCGCTCTTTTGCATTATTGTCAAACGCAAGCTGTTTATTGCTTGATCACATGGATCAGTTGTTTTTCCTGCACCCCCTGCCAAACCTCCAGCAGGTAGTTACCGGCGGGCACTTCGTGCACATCCAGTTGCAGTATGTTTGAGGTTTGCCGGTAGTACCAGCTTTTTACGACCCGGCCACTCAGATCGGTGAGTCGTAACTGCAACGGCTCGTTGCCTGCAGTAACAGTAGGTGTCTACCTGCTGATCAAAGCATGTTTTTGTCTGTTATACAGATAAACAGCTCCCTCATCCATAGATACATCGTTGTCTCAAAAGATGTCTGCTACTAGATAATTGCGAATACTCAGTACCAAAATAGATATCCAAAGTTGACCAATGCCGGTCGGTTCGGGCAGATTCTTGGTTTGAGTCCAAACCTGGTTGCAAAAGATCAGAAATAATAAGAGTCATAGATTTCATCATTTATTCCTGATTTGATTTTTAAAAAAGAGCCCACAAATTGAAGGAACACAGGAAAAAATCAGCAATGTTCCAAAATGGGGATAGCAGCACCTATTTCGTGCCGGAGTATGCAATTGTCTGCTTTAAATTATGTTGAATAATTGCCGAAGAATTAACCTTCTTTACTCAACAAGTATATGAGTTGGGAAAAGCTACTTAGTTGATTTTTATGCAGCATGCGGCGGCGGTGTGTTTTAACAGTTTCTTCGCTGATAAAAAGGCGCTGGGCGATTTGTTTGGAGGAGAGACCCTGAGTCACCAGTGTGGCGATCTGCTTTTCACGTTTTGTCAGTTGAAGTTTGATGGAAGGAACTGTTTTTTGTTTTTGATACATCCGGTGAAAAGCCATCTGAACTGCTGCCAGCAACTGCTTGTCGCTATAAGGCTTTACCACATACATCACCGGCTCCAGCTTAAAGGCACTTTCAAGCGTGGGTGCATCGGCATAGGCCGTAAGAATAATGATTTCACATTGGTATTGATTGCGGAGCTGTTCCGCCAGAGCAATGCCGTTTACCGGTCCTTTGATGTTAACATCACAAATGGCAAGCGCAGGTGCATGGTCAGACTGCGTACACAATTGCAGGGCACGGGCAGCATCAGCCGCCACACCGATGATTGAAAAACATTCTTCTTCCAGCAGCTCCTGAATACTGCTGGCCGTAATGAGTTCGTCTTCTACAATCAGAATATGATGTTTGCTGTTCATGTTAAAATTCTATGCTGATGGTATAACCCGTTCCACGGGTATGATCAGTTTTCATAGTGGCTTCCAGCTGCTCTGTCAGTGTTTTCACCAGTTTCATGCCGAAGGAGTTCTTTTCCTCCGGCACCTTCGCCATGCCTGTACCATTGTCGGAGATTTCAAGTAACAGATGATGATCCTGTTGCTTCAGTACAACACAGAGTTTTGGATTTTTGATTCCACGGAAAGCATGTTTGAAGGCATTCGTCACTAGCTCATTTACAATCAATCCGACTGGTACTGCCTTGTCTATATCCATCGTAAGATCTTGCAGCTGTACATCTGTATACACTGTCTCAGGAGAAAAGCCGAAACTTTCAGCCAGTGAATTCGACAGGTTTTCCAGATAGTCTTTCATATTCACACTATTGAGTTCATTGTTGAGCAGCAGCTTCTGGTGTATCATCGCCATCGCTTCCACCCTGGTTCTTCCATCTTCCAGCGCTATGCGGGCATTTTCATCCTTCAAACGCTTGGACTGCAGCGTCAGCAAACTTGATACCACCTGAAGGTTGTTTTTAACACGGTGATGCAGCTCCCGTATCAGAGATTCAATGTAAGCATTCTTTTCAGTAGACATACGGTATAACTCATCGAGCTCTTGCCGCTGTGTCTCAATCATTCGCTTCTCCCGGTCATAATCCTTCCGGAACAGATACACAATCATGCCGGAAAAAAGAAACGAGTAGGCGAGCAGAGTAGCATGATCGAGCAGGCGCTGGTAGCTGTTTTCATAAGGTCGGATCCATTCAGGATGCTGCATTTCTGTAGCTATCAGCACTGTTAGAGTAACTAAAAAGGTGAAAGCAATACGGAGCTGCTGTGCTTGCCTTGCAATGAGCATAAACACAAAGAAATTGACAAGCAGCATATAAAAAATCGTTCCCTGGGAGCCGCTGTTGTAAAAAAAGGCGTACCCGAGCAGCAAGTTGATCATCAAAACAAATACATCAATAAAATGGGGGTGAAAACGCTTCCAAATGCGGGTTGTTCCATACAGCGCTGCATCGAAAACAAGACCTGCGCCCGACACCCATATAACTTCTTTCTCTAATCCCAGTGACAGGTTCAGAATCAGCCCAATGGCCGTAAAGAATCCGTTGGTAAAACAATTAATATTGAAAATGCGGTGTTCAAACGAAAAATTATCAGTCGGTCCGGAAATGAAATAATACAGTTTTTTGAACATGATGATAAGGGCGGGCATCTGTTCCGCAGCGGAAATTTAATCTCTTTTCCGATTCAGGCAGATTTTTGTTAACAAATGGTTCTTACCGGAAAGGATATCCCTCACGAAGAGTGGTTTTTTACCGCTTCCTTCTAACTTCGCAGTACAGAAACTATGCCGTTCCAGCTCCATTCGCCTTACCAGCCCGCCGGTGATCAGCCGGAAGCCATCCGCCAGCTGACGGAAGGGATTCTCCATGGCGAAAAGTTCCAGACGCTGCTGGGTGTTACCGGCAGCGGGAAGACGTTCACCATGGCCAACGTCATCCAGAACACTCAACGTCCCACGCTGGTGCTCACCCATAACAAAACGCTGGTGGCACAATTGTATGGCGAATTCAAGCAGTTTTTCCCCGACAACGCCGTGGGTTATTTCGTAAGCTACTATGATTACTATCAGCCGGAGGCCTACCTGCCGGTGAGTGATACCTACATTGAAAAAGATCTGAACATTAACGAAGAGCTGGATAAGCTGCGGCTCCAGGCGACTTCCGAGTTACTCAGCGGAAGAAGAGACATCATCGTCGTGGCCAGCGTGAGCTGCATCTACGGTATGGGTAATCCCACTGAATTCGAAAACGGCATCATCCGCATTCATGCCGGCCAGGTACTTTCCCGGCAGGGCTTCCTGCACGGACTCGTCAACAGTCTGTATACCCGCACGCAGGGCGATTTTAACCGGGGGACCTTCCGTGTCAAAGGCGATACCGTTGACATCAACCTGCCGTATGTTGATTTTGGTTACCGCATCACCTTCTTTGGCGATGAAATCGAAGAGATCGAAACGATTGACGTGAAAACAGGAAAGCGTATCGGCAAGGTGGACAATGCGGCCATCTTCCCGGCCAACCTGTACCTGGCGCCCAAGGATATGATGCAGCAGATCATTTATGAAATACAGGATGAAGCGGCGGCACAGGCTGAATATTTTAAAAGCATTGGCAAATACATCGAAGCACAGCGCATCACCGAGCGGGTGAACTACGACCTGGAGATGATCCGTGAGCTGGGCTATTGCAACGGTATTGAAAACTATTCCCGCTTTTTCGACCGGCGTAATCCGGGTACACGTCCTTTCTGTCTGCTTGATTATTTTCCTAAGGACTTCCTGCTGATCATCGATGAAAGCCACCAGACCATTCCGCAGGTGAGTGGTATGTACGGAGGCGACCGCAGCCGTAAGATGGTATTAGTGGATTATGGATTCCGCCTGCCCAGTGCGCTCGACAACCGTCCGCTCAATTTCCACGAGTTTGAGAGCATGATGAACCAGGTCATTTTCGTAAGCGCCACGCCGGATGATTATGAATTGGAGCGGACTGGTGGCGTGGTGGTGGAACAGGTGGTACGTCCTACGGGATTGCTCGATCCGCCCATTGAAGTGCGGCCCAGTGTGAATCAAATTGATGACCTGCTGGATGAAATTGACCGGAGGGTGCAGCAGGGTGACCGTGTGTTGGTTACCACCCTCACCAAGCGCATGGCCGAAGAAATGGACAAGTACCTGCAACGCATTAATATCAAATCCAAATACATTCACAGCGAAGTACACACCCTGGACCGGGTGGAGATTTTGCGGCAACTGCGCCTCGGTGAAATTGATGTGCTCGTGGGTGTGAACCTGCTGCGGGAGGGACTGGATCTGCCCGAAGTAAGCCTGGTGGCCATACTGGATGCGGATAAAGAAGGATTCCTGCGCAATGAGAAAAGTCTGACACAGACAGCAGGGCGTGCCGCACGCAACGTAGAGGGCTTGGTGATTTTTTATGCCGACAGGATGACGGAAAGCATGCGCCGTACCATTGAAGAAACCAACCGGCGCCGTGAAAAGCAGATTGCCTACAACATCCAGCATGGCATAACGCCCAAAACGGTGAAAAAGTCGGTGGAACAGGTGCTGAAACAAACCTCGGTACTGGACATCAAAGGGTATGACAGCAGCAAGCCCTATGCATTAGCGCCCGATGGTGAACTGGTGAGTACGGCTGCTGAAGAACAGGAAACCTATCAAACCATACCCCAAATGGAAAAGGCCATCGCCAAAACGAAAAAGGCCATGGAAAAAGCGGCCCGGGATCTCGACTTTATGGAAGCCGCCCGCCTGCGTGATGAAATGTTCCGGATGCAGCAGGAACTGGAGGGGATGAAGAAGTAAGCAGCCGGCAGATACAAGGATTTGAATGATATTGAAAATCTTCCCTCCGCATAAAAAAAGCCGGCACATTTGTACCGGCTCAGTATTTATGGCAAGTGGTTTTATGCCTTTACATGACTCCAGTTTTCACCCGTTTTTATCCGGTGAATCTGCATGTCACTCACTTTAAATTTAGCGGCCAGTTCTTTCAGGGTTTTGCCTTTGGCCAGTGCCTGTTTGATTTTCTTTACTTTCTCCACATCCAGCTGGGGTCCCTGTACAGGTTGACGTAAGCGTTTGCTGGCTTTAATGTATTGCGGGCTCTGAATGCTGTGTGCATATTGCTCCTCCACGGTTACCCATTTCAGGTTCTCGGCCGTCAGGTTTTTGCGGTTGAAATCTTTAAAGATCACCTTGTTGTGCTTCGTTGATTTCTGTTTGCAGAAATACTGGGCCACCAGTGTGTGGAAGAATACAAATTCATAACGTTTGCCTTTAGGCGTGTACACATTGTACCGCATGATTTTATAACCTTCCTGGAGACTGCCTTTCAGCAGGTTGCCATCCTTCAGTACATCATCGTTAAAACTGGCCAGCCGGCCTTTATTGCTGATAGCGTACCTCTTCTTGAGGGATTTGGGGAATTTGGCTTCTTTCCAGCGTTCGCCATCCAATTTCTTAATCATTGTAATAAGATTAAAGGTTTAAAAGATATCCTGTTTTAGCCTTAGGCGGAAATCATGGCATGCGTGCGACCCTAAAGATAACATTTCCGGAGCATTTTTCAATACGCCTCTTTTCTTATCTTGGGGAAATAAATTTTTGCCATATGGTAACCTTTGCGCTGTTCAACTTAAAGGGGGGCGTGGGAAAAACCGCGAGTTGTGTCAATTTTGCCTACCTGGCCGCCCGGGAAGGGTATAAAACCCTCCTCTGGGACATTGATCCCCAGGGGGCCACTTCCTTTTACTACAATATAAAACCCCGTCAGAAGGTGGCCATCCGGGACCTCGTGGGGAAGGATGCAGAACTGGAAGGATCCATTCTC
>Ga0315902_10012809_pt1 | contig 10887 bp, 11 predicted proteins | sample LakEriMetagenome_9_FD_203523 | JGI IMG/M metagenome (GOLD analysis project Ga0315902, IMG submission 203523) | Freshwater fungal communities from buoy surface, Lake Erie, Ohio, United States - Buoy 12 MA117 | ecosystem: Environmental > Aquatic > Freshwater > Lake > Lake biofilm | place: USA...
ATGACGAGCTCAATCAAGCGATGTCGTTAACTCGCGACGATCGCATCCCGCGCATGAAAAAGATCATTGGATTGCTTAACGAGGCAGGAATCGAGATTTCTTTTGCTGACGTAGCAAAACATTCTGAAAGCGCTCAAACAGTTGGTCGTCCCCATTTGGCTGATGCGCTGATGGAGCGCGGCGTAGTGAGTTCACGAGATGAAGCATTTAAGAAGTATCTACACAACGATTCACCTTTCTATGTTGGACATTTTGCGCCAACTCCAGAAGAAGCAATCACTGCTATAAAGCGTGCGGGTGGAGTGAGTGTTTTGGCGCATGGCTTAGCGGGCTCGCGAGGTGCGATTTATTCAACAGATGAAATTGCAGCTCTACTCGCACATGGCTTAGATGGTCTAGAAGTAAATCACCGTGACCACGACGATGATGCGCGAAATACGCTCCGAGAGATGGCGCGTGCTTTTGATGTCTTTGCAACTGGCTCAAGCGATTATCACGGCGCTATCGGTTCGCAACGCCTTGGCATGGAACAAACCGCACCGGATGTTTGGGAGGGTATCCTCGCTCAAGGGAAGGGATGCGAGGTGTTTACCGTATGAACGGAAGTGTGGGCGCAGTAAGCGCATTAACCTTTGGCATTCAAGTGTTTGTCACGTTGATTGTCATCATCGATCCCCCGGGAGTGATGCCAATCTTCCTCTCGCTTGTCTCGAAATACTCGCCAGAGCAGCAGCGCAGGCTTGCTTGGAAGACTGCAAGCGTCTCCCTACTTCTTATCATTATCTTCGCGCTCTTTGGCCAATTCATTTTAGATTACTTGAAGATTTCACTTCCAGCTTTGCAGGGGGCAGGTGGACTCTTGCTGCTGCTCGTTGCATTAAACCTCTTAACGGGAAACCAAAAAGAGCAAGGTAACGAGGAAGATGTGAGTGTGGCGCTAGTTCCATTAGGAACACCACTACTTGCCGGGCCTGGTGCGATAGTTGCAACAATCATCTTCGTCAAACAAGCGAATTCTGCTGGCTCGGGTAGCTCCGTATCGATGATGGCCGCGCTATTTGCTGCCATTATTTTGCTCCATATTTTGCTTGGCATGGTTTTGGCATACTCGACTGGAATCATCAAGATCATCAAGAAATCTGGCGTCACGCTCATCGCGCGAATCGCTGGACTTTTACTTGCAGCTATTGCAGTGCAGATGATTGCGGATTCAGTGCGTGCCTTTGTCAACGCATGAGTGATCAGAACGTGCAAATCTCATTTGATGGCATGCCGGAGAAACTTTTCTCTTGCACTCCGTATCGATTAGAAACGTGGCTTGATTGTCCAAAAAAGTATCGCTACACCTATATCGATATCCCAAAACCACCGCGGGGTGGCCCATGGGGACATACCAGCATGGGAAGCGCAGTTCACAATGCCCTTCGCGAATGGTTCACCTTGCCGCAACAGCAGCGAACGGATGAAAAGGGCGCTGAGCTAGTAGTAAAACATTGGCGTTCTGAAGGTTTCCGAGATGATGAACAATCTGAAAGATATCGCTTTAGGGCTCAGCAATGGGTTCGTCAGTATTTAACCGGAGTAAATCCGAATGATGAACCTCGTGGTCTTGAACGAACAGTGAGTGCAACAACTGAGCGCTTATCGCTTTCCGGGCGGGTCGATCGAATCGATGAGCGTGGTGATGAGCTCGTGATTGTCGATTACAAAACAGGCAAACGTCCACCAGATGAAATAGAGGCGGGTGGTTCGCTGGCCCTTGCTATCTACGCCATTGGTGCCGAACGAACGTTGCGGAAGAAATGCCGCACGGTGGAGCTACACCACCTTCCATCAGATACCAAAGCGGTTTATCGCCATGATGAGGCCTCGCTTGCCCGCCACGTACAACGAGCAGAGCGCATCGCAGCCGAGGCGCTTGCAGCAACTTCGCAAGGACGCTTCACTGCGACTCCGGGAGCGCTATGCGGATATTGCGATTACGCTCGGATATGTACCGATGCCGACCGAGAGCCAGCACAACCATGGGCAGGGCTCGACGAGAATTCGTGAGCGTCATTACGACCTGCAAAGAGTGAAGAGCGCGCATTAAAAGAAGACTCAGAAATTAGGGGAGATGTAGGTGAACCAAAGTTACTTTGCTGCCGACTCGGTTGTTGCGCGCCTGCATTCAGATCCTGCGTTAATAGTTGGGGGAATCCGCGCACTCATGGAGCAAGCGCTCCATCCTGGCGCTATGGCTGGAGTCGCGAAATACTCAGATTTTCGCGACGATGCATGGGGGCGATTACGCCGCACTGGTGAATATGTGGCATTGGTGACCTATGGGCCGCGCAACGAGGTTGACCGCGCTGCAGAACGTGTGCGCACCATTCACCAGCGATTGGGATTAGACACTCAAGAAGAGTTGCTCTGGGTTCACGCATCCATGGTTGATGCATTCGTTGATGTTGCGTTGCGATCTGGAGCGCCGTTCACCGAGCGAGATATCGATGATTATCTGCACCAAATGGTGATCTTCGCGGAGCTAGTGGGAATCGAACGTGCGAGCGTGCCGTCGTCATATGAAGAGCTCAAGGATTACATCTGCGATATTCAACCAAAGTTAGCTGCCACAGAAGAGGCTAAGCGCACTTCGGTCTTTCTCACCTTTCCGCCTATGTCGCTACCACTTCGCTTCGCAACTCCTGCGCCAGCGCTATGGGCTTCAGTAGCAACGCTTGCTGCCGCATCGTTACCACGGTGGGCGCGCGATATGTATGGCTGGCCGGCCTTTCCTGGTCAAGAGCAAGTGACTAATCGAGCACTGGTTACTTTCCGCAAAAACGCGCTTAAGCTCCCAGAATTCATGCGAATGAGCCCGTATGCCAAAGCGCAACGCGAGCTTGTAACAAGTGACCCGAGTATTTAGAGTTGATGTAAATAATGTCTCGAATACTTACGCTCCTGAATACCACTGGTGGTGTTGGTCGGACCACTAGCGCACTCTCTATGGCAGTTGCATTTTCTGAGTATGGCAAGAAGGTGCTTCTTATCGATTGCGATCCACAGGGAGCTTTGACATTCACTTTAGGCAAAGAGAATTCCAGACGTACCGCATATGACATCTTCTCGGGGCGCGAGCGAGCGCTGGGCATGATTCATCAAACTGCAGAGCGAGTAGATCTAATTCCTGCTTCGCCCAAATTATCTGGAGATTTGAAGATAAAAGATGACCGCATGCTCTTTGATGCGCTTGCGAAATTTGAATACGACATCATCATTATCGACACCGCATCCGGTCTCTCAAGATTAAATCAACTAGTCCTTGCCACAGCTGATGAATTCATTATCCCTACTCGATTAGATTTGCTTTCGGTACGTGGGGCGCTTCAAATAGCCAAGGAGAGCGCTCGGTATCGCGGAAAGATTCGCGCAATCCTTCCCACTATGGTCGAAGCGCGCTCGAAACATGGCATTGAGATGGTGGAACTGCTCAGGGAGAAATTCGGCGCATTAGTAATCGAGCCAGGAATACCAAAGAGCCCATTATTTGCCGATGCCGCTCTGGCAGGTGCTTCGCTTTTGAGCCACAAGAAGGCAAGCGATATTGCAGGGATGTATCGCGAAATTACTTACGATTTTCTCTAGGTCGATACTGCGTTGTGACTAGTTAGTTCCGAAGCCAACTTTTCGCTCGGAGCGTGCGCTCACTTCGATGAAACCAACCTTCGCAGCAGGCACGATAAGTCTGCGACCGCGCTCATCAGTGAAGGAGACATGCGATCCTTCGTTTAGCGCGCGTGCAACCGTCGCTTCGATTTCATCGGCGCTATTTGATAAATCGATAGTCAATTCGCGTGGCGAATCGCTAATGCCAATTCGGACTTCAACTTTGCTTGAGGATGCGCTAGTCGAACTTTCGGCGCTCTTTTTTGTGCTCATATTCCTACCCTAGCGATTTATTTCTTTCCGCGCTCATCAAGTGTGCGTGGATATCCTGAGATTCCGCGCCATTGCAGATTTGCCACAAGTCGCGCCGCTTCTTCGCGGGGGACGCGCCCATCACGCTCTAGCCAATAACGTGCTGTGAATTGCGCAGTGCCAACCAAGCCGATGCCCAGGAGCATCGCCGCTTCATCGGGAATTCCAGTATCTGCAGCGATCACTGCACTCACTGCCGCGGCACAGTCGTATGTCATGCGAGTTAATCGCTCACGGACAGCTGGCTCTACGCTCATATCACTTTCAAAGAGGAGGCGATAAGCCTCGCCCTCTTCCTCAATAAAATTGAAATAGGCATCAACGGTTGCTTTGACTCGGTCGGCATTGTCGTGGGTAGACGCGATGGCGCGTTGTATGGAATAGACCAATTGATCGACATGGAGATCGAGCACTGCCAAATAAAGGTCGAGTTTGCTTGGGAAATGTTGGTAGAGCACGGGCTTGCTTACTCCCGCTCGATCGGCGATTTCATCCATAGCAGCTGCGTGATAGCCGGCAGAGGTAAAAACCTCGAGCGCGGCGGTGAGAAGTTGTGCTCGCCGTTCATCGCGCGGCAGCCGTGCCTTTGTATCACTCATAGGGTCGATGGTAGGCCTTCAAGTGGAGCGGGAGTAAGTAAACATGGCAGAGTAGGGGTGTGAGCCATCCCATGACGCCCCCACTAAAAGCACTGGTCGAACCTGGACCTGCGCTCACAGTGGATCAGGTGCGGCGATATAGCCGCCATTTGATTATCCCTGACGTCGCGATGGATGGTCAGCGCCGCTTGATGGCAGCAAAGGTGCTCTGTGTTGGCGCTGGCGGCTTGGGCTCGCCCGCGTTGATGTATTTGGCAGCAGCAGGTGTTGGAACGTTGGGAATCGTGGAGTTCGATGTTGTCGATGAATCAAATTTGCAGCGACAGATTATTCATGGCCAAAGCGATATCGGAAAAAGTAAAGCGCTCAGCGCCGCCGAGAGTATTGCCGAAATTAATCCTTACACAAAAGTAATTGTGCACGAGACTCGACTTGATAATTCAAATGTCATGGAGCTCTTCTCACAATACGACTTGATCATCGATGGCACCGACAACTTCGCCACACGTTACATGGTCAACGATGCAGCCGTTCTACTTGGCAAACCTTACGTCTGGGGTTCGATCTATCGTTTTGATGGACAAGCAAGCGTCTTCTGGGCAGAACATGGACCGTGCTATCGCTGCTTGTATCCCGAACCACCGCCACCTGGCATGGTGCCCAGTTGCGCCGAAGGCGGTGTACTTGGCGTGCTCTGTGCATCAATCGGTTCAATTCAAGTAACTGAGGCAATCAAGCTCATTACGGGAATTGGCGAGAGCCTCATTGGCGAATTGATGATTTATGACGCGCTTGAGATGTCATATCGCAAGGTGAGAATCCGTAAGGATCCTAATTGTGTCCTATGTGGCCCGAATGCAACACAAAAAGAGTTACTCGAAGATTATGAAGGTTTCTGCGGCGCAATTTCCACCGCAGCGACTGAGGCGATTGCAGGATCGACAATTTCTGTTGAACAACTCAAGAGCAAAATGGAACACAAGGATAATTTCCTACTCATAGATGTTCGCGAACCTGCTGAGTTTGAAATTGTGCGCATACCTGGTTCTGTGCTCATTCCAAAACAGGAGTTCCTTGATGGTTCAGTGCTCGCTAAATTGCCACAAGATAAGCCGATTATTTTGCATTGCAAGAGTGGCGTTCGCTCTGCCGAATGTTTAGCAGTCCTTAAGGGCGCCGGCTTCTCCGATGCAACACATGTCAGCGGTGGCGTTCTTGCGTGGGCAAAGCAGATTGATACTTCCCTGCCTACCTATTAATTCTTCAAATCTTGAGCGCTCGCTTAAGGAAATCAAGTTCCAACAACATCAAATTTTCGGCGACCACTTCTTGTGGTGTCATGTGGGTAACCCCCGTGAGCGGCAAAACTTCGTGTGCTTTACCAGCCTCTAGAAGCGCAGAGGAAAGCTTCAAAGAATTGGAAACCAGAACGTTGTCATCGACCATGCCGTGGATAATCATTACGGGTACTTGGAGATTCTTCGCCTCATTAAGAAGTGATGATTTCTCGTAATTTACGCTCTTCGCATCAGGTCCCATGAATCGCTCGGTGTAGAAAGTGTCGTAGAGTCGGAAATCGGTAACCGGCGCACCAATAACCGCCGCCTTGAAGATATCTGGTCTACGAACTGCGGCAAGCCCTGCAAGATAACCGCCGAATGACCACCCTCGAATGGCAACGCGCGCACTATCAATTAATCCAGGATGGGTCGCGATGAGCGCTTGCACAGCATCTGCTTGATCATCAACCGGGAATGTCGACAGGTCATCGACAATCGCACGCTCCCATTGCGGGTCTCGATGTGGCGTACCCCGTCCATCTGAGATGAGCACGGCAAATCCTTGATTTGCAATCCATTGCGCCTCTGCGTACGCGCTCTTCGCATGCATTACTCGTGCGTGCCCTGGACCGCCATAAGGGTCCACTAGCAAAGGAAGATTCTTTGGTTCACGATTCTGTGGAAGTAATAGTGCGCTGCGCAGCCCTCGTTCGCCTAACGAAAGAAATTGCGGTTGCGCATCCACTTCGGGTCGTTCATTATGCGCTGCGATTTTTCTCGTCACACCATCGCGCTTGATAACTACTGAGACTTCATAGCTGTTCAGATCTCGTGAGATGAGTAAGAGGGTGCCGCCGTTAGTGCGAGCCATATGCACACCTGGCTCTGTCGTGAGCGCTTCGAATTCGCCACCCCAGCCCCGCCAATAAACATGTGATTGAGTGGGATCGAAGGTTCCAGAGAAGGTGATGCCATCGCGATTTATTGCAATGATGCCATCGACTTGAAGATGCTCTGGCGTGACAACCTCTCCATTCACAGCGATTGAATGGGTGTTCTCATGGATGACATGCGTTATGAGTTCACCATTGGGTCCCCATGCAGGAACACCAGCAACGAGATCAATCCATGCGGGATCTTTCATATCTGCAATTACACGCCCTTTGGCGCTCTCAGGGTCAATAGCCACAATCTCTGCATGGCGTTGGTTCCGCGACATGGTCAAGAGCAAAGGCGGAACTTTGCCATCACCTGGATTCACATCGCAGAGATACTCATGAGCTGGATTCCAGCTGATCTCTTTTCGGGATAGATCCTCAAGGTTGAGCAACAAGAGCGAGGTAATGACATTTGCGGTGCCGACAAATGGATAGCGAACCTCTCGAGGTGCACTTTCAGGGTTTGCTGAGTCGCTGATAAAGATTTTTGTGACAGGTGTTTGATCAAAGCGTTGCACGAAGAGTGATTGGCTATCGGCGCTCCACCAGAAACCGTGATGACGTGACATCTCTTCACTTGCGACAAATTCTGCGGTCCCATAAAAAATATCGGGATTCTCTGGAGTACATAAAACTTTTACTTTGCCCTCGCGCGAGAGGTGAAGTTCCCCTTCGGGAGTGATGTATGCGATTGATTTTCCATCCGGCGCTAACTGCGGATCTATGACTATCCCGGCGCTAGCCTCCTCGCGAATTCTTTTAGAAGAAATCTCGAGCGTATAAAGCTTGCCTGAAAGTACGAATGTGATGAATTCACATTTCTTATCTGAGGAATAAGAGGTAATGCCCCCGGCAGCCTCCCGAGTGCGCTCCCGGCGGGCACGCTCTTCTGGCGAGAGCTGCTCTGCGCCATCGACTAGCAAGTTCAGCGGATCAACGAGTAACTCTTCGACATCGGAACGGAGGTCATATTGATAGAGGCGACCGATTCGGTCGGTACCTGAGGCGCTACGCACGAAGATCAGGCGCTGCCCATCAGGGGAGAGCGTGAAGGTTCGAGGCGCGCCTAGGGTGAAGCGCAACGTCTTCGCAGAGTGGCGCGGAAAGGAGAGTTGCGATGTGTCGGCCATAGGAATTCACCGTACCCTTTCATCCATGCCTGAATCCACTGCGTCGAAGCGAGGTCGGCTACTTCTAGTTCATGCCCATCCTGACGATGAGAGTATTAATAATGGCGCAACCATGGCGAAGTATGCGCATGAAGGGTTTGAGGTAGCTCTGGTCACCTGCACCCGTGGTGAAGAGGGCGAAATCTTGCTCCCCGAATTGGCCGATGCCGCGAGTGATAAAAGAGATCGTCTTGCGGAAATTCGTGAGGGAGAACTTGCCAATGCGCTCGAGGCGCTAGGCGTTAGTCGCCATTGGTACCTTGGCGCTCCAGAGCTGCGTTTTCGCGACAGCGGAATGATGGACACGCCACAGAACGCACGGCCAGATGTCTTTTGGAACGCTGATGTTGATGAAGCGGCTGCGCTACTTGCACATTACATAGTCGAATTCAAACCGCACGTCCTGGTTACCTACGATGAATTTGGCGGTTACGGACATCCCGATCACATTCAAGCGCATCGAGTAACGATGAAGGCTGCGGAATTGAGCGAAAGACTTGGTTGGCAGATAGCGAAAATCTACTGGAATGTTATGCCGAAGTCTCTGGTGCAAAAAAGTATGGATGCGATGCGCGAGATTGGTTCTGATTTTTTTGGAGCGGAATCTATCGACGACATTCCCTTCGCCAAAGATGATTCATTTGTCCATGCCGTAATTGATGGTAATAAATATGTTGAAATGAAGAAGGAGGCCATGAAGGCTCATCGCACACAGATTGCAGTGGATGGTCCATTCTTCGCCCTCTCGAATTTATTGGGTATGCAGGTGTTCGGTTATGAGTACTACACGCGCGTCAAGGGAGTAGCTGGCCCAGAAATTGATGCGCAGGGCCACGAAAGTGATTTATTCTCCGGAATTACATTGTGAGTTCGGGATGAGACGAGTATCGGAAAATCTCTTTGGCCTTGCGGCGGGAGTTCTTATTGGTGGGTGCGGCGTACTCGTGCACAACTTTTCGCTCGGGTGGTTTCCGTTAGGCCTACTTGTTGGACTCTTGGGTGGCTTCTCCGCCTCCAAAATATTGGGCGTTCGCTTTGGCAGGCGCAGTATTCGGTTCTGGTTTCTTCTCGGTTGGAGCGCAGCGACGCTTCGGGCAGCGACGTTTGGAAATGGCGAAGAATTACTCGTGATGTCCAATGGCACGGGAAATACATTCTTGGCCTTAGGGTTCCTACTTATGGTGGCAAGCATTGGGTCGAGGCTTTAGAAATCATATGAAGAAGCCACTCGTTTATGGGATCGGTGCCTTAGCTGCGCTAGTAGCGCTCTGGTTCGCGCTCTGGGTTGCTGTTGGTGCAGATATCCCGCCAAAGACGCAGCTACTTGGTGTAGATATTTCGAGAATGTCACCAGAAGATGCGATCGCCAAGGTAACGTCGGAGCGCCAGAAACGCATCGAAGGTGAGATCACGCTTCTCATTGAGAAAAGAGAGTATTCCTTACCTGCATCTGGGTCAGGTTTGAGGGCCAACGTAGAAGGCTCCGTTGATTCGCTGCAAAAACGGAGCGTTAATCCAGCGACTCTTCTCTGGCTACTTTTCAGCTCGAAAAATGTTGAGCCAAAAATTGAGACCAATCAAGAGGCTTTTAACCGCGCCATTCGTGTTATTGAAGCGCGAGTGAATATCGCGCCAAGAAACGCGGACATTACCTATGACGGACTTGCGCCAAAGTTAGTGAAATCACGAGATGGTAAAGCGATTAACCGCAAGGCAGCGCTTAAGAAGATTTCTGCAAACTGGCTTCGGAGTGAAGAAATTGAAATCCCACTGAGCAGGCTCAAAGCGAAAGTTAGCGATGATGAAGCAGAAGCAATGCTCACTTTTGCGCAAGCGGCTACCTCGGCACCACTTACGATTGCGCTCAACATAGAGAAACCGATAACAATCTCGATTTCGCCGCAGATTATTTCCCAAGCCTTAACTTTTATTCCAGGTCGCACTGGCAAACTTGAGGCGAAGTGGTTAAAAGGAACATTCATAAATCTCGTTGGTAAATCGTGGACTTCGAATGTAGTGGAACCACTAAATGCCTCATTTACTATGGTTGATGGCGCACCTCGCGTCCAACCATCGCGCGATGGCTTAGATGTTCCTGAAGATAAATTGAGCGATGCACTCATTGCCGTGCTCGATAAAGCAGGAAATTTGCGTCAGGTAACGCTCACTCCAGAACCTGTTGCGGCAAAGATAACGACGGAGATGGCAGGGGGCTTAGGCATTAAGGAGGTAATCGGAACTTTTACTACGTATTACCCCTATGCAGAATATCGATTAACCAATATCCATCGCGCTGCGCGATGGATGGATGGAGTCATCGTTAAACCTGGTGAGGTGTTTAGTTACAACAAGGTAGTAGGAGAACGAACCGAGGCAAGTGGTTTTGTTCCTGGGATCATGATTGCTGGAGGAGTTTTTAAGAAAGATTGGGGTGGCGGTGTATCCCAAGTTGCAACCACAACGTGGAATGCAGCGTGGTTTAGCGGTTTGGAGCTCGTTCAACATAAACCACATAGTTTTTACATCTCGCGCTATCCTGCAGGGCGAGAATCGACTGTTGCTTGGCCGAGCGTTGATGTGAAGTTTCGAAATAACTCTGGGAAGCCGATTTTTGTCGATACCTCCTTTACCAACAAGTCGGTAACCGTAACCATCTATGGCACTAAATTCGTAGATGTCGACACCGAATCTGGCCCGCGGACAAATCCAGTCGCATTCAAAATTTTGGAAAATGATGGTTTGGAATGCATTTTCCAAGAGGGAGTGCCAGGATTCACAATTGAAGTCTGGCGAATACTCAAACGTGATGGGGTCGAATTCAAGCGCGAGAAATATCGAACTAGATATCGCGCTGAAGATCGAATCATCTGCACCAATCCAGAGGCTAAATGGATGAGCCCACCATTGTCGGTGCAGAAATCCCTAAGTAACTAAATCA
>Ga0315902_10012810_pt1 | contig 10887 bp, 11 predicted proteins | sample LakEriMetagenome_9_FD_203523 | JGI IMG/M metagenome (GOLD analysis project Ga0315902, IMG submission 203523) | Freshwater fungal communities from buoy surface, Lake Erie, Ohio, United States - Buoy 12 MA117 | ecosystem: Environmental > Aquatic > Freshwater > Lake > Lake biofilm | place: USA...
GAATGTGATCACCTTAAAACCCGGTGAGGAATACAAAATACAACCAACTGCAGATGCCATTATTGAACAACTGATTGCATTTGAAGCCGACCGCCAATCGGTATTGGTCGGCGTTGGCGGTGGTGTAATCACTGATATTACGGGATATGTGGCTTCTATTTTCATGCGAGGAATCTCTTTTGGCTTTGTTCCAACCTCCTTGCTTGCCATGGTGGATGCCTCCATTGGCGGCAAGAATGGCATAGATGTGGGTGAGTATAAAAATATGGTTGGCATTATCAGACAGCCTTCTTTCTTATTTTATGATTACAGCCTGTTGTCGACATTGCCAAAAACGGAATGGTCGAATGGATTTGCAGAAATCATCAAGCATGCCTGCATACTCGACAGGACCATGTTCAAGTTATTGGAGGAGCAAAGTCTTGAAACGGTCATGAAGAACAAAAAGCTTCTCTCGTCTATCATAGAAAGAAATGTGAACTTGAAATCGGGCGTGGTGAAGAAAGATGAGTTTGAGAGAGGGGATAGGAAGTTGTTGAATTTCGGACATACACTCGGCCATGCTTTGGAAACACAATATGAACTCACACATGGGCAAGCTGTTTCATTGGGTATGGTTTTTGCGTCATGGCTTTCAGCCGAACTGAAAGGATTCAAAGATGCCTCTCGTGTGGAATCAGTGCTAAGAGCTTTTGGTTTGCCCACAAGAGCTGACTTTGATGTTAAAAAGGTATTCAATATCCTGAAGATGGATAAGAAGCGGGTGAGCAAAACGATGAATTATGTATTGTTGGATAAACTGGGAAAGGGTGTTGTTCATGCCTTGCCAGTCAATGATATCCCCAAACATCTCCAGCATTATCTTACTATTCTCAATAAAAAATAATGATCGCAACCATACATCCTTCACAGATCAACAAGAGCATACGTGCGCCAAGATCAAAAAGCGATATGCAAAGGGCATGTGCTGCAGCACTCCTGCATCATGGTACTACACGTATTCATGATCCAGGCAGAAGCAATGATGATCTTGCAGCTCTTGATGTAATTGCAAAACTGGGGGCTAAAGTGATGGATCAGGGTAACGTCATCGAAATCTCAAGTGAAGGTGTAAATCCTGTCTCCGATCAGTTGCATTGTGGTGAAAGCGGTTTGGGAATCAGAATGTTCACACCCATTGCGGCTTTGTCATCACAGCCAATTGTGATCAGTGGATCGGGATCGCTGGTCAAAAGACCCATGAATTTCTTTGATGAAATATTTCCGCAGCTAGACATCAAGATACAATCAGATCATGGCAAACTTCCATTGTCTATCAATGGTCCACTTATTCCGAAAACCATCACAGTAGATGGCAGCCTGAGTTCGCAGTTCCTCACCGGATTGCTGATGGCTTTTTCTGCTGCCGGTGCAAAAGGAGTCACCATTCATGTCAAAGATCTTAAAAGTAAACCCTACATCGATCTTACCCTCTCGGTGCTTTCTGCCTTCGGAATGAAAACACCATGGGTGGTGCAATATGAGCAATTTGTATTTGATGAAACAGATCATGTTCAACCAACAGGTGAGTTTGATTATGAAGTGGAAGGTGATTGGAGTGGAGCAGCATTTTTATTTGTGGCTGGTGCAATTGCCGGTCAAATAAAGATCGAAGGGATGATGGCAGACTCTGTGCAGGCTGATCGCAAGATCCTTGAAGCAATCGTTGATTCCGGAGCGCAGCTGAAACTGGAAAATGGTATATATGAAGTTTCCCCTGCTGTATTAAAGGCTTTTACCTTTGATGCTACTGAATGTCCTGATTTGTTTCCACCACTGGTTGCCCTAGCTGCTTATTGTAAGGGTACCTCTGTCATCAGCGGCGCATCAAGACTTACGCATAAGGAAAGCAATCGTGCCCTTACGTTACAAGATGTTTTTGGTAAGTTGGGCATACAGATTGATCTAGAGGGTGATATCATGAAAATTCATGGAGGCCATGGATTACAAGGCGCAGAAGTTCATTCCCATCATGATCATCGTATTGCCATGGCGGCAGCGGTAGCGGCATTGGGTGCAAGCGGACCCGTGACAATCGGCGATGCAGAGGCAATCGATAAATCTTATCCTGAATTTTACATAGATCTGAGAAGACTGGGCGCTGAGGTATCATTGAGAAAATATTAAAATCTGTTGCATGAATCATTTTGGAAAACTTTTTACAGTTAATGTTTTTGGAGAATCTCACGGCGAAAGTGTGGGTGTGGTGATCGATGGTTGTCCTGCTGGAATGCCAATTGCTGTTGAGGATTTTGTCAAAGACACGGAACGAAGAAAAGGCGGCACACAAAAGGGAACTACGCCAAGACAAGAAGAAGATCTTCCTCTTTTCAAGAGTGGTGTTTTCAATGGGAAAACTACCGGGGCACCCATTACCTTGCTTTTTGAAAACAAGAATACCCGTTCAGGAGATTATGAAAAGCAAAGAGCCGTTCCTCGTCCGGGTCATGCTGATTTTGTTGCTAACAGAAAGTTTGGTGGACATGAAGATTATCGGGGTGGGGGTCATTTCAGCGGTAGGCTAACCTTATGTTTGGTTGCTGCCGGAGTAGTTGCCAAAAAAGTATTGCAAGGTATCAGCATCGAAGCTTCCATTACTGCTATTGCAGGCGAGTCGGATCCTGAAAAGGGATTACAGAAAGCAATTGATCAAAAGGATTCAGTTGGGGGTATAGTAGAGTGCAGGGTGAATGGACTCCCGCTTGGGTTGGGTGAGCCTTTCTTTGATTCTGTTGAATCACTTTTGGCCCATGCTGCCTTTGCCATACCTGCAGTCAGGGGTATTGAATTTGGAACAGGATTCAGGGCAGCAGAAATGTTTGGTGTTGAGCACAACGATGTGATTGAAAATCAGGATGGAAAAACCACAACCAATCATGCAGGGGGTATTGTAGGTGGTATTACAAATGGTAATGAATTGGTTTTCCGAATAGCAATTAAGCCTACATCTTCCACACCCAAAGAGCAGTTTACACTCAATTGGGAAACAGGACAACAGGAAAGTTTTTCAGTAAAAGGCAGGCATGATCTATGCATTGCACTGAGGGTGCCTCCGGTGTTGGAAGCCATTGCTGCTTTTGTTCTGGTTGATCTGATGTTGCGCGAGCAAATGATAAAAAGGGTATATTCATAAAAAATTATACATGTCACTGATCTGCCATATCACTACGCAGGAAGAATGGGATAAAGCCAAATTGGCCGGATACTACGAAGCGCCGGCATTGAAGGAAGAGGGATTTATTCATTGCAGTGAACAGGAACAAGTAGAAGATATCATACAGCGATATTACAAGGGAGTAGACAATGTAATTGTGTTGCAGATTGATACTGAAAAGCTGACCAGTCAGCTGATCTTTGAATGGTCGCCCAGTGTTCAAAATACCTTCCCACACGTTTATGGACCCATCAATCTGGATGCGGTCATCGAAGCAGTTCCTTTCCGCTGATCTTACCTCCCGGATCCAAAACCACAAACCGCTGTTGCATTTCCTGTGCAATGCTGATGAATTCATTTACACTGGCTGTATTGAAAGCGAATAGATCGTAGTGACAGGGTATTACCACTGGAATCTTACAAGCCTTTGTTAAGGATACTGCCTCTGATGCATTCAGGTTTCCGGCAACTTTTCTGGCAGGATCATTGCCATTGATCGGCAGCAAGGCAAGATCAGGATGGTGTTTGCTGATCTGTTCTTCCATACCATCGTAAAGCAGCGTATCTCCGCTATGATAGATAGTGATGTCTGCAAGGTGTATCATGTAACCCAAATACCGACAATTGCCTTTTTCATCTCTGTCGATCTCATTGTGTGCGGCAGGAATGGCTGTGATACTTATCCAGTCTTCATGATGGGTTTGTCCATCGTTGAGTCCAGTTGGAATTTGAATATCGATCATCAGCCTCTTGCATGCAAATTCACGATTCGCCTCAGGGACGATGATCCGGCACGCGGGATATTTTTTCAATATGGGCAGTAGGGTTTCGGCATCAAGATGGTCGGTATGATTATGGCTGGAACTGACAAGATCAATACGAGGGAGTAATTCCGGATCAATCACCCTTTCAGATATCCTTACATGTGGTTTATCGGTCTCGGCATATTTCTTAGTCAGTGAGTCAGAAAGATAAGGATCAATCAATGCCCTTTTCCCTTTGTACTGAAGCAAATATCCACTTTGTCCGAGCCACCAGATATGCAAGTCACCACTTGCCTCATGGTCGAGAATATCCTGCAGCAGCACCTGATCTTTTCTGAGTGCTTTGATCACGGTCTCATTTGTTTTGCACCTTCAACCATGTTGATCAGCTTTTGTTTGGCAGCCCAGCGAGCAGTCTGACTGAGTCCGCAATCAGGAGCAACGGATAATTTCTCTGCAGGAACATATTGCAAACATCTTCTGATCCGATCTTTTACATCTTCCACAGTTTCTACATAATAATTTTTTACATCGATGATGCCCACTGATACATCCAGTTTTTCTGCAAATGCTGCGAGCAGCTCGATCTCTGCAAATTCACGATTGGCCATTTCGATGTGCATCTCGTCCACCTTCAAATCCAGAAAATCCGGCAGCATTGGTTTCAGACTTCTGAATCCAACAGGCCTTCCTTTGAAATTACCAAAACAAAGGTGAGTGGAAAGTCGGCATTTGCCCTGAATGGATGCAACAGTTTCATTGAAAATCCTAACAAATCGTTTGGTGTCTTCTTTATACGCATAGCAGCTCATCGAAGGTTCGTCAAGTGTAATCTCCTGACAGCCAGAGGCCACCAGCGCTTCCAATTCTTTTTGGATGATGGGTATTAGTGCCGCTGTGATCTCCCAGCGGTCTTTGTATTGTGCATTGGGAAGCAACCTTCCGCTAAGGGTATATGGACCCGGAAGACTGCATTTCAAAACCGGACCGGCAGGGGCCAATCTTTTCAGTCGCTGAAATTCCTTTACTGAACCAAGGCCTTCTGGCGCAACCAATTCTCCAACAATGCTGTGTTTGCCGCGTTGGTCATGTGCAGGCGGTCCGAATTTTCTGGTTTCGGTATGGTTGGGTTGTATGCCTTTGATAAAGCCATAAAAGGAGAGGTTGAAGTCAAATCTTGTTTGTTCTCCATCCGTGATCACATCAAGACCAGCTTTCATTTGGTCATGTATGGCAGCAACCACAGCATCTTCTGCCATCTCCTCAATATCGGCCGCACCAAAGGATGAAAGATGTTGTGTTGAAAATTCTAGCCATCCGGGGAATGGATAACTTCCTACAACAGTTGTTCTGACGGGAATGGGTTGCATAACGTTGATTATGGTTTGAATTGATAAAGTTTGGAAAGTCGGATGGCATGCTGATCATAAGCGCTTTCAAATAATCTCACTGCTTCATCGGCACCCACAACATTGGCAGCACTCAATACGGTTGGTGGTTGTCCCGCTTCAGTCAACAGTGCCGCAGTTCTTGCCTTGATGCAGTTGATGAGCAGTACGCCACCCAAAGTTGAGCCGGGTGCCACAGGGGTGGATAATCCTTCAATGTTAACCATTGCATCGCCAACAGGCGCACCTGTGTCTAGAATGAGATCAGAATAATCCCCCAATTTTAATCCGTCTTCCCGCTTGCTTTTGCTGGCTGCTGAATGATCAGATGATATGATGCTTACTACTTTTATTTTTTTGCCGCGGAAATATTCAGCCATTTCAATCGGTACAATATTGGTTCCACCTGAGGAAATGATGAGGGCTGAATCTTCTTCAGTCACAGTAAAGTTTCTCATGATGCGCTCTGCCAGTCCGCTTACATTCTCCAGAAACATCGCCTGCCGCTGGCCATTTGCACCTACTACCAGGTTGTGAAAGGTGAGTGACAATTCAACGATGGGATTGAATCCTGTAAATGATCCATAGCGTGGCCACATTTCTTCCACCATGATACGGGAATGACCGGATCCGAAAACATGCACCATTCTTCCGGCAAGGATGGTGTTGGCAAACCATTGAGCAGCTTCTTCAATTTCTTTTTGCTGAGAAGCGATGCGTTCAAGTATTAATTTACTTTTTTCGAGGTATGTATTGATTGGGTTCATGCTTTTCCTTCTGAAACGGACCATCCACCATCCACGTGGATGTTTTGTCCGGTGATGAATGTGGACTGATCAGATAGCAGCAAGGTAGCCATTCCGATCATATCGGAAGGTTTGGCTGCCCTTCCATGATCCAGCGGCTGTCTTCCTTTTACATATTCCATTATGCTTTCATTGCTGATGGCCCTTTGTGCCATGGGTGTATCTGTCAATCCGGGTGAAATAACATTGATTCTGATGTTGTCTTTTGCATAATAAGCAGCAGAGGCAGTAGACAAGCCATTTATGGCTGCTTTTGCAGCTGCATAGGCATGCGTTGTGAAATAGGTGGGTGCAGGGTAATCAACCAGGGCAGAGGAAAGGTTGATGATCGAGCCTCCTTTCTGTTGAGTAAGGAAAGATCGAATAGCAGCTCTGTTTGTTTTCATCATTGTGGTCAGATTTAGTGATAGAGTTTTCTCCCATCCTTCATTTGTTAGTTCATGAAGGGGGCCATCACCATATTTTCTTCCGCTTCCTCCGGCTACGTGAAAGAGTCCATCAAAAGAACCAAAATGATCAATACATATTTCCGGCAGCTGATTGATGGACTCCCCTGAGGTGAGATCAAGAGAAACTGTCCAAAGATGTTCTGTTCTTTCTTCATGCCACCCTTCTGTTGGGAGTCCGACTGATAAAACTTTTGCTCCTTCTTTCAGGAAATGAACAGCTGCTGCAGCGCCTATGCCGCTGCTTCCGCCTGCGACGATGATACATTTATCCTTTAGCAGCATATTTTCTTTTTTTCAATTTTTCAAATGGAATATCGAGTACTTCAAAGCGTTGACCTTCCGGCCAGTAATAATGCCACCATTCGGTTTCAAATTTTTTGAATCCATTTTTTTCCATAATGGAACGGAGGAGTTCCCTGTTCTTAATTTTTTCTGGATCAGCAAGTGGGGCACCATGGTGAGCTTCTTCTGAAAAGTCATCGAAACCTGTAGGCATGCTGATCTCTTTTCCGGTGGCAAGATCATAAAGCGTTAGATCGACAGCTATACCTCTGTTATGGCCACTTCCTTTGGAGGGATTGGCGACATATCTTTCGTCATGTATCAGTTCCCAGAATTTCACCGTAACATGGTAGGGCCGGTAGGCATCCCAAATCCTGAAACCCAGATTCATTTCTTTCAATTCCTTTGCAGCTGCCGCCATAGCCATTGCTGCTGGTTTTCGCAAATACGAATGTTTGGTATTTCGGGGGTACATCCGGGTATGTGTGAAATTATTATGGGTGGCATAACGCAAATCCATTTGGATCAGAGGTACCGTTTTTTCAAGGTCCATCAATCTCATCTCATCATTTATTTTAATTGCACTATCGAGCTTTTTCAAAGAGGTCAGGGGAATGAAATCAGGTGTCTGCGCTTCTGTTAAAATGGGAAGCAAAATGATAAGGACAAGGCTATTAATTTTGAAATGCGGCAAAGGATGTTTAAATTAAAGTGCTAGTCCACTAAGTTAACAAGAATGACCCTTATTTCCATCCGCCAGCTATCTCTTTCATTACTCTTTGTTGGCATATCATTTTTATCCTGCCGGCTTGAGCATCCTGAAACCACTGAGGAAATCAGCAAACGGGTTGATATTGAAGCGGAGAAGGAAAAAATGTTGAAGCGTTTTTATGACCAGGATGATGAGTCCCTTTCTCAATTGAGGGAATACCTTTTCAGAGACGTGGATCTGCTGAAGGAAGTTTTTCCACATAAAGGAAAATACAGTCTGTGGACAGTAGATTCAATTATTCTTCCTAGGGCCGATTCACTGATCTCGTATCTGAATGATGCCAATCTTTATGGATTGCAGCCGCATTGGTACCACTTTCAGGAATTGGTAAGACAAAGAAATCTGTTGGAGGATTCTTCATTCCGCTATGATCCGATAGTATGGACCAGATTTGAGGTGATGATGTCTAATGCCTTCGTGGGATTCGCTCAGGATATTCGATATGGGCGTCTTAAAGCAGATAGTATTGATCAGCGTAAGGTCAGAATGATAGAGCCTGCTTTCTTGTCAAGCTTGCTGGATTCATTGTTATCAGCTAAGTCTATGAACTCACTGATCAAGGAACTCGAGCCCAGTCATAGTGGGTATCTTCAGATAAAAAATCTTTTGCGGGAGTTTTATCCAACAATGGATCAAAAGAAATATTCCATCATAGTTTACCCTTGGCGCGATAGCCTCCTTTTTCTTCGTCAACTGCACCGAAGAATGAGTGAGGAAGGGTTTGTTGACAGCGCAACTATAGAAACAGACTCATTGAAGATGTCTATTTCTGTAAGAAAAGCGCAGGAATATTATGGTTTAAAAAAAGATGGCAAGGCAGGTAGAATTTTGATAGCAGCCTTGAATGACTGGGATCTTGCCAATTATGCAAGGATGGCTATCAATCTGGATCGGTACAGGATGTTGCCTGATAGTTTTCCTGAATCATACATAATGGTTAATATTCCAAGTTATACCCTTACCGCTTCTTATAAAGATACTTTGGTGTTCAGCAGCAAGGTGATTGTAGGCAAGCCCAAAACCAGAAGTCCTTTGCTAAATGCTCAATTCAGCAGCATAGTGGTTTATCCGCAATGGAATGTTCCCACAAGCATCATTTTCAAGGAGATCATTCCGAAGATGCAAAAAAACCTGAGTTATCTGAAGTCACAAAACATGGTGATCCTGGATAAAAAAGACAGTATTGTAGATCCGGCCAGGATTGCATGGTCAAAGGCAAATGAAAGAAATTTTCATTATCGCATCCGGCAAGGAGAGGGGCTGGATAATTCACTGGGGATCATCAAGTTCAATTTTCGCAATCCCTATGATGTTTATTTACATGATACCAATGTGCGATCACTGTTTAAATTAGATGATCGTTCCTTAAGCCATGGCTGTATCAGGGTTGAAAAATGGCAACAAGTTTCAGATTTTTTGTCAAATCCCTCATTGAAGCCTGCGGAAGACACAATTGTAAAGCGGTTGCTGAGTATGGAGAAAAAGGCCACGAGGGCACTGAGAAGAAAGACCGATATCTATATCCGGTATTTTACCCTGATCGATAGCGGAGAAGGACTGAAATTCTATCCCGATCTGTATGGGGAGGATAATCAGTTGATTGACAGTTATTTATACTGATTTAAGATAAATTAAACCTTCTAACGTACAAAGTGTTGTATTTTTAGATTCAATAAGAGGTTAAAAGTTGAACAAAAAGATTCTGCTCATATTCTTTTTCATTTCTCTTTTGCCAGCCTTGCGGGCACAACAAAAGATAAATTACCGACAGGTTCCTGCAGTAGATTCAGCAGAAGGACTGGCAAGTTTTTATGCAGACAAATTTGAAGGTAGAAAAACTGCTAATGGGGAAGTTTTTACACAAGGCAAAATGACTTGTGCCCACAATACCTTGCCTTTCGGAACCAAAATCAGGGTAACCAATTTGGATAATGACAAATTTGTTATTGTCAGGGTGAATGATCGCCTACACCACAGGAATCCACGCCTGGTAGATCTGACCACTACTGCAGCTAAACAATTGAAATTCAAGGGTAAAGGAGTAGTAAGGGTAAGAATTGAGGTTGTCAAACCCCAGGAAAAAGAGATATCCCCATCCAAATAATAATAATTTTTATCATTCAACTCTCTGCGAGTATTTTTGTTGTATTCAAAAAAACCAAACTGTTTATGAAAAGGATCTTGTTGATCATTATTTCTTTTGCGCTGGTGGTAGCTACAAAAGCCCAAACTGTAAAAGGCAAAAATTTCGGTGTCCAATTCACGCTTCATGATTATAAAACAGCCTCAGAGTTCAAAAATATAGGTGCAAGTGCTGTTTTTACTGCTAAGCAGTGGAAAAAGTTAAGCAGGATGAGACCCGGTATAGCCATAACCTACAGCGAAGGCTTAAATGAGCATTTCGATTTTAACGGAAGAGTAGGTTTTTCTTACCTGGAATACTCTCTTACAAATCAGCCATTTGCCGCAAGCAATGGTTCCAAGCCCTACTTTGAAGCTGATGCAAACATCAACATGAAAATGACCTCAGATGACAATCTGCTTTCTCCATACCTTTCTTTGGGCGTTGGAGCTGCAAATTGGAATGGATATTATTCCTCATATATTCCAGCAGGTGCCGGACTCCAGCTCAATCTTTTCAACCAAACCTATTTTGTTGCTCAGGCTCAATACAGGATTCCTGTAACATCTAATGCAAGCGGTAACCTCTTTTATAGTATTGGCATTCTCGGTAACATCGGAAAATAACAGCGATTTATAGATCATATTTAAAAAGGACTGAGCTCGCTCAGTCCTTTTTATTTCCCTGGAATATTCTTTTGATAAATCCATTTCTCTTTTTTGATACCGTATCCGGTACTGCAGGCTTTTGGGATTCTTTTGGAGTGTTGGCCGGTTGTGGCTTAGCAGGCTCCTTCTTTTCTTCGGGGTCCTCAAATTTTTGAGATTCTGTAATTACTTTTTCTTTTCCGTCACTAATAGGTATTTCAATATACTCAGAAGATCGACTCGTCTCATCACCCTCAGCTGGTAAAAGTTCATCTGATTCCTGTAGATTGTCATAGTCAAAAATAATCTCATTCTGCATGTTGGCTGGGGGAATAAACGCAGCTCCCGGGTCAATATTCAAGGAAGCGTCATTAAATACCTGCTGGTGATAATAGGCCCATGCAGGCATTGCCATTTGTGCACCCCCCGATGTATACAACATTCGCAAGAATGGATCATCACAA